>SDBU01001679.1_pt1 | contig 30891 bp, 73 predicted proteins | sample 2277071 | NCBI WGS metagenome assembly SDBU01 (sample SAMN10397929, study PRJNA504765) | marine sediment metagenome | isolation source: marine sediment core GS08_GC12, 126 cmbsf | place: Arctic Ocean: Gakkel Ridge, Loki's castle | collected 2008 | reverse complement strand
CTTGTAAAGTTCGGTTAGGTATGGTGTCGTAATGTTTGGTCTTGTGAGGTAGGGATTCATGTTCACGGTTAAGTACTGTCCAGTACGGTTAGGTAATGCTTGGTTCGGTTTTGTGAGGTAAGGTCACAATCATATTCAGGCATAGTGTTGTGAGGCATTGTATTGTCAAGTACGGTGTGGTAGGGAATCATATTCAATGTGCGGTGTTGTAGAGTATTGTCCTGAGTGGTAGGGTAAAGTAAGGAATCATGTTTATTGTGTTGTTCAGTATTGCATTGTCAAGTGGGGTTAGGTGCGGTAGGGTTAGGTAAGGAACTCATATTTCATGTTCATGGTACAGTGAAGTCAGGTGTGGTGAGGTGAGGTATGGTTTGGTGGTAAAGGAAAAAACAAAAATGAAACAAAAATTATTAAGAATAGATGAAGTAAAGATAGACGATAGAGTTTATCCAAGAGCAAGTATAGATAGTTATGTTATTGCGAAATATGTAAAAGCAATGAAATCTGGATCAGTATTTCCTCCAATCATTGTTGCAAAGTACGAAGGAAAATATCTTTTAGTAGATGGGGCGCATAGGTTAACAACAAATAAACAGTTAAAAAACACACATATTGAAGCAGAGATTCTTGAGTTATTTGATCTAAAAGAAATTTATATTGAATCTATAAAAAGGAACTCTGTACATGGAACATCATTCACAACAATGGATGTGACAAAAATCTGCTTAAAACTTAAAGAGATGAGATTAAGTTTAATAGAAATTTCTCAAATTGTTCATATTCCTGCAGATAAAATTGAACCTTATGTTGCAAAAAGAATTATGAGAATTGGAGAAACTAGACAGGAAATTCCTTTGTCACCTGCTTTCAGACATTTTGCTGGAGAACATTTGGAAGAACCAATAGATCAAGGTTCTTCTATTTCATCCAAACAAATAGATATTATTAATAGTCTTATTAGTCTTTTAGAAAACAAATATATTAATTTACAAGATGAGAAAGTTTTAGAAAGATTAAAGAAAATATCAGAACTTTTAAAAGAAATTATATAAATTATATAAAATGGAAATCAAAATAAAAAAGAGGAAGTTGAAAGATAAAACAGTATTTCAATTCTATACTAATTGTCCTGCTTGTGATAATGAAATTAAAGGAACTTCAGCAAAACACGTTGAAGCTAATTTGAATTCACATTTAAAATTAATACATACTGGAAATGGAAAATGAGAGGTATAAGTCCTATTTTAATTGGTTGTACAATGTTAGCAATACTTTATTTAATTTGGGTAATTAATATTTCATTTATAGTTGGTATTTGGATTTCAGGAATACATTTTGGAATGTTATTTATATGGTTTTATGAGGATTTTAAAAATGATACAATTTGAAAATATGTCAATAGGACAATTACAAAAACTTAATGAGGAATATATAGCTCAAAATAATCATCCAACTGTGGAAGAGCTATTAAAGAGGTGTGAGGATGAAAGAAATAATTAATATTAAATGTCCACATTGTAAAGATGTTTATTTATTTAAAAGAAGATATAGTGATGGGGATTTTAAATGGCACTGTCCAACATGTGTTTATGTTTATTCATCCAATTGGTTTAATGAATTTCCACAATGTGAAAAATTTGTAACGAGGAAACAATAAAATGAATTTTGAAGATATAATTTATACAAGAAAAGAATTAAAATATTTAGAATTAGTTAGTCAAAAAAATGATTTATTAACTTATAAAGATAATATTGGTAATCAATATTTATTTTCAGAGTCGGAAAAAGGACTAAAATACCTCTCAACTATTAAAAATACATCACGAATTTCAAGTAGTTGGGGCAATTAAATCAAAGGAGAAAATTTGAAATGGCAAAGTTAGGAGAAGAAGCAAAGGCGTATGAGCCACCGCAAACAAAAAACATAGCTGATCTTGAAGAAGTTAGAACAGATTTAGAAGTTGAAGAGAGAGAAGGAATGAACAACGATGGAAAAAAGTTTTCATACAAAGTAGTTGTACTTAATGGTGAAGATTATAGAGTTCCAGCATCTGTTTTGAAAAGTTTAAAAGCTATTCTGGAAGATAAACCAGAACTTCAAAGATTTAAAGTTAAGAAATCTGGGGAAGGTCTTAAAACAGAATATGTTGTTATTCCATTGGATTAATTTATTATAGTTTTTATTGCCATAAAAACATCATAGCCCTCCCTTTCCAGTTCATTTCAACCTCTTGAATTTCTGGGAGGGCTTTTCATAGTCAAAATAGAATTAAGCCCCTGTAATTTAATGGTAGAATACCGAGCCTGTAACTCGGAGATGGGAGTTCGATTCTCTCCAGGCGCTTTATAATCAAATAAAATGGAATATCCAAGAGAAGCAACTAAACAAGAAAATGAAGAATTTGAGTGTATTATAGTAGAGTTGGAAACTAAAGATTGGTATGATGGAAGAAGATAAAATGGAAAAACTAAAAACATTGAAAGATTTGAAATTATGTGAGAAATATTGTCAAAGTGGAAAGCGTTGCATTCCAAAAATATTAAAAAAAGAAGCAATTAAGATATTTACTCATTATACTGCTTTAGCATTAACTGGGGAAAAAGTTGATTGGAGAAAAGTATTTTGGGAATTTCACAACATAACAGAAGAGGATTTAAAATGAAATGTAAAAACTGCGGGATTATAAAAGGATTTCACGACAATAGCATGGTTATGTATCTTAATGGAAATTGCAAACAATTCACCCCTTCCGAACCTAAAAAATATATGAGTACAAATATTTCTTCTAGTGGTGAAGAGATTAAAGAAAACAAAGGCTGTGGTAAATTATACTTCAATGGCAAAAGAATATGTGGTGAACGTAATTTATGCCCATCATGTTCAGATAATAGTTCTTTAAAGGTGTTGAGAGAAAATACCAGTAAGTGGAAAACAGAAGAAATAAAGAGATTAAGAAAAGAAATAGAAGATAATCATAATTCACAATGTGCTGATAATTCAGACAAAGTGACCAAAGAGCCAGTTCGTCAACGCATTAATAATGCTAGTTCTGGCTCTGATTTCAAATTAAGTGATAAAATTGTAGAATTTGATTCATTTTGTGATTTTAAAGGTTTTGAAGAAAAAGATGTAAAAGAATTCATCCTCAGATTGAAAGAAGAATTAGATAATAAAACTAAAGAATGTTTGTCAGGACATATAGCTATAATTAATCTTTTGATTGACAAACTCTCAGGATTTAAAGATGCATAATAAAAAACATACTGAAGAAGCAAAGAGAAAGATAAGTGAAACTATGAAAGAAAAAGGTGGAAACTCTGGAACTTGGAAGAAAGGACAAAAAGCATGGAACTATGAGGGAAAAGGAAAATTAAAAAGAAAGTTCAAAAGATTTAATGGTAAACTTATGTTAAACTCTCATGTAGTTTGGTTGGAATTTCATAATCTAAAAACAATTCCAAAAGAATATGTTATTCACCACATAGATGGAAATTCACTTAATGATAATATTGGGAATCTTGAAATAATGACAAGTTTAGAACTAATGACAAGTTTAGAACATAAGAAATTACATATTAAAAAATCTAAAATTATCTCAGGAGATTTGAATGAATAGAAACACATGGAAGAGTGGAGAGAGAAGAATTGCAGAAATATTTGGATCTAAAAGAACTCCATTGAGTGGTGGAAATTCTGGACATACAAGAAGTGATACTTTACACAAAGAATTATTTATTGAAGTAAAACACTCAAAAAAGTACCCAAAAGAAGTTTTAGTGAATAAAACCTTCAAAGAAGCAAAAAATGAAGCCAAGATACCTCTATTGGTGTTTTTGAAGCTAAACTCTCCAGACCCATTGGTATTATGTAAATTAAAAGATTTGAAAGAAATATCTAAAAAGATGACGTCTGAGGGCAGTATCACGCACCAAAAAGATATATTAGACAAATAATATATTAACAACTTAATATAAAATGAAAGAAAAAAAATGGATAGCATACAGAGATGGAGATGCTTGTGGTATTTTTGAGAATCGTAGAAAAGCGGTCAAATGGTTCAAAAAGATATTAAAACAGACATTAAAAGATTTTGAAAACCAAGACGAAACAGATGAATTTGATTATACTATTGAAACAAAGAGATTAATAATTGAACCATTAAGTGAACGGAAAACTTATCTGGGGTTGTAAAATGGAATTATTATGTGGATATTGTGAAAAAGATTTTGATGAAGGATATTGGGTTGAAAAAGAAACTTGTATTCATTGTGGAAAGTTCTTAGATAATCCACCAAATTTAAAAGAAAAATGAAAACTAATATAATTTTACAAGGAGATTCACTTACCATGCTAAAAACACTTCCGCATGAATCAATTGATTGTTGTATGACAAGTCCACCTTATTGGGCTTTAAGAGATTACGGTGTTGAAGGACAATTAGGATTAGAATCTACTTTTGAAGAATACATAAACAAACTATGTGATATTTTTGATGAAGTTAAGAGAGTTCTAAAGAAGTCAGGAACTTGTTGGGTTAATCTTGGAGATACTTATTATGGTTCAGGTAAAGGAGCTGGAGGAGATATAACTAATTCTAAACAAGTATGGGGATTTGAGAATAAAGAAAAAAAGATTTGTGAATATGAACCTTGTAAAAAAGAATTTGAAGGTTATGCTTTCCAAAAATTCTGTGGTCCTGCTTGTTCTGGAGTTGATAATACTACAAGAGAAAAGAAAGGAGAATTGAAAGATAAATGTCTTACTTTGATTCCAATGCGTTTTGCAATAGAAATGGTAAATCGTGGATGGATTTTAAGAAACAATATAATCTGGCATAAAAGAAATTGTATGCCTAGTTCAGTTAAAGATAGATTTACAGTTGATTTTGAATATCTTTTTTTCTTCACTAAGAATAAGAAATACTTTTTTGAAACGCAGTATGAACCTCATCTTTGGGCAGATAAAGATAGAAGAAGTAAATTTCCAAGAGAACCAAAAAAAGGAAAGATACTGACCGGTCAATACTCTATTAGTTCTGTTAAGTATGGTGAAGAAGGAAGGAATAAAAGAACAGTATGGACAATAAATCCAAAACCATACAAAGAAGCTCACTTTGCAGTTTATCCAGAAGAACTTTGTGAAATTCCATTAAAAGCAGGATGTCCTAAATTTGTTTGTGTTAAATGTGGGAAATCAAAAGAGTTAGAAATAGAATTTAAATCAAATGAAACTAAAAAAGATATATTTTTACACACAAAATACAAAGATAAGGATGAAGAAGGATTTGTAAGGCAAGGATTTGATTCTAGTAGAGTTTGGAAAGAACCAGAAAAAATAAATAAAGGACACAAACCAACTTGTTCTTGTAATACAGAATTTACAGGGGGGATTGTTCTTGATCCATTCTTCGGAAGTGGAACTACTGGACTTGTAGCTTTAAAACAAAATAAAAAATTCATAGGAATTGAATTAAATCAAGAGTATATTGAAATTGCTAACAAGCGATTGAAACCATACTTAGAACAAAAGAAATTATGAAAATACTAAACTTATACGCAGGAATAGGAGGAAATAGAAAACTCTGGGGAGATGAGGCAATGAAAAGATGAAATGGAAAATGATAAAAGATTTATTAGAAGTTTTAGGACTTCTATGTGTAGTTTTAACTTTCTTTTTTATATTATGTGTTTTCATAGTTATTGTTTCAGAAGTATTAGGGGAAGATATTACTCAGGGAGATATAATATTTTTTACAATAATTGTTGGAGGGGCAATGAATTATATTATTTATAAATTAAATTATCCGCTTAAGGAGTAAATGATGAAAATAACAAAAGAAGTTGGAGATGGAGAAGTAGGAATCTATAAACCAGATGAGAAAGAACAAGATAAAATTGTAGAAGTATCTGATAAAATAATTGACTTAATTACTGAAGAAGGTTTGAATGATGACCAGATAGTCTTTTTAATTGAATGTTTAAAGAAAACATTCCAAGAATTTAAAGGAATTGATAGAGTTGAACTTAATGAGGATTCGTTTAAGGAATAGGATATGTAAAACATAAACCTTTATATACTACTTATTATTATAGTTATTATGGAAAAGGCAAAATGTGAAAAGTGTGAGTATGAATGGAAAACTAAATCTAAAATGGTTTATGTAAGTTGTCCGTCATGTAATTCTAAAGTAAAGATCAGGGAGATAAAAAATGAATGAGAAATTAATTCTAGAGAATCAACATGCTATAATGAAGGCATTGTCTTTAATAGATAAAGGTGAGATTTCTACAGAAGATTATGAATTGTTAATACATCAAGTTGTTGAAACAGAAGATTATCTTAATTCAGAAGAAGAATCACTTCCAGATAAAACAGAGAACGCTTTGGAGAAAAAAGAATAATGGAAAACAAATGCGAAACAATAACTCACGATCATTCAAAATGTGGTAAGGAAGCAAAATATAAGGTAACAACTAAAATGGGAAGAATTATATCTTTCTTAGTATGTGAAGATTGTATTCCAGCTTACAATTATGTTCAAGGAAAAGAATACGGAAATAATGAAAGTAATTTTATTGTAGAAGAATTAAACGACGCAAAAAGAGGCAAACGAGAATGAAAGTAGAATATAGTTCAAATAATTCTGGGGGTCACTGGTGGCTTTCTGATAAAGATTGGATCAATTTAGAGTCTAATGGATGGGATGTGATCTGGGGAGAATTAGTATTTACTTATCCTTGCCCAAAATGCGAAAAAGATAGTGATGAACTGAGTCTGAAAGAGAAATATGAGGGAAAAAAGAGTTATAAATACCATGTCTATAAATGTGAAGAGCATGGAATTTTTGAATTAGATAATGAAGAATATGATGATAAGAAATCTAAATCTCATAAGAAATATGATACACACCATGAAGTAAAAGAAAGGTATCTTGGAGCTTTGGCTAAGGTATGTACAAAAGAGTTCAATTCAATAAAAGAAGCATTAGAAGAATTTGAGAAAATAACTAGACAATGTATAACTGATGATGGTTGTAACTGTTGTGGTTCACCACATAGTTTTAGATGGTCTTCTTCAGGATGTATAGATGATAGTTGTAAATGTAAAAAAGGTCACAAAGATTATAATTTCGGCTCTGGAGAAGATTTGATTCAATACTTATTCCCAAACAAAAAAATACCTAAAAATTTAAGGGAAGCATTGGAATTAAAAGACGCCAAAGGAGACAAAAAAGAATGAAAAATATAGATTTACTAAAAGAAGTAAAGGAAAAAACTTTACAGAGATTAATAGAGAAGTTTGGTGGAACTCCTGGAACTGATTTAAAAGATTTTAAATTAAGTATCATAGATGCTAGAGATGTTATATATCAAGAAGTAAATAAAATAGCCGAAAGAGAATTTCGGAATTCGTTTTAGGGAGAACAAATGAATAATAATCAATTTGTTTCAATTTACTCTTTAATTTTATCTTCTTTATCATTTATGTTTTATATTAATATAATTCAATATTTTGAATTGGGAGATTTAGGAGTTTTCTTTTGGGCATTTTTATCAGTATTTTTCTTTGTAATTTCATTTATAAATTTCTTAAAAGGGATAAAACAAGAATGAGTTTAACTTCAGTTGAGGGATTAGTTATTTTGTTTATAGCATCCATATCCTATACATTACTATTTATGGAAGATAGTATTAGAAGTTTATGGGAAGAAACTAAATTCGCAAAAAGGAGAAAGAACGCATGATAAAAAAACAAGAAAAGATAAGATTTTATTTTAAATATCAAAGAAAAAAGAAAGCTGTTTGTTGGAGATGTGGAAAAATAAGAATAACTATTAAAGAGTTGAAAGATTATATTGATAAAGTTTGTTTTAAATGTTATGTTAAAACTTTTGAGAAGAATAAAGAAACTGGTTGGTCTCAAACTATTTATCCAGTTTGGTTAAAATTAAATTATAATCCTTTAGTAAAGAAACTTCGCAAAACTAAACAAAACACAAAAGGGAGAAAGAACGCATGAACAAATTAGCAAAAATGATTTTGAATACTCCACATAGATGGACTTGTTCTAATTGTGGAAACAAGAAAGAGTCAGATAGACCACCAACAGGGAAAGAAGTTGAGAAATATATTACTAAGGGTTGTCCAAAGTGTATTCGCAAAACTAAACAAAGAGGAACTAACAATGGATGAAAAAGAATATTTAATAGAGATACAAAGAAGTATAGAATTATTAGTAGAAAAGAAATTGAATGCTGATGTAAATGTTGTACATAAGATGGTTAATTTTAGAGTGGGACATCATACACCTCAATTACAAAGTTTGAAAGATATTTTTTACTTCTTAAATGGAATTTTATTTGCAAGAGGATTATCTGATTATTGGAATGGACGTGAAGTAAACCAAAGGAGTAAAGAATGATAAAGAAATTATTCTATGGTGTTTTTGGTGGTTTGATTGCTTTCAAACTTTTGGGTTTGGAAAATTCTTTTGATTTTGATTTTGAATATAAATTACTCATGTCTTTTTTATTTATGTTCCTTATTATAGTTTTTACTAAAGAAAAAGTTCGCAATTTGAAAGACAGGAGTAAAAATGGATGAATACAATAGAAGAATATTAAGATTATTTGAAGAAGCACAAAAAGAACCAGATGATTTTTTAAAAACATTACAAATGGCTTTTTGTTTAGTGATGGTTGAAGATAAAAAGTTGTTAGAGGAGTTAGCTAAAAAATGAAATCAATAAAAGAACTTGAAAAGGAAAATAAGGAAATAACTCCTGAGAAAGAAGATAAGAATCTTGCTTTATTTACTGGGAAGATTAGGATTGTTGCAAAATTAGAAACTCTAAAAGAAGTCTTGGAGTTGATTGATAAAATTAACAAAAAGATTTTAGAGTGGAGTAGTATTGCTAATTTTGAGAGGGGAGCAAGAGAAGGTGCTTTTACAGTTTTAAAAGAATTAAAACAAAGTATAACTAAAGGGAGTAAAGATGAGTAAGAAATTATTAGAAGTAGGATTAGCATTTGGTGAAGAAAAAGAAAGAAAAAGAATCTTGGAGTTGATTGATAATTTTAATTGGTTTGATGAAGATGCTGAATGGGAAGATATTTTAGGAAAATTTAAACGACTTATTTCTGAAGGAGAACGAATATGATGTACATGAGCCAATGTTGTCATGCAGATGTAAATAGGGATGTTGCAGATGAAGGAACTTTTACTTATGTTTGCGATAAATGTAAGAAAGATTGCGATGTTCAAGTTAAGGGTTGTGGAAAAGAAACAGAATGGTGCGGAACAAAATATTTATGCGGTCAATTTGAAGATTTAAAACATAGCGATCATATTATTCTATGCACATCATGTAAACCAGAACGCAAAGTAGGGGTTAAGCGAAATGGATAATAGAGAATTGATTGTTCATAGCATTTTAGGATCTATGTTTGGTTTTCTAATAGGATTATTTTTATTTTCACAATCATTAGTATCTCAACTTTTTATTGGAAATACTTTTTATTCTGTTTGGTATAAAGTAATTCCTTTTTTTACATTAGTGGGATTACTTTTTGGCAGTTCACTAATTATTTTTGAGAGACGTCTTTCAGGAGAAAATGGAAAGTAAAATAAATATTGGGAAAAGAGTAATGAGTCAAGGTTTAAGAGATAGACTTAAAAGGAACTACAAGATTTTTGAAATAACTTTATCTGAATTAGAACAAAAGAAATCTATTGTAAAGTTATCTTATCCAGAGTGTATTGAAATTGATATGCGATTTGGAATTAATTATAAAAACTCAATAAAACAGCTGAAAGATGTACTAAAGAGAATAAAAAGGATTTTGGGTTTATCCAAAGCAAAAGACACTGGCTTAATAAAAGAAAGAAAAGAGAAGTTAAAAGAACATTTAAACATACTCAAAAAGCTAAGAAAGGAAAACAAGTTAAATTTAGAAGTTCGCAAACCAAGTGATAAATGAATGCACACTTTAACCAAAGTATGTTTAGGTTTAATAGTTAACTATAAACAAAATAGTTAAATTTATAAATAACCTTTTCATTTAATGTTTATAGTTAACAACTAAAAAAGAGATGATACACAAAGATATTAATAGATTTTTTTTCCCAGATGAATGGAAAAAATTTAGTAAAGAAATTGATAAACCAAAATTCAAAAATAAATTTCTATATGAATTACAATTTAATACTGGTGCAAGATTTGACGAAATTTTACATGTTAAACAAAATGACTTTGATTTTGATAGAAATAATCTAAGATTATGGAAAACAAAAACCAAAGCAAAGAAGGGAGAGAAAACAGGCAAACCAAGAACAATAAGTTTATCTTCAGAATTTTCAAAAAAGATTAAAAAATTCTGTAAGGACAAAAATTCAGATGATTATTTATTCAAGATAAGTCAAGCAGGATATAATCAATTATTAAAAAGGAAGCTTGAATTATTAGGAATTAAAGATTGGACTAACTTTTCTTCACATAATATTAGAAAGACGCATGGTATGTACTTGAAAGCTCTAGGAATTGATTTGTCTGAGATATGCACAAGGTTAGGGCATGATTATAATACTTATATTAAACACTATGGGAGTGCAGATATTTTTAGTGAAAAAGATATGAGGGCAATTAGAGAATTACTTGGGGATCTTTACTTTAGGAATAGGAGATTTTAATGTCAAATATGATTCTTTTAAGTGGAAATAAATTTTATTCTCCTGAAAAAATTGAGAAATTTATATTTTTTATTAAGAATAGTGATTTTGTTTCTCCAGAATTATGTAAGGGTGTAGAACTAGCTTTCTATGAAGGAAAAAAGATTAATGAAATTGAAAGGATGTTGGGAAAAAAAAGAAGGAATTTACAAGTCCAAATTACTAATTATTCCAACCTAATTTTTAAAGAGAAAATAACTTTTGAAGACGTTAGAAAATCTTGTATTTTAAATTTAATCAACAAAGGATTTTCAACAGAATATATTCAAAAATTTATAGGATTAAGCAGAAAAGATACTTTAACAACTAAAAGAGTTTTAAAAGGTTATATTAAACCAAAATTAAGATTAAAAGTTTTTCAACGTGATGGATTTGAATGTGTTTATTGTAAGGGTAATATTTGTTTAGAGGCAGATCATATTATTCCTGTTTCAAATAAAGGGAAAACTAATTTAGGTAATCTTCAAACCTTATGTAGAAACTGTAATGTTGGAAAAGGAAATAATAAGGTTGTTAATTATAAACAAAAGGAAAGTGTTTTAAATGGTTAGATATGTATTTTGTTTATAGTTATGTTAAAAGGTAAATGAAAATAAAAATAAAAAATCAAGAAATTGAGATAGAAAATAAGAAGTTTAAAGTAAGTTTAGAATTAGATCTTCAGGAAATTAAACAAAAAGAGATAAAAGAGATATTTTAAGAATGACAATTAAAACATACAATCAGTCAATTGTGCAAAGGAAATGATAGGAAAAATATTTACATTCATACTTGGTTTCATAGTAGGAACTTTCTTCGGAACTGCAATCTTATTATGGGCTTTTAATAATTTACAAGGGAGGTTGATTTAAATGAAAACAAGAACAGAGGTTTATAAGGAAAGAACAGAAAAAGAAAGAAATAAATTTTCTATTTTAACTTCATCAGCAATATTAGGAGTTATTCTTATGGTTTATGGTTTTAGCTCTTTAATTGAAGATATAGGATCAAATGTTAGTTGTGATGGAAAATTAAATTGTTTAATATTTAATTTAGGTAGTATATTTTTAGTATTCTTAGGTTTATTTTTAATTTGGTGTTTAATCTTTTGGTTTATGTATGAAAATTCAAAATATAGACTAGAGAAGGAGACTACAAAATGAACGGTTGGAAAGTAACTGCAATAATATTTATTGTATTATTCATATTGGAAACTGTATTTTTTGTTAGTATATTATCTATAGGACTTTCAGAAATTGATAAAGAGAATCAATGTATCCATAATGTTTGTTCAAGTCCAATTTATAATTCATATGCTTATTATGATTATGAAGGAATTTGTGAGTGCTACATTAATGGAATTTTAAAGAAAACGGAGTATTTAGGATAATGTTTTGGAAGGACAAACAAGGAAATAAACTAACTCGTAAAGAATTTATGAGTAGATGGAAAGTTGGAATACAAATGGTAACTCCATTACAACAAGTAAGGATACAAGTTAGATCCACGAAGATTAGTTTGATAGGTATCATTGCTGGAATTGGAGTTTCAATTTATAAGTTTGAGAATCTTTGGTGGGTTCTATTAATTCTCTTAGGTGTGTTGGGAGTTACTTCCATGCAACTTGTTGGGATGATTCAAAAGAGGAACATCCTAGAGAACATTGAAAAATTAAAAAAGGAGGTTGATGATAATGATTGACTTTATTGATACAGATGTTTTGTATTCTCCAGGTTTTGTTTTACTTGCTTTAGGATCTTTAAGTGCAACAGCAATAGGATTTGTTTGGTCAGGACAAATGGGTTGGGAAAGATTACCAATCTGGCAATTAATACTAATCATGGGTGGTGAGTTAGTTGCTTGTTATTACTTTGCAGCAAAAGCATAATGGAAAAAGTATATGTTGATAAGGAATTAATATATTTAAAGAAGAGTACTACATTTGGTTGGGGTGTTGTTTATCCCTGGAAGAATGAGGATGGAAGTATTAATTGGTTTAATATGATTACTGGAGGAAGTTGGGTAAATTTCTTTTTGTGGTTATTTATAACATTAATTATAATTGGTGTTATAGTGGAATATACTTCAAATATTAATACTTTAATAAGTTGTTTTGATAATCTCATTAACTTAGAGAATTGCAAACAAGCGTTTGGCGGATCTAATTTAAATTGGATTAGATAAATAATCAGGTGATAATGTGAAAGAGAAAATACCTTTGATGTATCTTTACATACATCAGAAACTAATAGAAAGATTTGGGATAGGCATCATTAGTAGAAGAAGTGTTTTTGAACTACTTGGAAGGTATTATAGAGTTAGGAAATCATTCTTATATCCTATATTAAAGGAGCTACAAGACTATAATCTAGTTGTTAAACACTCACTTTCAGAAGTATATATTATGAAATCCACATTCAATTTGACTAATTCTTCGGCTGTATATAGATTAGTAGGATTATATTAAAGATTCGGTTCACCGAACATCTTTTTATGTAATCTTTTATGTTCTTTATAAGTAACGCGTTGCAAATTACATAATCTATTATCTTTTTTATTGAAATTCTTATGATGAATCACATATCCTTCTGGAATCTTACCATAATTTTCTTCCCATATTAATCTATGTACTAATATTATCTTACCATTTTTGGTAACCCATTTATATCTATCTTTATTTTTGTTAAGTAATTCTTTTATTTCTAGTGGTGTTTTTACTATTTCTATTTTAGATAATTTCATGTTCTTTAGATTAGATTTCTCCTTTTATTCTTTTGTATCTTCAAACCTAACTCTCACTTTTCGTTTTTTAATCAATAACACAGTTGCCAGAGATTATCTGAAAAAATTATTATCATTACATTATTATTAATTAGAAAGAACGACGAATAATGAACTTATACCTCTTTTTTCAAGTGTTTCCCTATTATTTCACTCAATCTTCCATTTGAAAAATGAAGTCCCACCTTTTTTGCCGCCTCTTTTATTTCAGAATAACTTACATTTTGGTTGTTTAATTCAATCAATGCAAAATTTCTTTCTTTTGTCACTCTTTGTAATGTTGTACTTACTTCTTCATCTTCTCCAACTTCAAATAAAGCTTCTTCTTTCTTCTTTCTATACAATGGTTCTTGAGATTGTCCTAAACCAAACTTTCCATAGAATCTTCCATTAAATCTTGATCTTACAGAATAAGAATGTGTTTTTTTCCCTTTTAGATAAGTTATTCTAGTTCCTTTTTTATTTAATCCAACAAAATAACCCATTCTTCCTTTTGATTCATATATATGGAAAAAAAATCTAGCTCTGCTTAACACAGCATACTTATTAAATTCAAAAATCACAGGCATGATAACAATAACAAATAAATTCTTTTGTCTCATTTGCATCATCATACTTTTTAGAACTCTTCCAACTTTACTTATGGAATCTCCAGCTGTTAGTCCAGTAACAGCTTCATCATATATAACACATTGACCCTTTTCTGAATTTTTGATTGCTTCTTTAAATTCTTCAGGAGTCATACAAATTCTACTTAGATCTAATGTTGGATCAACATATTTTCCACATTGTATTGCGAAAGTACTTTTTCCACTTCCTTCATATCCATCTACAAGCATTACATAATCCTTATCTCTTTTAGAAATATAATCTTTGACTCCCCCAAGAAAATAAATTATTTTTTTATCTACATGATAAGAAATTTCTTCTTTTGTTTTAGGGTCTATTAATTGAAACATTATCCATGAATGTAATCATCCCAGCTTTCTTCATAAGCTGTTCCTTTACCTTGTTTATTCATTAATCTTCTTAAAAATATTTCTTTTTCTTGTACTGCTTCATATATATTTATCATTACATCTTTATCTTTTTTAGAATATTCTGAAAATCCTTTTTTTGGTTTTAGTTTTTTAATTTCTTTTGATATTTTTAAATTAAAATCTTTAAATTTTTCTTCATCACTTTTTTCTTTATTTTCTTCGTCTTCTTTATTTTCTTTATTAGTTTTATCTTTAATTTCTTTAACATCTCCAACTAATTCACACCAAATTCGATCTAGTTCACTATTCCATTTACGATATTGTCCAGAAGAAGCATAACGATTTACATTTAACCATATATTATTAATTCTCAAATTGATTAAAGAAGCAGAATTTATTTTAGATAATTTTACAATTTCTTCATTTAGATCTTCCATAATTTTTCCCCTTTTAATTTATAATTAAAAGAAACTTATAAATGTCATAGTTGAGAACTACATGTAGTTTTTGATGTGTGATATTTATAAAGAAGACATTATTTTATTAATTATAAAGCAATTGCTTTTAACTTAGGACGTGATATTATATGTTAGGAAATATTATAGGTGGATTTATTGTTATTCTTGTAGGAACTGCTTTACTACCAACAGTTGCTCAGCAAGTAGGTTTAGCTCAAGCTGATGGAAATGTTACAGGTGCTGCAGATACTCTTGTAGGATTAACAACATTATTCTTTGCTCTTGCAATCGCAACTTCTGCTATCGGAATCGCAGCGGCTGGATTGAAGAACAGTGGATTGATGTAAATCTTTTAAAATGATTCAAAAAGAACAAAAGAAAAAATCAAAGGTTCAATTCCTATTTGTAATTTCTTTTGTTCTTGTTTATTTTTTTGTTTTTGTAGTTCCAGCTCAAGTTGTTGGAGATACTTTTCAAGTTATTAATTTAGCAGAGAGGGCAAGAGATTATTTTATTGAATCTACTAAAGGAAATATTATTGGACAGTCTACAGCAAATCAATTTGGACAAAATCTAGTAGTTGGAACAACTGAAGAAGATATTCAAAGTCAAGGTGGAACTTTAGTTTTTTTAGAGAGCGCTGAATTTATTAGTATTATTTCTTCAGATACAACAAATGATATTCTTGCTGGATCAAATGCTATTTCTGTTTTAATTAAAGGATTGGATGAGAATTTTGTTTCAATTGAAGAAATTGTTAATTTAAGTGCTACATCAACAAATACAACAAATCAATATATTAGGGTGAATAGCATGGAAGTTAATGAAGTTGGAAATTATTCTGTTTCTAATGCAGGAACAATAACTGGAACTGCAGCAGTAAGTGCAACAGTTCAAATAGAAATTCCCATTGGAGCAGGACAAAGTAAAACAACTCACTTTACAGTTCCAGCTGGACAAAATTTAATAATTACAACATTTAGGGTTACAATGGATACTGGAAAAACAATTGATATTATAGCAAAGTTTAGAGAAAATGCTAATGATATAACTAGACCTATGAGTCCAGTAATAACAATTAGAGATTTAAAAGGATTAGCTACACCTACTTCAGGAATTAGTTTAGGAAATTTTAAATTTGATGAAAAAACAGATATATGGGTTGTTGGAGTAACATCTGTTGGAACATCTTCGATAGAAGTAAATTATGATTTTGTACAATATGCAATCGGTTCATAAAAATTTATTAGTATTTTTATTTTTAGGAGTTTTTCTAGTGTCAACTATGTCTGCTGAATTAGTTTTCAAACAAAATACTGATATAGATTTGAAAATAGTTTGTATTAATGCAGGTTTTTGTTCTGGAACTGCTCAATGTAATGTTTCTGTATTTGATCCTAATGAAAATGTAATCTTAGATGGAGTTGAAGCAACTCAATCTGCAAGTTTAGCTTTTTATAATGTAACGATTATTGCAAACTTAAGTGCACCTAGTGGAGAATGGAGAGTTGGAGGATTCTGTAAAGATGGAAGTGTAACTGAATTAGTTGATTTTACTTTTTTAGTAACTCCTTCAGGATTAGCTAATCTTTTTAATTTCTATACAATAATTATGTTACTTTCTGCAGTTGTAATTTTCTTTGGATTTTGGATTAAAGATCCTTGGGTGGTGATACTTGGAACATTTGGATTATATTTTGTAGGATTATTCATATTACTAAATGGAATTGTTGGAGTAAAAGACATGGTTACAACTTATTCTATTGCAATAATTATTCTTGGAATTGCAGGTTATATTAGTGTAAAAACTGGTATGGAGGTTTTCAATGGGTAACAAGGGGAAAGAGAGTTTTGAAGTTGTTGAATTAGCAACATCAACTGAAAGAAAAATTCAGGATGTTGAAACTGGGGAAGTTTATGATTTAACACAAGCGATTTGTAAAATGTGGAACGAAATAAAAGAGGTGAAGAGGGCTGTTGTAGGTTAATGATAACTATCTTATTTGAATTTGCAAGTGAAAAAATATTAGTTACCATAAAAGGAAATAATATTTTCTTTTCCTCAACAGATCAAGGTGCAATTCAATCTACAATTGATGGTTTAAAGTTAGATTATAGTGGAGTGATTAAAGAATTTCCAGATTTAGAAGGAAAAGATAATTGGAGAGAAGAAACAATAAAAAGATTTAAGAAAAAAATAAAAGAATTAAGAACAGAACAAGACAGAGCTGATTATATAATTTATGATTTAAAGAAATTTGGTTATGTTGCAGAACAAATACAAAAAGGAGGATTTAGACCAGAAAAAATAAAATGAAATGGCATTTGCAGATACATTATTGACTTTTGGTATCTTATTAGCCATATTTGTTTTAGGTTATTGTAAATATATGAATAAAACATTGTTAGAATTTGCGACTGAGATAAGAGAAATATTTAAATCTCAAGAAGAGGAGGTTTTAAACTTACAATGAATAAACTATTGAAGATCATTATTGCTATCCTAGGTGCAGTTGATATAATGTTCAGTATTTTCATACCAATCGCAGTTGCTTTACTATTAGTTAATAACGGAAAGATGAGTAATATTAACTCTACATTAGTATTAATTATTGGACTAATCTCAAGTTTTTACAGAGCAGTTAAATTCTGGATAATTGAATAAAAATGGAAAATGAAATGAGTGTCGAAGAAGCAGAAGAAGCATTAAGAAACCTTAGTGGTATAGCTCCCCTTCCAGAAGAGAAACATAATACACATAGTTTTTTACATGCAGTAGCAACATCAGATGATACAACAAAAGTTGCAAATCTAACATCTGAAGAAGTTGGATTGGCTAAATTACCAGTAAGAACTTATAAAGAACTTGCCTTATTTTGTAGTGAAGTTGCAAATATGGATTACATGTCTGATTATTTTAATAAAAAAGCAGAAATAATAAATGCAACATCCTTAGCAAGAGAAGGATTCTTAACAAGATTGGCTGTAATGATAAGAAGAGAAAGTACAGATACTATTAAAGCACCAACTAAACCAAATAGTGGGTGGTTTAAACCAAAAAATAAAATACAACCAGGAGGTGTATAAAATGGCTATAAAAGATGAGTTAGAAGATTTAGTAAAAAAATTTGAGGAATTAGAAAAAAAAGGAAAGAAAGAAAAGAAATTTAGATTACCTTTTAGATCAAAAATTAGTAATAAAAAAATGAGAGAAGGTTATGTTACTGTATTAGTAATTAAAGATAATCGTAATATAGATTTTGTTAAAGAACCAATAATTGATTCAACATTTAAACTTAATGATACAATTCATGCTTTAGAAGATAAAAATGTTTTTTTCTACAAAAGAAGACCCTTTATAATTCAACCTAAAAAGAAACTTACCCAATATAATCCAGAAATTAAAAGTGATGAAAAAGATAAAGATCCTTTAGATTGTCCTAATCAAACTTATGGACAGAAATATGTTATGGCAAGAATGGAAAGTGATAAATTAACATTGAAAAAACAAATTGGATGGGGACTAAGTATTGGAGTATTAATAATTGTAGGAATAATTGTTTATTCATTATTCACTGGAGGATAATTTGAAAAATAATATCTGGGTTAAGAAAAATACTAAATGTGATACAATAGAAATAACTGTAAGAGATGAAAACAAAAGAAAACTTGAAAATTGGATAATTGATATTAGAGATAAAAAAAGAGCTAGACAAATTGTTTCTTCACTTAAAGCTTCTTATGGAGTTAATTTAGGTTCTAGTATGAATGAAGATTTAGAGTGGTTAATGAAAAGGTAAGAAAGATAAGACATATATATAAAGATAAACTACATGTAGTTTATATGGCAAAAAAGATTAAAGCTTCTATAAGTTTTAATAAATTGAACAAACAAATAAATCTTAGCTTACCAAAGAAAAAGATTTCTAAAAATATGTTAGAGGGTTTAAAAAAATCAAAGAAAGTGGAAATTGATTTAATAAAACTCTATCCAACTTAAAATGGTCTCAATTTCCGAAGCTAGAAATATTGTTGATAGAAATAGGCAACAGCTTAGACAGCAACAACAACAAGTAGATACTGCAAGAAAAAGTATTGAAGAAACAAGATTGAGAGAATTGTCAAGACAAGAATTACAAGTTCGTTCCCTTCAAGAAAAACTTGAAAGAGAAAAACAATCTCAAAGATTGGAAGGATTAAAAGGTCAGGAATTAAAAAAATTATCTCCTATTCAAAAAGATTTAGATACTGCAAGGAAAGAAATTGATACTTTTGATAAACAAGTTAAAGCTGCAGAAGCACAAGAAGCAACAAAAAGAGCTTTTGATAAAGCTTTAAGTGTTTTTCTATCAAAAGATCCAAGAGCTATTTTTAGATTAGAAACGAAAGAAGAAAAAAAGTTTTTTAAAAGATTACAAGCAGAAAAAGAAACCAGTGTTAGAGAATCATTAAAAGAATTAAAACAAGATCTTAAATTAGAAGGATTTACTTTGCTTGAAGAATTTACTAAAAAAGGTGAATTATTTCCTTCTGGTTTTGAAGGTTTACCTCCCCTAGAAGAAAAAACTAGAGTAGAAAAAATTGAACCTATTAAATTACAAAGTGTTGTAAAACGTGTTAGAATAAGAATACCTAAAAGAGAAAAAATTACAATAAGGAAATTGCCCCCAAGACCACTTGTAACTAGAAAAGTTACTTTTGGAAACCCTAGAGAATTTGCAAAAAGTTTTAATCAAGCAACTGGATCAAAATCATTCACAATTGCTATCCCAATAAAAAGAGATAAAAGAAAAATACTTGTTCAAGACTTTAGTTTTAAATTTAAGGATGGAAAATTAGTCAAAACAAAACCTCTTAGTTCTGGTTTAGTAAGTGAAGAAAAGTTTCTTGCAGCAGATAAAAGAAGAAGAGATAGAAATCCAGGATTTACTTTTGGGGATACAAGAATTATAAAACCAGTATTATTGAAAGAAACACAAATTCAAAAATTTTCTGAAGCAGTTAAAGAATTTTTTATAGGAAGGGGTGGGGAGGAAGCTGTTGCTATTGGATTAAAACCTTTTAAAACTAAAGTAACTGGAAGACAAATTAGAGATTTTCTTAGAACTAGAGGATTACCTGGTAAGGTTGCAGGTGAATTTATTCCAACAAGACCTGAAGATGTACTTCTACTTGTTTCTCTTGGAGGACTTATAACAGCAGGTGCTCCCATCATATCTAAAGGAACTGTATTAGGACTTCAGGCTTTTGGTGCTTTAAATGCTTTAGATACAAAAAAATCTCCAGAGACAAGGATAGCAGGAACTATTGTTGCAATTGCACCTTTCTTTAGTACAAGAAAAGGAGATCTTCCAATATTTCCACCAGGTAAAAAAGGACAAGCAGGAAGATTCCAATTACTTGAAGATTTCTTTAAGAAACAAGATAAAAAGAAAGTAGACTTAGCTAAAGTTCAGGATATATTAAAAACTAAAGAAACACAGGCTCAAAAAGTTTCTGATGTAAGAAAGATTTTTGAAGAAATTAGTAAAACAAAAGATCCCAAATTAAGAAAACAACAAACCGAAGGAGCAATAAAGTTTTTAGAAAGAACGTATGGGAAAGAAAATGCTAGATCAATTTTCAAAGATTTTTTACAACAGGAAGGAGTTACTATAACTCCAAAACAACCTTCTACTTCTGTCTTCCAAAGGTTTATACAAAAAGAAACAATTACTTTAGGTAAACAAAAATTATCAAAAGCTAAAATTAAAGAACCAGAATTATTTTTTGTTAGTTCTGCCGAACAAACAAAACAAAAAGAAAGACAAAAACAAAGAGTAACTACAACACAAGTAGATTTATTAGTTCAAGGTCAAACGTTTTTTCAACCAACAAAACAAGTAGAAAAGTTAGCAGAAGAAACTAAAACAAAACAGAAAGCAGCACAAGCTTTATTTTCTGCATTAGTTTCAGCCCAAATACCTAAATTAAGAGAAGTAACTAAAGTAAAAATAAAACCAAAACCAAAGAAACCAATTCCCTTATTAAAATTACCAAAGGGAGTTAAAGAAACTGATTTAATAAGAGCTATTCAGAAATTAGGAAAGAAAAATGCTGTTAATATTATTGTTGGTATGAAATTAAAGAAAAGAAAGACTATTGGAAAAAGACTTCCACCATTTAGAGCTTTAAAAAAAGCACAAAAATTTGTAGATAAAAATATAGAAGCATCATTTTTATTAAAACCAACTGGAAAGAAATCAAAAAAGAAAGATATTAAACCCTTTAATGTTTCATTTAAATTTAGACCAAGTAAAGTAAATCCATTGTTCCAAGTAGAACGTAGAAAATTTAGACTTGATTCTCCTACAGAAGTTAAGCAATTAAAATTATTTAGGGGAAAAGTTCCAACAGGAATATTTCCAAAAGTAAAAAAAAGAAGTAAGAAAAAATGAATAACAAAGGACAAATGTTAATATTTGGATTTATGATAATGATGACAATTATAGTTTTAATTATGGGTTCAGCTCCAGCAGGACAAGCAGTATTGAATCAAACAATGAGTTCTACGAATATGGATTGTGACAACTCCAGTATATCTTCATTTGATAAAACAGCATGTATTGCAGTAGATATGGGAATGTTTTATTTTCTGATTGGATTGATTGCAATTGCATTTGCAGTATTTGTAGGTGGTAAATTTAGATGAAGAAAAAAGGTGAAGGTGGACTAGCAATAGTTACAGCAATTTTTATATTCATAGTTGGAATGTCAGCAATAAATTTATTCAAAGATGATATAACTTTAAGTAGAACAATAAATGGAATCAATTGTGTTGATTCTAGTGCAATATCTGATGGATTTAAATTAACTTGTTTAGGATTTGATTTAATAATTCCAATATCAATAATATTAGTTATTAGTGTTTCAACTGGATTAATTGTAAATAAATTCATAAAGGGTAAAAAATGAACAAGATTTATCCTCGAGAAAAATATAATTTCAATTCTAAGCCATTCTCAGAACAGAAAAGTATTAAAGTAATGGTAATGCTCATCTTTTTTTCAGTATTTTTAGTTGGAACTGTCTCAGCTTTTGAATTTGATAATAGTTTGAGATATGAAAATAATGACATGAAAGTTACTATTGAAAATGTTTGGGGTTTGCCTTTGTTTGGAAGTGATTTGGGATCTGTAGAATTAAAATCACATAAGTTTGTAGATGAGATTTTGAGATTTGGATATGGTACGGAAGAAGTTGTTATGTATTATGATTTTACTAATTGGGAATTTTATGAAAATGGTTTAGGTGAAGTTTATTTTACTGATAAGAGAACAGGAGAGATTATTGAGAAAGATTATTATTTCGTTGAATGGGTTTTAACAACAATAAATAGAAGTAATAATAATGATGTCTTAGTTGGATATTCTGAAAATGGAACTGTTATTTACGAACAAAATATAACTTGGTATTCAGAGGAAGTATGGGCTTGGAAGAAATTAGAAAATAAAGACATTCCAAATAGAGATGTTAGAATTGGATTAAAAACTTATGTTGATAAGGGAGATTATATAGATGCTATCTGGACTATTGCAGGAAAGAAGATAGAAAAACATGCAGGATGGGTGGTAAGTAATAATGTAGATTTAGTTTCTTATTATAAACTTGATGAGCAAGATACAACAGGTTCAGGAACTATCATTGATAGTGTATTAATTAATGATGGAGTTAATAATGGGGGAGATAATGTAACAGGGCAAATACTAACTGCTTATAATTTTGTTAAAACAAATCCTGATTTTATTAATATTTCAGATAGTGCTTCTTTAGATATTACAGGAAGTATGACTGTAAATGCGTGGGTGAATTTTGATGTTAATAATGGGATGTTAGTATCAAAAGCAAGTAGCGCAGTACCTGATGGATGGGAACTAATCTTAGGTGGGGCAGATACTATTATTTGGAGAGTAGATCAATCAGATGGAATTCAAGCCAGAGCTGACTCGGTAGGAACACTCTCGGTAGGAACTTGGCATATGGTAACTGGAGTATATCGTGCTGGAGATAGATTAGAGATATTTATTGACGGAGTTTCAAATGTAAATGACACAACAGATATTGAAGCTGCACAATTAGCTTCAAATCGTGATTTACTCATTGCTGATGATACAAGTTCAACAATACCTTATGATGGCAGAATAGATGAAGTTTTTATAGCAAGTAGAGATTGGTCTGCTACTGAAATTCTTGACCTTTTTAACGCACAAAAAGATGGTTTTGTTAATGGTTCTTTTTCTGCTCTACCAACAGTAACATTAAATTCTCCTATAGATAATTTTAGTACAATAAATAACACAATAATTTTTAATGGAACAGTTACATCAATTATTGGGGTTACAAACGTATCATTATTTATTGATGGAATTTTAAATGAAACAAATTCTTCTGGAATAAATGATACAGATTATTTATTTACAAAAGTTATATCAAATGGAGATCATAATTGGACTTATGAATCTTGCAATATTGATGGATGCACAACAGCAACAACAAGAACATTTAAAATAGGATTTATAGAAAACACTCAAACATTTAATGCTTCATCATTTGAAACAGCAGAAGAAATATTTACAATAAATATAACAACAAATGGAACAACACCAACAGCTGGAAAATTAATTTACAATGGCACTACTTTTTCCCCTGCAACAATAACAAGTACAGTTGGGAATGATTTTAATATTACAAGGACTATTGATATTCCCTTAACAGCTGAAACTAAACCTTGGTTCTTTAATTTTACAATTGGGGGAATAGAATTTAGTAGTTCAACACAAAACCAAATAATAAATCTAACAAACTTTAGTTTTTGTGATACTGCACTTCCATACATCAATATTTCATTCAAGAATGAGACTATTGCAGAAGAACAAGTAACAGCAGAAATAGATACTGATTGGAACTTTTGGTTGGGTTCTGGAAGTATATTTAAAACATTATCATTTACAAATGTTTCTGAAAATCCTAGTTATGACTTCTGTTTAACAGATGGAGCAAATAGAACTCTAACAGCAAATGTATCTTTAACTTATGATAATTCGATAAGTCAACAAAGAAGTTTTAGTAATTTGTTTACTGGTTTAACGAATGCAACAACAAATCAAACATTGTTCTTACTTCCAACTGCAGACGGTATTTTTGTAACTTTCCAAGTAGTAACCCCTGCAGAGCAAGTAATTAGTGGAGTATCTGCTAATGTAACTAAAGATGGAAATATTATCTCTAGTGGAGTTACTGATGACGCTGGTCTAATAACTTACTTCTTAGATCCAGATACAAGTTATGTATTTTCTTTCTCTAAAACAGGATTCGCAACAGTAACTACAACATTAGTTCCAACTCAAACATCTTTTACAATTATTATGGGAACTGTAGTAACAATTTCACAATTTGATACAACTAGAGGAATAAATTATATAATTAATCCAATTAATCTAACATTATTAAATGATACAAATGTTGAGTTTAATTTAACATTTAATTCAACATTTTTTGTTTTAGAAGAATTTGGTTTTGTATTAAAGAATTCTACAGGGACTGTATTTAACTCAACAACTTCTACTACAGATACTGGAGGATTCTTATCTCAAACACTAAACACTGGAAGTAATACAGATATTATTATGGAAGTTTTCTGGACTATTACAGGAAACCAAACAAATATAACAAGAATATGGTTAGTGTTTAATTCAGAAAATGAAGGATTTAGTATTTTAACTTTCTTCAATGATTTAAGTACTTACTTAACTTCAGGATTATTTGGACTAACTGATTTTGGATTAGGAATAATTGTATTTTTAATCATCCTAATATCTACTGGAATTGTAAGTGTGAAATTTGGATTAACAAGTCCTCCAGGAATCTCTATAGTTGTATTTTCATTGGTTGCATTTTTTGATGTAGCTTTGGGAATAATGCCTAATCCAGTAAATGCTATTCCAAACTTTCCTACAATATTTGTAGGTTTAATATTCTTAGGAACATTATATTCGGAGGCAATTAGATAATGGCTAAAGTATGGAAATACATTTTTATTAGTGTAGGATTGATTTATTTTCTAAAAATAGCAGGACTTCCAACAGGAACTGAAGCCATGTTTAATATTCTAGGATTAATATTTAATCCTGATGCAACTGTTGCTGAAGTAGGCTTGACTAATTCTTCACTTTTTAATTTCATATTTGGTAGTGCTGGAATTTTGATAACGATTGCCGCTGCTACAGGTGCTGTAATAGCTGGATTATTAACAAGAGCAAAGCCAGAAAATATAATTGTATTACCTTTGATAACAACGGTATTTATAATCTTCTTACAAGCAGGTGTTGGAATAATGATTTATGCAAATGGTTTAGGACAAACATGGATCTCAGCAATTATGTTTTTGTTAATGTTGCCTTTTACATTAGGATTCCTAGTTGCTTTAGTGGATTATTTTCGAGGGATAGATTAATGACGTTTTTTGAACCATTAGATTTAAGAGGAATTTTAATCAATTCTCTAGCTGGAAGTGTGGAGATTTTTATGTTTATTGCATTTGTAGCAATAGGTGGAGTAACTGCAGCATTAAAAATTCCTAAATCAGTTACATTAGTTTTTCTTGGGCTGTTCGCAGTTATCTTAGCGGATTATTTTCCTGCTTTATATTTGATAGTAGTTGTAATAGCAGGAATGACTGCATCTCACGCAATTTCAAAGGTGGTAACAAGATGAATCACAACATACACATATATAAAGAAGTAAATAGTGTTATTTAATATGGGTTTTTTTGAATCTGCCTTTTCAAAATTAAGGAAAGACGAAGATTTTAAAGCTGAAGAAAAATCCAGAAGAATTCAAAAGATATTGGACGACAGAGAAAAAAGCGTCCATGAAAGAAACCTTGAAAAATTTCAGGAATCAAAAAGACAAGAAGCTATAAAAAAGAAAATGGAAAAAATTAATTTAGCACAAAGTAGTAGTTCTTTATTTGGTAATTTTCATGCAGAGAAAAATATTTTTAAAGATCATAAAAGTATTTTAAAAACACCAAATAATATTTTACATTCAAAGAATAAAAAAGGAAAAAAATTATTTTTCAAATGATCTTTGATATGTTGGGATGTGATAATTTATGAACCATAAAGGACAATCACAAATAGGTTTGTTAATAGGTTTAGCTATAGTTCTGATTGTTGGAGTAATTTTATTACAAGCTTCAGCTCAGCAAGTTGGTAGTGTAACAAATACTATAACTGCTGCAAATATTACATTTACAGGAGTAGCAAATGGAACAGAATCAAATATTCCTGGAAGGTCTTGGAGTGATTTAGTAGTTTATAATGTAACTAATGATTTTCTTATAGCATCTGGAAATTACACTTTAGCAAATAACCAAGTTGTTGATGGAGTACTAACAGCAACATTAACTCCTGATGCAAGTACACCAGTTGCAGGACATGATTGGTTACTATCTGGAGTTTTTCAACCAGAAACTTACATTGATGATTCTGGTGGAAGAGCTTTATCTAATATAATTATACTATTATTTGCTTTAGCATTAGCAGTAGTAGCTATGATACCAACCATTAGACAAAAGTTTGATTTGTGATTAACTTAAAAGTTTGAAAGAGAAAATGGTACTAAAAAAAGTTGAAACTATATTTAAAGCGAAGGGTGTAAAGCCAACTAGGTTTAGATTTAAGAATAGTATTAGACTTGGTTTTAGAGGGAATAAGGTTGTTGAAGTAACTAAATTTAAGGAAGTCAAAAAATAGAATGGCAAAGAAAAAGGTCGGAAGACCAAAAAAGAAGAAAAGGTAATAAAAATGACAAATGGAGTCACAGCACTTTTAGATGTCTCTAGGGCAGTACAAGCATTAAGATTAGCAGGAGAAAGTCTAAAAGTTGCTAAGAAAAAGAAAGTAAAAACTAAAGATATAGTTGGACTTGGACTTAAAAATATTGTTGGAATCAGTTTAATTAAAGCACAAAAAGATATTGCAAAAACTTTATGATGGTACACAAAATAGAACTTGTAAAAAAATCTGATGTCAAAGAAGGAGTTAGAAAGATAGATGAAAAATTCAAAAAAATTGACTTTAAAGATCTCAAATTTAAATTCAAAAAAAAGAAATAATGGTAAAATTAAAATTTTTCGACTTGAAAACGAAGAAACCGTTTAGTACTGACAAGTTTACAGTTGAAGTTTTGAATGGTAGAAAAAGAGCTGTAGCTGTTTCACCCTCTGGATTTAAGGCTGTTAGATTTGTTAAGAAAGACTTTGTAAAATAATTATAGTCTCTTAGTTAACTGGGAAGATCACCTCTTTTTCCTCTTGGGGCTTTCCTCCTTTTGTGATGAGATTTCAGTCAGTTGTTTGTCGCCCCAAGAGGTTTTCATAATTAGATATATTTATAAATAAAAGAGTTTTAGATTTTGAATGATAAATGATAAGGGGTTGAGAAACTATAGAAATCTTCTTTATTACTTTGAAAAAAGAATAGCTGTACATTTCTCTTTAGAAAATGGAGAGTGGCATAATGGGACTGTTATTGATATTAATGAAAAAAAATTAACTCTTGTTCTTATGGAATTTAAAAAAGGAGAACTTCCATTTCTTCTTGAAAATATTAAAGAAGAATCAATAAAACCATTTGTCTATAAACCAAAAGAGGAAGAAGAATGATTTGGCAAAAGAAATGTAAAGAATGTAAAAGGATTCACGATTTTAAAGATTGTCCTTATTGTAAGGAAATAAAAAAGAGGGAAGGAGATGAGAGAACAATCAAGAACTTTTAAACAAGAATATAATCAAAAAGGTGAACCAATTTGCCCAATACCTAATTGTAAACAATTATGTCAGAAGTTCAAGAATGGAAATTGGAGAAAATATTGTGATTTACACGATGGTTATTCTATGTTAAGAGAAAGATATTGGAGTTATTTTAGAACAAGAATTTTACTAAGAGATAATCATACTTGTAAAAAATGTGGAAACCGAGAAAATTTAGAAGTTGACCATATAATAGCAATTGTAAATGGTGGTGACCAATGGAATGAAAATAATTTACAAGTTCTTTGTAATAATTGTCATAAAGAAAAAACTAAATTAGATTTAAAGAGGAAAACTATTTATGGAAATAAAAATTAAAGTAGATAAGGAAAAATATAAAGAACTTCTTGAAAAGTATCCAGGATCAAAGGGAATTCTTGTGAGAAGAATTGATGATTTAGAAGATTATTATAATAAAAAACCATTTGAATCTAAATTTAGAGATGTTTGGATTGAAGAGATTAAAGATTCTATCACTTTCATTAATCTTTCAGTAAAAGGGGAAGAAAAAACTATTGAATTTAATGAAAAGGATTTCAAAAAATTAGGAAAAGAATGTTTTTATGGTATAATTGATATTTTGAAAACCTATGTTGATATGAATGAAATTTATTATCCAATAATATCTTCTTGGATTATGGGGACTTATATTCATGATAAGATGATTACTTTCCCTTACCTATATTTTAATGCAACGAAAGGATCAGGTAAAACAAGGGTTACTAGATTAATAACATACCTTTCCTGGAAAGGAGAAATAGTTAATTCTATGACTGAAGCAGTTTTATTTAGAAGTAAGGGAACTTTAGGTATTGATGAATTTGAGAGTATTGGTAGAAAAGGGACAGAAAACTTTACAGAATTACTCAATTCAGCATATAAAAGAGGTGTTAAAGTTAAAAGAATTAAAACAGTTAGAACTGAAGAAGGTGAAGAAAGAGTTGTTGAAGACTTTGATGTATTCAGACCAATCATTCTTGCCAACATTTGGGGTATGGATTCTGTACTTGGAGACAGAGCTTTACCCCTTTTTTTAGAAAAAACTACACGATCAGAAATTGGAAAATTATTAGAATTATTTGAAATTGACCCTGAAATTAGCACAATAAAGGAGAAAATAGCTAATTGGTGTAGTTTGTGTAGTGTAGTTACGCTGGGGAATGTATACCTAGAGTGGAATAAGTACATTAGAGGGGGTAAGTTAAGTGTTAATACTTCACGTACTACTAACTACACTAAACTACATTTAATAAAAAGCATTGATGAAGCAAATATTGATGGAAGGATGTTAGAATTAACTATGCCTTTATTTTTAGTTTCTGATTTAATTGATCAAGGTGTTTTTGAAATAGTTATGGATGCATTAAAACAAATATGTGAAGAAAAAAAGAAAGAAGAGTTTGTTGAAAATAAAGATATTTTTTTAGTAGATATGATTTCACAAGAATTAGAAAAAAACATTTATGTTACTGTGAGAGAAGTAACACAAAAACTTAAAGATTTTACTGGAATAAATGATGAATGGTTAAATGAAAAATGGGTAGGTAGGGCTTTGAAAAGATTACAATTAACTATTAAAAGAAAAAGAACTAATAGGGGTATTGAAGTAGTATTAGATTATAAAAAGGCAAAAGATAAGATAAGGATGTTCAATTAACAATAAAAATGCAATGGTGATACCTTAAAATTGAAATATGGACAACTCAGAACAAAGACCAACAAAAAAACGACAAAAGAAGGAAAATAAGAAATTTCCTTATAAAAAGAATAGGAAACAAAATGGTAAAATTTTATAGAAATATTTATTAAGTTAAGACATTTAGGAATATCATGGAAAATAAAGAGAATAAAAAAAAGTTTAATATGTTATATTCTAAATTATTTATCTTTTTAGCTACTGTATTAATATTAAGTGCAGGTGTCTTGGCATTCTTTACTTTTACATATGATAGAGATGTTACTTATCAAGTAGTTGGTTCTAAAGGGAGTTTACTTGTCTTAGTTGATTTAACAGATCAAATACTTAATGTTAGCGAGTCCTTGAATCTTTCACAGAATCTTACAATAGTTAATCAAAATGGAGCAACTAATATGTCTTATATTTTAAACGCTAATGTAACAAATTTAGATCCTGGTAATTGTACCATTAATGGAGACGTTACTTTTGAATTGAATAAAGACACAGTACTTATTCCTGATAATACTACTTTTACTATGGATGCTGGAATGAATGTATTTAACTTTATTGCTGTTGCCCTTAATAATAGAGTATGTCCTCAAAATATTACAACTTCTTTGAGTTTTACTGAACTTTAATTTTTTACTCTTTTTATTATAAATTTTCCATTACAGTAAAGTTTATAAACCCTTTATCCGTTAAACCCTTACAATGAAAACAATAAAGGTTTCAATCGAGGGAACTTCACCAATACTAATGAACAAATATAATGTTCAAGCAGAATTGGATAGACAGAAAGGAGTTAGAACAACTAAGACTTATGATCCAGAAATAGAAGCCGAGAAATCTGCTTATTGGTCAGAAGATAAAAAAACACTAATTATTCCAAGTGAAGTTCTTTATGCTTCATTATTAAACGCTTCAAGTTTCCATAAAATTGGAAGAAGAAGTGCTAAATCTATTCTTGCAGGAAGTATTAGAGTTGAACCTATGCAAGTGAGTTTAGAAACAAACAAATATGAAATAGATACACGTCCAGTAGTTATTCAAAGAAATCGTGTTTTAAAATCAAGAGCTAAATTAGCCAAATGGAAAGCAACATTTGAAATAGTTTACAATGAAAACTTGATAGCCAATCCAGAAATTGTTAGAACAGTTCTGGAGGAAGCAGGTCAGAGAATAGGTATCTTTGACTTTCGCCCACAAAAGGGCGGTCCTTATGGAACATTCAAAATAACATCTTTCAAATCATAATTAAGGTATTGTTAGATAAGGTGAAGTAATGTGGTGTTCGGTACTGTCATGTAAGGTAAGGAATCATATTTATTGCTGGGTCTTGTAAAGTTCGGTTAGGTATGGTGTCGTAATGTTTGGTCTTGTGAGGTAGGGATTCATGTTCACGGTTAAGTACTGTCCAGTACGGTTAGGTAATGC
>SDBU01001678.1_pt1 | contig 30906 bp, 28 predicted proteins | sample 2277071 | NCBI WGS metagenome assembly SDBU01 (sample SAMN10397929, study PRJNA504765) | marine sediment metagenome | isolation source: marine sediment core GS08_GC12, 126 cmbsf | place: Arctic Ocean: Gakkel Ridge, Loki's castle | collected 2008 | reverse complement strand
CCCAAAGGTTGATGGGCATGCCAATGTCAATGCGTTCTAAGTCCCAGTTGAGTAAGAGCAAGTCAAGCTATAGCAAGGTCAGCCTATGCAGTGCGGCCCCGGGTGCCAATCCATGGTGGTGAGTCAGGGGCGCATCACCTTCATGAATAACGGTTACTGGTGGCCCAAGCGGATTCTGCACTATCGGACTGACGGCACCACCTTAGCCGGCCGCGTGCTGGGATGGAGCTCTGGGCCTTTAGCTTGTGACGCAGGAAGCGGTGCGGTTCGACAGTGCTCAGCGCCCTGAGTCTACCGAAGGGATGATGTTCGCGGTCGTAGCCCGCATTGGCTACCAGGTGCCGAAAGGGCTGTAGCAAGTAAGCTTGCCTGACTGACGTCTCGAACTCGCGGCGGTCAGGGCGGCTTGGGCCAGTGCCAGGGGCGATTTGGCGAGCGAACGTATCATGATAGCTATCCTTCGTGCCAGGGCCAATCTTCCACCTCACCCTTTTTATTGGCCAAATCCTTCCCTCACTCCACTCTTTTCAACAGAGCATAATACACACGATTATCAACCTGGAAATAAGCTGGATTTTGCGTTGACCCAAGGTAGCCTGGTTGCATAATGAATGCTGTGGGTCCCCGTATTGCCCTCGTATACGGGAGCGAGACTGTGCTGGCGGTAATAGACTGATTGGGAGGACCACGCGATGCCCAAAACGTCCGATGATGAACGAAGATGGACAGCGTTCCCTCTTCGAAATTTTCAGTGTGGCTTGAAAGGTGACGTAGAGCTTTGCAGCGACGTCGTGCTGCTGGACTCCCGCAAGTGGCAGAGAACGGAGCTCTGCCCTTTGTCGGAACTTCTTGATAAAGTTCCCAAGGCGGCCATGTTTACAGAAATGCTAAATGGCATAAAGGGATGCAAATGGTGGCTTTGCCGACAACATTCTGTCGGAGACGACGCCTCCATGAGAACGGTAGTATCTATACTAAGCAACACGCTCACTACGTTGCGTTTGGTCAAGCCCAATTATGCCAGTGCCCCTTACTTATTGCACGGCAGCGGAGACGACCCGCCTTCGGGAATTACATCACTTTCACTGCTCAGCCCAGCAGCCGCAGCGTCCTACTGCTTACGTGGGCGCGAATATTCTGCCTTTGACGAGAAGGATCTCAGCGTGGCAAAGCGAGTGCTGCCAGTAGTACTTCAACTGGCTGAGAATCCTGACAATAATCATCGTATCATCAATTCCCTTTACTGCTACGAGATATCAGCCGGCACACGCTTCCGCAAAGTGCGGTTCGCTATAGTGCTGATGGCTCTAGAAAGCCTGTTCTCGACGCAGTCTCAAGAACTAGCTCAAACCCTATCGTTCCGTGTGGCGTGGTTCTTGGGTCAAGATATTCCACAGAGAGAACAGCTTTTCGAGGTAATGAAAGACTTGTACAAATTGAGGTCGAAGATCGTTCATGGTGACAAGCTCAAGAGAACGGAAGGGGAGCGGCTGGACAAACGGCTTATCCAGGCGGAGGATATCGTGAGGGAATCCCTTCTAAGGATACTGCAGGATGCCAAACTGGTTTCTGTCTTTATTAGTGGCAGCGAGAAGCTAGAGAAACACTTCAAGCACCTCACCTTGGGAGGATGAACCAGCGAACCATTGGGGAGATGTACTTGATCGTTGAATTTGGCTGTCAGCGCAGGTACTTGAGTCTGGCGCAGCCAATAAGAGTGCGGAATTGGCGAAGCCCAAAGAATTGTGTCCTTTTCGAAACGTCGGGGTTCTGTTTCCTGGTTGCGAATATCAATAGACAAGGCGAGTTTTGTGGGTGTCTGTACAGTTGACCACGTTCTGGTGAGGTGCCCGGTTTGTTCGAATGCACAGGCAACCTATATGCGCGCCGGGGTTGTGCTGGTCAATGGGGAGGAGAAAGATGGAGTTTGCGAGCTTTTTGGTAAAGAAGGTTCACATCCTGCGCATCGACCCGGGAGAGGATGTGCTCGAAGCTGTTAAGAAGTTCATTGCCGATGCCGACGTTAAGCAGGCCATCGTCATGAGTGGCTACGGGACGCTGGGGGCGTATCACCTGCACTGGGTGGAGCACAATCGCCTACCTTCCGAGAACACCTTCCGAAAGGGTGAGGGCGGAATTGAAATCCTTGCCATGAATGGGCTGGTGGTGGAAGGTGAGCCTCACATCCACGTGGCGCTTTCCACCCAGGAAGGCGCCTTCGGCGGTCACCTGGAGCCGGGATGCATCACCTACGTGCTCTGTGAAATCATGTTCGCCGAGATTGAGGGAGCCACGCTCAAACGTGAGCGCGTGCACGTTAACGTCCCGAACATAGGTGAGGGCGAAATTCCGCGGCTGGTATTCAAGCAGGAATAGCCCTGACAAGATAGCTGCTGGTTGCTACTCGCTCACGGTGGAATCGAGAGGCAGGCCCCGCTGCTCGTAGAGCTTGCGACGGCCGGCTTTATCGCCAGTAAGTATGCGGCGCGCAATCTTTGCCACTTCCAGGGCTTTCTCCACCGGCACCACAATCACGCCATCGCCATCAGCGACCACCACGTCTCCCGGACGTACCAGCGCGCCGCCACAGTTCACGGGCATGTCGTAGCCGTCCAGTTCGAGCCTGCCTGGCTTGAAGCCCCGCGAAATGTAGCGTGAATAGACGGGGCAGCGCTGCTTGATAAGTTCGTCGGTATCGCGGGCGCCGCCATTGGTCACCACGCCCACCACCCCTTTGTTCATCCAGGCGAGGCAGTTGTTGGAGCCGATAAAGCCCACGTCCTGCTGAGTGGCATCAATGACGAGGACGTCACCCGGCTTGATTGCCTCGCGATAAAGCTCAGGAGAGATGTTGCGGTACCAGTCGGAAACGTAGTTCTCGAACTCCTCGGGCGGCATGTTCGGGACTTCGCGATTGGTGGGGACGTAGCGCACGGTGAGCGCTGGCCCTGAGATGCGGTGACAGAAGTTTTCCGTGTCGCGAAAGAGCGGGCGAATCTTGCGGTCCATGAGGCCGCGGTCAAGACACCCTACATAGTCCATGCCGTCACAGACATCCGTGACCCTGAGTCCCTTGAATGCCTCGATGAGCTCTTGTCTGTCCATCCTTTACCTCCCTAATGTGGCATGAGTGCTTCTGGACAATTTGCTCGGACTAACGGGAAGAGGATAGGGGGTGTCTCGCGCGATTGCAAGTGTTTTTCAGAAAGTGCAGGACGTGATGCGGCGCCCCCTGAAGAGATGTCAGCGGCTGTGGGCGTCAGAAGAGGAGTTTGATACCTGCGGCAAAAGCCAGCGCCTGTGCAATCATTACGAAGGTCTTTTGGGGAATGCGTTTGAGCACGAAAATGCCCGTGATAGCGCCGGCCGCGATGAGCGGGAACATCATGAAGTCTATTTTCAAAGAGGCGCGGGTGATGAGGTCCAGGTCGAGGTAGAAGGGCACCTTGAACCAGTTCATGAGAAAGAAGTACCAGGCGGCAGTGCCAATGAAGGCGGTCTTGTCCAGCCGCATGGCCAAGAGGTAAATGACCATAACGGGGCCGGCGGCATTGGCCATCATCGTGGTTATGCCTGCCAGGACGCCTGCGCCTGCGGCAAACCACCACTGGGTGGGGACCTTGGCCTGCGCCCCCTGCGCCCTTCTGCGCCAGAAGTCGAGGATAAGGAGGGTAATCACGATGATGCCTATGATGGGCTTGAGCTGCTCGTCGTTTATCTTGCCCAGCAGGCGCCAGCCGATGAGGACACCCACGATGGCACAGGGAATGAGCTTGATGAGATGCTGCCAGACGGCATGGCGACGGTAGTAAACCAGGGCGAAGACATCGCCCATGATTAGCATGGGCAGCAGGAGACCCACAGAAGGTTTTGCCCTGGCAACCGAGACCAATAGAGGCACGACCATGGTGCCGATGCCTGGGATAGCCGTTTTATTGATGCCTACCACGAAGGCACAAAAGCCGCAGACAATCCAATCCAACACACTGAAATCGAACACGATAGACCCCGAAAGTCGTAGTCCATGCTTGCCTGGTGCTGAGGTGAAAGCCTCTGGCCTTGCCCATGCACGAAGCTGCTACTCTAGTGTGCCAGTGGTAGGGGGTCAAGAAATTATCTGTGGAAATGGTGACAACAGCTCCGCCTCGATACGGTCTTTGCCGACCCGCGCGAAGCAGAATTGCCAAAGTCTTGACCGTGAAAGGTCGATGCCTATAGTGATTTCGATAAAGCGTTGCATATCCAGTCAAAGGCACCGTCCATGAAAAGGCGCAAGCTGGCATTGCTCTTGAGCGTGCTTCTTCCGGGGCTGGGACATGTCGTGCTGGGGAGGTGCCTCTTCGGCGTGCTGCTCGCCTTCTTCTATGCGCTCTGTCTGGAGTTGCTGCTGGTCAAAACATTTGTCTGGCCGTTCGAACTCGCGTCCTCTTATATCTGGGGTTGCGGAGGATTGGCAGCAGCCATTTGGGCGGGGGCGCTGGGATGGGTCATCGTGCTTACCCGAGTGGAAGTTTCTGCGCCGGAAGAGCGCCGGGAGGAACTGCTCAAAGAGGGCATGAAGTTGCTCTTAGAGGAAGAACTTGCCTCGGCCGAGGAGAAGTTGCGGGAGCTTGTCCACCTGGAGCCGGAAGATGTGGAGGCTTATCTCTATCTGGGAAGTGTCTATGAAGCCCAGGGGGAGCCGAAGTTAGCGCGTAATTGCTTTAAGACTTGCCTCAATCTGGACCGGAAGCGTTACTGGAAGGAATTCCTGGATAGCCACCTCAAGGAACTGAGGGCCGCTATTAGCAACAGGTCTGGTTGAATCAGTGTGCAGGCGGCTGTCAGGGCACCGGTAGCCTTCTTGAGGATGCTTCTTTTTTGCTTGAAAAAACCTGCCGACTTGGTAATAATTGATACTTGGAGACTAGAGTGTAATGAGGAGGTAGAATATGTTCGACCGGTTTACGGACCGCGCGCGCAAGGTGATGGCGCTGGCCAATCAGGAAGCGCAGCGCTTCAATCATGCCTATGTGGGCACGGAACACGTCCTCTTGGGACTGATTCGCGAGGGCAGCGGGGTGGCGGCCAGTGTGCTCAGGAACATGGGCGTGAACCTGAAGCAGCTTCGCCTGGAGATTGAGAAGACGGTGCAGAGCGGGCCCAATACCGTCACCATAGGCAAGCTCCCCTTCACCCCGACGGCCAAGCGCGTCATCGAGCTTTCTTTTGAGGAGGCGCGCTCGCTGGGACACAATTACGTGGGCACCGAACACCTGCTCCTGGGATTGCTGCGCGAGCAGGACGGGGTGGCGGCCAGAGTCCTTAGAAACTTGGACCTGAAGCTGGAGGAGGTGCGGGAAGCGGTGCTGGGTTTCCTGGAACCCCAATTCCGGGGTGAGGAAGCAGCGGAGGCGGAACTGCAGCGGAAGTCCAAGAGCAAGACCCCGGCGCTGGATAACTTCGGCACCGACCTGACGGAAGAAGCGCGCAAGAATAAGCTCGACCCGGTTATCGGCAGGGAGAAGGAAATCGAGCGGGTGATGCAAGTGCTCTGCCGACGCACCAAAAACAATCCCGTTCTCATCGGGGAAGCCGGCGTGGGTAAGACCGCTATCGTGGAGGGGCTGGCGCAGGCGGTGGTCTCAGGCGACGTCCCGGAATTACTCAGGGACAAGCGCATCGTTATCCTGGACCTGGCTATGATGGTGGCGGGCACCAAGTACCGCGGCCAGTTTGAGGAGCGCATCAAGGCCGTGATGAATGAGGTCCGCCGCGCTGATAAGAAGATTGTGCTTTTCATTGATGAGCTGCATACACTGGTGGGTGCCGGGGGTGCGGAAGGCGCTATCGATGCCTCCAACGTGCTTAAACCGGCCCTGTCCCGGGGTGAGGTCCAGTGCATCGGCGCCACCACCTTGAACGAGTACCGCAAGTACATCGAGAAAGATGCGGCGCTGGAAAGGCGCTTTCAGATTATCATGGTGGACCCGCCCAGTCGCAGTGAGACCCGGGACATCCTGCGTGGACTGCGGGACAAGTACGAAGCTCATCACCACGTGCGGATTACGGATGCAGCGCTGGAGACGGCAGTGGAGTTTTCCGACCGCTACATTCCCGGCCGCTACTTGCCTGACAAAGCCATTGACGTTGTCGATGAAGCCGGCGCCCGGGTGCGCCTCAAGATGATGACGCGGCCCCCGGACCTGAGGAAATTGGAAGCCAAAATCGAGAAGCTGGACAACGAAAAGCAGATGGCGGTGGCCAGGCAGGAGTTCGAGCAGGCTGCCGACCTCAAGCACGAGATTGATACCCTGAGCGAGAAGAGAGAGAGGATTCAAAAAGATTGGCAGCAGCAGGCGCAGGAGACGGATGGCGTTGTGGATGAGGAGGTGGTGGCCGAGGTCGTCTCGGGCATGACGGGCGTGCCCCTCACGCGGCTGGAGAGCAAGGAAGCGGAGCGACTGCTCAATATGGAGAAGGAACTGCACAGGATGGTGGTCAGCCAGGAAGAGGCCATCAGCACGATTGCCAAAGCGGTGAGACGGTCTCGTTCGGGGATGAAAGACCCCTTGCGGCCGATGGGCAGTTTCGTCTTCCTGGGACCCTCAGGTGTGGGCAAGACCTTGCTGGCTCGCGCCCTGGCGAAGTTCATGTTCGGGGACGAAGAAGCGCTGTTCCAGGTCGATATGAGTGGGTACATGGAGAAGTTCAATGTCTCCCGACTTATCGGCGCCCCGCCGGGCTATGTGGGCTACGAAGAGGGGGGACAACTGACCGAACGCGTGCGTCGGCGACCGTACGCAGTGGTCTGCCTGGATGAAATTGAGAAAGCACACCCGGATGTCTTCAATATGCTCTTGCAGATTATGGAGGAGGGTCGGTTGACCGACAGCTTCGGTCGGCATGTGGACTTTCGTAACACCGTGCTTATCATGACCTCGAACATTGGCGCGGAGATGACCCGCAGTCAGGCCACAGTGGGCTTTCGGCGCGCAACCGAGCCCCAGAGTTACGAGCAGATGAAGGAGAAGCTGCTGGCGGAGGTGAAGAAACACTTTCGGCCTGAGTTTCTCAATCGCGTGGATGACGTCATTGTATTTAGACCGTTGACCCGGGATGATATGAAGGACATCATTGACATTGAGCTGGCGCACGTGCGGGAAAGATTGCGGGACCGGGGACTGGAGCTGATGCTCACCGAGGAGGCCAGAGAGCTGCTGGTGGAAAAGGGCTACAGCCCTGAAGAGGGTGCGCGGCCGCTGAAGCGTGCCATCGAGGGACTGCTCGAGGACCCCATCAGCGAAGAGATTCTCAAGGGACGCTTCGAGAGCGTGGACACACTAACGGTGCGTGTCAAGGATAAACACATGGAATTTGTGCCTTCAGTGGAGAAGGAGAAAGAGGAGCCAGAAGAGGTAACGGCAAGTAGCGATTGCTGAGGACAATTTGGTTGCAGTTCAGCCGAGGGCCTGCTGGAGAGTGCCCGGGAGGGTAGCGCTGTGCGAACACTCTGGGGAGAAGTAATCGATGTCGAAGACGAGAATCGCGAATCCATGCGCAGCAACGAAAAGCGCGCCGCGGTCCGCATCAATCAATTGAGATTTCCACCACTCTGTCCCACCTGTCTCAAGACCAATCCGCACAGTGTTCACCTGCTGCGCGTGCGCGAAGGCCATCGCGCCGGGTTGGTGCGCCCCATCTACGTCCCTCACTGCCGCGCCTGCAGCATCACCTCCCGGCTGAACCGGGCCAACCTCGGCTGGCTGCTGTTGGTGGTGGTGGGTGTGGGCATTCTGGTCTATCTGCTTTTGCATTACTTCTACTTGAAGGACTACCGTATGGATGTGGAGGGGACCAGGCTCGCCGACTTCCTCAAGAACCCCCTCTCCTGGATCAGCGTCGTGGTCGTAGGGGTGATGACCTATCTCATCCAGCGCCGGGGCATCGTCATCGCTGCCATAAACGAGTCAGCTATCATCTTCTCTTTCAAACAGCAGGAATATTGTGACCGCTTTCGCGAACTTCATAGGATAGGTGTGCGCAAACGGGCGGCGGAGCTGGAGGACTGGGAGGCCGTTTACTGTCCTCATTGTAATCGTCCGGCGGGCAAGGGTCGGGAGAACTGTCTCTACTGTGGTCGCTCACTGGCTCCCGCGCCGGCGGCCAGCGGCGCGCCTGCTGAGGCCGGAGCCGCTGTCCGGGAGGCTGTGGAAGGGCCCCAGGCGGTTCCAGAACGCACCACTACTGGCGGCGTGGCGGTCACTAGCTGGCCCAAGGTGATTTATTGCGAATGTGGGCGCAAGTATCGCTTCAACAAGCCAGGCACTTATCAATGTGTTGATCCCCGGTGCGGGAAGATCTTCATAATGGATTAGGGCCCTCGCACACCTGCATCACCAGGTTGTTTTTCTGCTGCCCGAATGGGGATGAAGGACTGTTGCTGCTGCGGCTGTGTGGACGGGCATGTGCGGGCACTAACACGGAGTGCTGAATCCCATGTTCAAACTCATGGCCAAAGTGGGTGCTGCCTTCCTCACAGCCCTGGCGGGCATGGGCCGGATTACGGCTTTTGCGGGTCAGACCTTCTTGTATGTCTTTACCTCCTGGCCTCGTCGCCGTGTGTTGGTTCCGCAGATGTATGCCATCGGGGTGCAAAGCCTGCCGGTGGTGCTGGTGACCGGTACCTTCGTGGGCATGATCATTGCCATCGCCATTTCCACCCAACTGTTCAGATTGCAGGCGGAGTCGGCGGCCGGACCGATCATCAATGCCTCGGTGCTGGCACAATTAGGACCGATGTTGGCGGCAGTGATTCTGGCCGGGCGTGTGGGCGGCGCCATGGCAGCGGAGCTGGGAACCATGCGGGTGACGGAACAGATTGATGCGCTCACTAGCATGGGTACGGACCCCATTAAGTATTTAGTGGTTCCCAGGTTATCGGCATGTGTGCTTCTGATTCCAGTGCTCACTATCTTTTCCGACTTCCTGGGCGTGCTGGGAGGCTGGCTGGTGAGCGTCAAAGCGCTGGGAGTGACGGAGCATTTCTATTGGCAGCATTCCCGTGAGTATCTGAGGGGCTGGGACATCGCCGAAGGCATCGTCAAGTCGGTCTTCTTCGGTGGGGTCATAGGAGTCATCTGCTGCTACCGGGGCTTTAATGCCGGTCGCGGCGCTAAGGGTGTAGGCCAGGCGACGACCTCAGCCTTCGTGACCTCCTTCCTGGCTATCCTGATTACTAATTTCTTCCTTACGGTGGTATTCAAACACATATATACCTACTTCTATCCACTGCCCGGTTATTGAACAAGAAGATGCTGGTTCAAGGGGAAATCATTGGCGCTCGTCCAGCTTGAGAATCTCTGCAAGAGCTTCAACGGGCAGCCGGTCCTCAAGGGCCTGAACCTGAACGTTGAGAAAGGCGAGACCCTGGTGGTGATGGGCAGGAGCGGCTGTGGCAAATCCGTTCTCCTGAAGCATATGATAGGCCTCATCCGACCCGACCGTGGTCGGGTTATCTTCGATGGCAAGGACCTCTGCCAATTGACTCATCGTGAACTCAATCAGCAGCGGGTGCGCTTTGGGATGCTTTTTCAGGGCTCCGCGCTCTTTGATTCCCTCACAGTGGGTGAGAACGTTGCCTTCATGCTGCGCGAGCACACCGGGTATAACGATGCGGAAATCGCCCGTATTGTGCGTGAGAAGCTTGCATCGGTGGGGCTGGCAGGTAGCGAGGAGCGCTGGCCAGCCGAGCTGTCCGGGGGCATGATGAAGCGAGTGGGGTTGGCGCGGGCGATTGCGTTGGACCCGGAGATTATCCTTTACGACGAGCCCACCACTGGCATCGACCCCATCATGGCTGATGGCATCAACGACCTCATCATCTCCACGCAGCGACACATGCAGACCACCTCCATCGTGGTAACACATGATGTGCGGAGCGCCTTCAAGGTCGCCGACCGTGTTGCTATGCTCGGTGAGGGTGTCATTATGGAAGTGGGAACCCCACAGGAGATAAGAGGGTCCCAGAACGAGAGCGTGGCAAGATTCGTCCAGAGCGCATAAGACTTCGATTTTACCTGAATAAAGAGGAACGAACATGCCAAGAAAAGCACAAGAGATATGGATTGGCCTGTTTGCCATCGTGGGGCTGTTACTCCTAGGCGTACTCATTCTGACCTTTAGCGAACTCTACAAGGCGACCACCACCTACTACACGGTCAGCGCCCATTTCAAGACTGCCACCGGCATTGAGAAGGGCACCCCCGTACGCTTGATGGGTCTGTCGGTAGGTGAAGTTGAGAGGGTGTGGATTGACGAGGGCATAGTAAAGATGATACTTAAGGTAGACATCGATTACCACATCAAGAGTGACGCCCAACTGGTCATCAAGAGCAGGGGGATTCTGGGTGACTATTACCTGGAGTTCGATGCGGGTACACTGGAAGTTGCGGATCTGGCCACGGATGGCACTGCGGGTCCGATTGAAGGTAGGCCTCCTGTCACTGAAGAGATTGTGGAGGATGTCAGAAGGCTGGTGGGCGCCCTCAGCAATATGGCGACTGATGAGGAAACACAGAAGAAGGTCAAGCAGGCACTTGATACGCTGGCAGAGAGTGTGGAGAAGGTGCCCGAGCTGATTGAGGAGGCGCGCAAGGCTGCCAGTGATGCGGGAGTGCTCATTAGCGATGCGCGTGGTCTCATCAGCGACTTCACAAACGTGGCAGAACAGGCTAAGCAGTTGAGTGAGAACCTGGATAAGAAGCTCACCAAATGGGGAGACAATATCGGACTGGTCACCGATAGTCTCCTGGTGAATGCGCAAGAGCTTCAGACCTCACTCGTCAACCTTAACACCATCCTCCAGCGCTTGCAGCAGATTGACGAACAGAAGGTTTACTCGGAAGTCATCAGTGCGCTCAAGCATGCCCAGCGGCTTATGAGCGAAGTCGAGAATACCCTCGACTACTTTCGCACCTACCCCCAGGTCTTCCTCTGGGGCACGGAGGAAGAAGCCGAAGGCGAGGAGTGAGGCCGCTGCTGGAGGCTTGAAACAGCCAGGTGTACCAACTACCCCTTCACTTTGTGATAGGGGATGAGGCCGCCGGCCGCTATCATCTCTTGGAACCATGCCGGTATCTTTAGTTCGAAGCTGAGGCTTACCCCCGTGGTCAGGTTCTTGACCATACCTGCCTCCAGGTCGATTTCAATTGCATCACCTGTCTTAAACGCCGCGGAGACCCCGGGCAAGTCGATGGCCGGACAGCCCAGGTTCCAGAAGTTGCGGAAGAAGATGCGGTGGATGGAATCAGCCACCACTGCTGATATGCCCTTGAACTTCAGCACTTCGGCTGCCTGCTGACGGCTGGAGCCGATACCGAAATCGTTGGCGGCCACAATTACGTCACCGGGCTTTACCTTCGCCAGGAACCCCTCAGGCACGTTCTCTCGCCCATCGGCATCGCTGAGGCCACTCTGGGCAATGAACTCCTCGTATTTGGCCCGGTCGGTCTCGTCACCACCCATAATGAAGCGGCCGGCAAACAGTTCGTCGGTGTCAATCTCAGGTCCGAACTTCCACACCATGCCCGTAAGCTTCATCCCTCGTCCTTTCCGAAATACTTGCGCGGGTCGGTAATCTCGCCCTCGAGGGCAGAGGCTGCCACCGTGACCGGTGAGGCCAGAAAGATTTTGGCCGTCGGGTCCCCGGCGCGGCCGACGAAGTTGCGGTTGGCAGTGCTGACCATGACCTCGCCCGGGCCCAGGATACCCATGTGCGCTTCCATGCAGGGCCCGCAGGTGGGCGTGCTCACCACCGCACCGGCTTCCACAAAGATGCGCAGCAGCCCCTCCTTGTCCGCCTCCAGGTAAATCTCCTGGGAAGCAGGAATAATAATCACCTTGGTAAGCCGGTCCACCTTCCGACCTTTCAATATGGAGGCTGCCGCGCGCAGGTCTTCCAGCCTGCCGTTGGTGCAGGAGCCGATGAAGGCCTGGTCAATCCTGGTGCCTACCACTTCACTCACGGGAACCCCTCCGGACGGCCGCGGGGGCACTGCCACCATGGGCTCCGTAAGCTCTTTCGTGTCGATGTCCACTGTCCGCTCGAAGGAGGCATCGTCGTCTCCTCTGACAAGCTCGAAAGGCTTGTCGGTGCGGGATTTCAGGTATTCGGCCACCTTCGTGTCCGGCTCGATAATGCCATTCGTCGCGCCTGCCTCCACGGACATGTTGGCCAGCGTAATGCGGCCGGCAATACTGAGTTCGCTGACAGTCGCACCCCCGAACTGGATGGTCTGCCAGAGTGCGCCGCTGGTCCCGACTTTTTTCAGAATCAAAAGCATCAGGTCCTTGGCGCACAGAGGTGGTTCCAGGCTCCCGGTGACCTCCACCTTCAAGGTGGCGGGCACACGTTCCCAGACCCTCCCGGTCTTGAATACCACTGCCATCTCGTCCACGCCGATGCCGGCCGCGAAAACCCCTAAAGCACCGTAGGTGGTGGTGTGGCTGTCGGTGCCCACCACCGTCATGCCTGGCAGCACGTGTCCTTTTTCTATCAAAACCTGATGGGCGATGCCTCCCTTCCCGACTTCATAGTAGTTCTCGATGTCCTGTTCCAGCACGAAGCGCTTGAGATTAAGACACTTCTTCGCCACTTCCACGTCCTTGTTGGGGACATAGTGGTCAGGGACAACAACGATGCGGGACGCATCCCAGACCTTGTCCACACCCAGTTCCCGAAAGCGGGCGGCAGTGTGGGCACCCAGCGCATCGTGGGTCATTGCCAGGTCCACACCGATTTCCACAATCTCACCCGGACTCACCTTGCTAAGTCCGGCGTGCTTGGCCAATATCTTTTGGACCAGTGTCATACCCATAGCTATCGTCTCCAACCTCTTGCAAGTGGGTCAGAACGTGTCTGTGATGTTTCCGCAGCAAGCGGCTGCGGAAGCAACCATGTTAAGACCCCCGGACATGTCCGTCAAACAAATCTTCACGCACCGCCAAGAAAATCTTGCTCCTCTCGCCTGATGGTGGTAGAATGCGCTCTTGCAGTTTCGCATTTGAGTGATGGTGGGAGAGGACCGTAAGCGATGGTTGCTAAAACCAAGATAGCTAGCAGGAGCCGCGGGCGGTTGAGGGGCAAGACCATCCGCTCCGAAAAGTTCTTGCAGTCACTGAGAGACGCCAAGCAGGTGTTGCTCTTGACCCACAATAATCCTGACCCGGATGGACTGGCAGGCATGAAGGGACTGGAGCTTCTGCTCAAGAAGAAACTGAATCTCTCACCCGTGCTGGCCTACGGTGGCATCGTCGGCCGCGCCGAAACCCGGGCCCTGATTGAGCTACTGGGGATGGAACTGGTCCCGGTCTCGAAAATCGATTTCGGCCAATTTGATGCCGTGGTGCTATCTGATACTCAGCCTGAGACGGGCAACAACTCACTGCCGCCCGATGTCGTCCCTCGCGCCGTAATCGACCACCATCGCAGTGGGGGCAATTTGAAAGGCGTCTGTTACCGCGACGTGCGCAGGTCGGCAGCGTCTCTGTGCTCCATCGTCACGGAGTATCTTTCGGAGCAGGGCATCAAGCCTTCAGCTAAGTTGGCTGCGGGGCTCTTCTACGGCATCAAGACCGACCTGGTGAGTCGAGAGTCGGCGTTCAATCTTGCTGACAACCAACACCTGCTGGAGCTGTATGCGCTGGCGGATAAGAAGCTCCTGGCTCAGATTGAATCTGCCAGGCTGCCACGAGCGCATTTCGAGAGCTTTCTCCTGGCCTTGAAAAATACCTTTGTCTATGATGACGTGGTGGTCTGTAACCTGGACGAGATGCCTTCCCCGGACCTGGCGGCAGAGATTGCCGACTTTCTGCTCCGTTTCGAACAAATCAACTGGGTGATGGTCAGTGGTCTTTACGGGAATGAGGTCATCCTGGCGCTGAGGACCTCTTTGTCCGATGCCGACGCCAGCAAGCTATTGCCCAGTCTCCTTCCCAGGGGCACGGCAGGTGGACATAGCACCAAAGCCGGGGGCCAAATTCCCCTGGAGAACCCCAATCTCACCAACGTGCAACAGTTACAGAACGACATCAAGAAGAACCTTCTCCGCCGACTGGAGAAATACAAAGAGCGGGGCATGCGCCTGGTGCCCAAGAAGCGCATCGTCGGCAAGATATAGCCCGAAATAGGGGACAGATTCTTGTTTTGACAGGGGTGATGAGCGCTGGTAGGTTCATGGTGTGTTCAGAAAGACACCGTAAAATGGTATCTGTCCCCTACTCAATGCTACTCAATGTGAGTTTCTGTGGAGCAATTGGGAGGAGGAGGAAATGGGAAAAGCCTTGCAGTTGTCGTGCTTACTGGCCCTGGGGCTTTGTCTAGTGTGGACGGCGTCAACCGCTGACGAGCCCGCCGCACCGCCCGGCCCTATCCCGGGAGCCATCTGGGCTGAGGATGCCGACGAATGGGTGGTGGAGCCCTTTGTGGGCAATAACACTGCCGGTGCCTTCCTTCAGGGGACGGCCCTGGAAGCTGGCTTCGGTGAGCGAGTGTACGGCATGGCCTTTGATAAAGAAGGTAATGCCTACATTGTGACCCCAAGCTGCGTTGTGCGTAGGGATACCGAGGGTAGCGTACGCTTCCTGGCCGGTGTACCTGGAGTTCTGGGCTTTCGCGATGGGCCGGCGGAGCGGGCGCTTTTTTCCGGCATAGGCACGGGAGGCCCCAGTGTCGTCCGCGTGGGGCCCCAGGGACAGATTTACGTCCTGGACCGGGGCAACTTCTGTATCCGCCAGGTCATCAAGAGGAACGGTCGATGGTTTGTGGAGACGGTAGCGGGCACACCCGGCAAAAGTGAGATTAAAGACGGGCCCGCACTGGAGGCCAGCTTCGGTGACCCTTGCAACCTGGCCATCAACTCCAGGGGCGAACTGGTAACCTTCGATAACAACCGGATACGCAAGATCGCAAATGGCCGGGTGGAGACCGTGCCTGTGAAGGAAGGGGTCAAGTTCAACCTCATCATGGGTGCCGGCTGCTGCTTCGATGACAAGGACAACCTTTATGTGGCTGACCGCTGGAACTTTGCGGTGCGCAAGGTGAACCTGAAAACCGGTGAGGTGGAAGACGTGATAGGCCAAGCAGGGAAGTCAGGCCGGGTGAAGGATGGTCCTGCTGCCGAGGCGCGGTTCCATGACTCGCCCGGCTACGTGATCTTTGATCCGGTTTGGCAGTGCCTCTATACCAACGGTGTTGACGAGAACTTCGTGAGGCGGTACAAGAACGGCTGGATCAGTACGCTGGCAGGCGGCGGTAAGTGGTGGTTTGGCCCCGCCAAAGGCGCTAATATGGGAGGGGCGAACATCACTGCGGTCGATAGATTGGGCAATGCATACGAAATTCAAGGTTCCTTCCCAGGTGTGGTGAGAAAGCTCAGGCACGTGGGTAAGAACATGCCCCAGGAGGGAAGATAGGACAAGGAGGCACCGATGAACATCGCAAAGTGGATGTCAGGATTATTGCTTCTTACGTTGGCTGTTTTTGCTGCTCCCAGCGCTTGGTCGCAGGAACAACTCGCTGTTAGCAGGCCCATCCAGATATTTCCAGGAGAAGGTGCTTTTCAGCGCACACCGGACATCGCTTTTGGTGCGGGCAAATATCTGGTGGTCTGGCAGGATGGCTGGAATGGAGCTGGTGGTGACTCCAATATCCTGGGCGCCCTGCTGGATGCCGAGGGCAAACTGTTGAGCAAGAAGCCCATCGAGATTTGTAAAGCCAAAGGTGCGCAGGATAGTCCCTCAGTTACCTTTTTAGGAGGCCAGTTCGTAGTTGTCTGGCAGGATCTGCGCAATGACCTGGACTACGATATCTACTTCAGCCGGGTGGCCAGCGACGGCAAAGTCGTCCAGACCAATCAGCCCCTGGTGAAAAAGCCGCGTAATCAGGCGCTTCCCCACATCGCCTCCAGTGGCAATATGGCTTTGGTCGTCTGGCAGGAGCTCGGAGATGACGAAAACTATCGCGTCTATGGCAGTCGGTTGAGTGCCGACGGTGGTGTCTTGGACGCTGAAGGATTCCAGGTATCGAAAGATGCGGCCAACACTCCTTCCGTGGCAGCTTCCAAGGAAGCGTTCCTGGTCATCTGGACGCGGGCCAGAGGATCGGGAGGAATCAGGGGTGCGCGGGTCGGGCGTGACGGCAAGGTTTTGGCCGAGATTGCGGCTCATGGCTTCCATGGCGGACCGCGCCTTGCCTCCACAGCCAGCGACGGACAGGATTTTATCTTTGTCTGCAGCAGGGCACCTTTTCCCAATTACTGGGGCTGGGGTGGGCCTTCCGCCTTTTACGGGGCCCGGATTCTGGCAGATGGGTCGGCCCCTGACCAGAAGTTGGTGGAGATGTACAAGTACAAGCTGTTCCCCAACGTCCTGGATGGTGCGTGGTTGCACAAGGGAATATGGCTGCACAAGTACGCTGACGTTGCCTGGAACGGAAAGGATTACGTGGCCATCTGGACGCGGGCACACATCCAGAACCGGGTCATGTTGACCAACTTCGACCTCTACACCACCCGCATCCGTTTCCCCGGTTGGCAGAAGCTGGACAGCCCCACCGGCCCCATACCGGAAAGGGCCTGGGAGATGGAGGTGCAGCCAGTTCCAGGAATTGCGGTTGCGGACACTCCCGATACGGAGGCCATGCCTGCTTTATGTGGTGGGCCTGAAGGCAAGGTGCTGGTGGCTTACGAACTGCACAAACCTGATGGTGCCATTGAGGTGACGGCCAAATTACTTACTGCCCCGTAACCCAGGGGCCGCTGACAGAGAAAAGCCTTACTTGGGGTATGCGAGGGGGGGGTAATTCGGGGGACGTCATACTTGCTTCTTGACTGGCCGAGGACGTCTGCCCAGGATAGAGGGCTCCAGGAATCGGTGAGAGGGAGGTGAGTGCTTCCGCAGGGCGCGTGGAGCTAGAAGCCTACCTAGCGTCTACTGCACACTGTCCCATTTTTGCTGACGATGAACAATCACGTCCTCCCGTTTTTGCTTCTTGTCGGACTTTCGGGGAAAGTTGTTGACATACATATCTGAAAAGCTACCATTTGTGCAGCAAAGCGTCGTAGTCGCAGAAAACGGGGGAGAATGTGATGAAATCGATCATTCGGTCCAAAACGGTCGTCAGTGCTTTTTCATGCCTCGCCGCGCTTGTGCTGATGCTTGTTTCTGCCAATCCGACACCAGCGCCCGGTGAAGAGCGTTCGAGCCGTCCTTCATCGCCTGCCTCTTCGCCGCCTGCGCGGACAACGACGAATCCGGTCACGCGAGCCGCTGTGGATGCCGGTGTGCTTAAGTGCGCGAGCCGGATCAATCAGGTCTCGAATTTTCTTACCGCGAATAGTCAAAGCGGGGTATACTTGTTCCTGCCTCAAGGTAACCGTGATGAGCGTATGTTTTCGGCGTCATTCGAGATCATTAGGCCAGACGCATCTACAATCTATGCCACCGCCAGTTTCGCGCCGAATCAGGAAGACGGCGGTGACGCTGTGTACGATACGATCGAATATGTACCCACTGGATCCGACGACTTGGAAAAGACGGTTTTCAAGGATCTGAAGCGCGTCGGATTGCTCAAGAAGAACATTACGGTGCTTGAGGGCGGATCGGTTAAAGTCTTTCTTATGCCCGCTGGTACCGGGTGTGTTGTTATAAAGAAGGAACTTGTCCGCTAGTCAATTTAATCGCTTCTTGCGAGGGGGTGAAACAATGAAGAAGCGCTAGCCCACAAAGTGTCTCTGATGGCAGCACAGACCAAGTGTATTGTCCTACAGGAGGAACTTGGCCAATACATTTAATTTCTTGGAAAGGATGAGACAATGAGGAATCATCATTGTTGGAGAACAGTAGTTTTCTTGGTGGTGGCGTTCTGCGGAATCACTCTTGCTCGTTCGGCGCATGCCGCGGATGTAACGGTGAGTTCCGACGACAGCTACATTATAGAGATTGACACTGACGATTTCGGCATGGGGGCTTTCACGGTCAATGACTACGACGGCACCAACCCCACCGTCACAATCATCAACGCCGATGCGGACACAACAACGCTCAGCAGCACCGCGACCCAGGTGACGGGAACGCTGGCTGTCACGGGAACAACCACCACGGACGGCATCGACAACAGCAATGGCGGCATCACGAATGCGGGCGCGATATCGGGAGCTACGACGATAGGCGCCAGCAGCACCATTACCGGCGGCAACTTGTCGACGGGTGGAACCTTGGGCGTGGCCGGCCTTTCCAGCCTGAGTGGCATCAGCAACGCGGGAGGCGGCATCACGAGTGCGGGTGTGATATCGGGAGCCACGACGATAACCGCCAGCAGCACCATTACCGGCGGCAACTTGTCGACGGGTGGAACCTTAGGCGTGACCGGCCTTTCTACTCTGACCGGGGGCATCGCCGCTGACAACATTCATATCAGCGATGCAACCAGCGGAACGAATAATATCAGCGGAGTCAGCAGCCTGACCGCCACGGGCGTCAACGCCACGACGATAAGCGCCAGCGGCACCATTACCGGTGGAAACCTGTCGACGAGCGGAACCTTGGGCGTGACCGGCCTTTCCAGCCTGAGTGGTATCGACAACAGCGGAGGCGGCATCACGAATGCGGGTGCGATATCGGGAGCCACGACGATAAGCGCCACGGGCAACGTCGGTGTTGGCGGCGCATTGGCGGTCAGCGGCACGACGACGTTGACCGGCGCTCTGACCGCGAACGGCGGCGCTACGGTAAACAGCGGAGCAGCCATTTATAGCGGAAGCGGTACGGGCAACGAACTAATCGTGGACGGCACGAGCGCTCGTCTGGCAAACTCCACAAACAGCAACAGTGTTGCGGTCAATAGTACGAACACAACCATCACCGGCACTACGCTGATCAACGGAACCACGACCATTACCAGTCCGAATACCAACCACAGTCTCTCGGTGACGGACACGACCACCACGGTCAATGGAGGTGCTACGATATACTCGGGTAATGGGACCGGCAACAGCTTGACGGTTGGCGCTACCGAGGTCGCCGCCAATGTTGCCAACAACCGGTTGAACATCAGCAGCGCAACGAATACAGTCGCGTTGCAGGCGGACAACGACGCGCTATCCTCGAATGGCCGCTCAAATCTTACTCTGACTCCCACGTCGGCCACGATGCTTGTTAACACAAACACCGGCATTGCGCATGGCCTCGACATCAACCAATCCAGGACCATCCTTTCCGGTGGAACCGCATCGACCTCATTGACGTTGGATGACAATGGCGCTGCGTTTGCTGACTCCGCGGGCCGTCCCGTGAGAGTGACTGGCGTCGCGGAAGGCAGGGGCGACTACGATGCCGTCAACTACAGACAATTCAAAAGAGCTTACGAAAATGCTTACTCGGGGATTGCTTCCGTCGCGGCCCTGGCGGCCATTCCCTCTCCCAGTCCAGGCAAGAACTTTTCGATCGGCATGGGCTTTGGCAGTTTCGAAAGCGAAAACGCAGTAGCGGTAGGCGCCCGAACCAACATAGGCGGACAAAGGAACATTTCCTTGACTGCCGGTCTCGGGTTTACCGGGGATGCGATCACAACAAGCGTGGGTCTTGGCTTCAGTTTCTAGTCTCCGCCGCCCGCCCCCCCGGACTATCTCAGGGGGGCAGGGCGGTTCCGGCTTCAGTGGGGCGGGCTTCACGCAGTACTCCTCGATGTCTCTTTGGCCGGAGTGGGTACTTTCGGCTGACGGCGCAACTTGAGATCATAGTCGACGATGTGGACGGTCGGGTGTGGATGGCACAAGGAGAGATTGTGGGAAATCTTGCCACACGGCTGCCTGCGACCTCAAGTCAACGGCAAGGGGCAGTGGTAGGCTGTGTCATGCTCAGAAAGAGACCATAAAATGGTATCTGCACCCTACTTTGTCCCCTACTTTTGCGTTTTCCATTTCGGGAAGTAGTCGTGAGACTGTGCTCACCCGCGTATCTGTTAGTACTATTGGCCCTCTTGTTCCTTGTCACGCCGTGTCTGGCGCAGCAGGCTGAGCAGTTCTTCAAGCCCAATGCGCGCAGCAAGGACCGCCTGGCGAGGCTTGAAGAGGACAGATCGCCTCGCCGCGCTCGTGGCGTCAGGCGGAATCGGCCTTGGCGACCCGACCGCCCGGAACTGTCCAAGCCCGACCATGCCAACGTTAAGTACAGGACGCACAAACAGAATGTGTTCGACATCTGGCTGGCGAAGAGTGACCAGCCCACGCCTCTGGTCATCTACTACCACGGCGGGGGGTTCCGCGGCGGAGACAAGAGCTCACTGAATCCGGCGCTGCTCAAGCAACTGCTCGCTGGCGGCGTGTCCGTTGCTGCGGTCAACTACCGCCTGTCCGGTGTGGCTCCCTTTCCCGCCCAGATGCACGACAGCGCGCGAGCCTTGCAGTTCCTCCGTTATCATGCCAAGAAGTACAACCTCGACCCCACCTGTATCGCCGCCACCGGCGGCTCGGCCGGTGCCGGTATTTCCATGTGGTTAGCATTCCACGACGACCTGGCCGACCCCAAGAGCAGCGACCCCATCGCTCATCAGTCCACCCGCATCACAGCCGCCGTCGTGCGTGCGGCACAATCGTCATACGACCCGCGCTTCATCAAGAAGCTCTTCAACACCAACCAGGTCGATGGTGCGCTGATTGCGTTGTTCGGCATGAAGGATGCCAGTGATATCGATGATGCGAAGTTTCACCCGCTGTTTGAAGAAGCCTCGGTCATCAACCACGCCACCGCCGATGACCCTCCGGTGATGCTCTTCTACCCCCAGGCGAACCAGCCCTTACCACCCAATTCCAGCGGCAAAGAGCATATCCACCACCCCAAGTTCGGCTTTGTGTTGAAGGAGAAGCTGGATAAGCTCAGCGTCGAATGCGTGCTTAAGCTGCGTGAGGACTACCCCGGCGGCGCCCGAGGCGAACCGGTCAACGACTACGTGCGATTCTTCTTTGACAAGCTTGGTGTGAAGTCCAAACAAACCGGCGATAGCAAGTAGCATTTGTCATGCAGCAATTCCGGGGAATCAGGAATTCTGAAGACGGAATTGTAACGACCGCATCCCCGAATTACCCCAGAAGTATCACATTGAACAGAAGAGCACTTTGCAGGCAGGAGAATCCAAGTGTCAGACGACATCCGAGAAACTACTAACTACAACAGCGTTCCGAACCATTGATGTTGGGAATTCGGGGGACGCCATACATAATTCCAATATTACAAACAGTTCCTTTACGATGGTGTCGGTAATAGGACGAAGCTCTATTACTACGATGGTCAGGATACGGTGATGACTGACTACCTCTACAACAGTGTGAACCAGTTGACATCACAGGTCTTGTAGGGGGGAGCTGGGACTGGAATTAGGCCCCGGAATTCGGATTGGGTCTCATGAACCAGGCTTGCATCCCTGCCACTATGTGATTACAATGAAAAGAGGATGGTTGCCGGTCTAGTTGCTAGCTCGCACTTTACCGAGGAGATAGAATGAGAGAGAAAGTGGAAAAGGCCCTGGAGAACATCAGGCCCATGCTCCAGGCCGACGGTGGCGACCTGGAGCTGGTTGACGTGTCTGAGGATGGCGTTGTCACAGTCAGGTTGACGGGCGCCTGCGCCACCTGTCCCCTGGGACGCATGACCCTGCAGTTGGGTGTGGAGCAGAAGCTCAAGGCTGCCGTTCCCGGGGTGACGAAGGTAGAGAGCGCACCGTAAGGCTAGACGCACTTGCATAGTCATTGAGGTGTTGCAGACTTTGACGGCACCACGAATAAGCGCGTGTCGCTGGACTTGAGCTTCCGTTTACACAATCATTTCTGAAGCTTCCCTCCATGCTATTAGAAGTTGGTGTTCACTTGGCGCCAGCAAAAAATAATTGACAGTCCTGTCAGGATTGCTACCCTATGGGCACGGCCCAGCGGATGCTTTAAGAGCTGGACAGCTTGCCAGCACACGATTTTCACCCTAGGGGGACGGTCTCATGATTGTGGGGGTGCCTAAAGAGGTCAAGGCGGATGAATATCGGGTGGCCATCGTGCCTGCGGGCGTGGAGCTTTTGACCAGCCGGGGTCACCAACTGATTATCGAGAAGGGCGCCGGGGTGGGCAGTGGCATACTGGACGTGGAGTATGCTGCTGCCGGCGCCCACATCGTCGAATCATCCCCTGAAGTTCACGGGAAGGCGGACCTGCTGATGAAAGTCAAGGAACCGCTTCCCGAAGAATGGCCGTTGTTGCGGGAGGGGCAGGTTGTCTTTACCTATTTTCACTTTGCTGCCGACCGCGCGCTTACCGAAGCCATGCTGAAGGCTAAGGTCGTGGCCATCGCCTACGAGACCATTGGCGACGCGCGGGGCGGACATCCCTTGCTCACCCCCATGAGTGAGGTGGCCGGCCGTATGGCAATTCAGGAAGGGGCGAAGTATCTGGAAAAGCCCATGGAGGGCAGGGGAATTCTGCTGGGAGGTGTTCCCGGTGTGGAGCCGGCGCGGGTTACCATTCTCGGTGGCGGTGTGGTCGGCACCAACGCTGCCAAGGTGGCAGCCGGCCTGGGCGCTCAGGTGAGCATCCTGGACACCGACCTCCACAGGCTGCGTTATCTGGCCGACATTATGCCCAGCAACGTGGTCACCCTGATGTCCGACTTGCATACCGTGCGGGCCAAGATCCAAGAAGCGGACCTGGTCATCGGAGCCGTACTAATCCTCGGCGGCCGCACACCGGTCCTGGTACGGGCTGAGGACCTTCAGACCATGAAGCCCGGCGCCGTCATCGTGGACGTGTCGGTTGACCAGGGAGGCTCCATCGAGACCTCCAAACCAACCACCCATTCACATCCCACCTTCGTGGTCGATGGTGTGGTGCACTACTGCGTCACCAACATGCCCGGCGCCGTGGGACGAACCAGCACCTATGCGCTGACCAATGCCACCTTGCCTATTGCCCTCACCATTGCTGACAAAGGATATGAGCTGGCCGCCGCCAGTGATCCGGGCATCAAGAATGGAGTCAATATGGTTAAGGGGGAGCTGACTAACCAGGCGGTGGCAGAGTCCTTCGGACTTGATTATCGCCCCCTGTGACACCTCAGCATCACGAGCGACTAGCCCTGCTGTGAGCCAAGGAGAACAACTGTGGCAAAGGCGAAGGTAGCCGTCATTCTGGGAAGTGATTCGGACCTGTCCGGAATGGAGCCCTGCTTTGCCGCCCTGGAAGAACTGGGCATAGGCTTCGATGTGAAAGTGCTCTCCGCCCACCGCAGCCCCGCCGCCCTGCACCAGTTCGTCAAGTTGGCGACCAGACGGGGCTATAACCTCATCATCGCTGCCGCCGGCGGTGCTGCACATCTGGCAGGCGTGGTCGCCAGCCTCACCAATCTCCCTGTCATTGCCGTCCCCATGTACACCCGGACTTTCGAGGGCATAGACTCGTTCCTATCGACATTGCAAATGCCCTCGGGCGTGCCCGTAGCCACCATGCCCGTGGGGCAGGCAGGTGCTGCCAATGCTGCCATCCTGGCTGCCCAGATATTGGCTATCAAAGACCCCGCGCTGAAGAGAAAGCTAGTGCGACACAAACGGAAGTTGGCGGAGAAAGTTGCCGACAAGGACCACAAGGTCAAGCAGCATCTCAGTCGCCGGGCGAAGAAATAGCATAGGATGAAGGATCCATCACCCCGTCGCAATACCCGAAAGCGAGATTGGCCTGTACCCACCATCGCCTGGGTGGGCGGCTTGCCGGGTAAGGTGCGCCTGGTGGACCAGACCCGACTCCCCCTGGAACTGCGCTTCCTCGAGTGTATCCGCCTGAGCCAACTTATCAGTGCTATCAAGAAGCTTGCCATTCGAGGCGCCCCGGCGCTGGGCGTGGCAGCCGCCTATGGCCTGGTGCTGGGAATACAAAATTACCGCGGCAGAAGTGCTGAAGCGTTCTATCGCAGGTTTCAGGAGGTGAGCTGTGCCCTGGCCAATTCCCGCCCCACCGCCCGCAATCTTTTCTGGGCGCTGGAGCGTATGGATGGGGTGGTCAAAGAGAACCTCGATAAGCGTGTCGATGAAATCAAAGCGGCTCTCCTTGACGAAGCCCACGTAATCCTCGAAGAGGACAAGTACACCTGCCGACAGATTGGCGAACTGGGCGCTGAGCTGCTCAGTTCAGGCGATACTGTGCTTACACACTGCAATGCAGGTGGATTGGCTACTGCGGACTTCGGGACTGCCCTGGCCGTCATCTTTTGCGCTCACCAGCAGGGAAAGAAAATCGTTGTCTATGTGGATGAGACAAGACCGCTGCTGCAGGGTGCTAGACTCACCACCTGGGAACTGATGCATGCCGGGATTGAAACCATCCTCATTTGTGACAATATGGCAGCCACGGTGATGGCACAGGGGAAGGTCAATTGTGTCATCACCGGCGCCGACCGCATTGTGGCCAATGGCGATGTCGCCAACAAAGTAGGGACTTATGGGCTTGCCGTGCTGGCGAGGGAACACAGGATTCCGTTCTACGTAGCCGCGCCGGTGAGCACTTTTGATTTGAGCCTCAAATCGGGTGCCGAAATCCCCATCGAGGAGCGTAATCCCAAGGAAGTGACGGAAGGCTTTGGACGGCGAACCGCGCCCCGGGGCGTGAAGGTCTATTCCCCCGCATTCGACATCACGCCTGCCCGTTACATCACTGCCATCATTACCGACAAAGGCATCATTCACCGTCCTATCAAAAGCGCCATCTGCAGGACCCTGGGCTAGATTTCTATGCTACCTGCTCTGCTCGGCAGCGCTGTGGAAATCGGGAGTGAAACGTCTTATGGTTTGCCGCGCTTCCGCAGATTCTTGTGAGATGCCCGAATCTCGTCGAGACTCACCCAGTAGTTCGATAGTGCGTTGCGCCCGCTCTCAGTCAGATGATAGTCGGTATGAGGAATCTTGCCCTCGAAGCTCTTGATAATCTCGATGTAGCCTGCGCGTTCCAGCCGCTCCATGTGCGAGGAGAGATTCCCGTTGGTCAGTCCCAGCACCGACAGCAGGAATTTGAAGTCGGCCACATCGACCCCTGAGAGCGTCATCATGATTCTTAGCCGCGCCGGTTCGTGAACGGTGCGGTCGAGGTCAGTCATTCTATGTTCTCTCTTCCATGTGAGGCATCTTCTGGAGGCACCTTCGCCAGCTTCTTCAGCTTTCGCAAGGCAAAGCGGTTGTAAATGTGACCCACAAGTCCGGTCACCATGCCATAGCCGACTACTGGGACGAACATGTTGAGGATGAACCACGGTCCCTTGAAGAGTATAGGCGCGCCTGCAACGACCAGAATAGCGTGCAGCGCATAAAGGAAGGGCCACAACAGCGAGAGGAGGCTGATTCTGCGCCGGTGCAATATGGACATAGACACCAGAAAGGGAACGACGTAGATTGCGGAGACGGGCTGCATGTACCTTTGGGGCAAAGAGGCAAAAGGGCCGATCAGAGTGCTAGCTGCCACGCAAAACAGGAAAACTGAAATCACTACAGCACGCAGGAGCATCTCTTTCTTCGTCAACGAAGTGTCCAATACGGCGCTGCCCTCCTTGAGATACAAACGCTTGCTTATGCTGCGAATCAACCTGTCGGCACGTATGATATACCAGATGAGCGCGGCCAGTGTGGATACTAAGAGGACAATGCAAATCCAGAACCACAGCATCCGGCCCGCGCGGTAGGCCAGGGCCGCCAAGTACGATGAAACGCCTATGGCTATGGTGAAGAATACGAAGAACGCTTGCGAGATGAGAAACGGGATGGTGCGGCTCCGGGTGTATCGGCGCGCCCATTTTGAGATTTCGCGCGCGTCGTCGCCTTGGTTATGAGCCACTTTCTTGTCTTGCAGTTCGTTCATAGCCGCTCTCCTGTGGACGTGGGTATCAAACTCGGGTTTACGGCAATGGCAGTTTGTAACACAAACGAGTTTGTGTGTCAAGACAAAAATCCGGGAAATGTTCGGAATTCTTGGCAGGTTAATCTTCTCCGCGTCTTCCACAGATAATATGTGCGGAGAGTGCCTCCTTTGCTGGCGTGCCCTTTTCGTCGGGCGCCTTGACTGCCGACGGGGAGGTTGGCTGGCTGCATCTGCTTTCTTGCCCTCGCGTGGAGTGTCTGCTCTCCCCGGATGCCTGAGTGTAATAACACTGCCGGAAGGGGCTTGACGGTGGCCCATTACCAGGCTAGAATTCGGCTTCTCGTGTGCTTGGTGTTGTCAGCGCAATTGGTGCGAGTAGGACAGCAGACTCGAAAAAGAGGAGGATGACGAGATGCGCGTGGAGGTTAAACTTCCTGACCTGGGTGAGGATGCCCCCAACGAAGCAACGGTCTCGTTTTTTTATGTGCAGCAGGGAGACACGGTAAAGGAAGGCGACGATTTGGTGGAGATGGTCACCGATAAGGCCTCGTTTGACGTTCCTGCCCCTGCCTCGGGCAAGGTGGTGGAACTCAAGGCGGACGAGGAACAGATTGTAAAGGTCGGCGAACTCTTAGCAGTTATCGAAACCGAGGGCTGAGGCCAGCCGGCGTTATATGGGTCGAGCCAGACAGCCATCCTGCTGTGGAGGGTATGGAGTCGAGTGTCATCTTGGATTGCCCCGGCTGAGGAGGTTGAGGAGGACATCGGGGCAATCGGTGGCGATGCCATCCACGTCGAGCCTGAGCATGGCTTCACAATCTTTCCTGTCCTTGGCGGTCCAGGTGGTGATGGTGAGTCCCTCCTGGTGGGCAGCAGTTGTCATATCCCCGTTCAACCTGCGCCAATGGGGGTGGATGCCATCACAGTTTGCTTGGACGGCCACCTCGAGCATCTTGTCCCTGGCCTGGCACAGAAAACCGGTCTTGAGGTGAGGGGCTTTGCGTTTGAACGCCTTCAGGTAATCCGGGTCAAAGGAAAGAACCAGCAGTTGGCCCGGGAAGCCTGCCAACATCGGAATGAGCTTTTCGTCCAGCGCCTCGGTCCTCTCGTCGGGGTACTTCACCTCCACTGCCAATCCTGCCCTGCTCGAGACCAGAGACAGGACCTCTTCCAGGGTAGGGACGCGCTGACCCTTGAACTTGTGTGAATGCCAACTGCCTGCGTCCAGCTTCCTGATGCGTGAAAGTGTCATCTTGCGGATGGAGCCTCTGCCATCAGTGGTGCGCTTCACGTTCTCGTCGTGCATGGCCACGATGTGGCCATCTTTGGATAGGTGAACATCTACCTCGACCATATCGACACCCAGGTCGATGGCGGCCTGCAAGCCCACCAGGGTATTCTCCGGGAATTCTTGAGGCCAACCGCGATGGCCGATAACCAACATGCTACAGTCTCCCACACTGTCCTGCGCCTGAGCCCCGGCAGTCCCCACCATATGGCAAAGGAGGACGACGACCGGTATCGATTATAGCTCTTGCCAGAGCGCCTGCAAGGCAAAAGACGCTGAGGGTGGGGGCTCGGTGGGAACTGCTTTCCCCTTGTCCATGCCCGGCGCGCAACGTAGAATTGTGGTCAGTTAGGGAAGGCTTGCTGGTCTTGACCTCGGGAACCGCAGATGGCACGTAGAACACGACCGGATGCGACTGCAAGAGAGTCTCACCTGAAACCAATCATTGCCCTGGGCATTATCCTGATTGCCGGGCTGGTGACGGGGTTTCACCTCTGGTGTTTCTATGCGGCAGATTATTTGATCGTGGCCCAAATCATCAAGGTGGTACCCGTCAAAGGTGGTGTGCCTCCTGGTGTGTTTGTGCTGGGCGCGCTGATGGCAGTTCTAGGCGAGTCCTATTTCTCCTCTCGTAGGCTTGTCACCCGCAGAGGCGTGCCTTTTGCAAGAGCCTTCTTCTGGCAGAGCCTGGCTTACGTTCCCTGTCTGGCGCTATTGCCTGATGCGTTCTATTACACTTACGTGGGCAGACAACTGCCCTACGTGTCCATCCTGCTTTTTCCCCTGGTCATCGCCCTGGTCGTGTCCGTGAAGCTATTGTGGATGCCCGGTGCTGCGCAGGCTAAAGATGAGGCAAAGGCATCATCGAAGCGTTACGGGGTGGCCGTCGTCGTTTTGATGGTGGCCTATGTCTCCTATTTCAGTTGGCTCACCATCCGCAGATACCATTGCCTCAATATCGGATACTCGGATGCGGGGCTGTTCTGGGAGATTGTCAAGCACAGTGCCCAGGGCAAGCCCTTTTTTAGCAACCATTATCTGTTCAAGCCGCCTCGGGTGATGCAGCAGACATTCCTGTCATTACACGTGCAGCCTATCCTGCTTCTTCTGGTGCCTTTCTACTGGCTGAGTTCCAGGCTGGAGACCTTGTTCGTAGTGCAGGCGGCAGTCATTGCCTCCGGCGCTTTGGCGGTGTATATGCTGGCCAAGGATGAGCTGGAGAGGCCGAATCTGGCCCTGGTCATGGCGGGCGCTTATTTGTTGTATCCCCCTTTGCACAATCTTCACCTCAATTACTACTATGGCTTTCACCCGGTGTCGTTGGCGATTCCGTTCTTGCTATTCGCCTTCGTGTTTCTTAGGCGCCGCAATACGTTGGTGTTCGCGCTCTTCGTTATGCTGGCGCTCTTCTGTAAGGAGAACGTGGGGCTGGTGGTCTTCACGCTGGGTGTCTATATCTTCTTTTTCCAGAAGCGGAAGCGGCTGGGAGCCACGACCGCCGTGGTGGGCATTGCCTGGACCGTCATCTGCGCCCAGGTCATCATTCCGCATTTTCGGGGGAAAGTATATCCCTTCTGGCAGGACCTGTACCCGGAGCTGGGGGCGCAGTTGACGCACCCCTGGAGGTTAGTAGGGCAGGTCTTCTTTCACCGCAAGGTTGCGTTCCTACTGACGCTTCTTGCGCCTTTGGGACTGTTGGCGCTCTGCAGTCCTTCAACATTGATGCTGGTGGTGTTTCCGCTGGCAATTTCGCTCCTGGTGAAGAACCAAACACCTGTGGAGGGGGGCTTGTGGGCTTACTATTCAACCCTATTTCATAATCATTCGCTGATTGTTCCGGGCATCTTTATGGCATCGGTGATGGGGATGAAGAGAATCCTTTCCTGGCAGCCCAAACTGGGCGCGCTTTTGTCGCGGGTGAAAGCGCCCGTGGAACTACGGAGAGTGCACCTCGGAGGGCCGTTATGGGGTCTGGTACTTGCAAGTTCGTTGCTTTGTGCGAATTTCCTGGGCAGTTTGCCATTCTGTCCTCCCTACAAGTTCAGGTTCCTGTCCGAGTCGGTCGAAATGCCTGACCGGGCGCGGCAGATACCTGAACTCAGGGCGCGGATACCAGCAGAGGCGTCGTTAGTGGCGACAGATTTTGTGGCTGCCCACTTCCTGGACCGTGACAAGCTGCGGGTGCTACCGCCTGGTGAAACAACGCTTGGGGATGATTACGTGCTTCTGGACCTCAATGATAGGCGGCTGCAATTGGACTTTTCGGGAGAGAGTAGAAGGCGGCTTGAGGCGCTGGTCTCGGCACTTGCTGATAGGCGGGATTACGAGAAGCGGTTCGAGTATGAAGGCCTGGTTCTATTTGCGCGGGTAGAAACTGGCGCTTTCCGAGATGCTGAGCGGGCTCCATCACCGGCGCCGAACCAGCCTGAATGAGTTGGCCAAAAGTGTTGACGCTGAGCCTTGGAGCGTTATACTGGTAGTGGAGGCGTGTCACGTCCAAATCGGGCTGGTTGAGTCAGTGACCAGGAACCGCTTAAGAAGGGACGAATAGTGAGTGAAGACATTGGTCTGCTCCTGGTGGGGTGGGACTACGTGCCCGGGGAAATCACGGCCCGTAAGATAGTCGGTGACGATGGCAAGGAGAAGCTGCAACTGCGGCTGGACATGGGGCTGTTGCAGATGGAAATGCAGGGACGTCCCGACGGTCAAAGGCCCTATGGAAAGGAGTCGCTCTTACACCATTTCCTGGCTGAGCTGGACAGGTACAAGGCCAAGCATATAGGCGACGAAGGATACCAACTCAGCTCGGAGGACGCCAGGTTCCTGCGCGAGGAAGCTACCCAGTACTATTATCGCTACCTGAGCCTTTACCAGCTCGGCGATTATGAGCAGGTGGAAAAAGACACAGCCCGGAACCTGCGCGTCTTTGACCTTATCAAGAAATATGCGGCGGAGGAATCCGACCGTCTTTCTCTGGAGCTTTATCGCCCCTATGTCATCATGATGAACACCAAGGCGAAGGCACAGAGGTTACTGCAGGCCCACGATCACAAACGTGCGCTCACTGTGGTGGAGAACGGCGCCGCCAGGGTCGAATCCTTCTACCAATCTTTTGACCATGCGGGGTTGGTGGGTGCCAGCGGGGAGATTGCCTCGCTCAAAAGGCTGGCTGAGCACATTCGTGAGGAGATGCCCCGCACCCGCAAGGAGATCCTGCAGGAGCAGTTGCAGCAGGCCATCCGGGGGGAGGAATATGAGAAGGCGGCGCGTCTGCGTGATGAGCTTCGCAGCTTGCAGGAAATGAAGCCCACCTGAGCTCTGTTCTTGCCGAGTTATCATGGTCACAGTGTTTGGCGCTGCCATTTCGGTGACTGAGTAGCGCAGCGAAACTTGAGCGGCCAGACTGTTGCATAATCCCCGGGAAACAAGCCGACACAAGGACCCACTGAAGCATTCCGCTCAGTACGTGAAGGGGGTCGGTCCGGCGCGGTACCAACTGCTTGCGAGTGTGGGCATCAAGACAGTGCGCGACCTCCTGTACTACTTTCCCCGCCGCCATCAGGACCGGGGCCAGGTCAAAACGGTTGCTGAACTCCGGCCCGGCGAGTCCGCCGCCATCGTGGCCCAGGTGGTCAGTTGTCATCTCAAGAAGATAGGCTATCGTAAGAGCGTGCTCACGGTGGGTGCTGCCGACCGCAGCGGGGC
>SDBU01001677.1_pt1 | contig 30907 bp, 39 predicted proteins | sample 2277071 | NCBI WGS metagenome assembly SDBU01 (sample SAMN10397929, study PRJNA504765) | marine sediment metagenome | isolation source: marine sediment core GS08_GC12, 126 cmbsf | place: Arctic Ocean: Gakkel Ridge, Loki's castle | collected 2008 | reverse complement strand
TAAAGGAATTTGTATATCGAAAATCCACAGGACTAGTAGCAGCAGCAACAAGGCTGCCACCTCGTCTAACAGTAATACCAGAATTATAAGCCAGTCCTTAATACTTCTTTTCATACGACAACGCCGACTGATGGGATGATGATAACTCAATAATTACTTGGGTAATCTACCCAGCCTATCCAGTGCGACTTCAATTCGTCCCAGGCAGCGTTCCTTGCCCAGCACAGCCATAGTTTGGAATAGGGGTGGTGCTGCCGTCCGGCCGGTAGTTGCCACCCGAAGAGTGCCGAAAAGCTGGCCCGTTTTCAGTCCTAACTCCACCGCCAAGGGTCTAAGCAAAGTCTCCAGGGGTTCAGCATCAAACACAGCTAACTGCCCAAGCCTCTGCCGGGCTACCTTTAACGCTTGAGTGGCTGATTCCTGACTCATATTCTTACCGATTAGCAGGTTAGTATCATATTCAAGCTCATCAACGAAGAAAAACTCAGCCAGCTCAACCACCTCAGCCAGCGTTTTAGCCCGTTCCTGGATAAGAGGCATAATCCGCTGGATATAGTCAGTGGCTAGAGGTCGTTTTACCTCAGGTGGTAAGTCCCTGTCCAAAAAAGGAAGCGCTCGCTGAGTAAAATCTTCCAGACTCAAACTGCGAATATATAATCCATTCATCCAGTCGAGCTTCTCCCTGTTGAAGATGGCGGCTGTGCGGCTAACTCGCTCCAGAGAAAAGTTGTCTATTAGCTCCTGCCGGGATAGAATCTCAGTCCTGTCATCCAGAGACCAGCCGAGCAGAGCCAGGAAATTCACCATAGTCTCAGGTAGATAGCCCTGGTCATAATATTCACTTATGGACACCGCCCCATGGCGTTTGCTCAATTTAGCCCGGTCGGCGCCGAGGAGCATCGGCAGGTGAGCAAACTGTGGCGGCTCAAAGCCCAGCGCCTGGTACAAAAGCAGATGGCGGGGAGTGCTGGATAGCCACTCCTCAGCCCGGAGCACATGGGTAATCTCCATCAGGTGGTCATCAATCACATTAGCCAGATGGTAGGTAGGATAGCCATCTGACTTCAGCAAGACAAAATCATCAAGAGTATTGTTTTCAAAGACCACCTCACCACGTATCAGGTCGTTAAACCTGGTTTGCCCCTCAAGCGGAGTCTTGAAACGAACCACCGGCGTGATATCCTCGGCCTCCTTCTTGTGTCTCTCCGCCTCGGTTAAGTCACGGCAATATCGGTCATAACCGGGTGGTTGCTTACGCCTTACCTGCTCTGCTCGCATCTCCTTCAATCGTTGGGGAGAGCAGTAGCAATAATAGGCATCCCCCTGCGAGACCAGGCGCTCGGCTAACTCATGATATATGTCCAGGCGCTGCGATTGGAAATAGGGGCCATAGTTACCACCCACCTCCGGCCCCTCATCCCAGTCCAGCCCTAACCACTTTAAACTATCAAGGATAGCCTCTACCGCTCCCTCAACCGTCCTGGCGACATCAGTATCCTCAATGCGGACAATAAAGCTGCCTCTGTGATGCCGGGCAAACAACCAGGTAAACAGGGCCGTCCTGATATTCCCCACATGGGGATAACCGGTAGGACTGGGGGCAAAACGCACTCTAACTGGGTTTGTCATATAGTTTTTCAACTCAGAGTTGCTTAAAAATATACGACTATTTCCTTCGTTCTAGGAATGCCTAATATTTCTGCTCGGAAAATTCAAGGTCATCATCCACTATTTCATATTCAACATATTTAAGAGGCAAACACTTATCATTTCTCTTGTTAAATTCCCGAAAACTATTAATAATATAGCTGTAGTAAGATTGAGTCTTATTATCTATTCTCATTGAGATCAAAACAGGTTGTATATCACTAATTCTATTAGGTATGTAATATTGTTCAAGCCAATTAACGTATCTTTGAAGTTGAAAAACATTATCTGTTGTTGCCTCATTCGGCTTCAACTCAATCGGCATAGCAATTCTTATGTTATTTTTGATGATTGACAACATAACGTCTATCCTTTGCATACCCACTCCGCATGAAACTTCATTACCAATCCACTCTAGAGGTAACCCGTTTAGCAAACATTTGTCCAAACTTTGATTAGTGTTTCTACCTATATTTTGCACAATATAAGCCTGCAAATGAGCTTCAAAAGCTTTTCCTTCGTTATATTTCCTTATTAATCGTGGTAAGATATCAATTGTTTCTTTTCTACCAGTATATGGATGACTGTTATTATCTAATCTTATCTTCTGCGTTGAAACATCAAGAGTAAAATCTGTACCACTTAGGAATTCCCTATTATTCTTATCTCTTAATAGTTTAAAAAGCCGTTCACTTTCATAAATAGTAATCATCGTATTACCACGATTAGCCTTCAATTTTCTGTAAATTAAACTCCAAAGCATTTGATTAGGTGATTGGATGTATTTTATTTCATCCAATGCTTCCCATTCAGTGACACCTTTTAAATTGGATGGATTTCATAACCTAAACTATAAAATGGGTCATCAAATCTGCCAATCAAATTCAATCTTATTGTTTTATCTTGAGATTCGATAATGTTATGTGCTTCTTCAAAATATCCCTTATAAACTTCAAAAGAAACCTCATTATCTTCAATAAGAAAATTTCCAATTTCGCCAAATTCTTTTTCGGTAATATCAAGAACTTTTAAGCAAACTTCTTCGCTCAAATTTGTAAAAGCAGTTATTTCGCAACCATCAATTATCATCATAAATATGTTTTACTTATTGCAAGTTTGTAGTCATTTTCAACTTGTTCATAGGAAGCAAATTCACATCTATTTATTAATGGTTCAAAAGCACTTTTATTTAACTCCCTTTTGAATTTTACTTCTCTATCCTCAAGCGAAACACAGCAAAATGTCGCTCTAATGTCCTGCAATTCCATAAACTTAACAAATGCATCTCTAAAATCAGTAGAATGTTCTACTTCAAATATTTTTAGTGGGAATCTTCTTTTATTGAACCAGATTACATCAAAAAATCTGACGGTTTCATTTATTATATTCTCATAAGTAAAGGGCGGAACTTCTGAAAGAGTTGCCAAATTTCCAAGCAGCTTATTATCAAAAACCCATTTTTTGTCATTGGTATAAGTATCTTCGACTTCATTCCTATTATTTCCAATCTCAATTAGCATCCCTTGAATCCTTGCGTGCAACCGTTCTTTCTTTTCAGCCTCTGTTTTTGGTGGAATTATTTTTGGTAGTTTTTCAAGATATTCTGTTAAAGCATAAACACCTAATCCTATTCGTGTAAATCTTTTATCTCTTTGAACTCTTTCTTGAATTGTCATATGTGGCGTCAAACCACTAACTTTTGATTTATCCTTATACTTCCAAATTTCTTTATAAATGAGTTTTAATGGTGCAAAATATTTATTATGCAACATTACTTGCTCAATTGCTTCAGAATATGTTATGTCGTATTTCATATTATTCTCAAAAACTGATGAGGTATCTGTGGAATAAAGTTTCCCCAATACCAGCCAAGATGAGCACCTGAGGTATCTCTCTTGTCCAGCACCCAAAGGCTATCAGTAATAATATCATCATATTCCTTCCATCTGAGAAGGTTTATGTCGCTAACCTTGTTAGTTTTAATCCTTTGAACCCCAACTTCCAATCTTTTCAAATAATATTTGGCTCTGCCAATGGTCTGTGCTTCTAAAATCTGTTCCAGTTCAGAAATAAGTACATCCTTGCGCAAGGAGACAGTATCTCCATTTGAGTCTATATTTAATAGACCTTCTCGGTCTTTCTTAGGAAAAGCTATAACCTCCTTTAAATTGATGACCTTATTCTTTAGCAGACTCAAATTACTTGTACCATTAGACTCCTTTAGTATTTCTAGAAATCTATCCTTGTTCAGAATAGCAACACCGAAAGTCGGTTGTGTTGCCTCTAAATCTTCAAAAAGGTTTAATGCTGCTCTGCTCGTAGACTTCATAGCTTCCCCCTTCCCCCCTATTCTACCACCTAACCCTTTAGTATTCTAGCTAATATCTTTTAGTGTCTGCTCTAAATCAGAGGGTAGTTCAGAGGCGAACTCTACATATTCGCCGGTGGATGGTTGCCTAAAGCCCAGGCGGGAGGCGTGGAGAAACTGCCGTGGTAGGTACGGGGACTTCACCCCATACACCTTATCGCCAACTACCGGATAGCCAATTGCAGAAAGGTGAACCCGTATCTGGTGGGTGCGGCCAGTCTGCGGCATAACCTCCAGCAGGGTATAGTTACCTATATATTTAATTACACGATATTCGGTGCGGGCTTCTCTGCCCCCAGCCACTACTGCCATGCGCTTTCGGTTGCGGGAGTCACGTCCCATAGGCGCCTCAATAATTCCCTCCTCTGGAGTGAGACGGCCTTTAACCAGCACCAGATAGGTTTTGTCCACTGAATGAGCCTTAAACTGGTCTGACAGATTTTGCTGAGATGCCCGGTTCTTAGCCACCAGCATCACCCCAGAGGTATCTTTGTCCAACCGATGCACAATGCCCGGCCGCAGTGAGTCACCAATATCGGCCAGGTGAGGAAAATGGGACAAGATAGCATTAACCAGGGTATGATTTGGGTGTCCCGGTGCCGGGTGAACGGTTAAGCCGGCTGGTTTGTCTACGACCAAAAGGTCGTCATCCTCATAGATAATATTCAGGGGAATCGCCTCGGGCAACAAGGGGCTGGGTGCAGCAGGTGGTATCACCACCCTCAGCCTATCACCAATAATAAGTTTAAGGCTTGCCTTAGCCACACGGTCATTTACCGTGATATGGCCATCAGCGATAAGTTTTTGAGCATAGGTTCGGGAGATTTCAGGGCACTTCTCGCCAACATACTTGTCAAGACGAGCCCCCGGCTTATCAGCGACCAAATTATATTCTTTATCCATTATCAGGCTGATAAATCAGTCTTTACCGGCTCTGGCTAGAGAAAGGAGTGTATAAGCAAACATAATAACACCGACAACTATGGCGGAATCGCCAATATTAAACGCTGGCCAGAAACCAAAATCAATGAAGTCGGTGACATAGCCAAAGCGCAGTCGGTCAATCAGGTTGCCGACTGTACCGCCAAGTATCAAGCCAAGACCTAGCCAGGCCAGCCTATTATCCAAAAAGGGAAAGCGACGATAAAGAAAAAGCGCATAGACCGAGAGAACAATAATGCTGACTATGGCAACAATAGTTAACGGAAACGATTGCCCTTGGAACAAACCGAAGGCAGCTCCAGTATTGTTCACATGGGTTAGTCGAGGAAATCCCACCTCGGGTAGTGATTGCCCTACCGTTAGATTAGTCCTTACCCAGAGCTTGCTGAGCTGGTCGGCAACTACTATCAGTAATGCAGTAAGGAAAAAGACTACATTCCACCACTTACCCTGAAGATAATTTGTCTTTTGCATTCTTTGCCTTACAACTCAGGCACAGGCTCGCCTGTGGAAGTGCTTCTAATCGGGCAGGGTCTATAGGTTGACCACAACTATCGCATAAGCCATAGGTTCCCTGGTCAAACTTATGTAAAGTATGCTCTACTTCAGCCAGAAGGTCTCGGGTACGTTTCTCTAAAGCTAGCCGTTTCTCTAACTCAAAGCTCTCGGTAGCTTCCTCCTCCCTCTTACCAAACGGGCTACCCTCTCGCCTCTCATCCACAGGGCGAATATTTGCTTTTAATTGTTCTAACTCCTCAGTTAAGCGCTTCTGCTCCATCTCCAAACGAGAACGAAGTAACTTGAAATTGGTTGTCATTTCTCCTCCCTCCACCCACTATCAAACTCGAAATAGGTCCTTATGCTGACAGGTGAGCTATTCTACTTGATGTTACTTGAGAACGCAATGGTATGTAGGACAAATTAGTCCAGCATCATCCGTAATTGGCGAATAGTGCCGATTGCTTGCCCTCGCCAGTGATTGTTGGCGAAGATAAAGGTCTTCTCGGTCATACTATCCAGCTTTCGAATTCTGGGCAACCACTCGCTGAGCTCTTGTGGTGTATAGCTATAATCATACCTCTCATACACCTGCTCATGTTGCCACCACTTGGCACTATTTCGCCCATGAAAACGAATATAGCCTATCTGACTGGTTGCCTCAGCTAACGGTGGCAAAAGGTTAGGTAGCTGTGGTTCATCAACACAACAAAAGCCTAAACCCTGGTGACGAAGCCAGTCAAACACCTCACTCCTTAACCACTGAGCATTACGGAATTCAATCACCACTGGTAGCTCATCTAACCGTTCCTTAAACAGCCCAAGGTATTCCCAATTACGACGATTAAACCCAAAACTATACGGAAACTGAGCCAGGATACAACCCAGTTTCCCAGCGTCAATAATAGGTTTCAGCACCTGGCAAAAAGTCTCAAAAACAGGGACATTGTCTTCCCGCTGGTGAGTCATCTCTTGATTAGCTTTAATAGAAAATAGGAAACCTTCACCCGTTTTGTCTGCCATAGCCTCCAAGGTAGATGATTTGGGCAATGCATAAAAGGTCGAGTTCACCTCGCAGGTATTAAACTCACGAGCATAATAGATAAGCCACTCCCGCTTGGGCATACCTGCCGGGTAGAAGTTCCCTACCCAATCATCGTAGCTAAACCCTGAAGTACCAACGTATATCATATCTTCAGTGTACCCTACTTACCTTATTTGGTCAATGTTTCCAAAGCACATATTGCCAAAATTCACCTGTTAGGACTATGATAGTATAGTAACGTCTAATAAAATAGATGAAGGATAATAATGAAGCTTCGTCTCACTACCTTAAGCGAAAACACAGCTAATATGGGTGAACTTCTAGCCGAATGGGGGCTGAGTATCCTAATAGAAACCGATGAGGTAAATATCCTGTTTGATACCGGAAAAAGCATATCGGTCTCCCATAATGCTAATACACTTGGCATAGACCTCAGCAAAATTGATAAGATTGTCTTGAGTCACGCTCACTATGACCATACAGGAGGTTTGCGTCGAGTGCTGGGCAGGATGAAGAAAGAAGTAGAGATAATAGCTCACCCCGATATATGGAAAGCTAAATATAGTCGTCGCCAGGGGCAAGACGACAGGTATATTGGCATACCTTTCCAACACCAGGAGCTAGAAAGCCTCGGGGCTAGGTTTACCCTGACAACAAAACCAGTAAGAATAACGGATAACATAATGACCACCGGCGAAATTCCCATGATAACTGATTACGAAGAGACAGACCCTCACCTTTTTATAAAAGAAGCTGGTAGCTGGGAGACAGATAAGCTCCCCGATGACCTGGCACTCATTATAAATACCGAGCCAGGATTGGTGGTGGTTTTAGGTTGCGCTCACCGTGGTATCATCAATACCCTGTACCACGCCCAACAGCTTACTGGTATAAAAGAGATAAACGCCGTATTGGGCGGCTCTCACCTGAGTGGTGCTTCTGAAGAGCGGGTTTGGCAGACAATGGCTGCTCTGAAGGAGCTGAGCGTCCAAAGGTTAGGCTTGTGCCATTGCACTGGCCTACCAGCAGCGGCGCTGATAGCTCAAGAGTTTGGTGATAAATTCTTCTTTAATAACACCGGCACTGTTCCGGAGATACTATTAAGGAACAAGCAATGAATCTTTCAGTTCAATTAGCACCTAACCACCAAAAGGGTCTATTACTGGCCAACCCGGTGATGACCGCTTCCGGCACCTTCGGTTACGGTACTGAGTATAGCCACCTGTTTGACATTCAAAAGCTGGGGGCTATCGTGTGCAAGGGAACCACCCTCAAACCACGAGAGGGAAACCCACAACCGCGACTAGCCGAAACCGCCTCAGGTGTACTCAACTCAATCGGGTTACAGAACATCGGCATTAAAGCCTTAATCGAGGAAAAGGCACCACTCTGGGCAAGCTGGCGTGTGCCCGTCATCGTTAATATTGCCGGCGAAACTGTTGACGATTACGCCCAACTGGCTGGTGAACTGGAAGGGGTAGCTGGAATCAGCGCTATTGAGGTGAACATTAGTTGCCCCAATGTTAAGGCTGGTGGTGCTGAGTTTGGAGCAAACCCTGAGTCAGCCGCTAAGGTAACCGCATCAGTCAAAGCAGCTACCTCCCTCCCGATACTGGTCAAGCTAACCCCAAACACCAGCGACATAGCCAAGGTAGCTATAGCTGTGGCTGAAGCTGGAGCCGATGCCATATCCCTAATCAATACTCTGAAGGGCATGACTATAGATATAGCCAGGCGCCGACCACTACTGGGCAACATAAGCGGCGGTCTATCTGGGCCGGCGATAAAGCCAGTGGCATTATCTATGGTATATGAGGTAGCAGGTGCAGTAGATGTACCAGTCGTTGGTTGCGGCGGTATCACTACCGCCAACGATGCCATAGAATTCATCATGGCTGGAGCCAGCGCTATCCAGGTGGGTACGGCCAGCTTTACTAATCCTCAGGCTCCGCTTGATATTCTACAGGGAATAGAAAGCTTTATGGCAAAAGAGAGGATAGAGGATATAGCCGAGCTTATCGGTGTAGCGCGGCGCTAAATGACTGATGTGGGACTATTCTTGACTAGCCTGCGTCGGGAGTTTGGCAAGCATAAAGTAGCAAGATTATGGCTCTTCTAGACCTAATAAAACGTAGAAAAAGCGTTAGGGATTTTCTGGATAGACCTGTTGAGCGAGAAAAGATAATGATGTGTCTTGAGGCAGCAAGGTTAGCTCCCTCCGAATGCAATTCACAACCATGGAAATTTATTGTTGTGGATGATAGGCAGTTAAAGAATAAGCTTTGCGATGCTGCTTTTGGCGGTATATATTCTTTTAATTCCTTTTGCAAAATAGCACCAGTTATAGTTGTCGTCATCTCCGAAAAGTCCAAGTTTTTGGCCAGAATCGGTGGAGTGCTCCGAGGCACAAAATACTACCTTATAGATATAGGGATAGCTTGTGAGCATTTTGTACTTCAGGCTGAGGACTTGGGCCTGGGAACTTGCTGGATAGGCGGGTTTAACGAACGGGCGGTAAAATCAATATTGAATATCCCACAGCATAAAAAGATAGACATCCTAATAGCGTTAGGCTATTACGATAGGGAAAAGCTAGGGCCAGAACATGGTAGAGAGCCACTGGATAAAATCGCGTCGTTTAACTCCTACTAAGTCCCACTTCATATTCTTGAGGGAATAGAGGATATAGCCGAGCTTATCGGTGTAGCGCGGCGCTAAATGACTGATGAGGGACTATTCTTGACTGCTTACCGAGAGAAATACAGTCAGTCACGCATAGCCCACAACCATATAGAACACACCGAGGTTACTACTACCAGAGCAGCACTGATGATAGTGAAGCTGAGGGAAAAGCCAAACTGGTCAATGAGATAACCCAATACCGGTGTTAGGACACCAACGCCTTCCATGCAACCAAAGTAAAGTATGCCCAATACTGTCGAGCGATGGCGCTCTGAAGTCTGACTGATGATGTAAACTTCTGATGCCGGCTGGCGGATATATATAACCACGCCGATGATAAGTAGCACGGCACCAATACCCAAACCGTAGGATGCCAGGTTCAGCAAGTAGACGACTGGACCAGTAATAAGGCACACTGCTATTGTCACCGGCACATTCCCTAAACGGTCGGAGAGGTATCCGCCTAAAGGGGCTGCCCAGAACCCGGCAGAGTAAATAACAGCTATCAGAGCCGCGGCTGTCTCTTTGGCAATACCGAAGTGGTCAACCAAAAACAACGGGATGAACGATACTGTAGAGACAAGCACGGCTGCGGTGAATATGCTTATAACCATAAAAGGTACCAAGCGGTGCCAGCGGCGTGGAGCAGGTGATGTTTCATTATGCCTGACAGTTATGCTAGGCTCAGCTTTCTTTGTGTCTGTTAGCCTTCCCAGCAGCACATAAAATACGATTCCGAATACAAAACTGGGGATAGCTAGGGCGATGAACGGGCCACGCCAGCCCCAAGCAGTAGCAATGGCAGCAGCGATAAGTGGTGCCAGAAAAAAGCTGGCGCTGCCACCAATCAAATGAAACCCTAGTGCCCGTCCCCGGTTCTTCGGCTCAACCGATGCCGATATCAGTGGTGCCGAGGCTGGGTGGTAGCCACCGCCCAGCACCCCCATTAGCGCCAAGAAGACGAGCATCATAATATAGGTCTGTGAAAGCCCAACTAAAAGCCCAGCCAGCGCCACACCGCAGATGCCTATGGTAATTAAAATGCGTGGTCCGATACGGTCAGCGAGCCACCCCGCCGGTAACTGGCCAATACCATATGACAAAGTGAATGCTGAGATTACCAACCCAGACCGGGTATAATCAAGGGCGAAGCTGTCACGGATGAGTGGTAGCAGCGGTACCAGTAGCGCAGTGACCAGGTGATGCGCAAAGTGTGCTACTACAAAAAGAGGCAGCAGTCGTGAAAAAGACGAGCGAGAGCCGATTTTCTTGATGTCATTTTCTTTCAAGGTATTTCTTCCACCAGTCTCTGCCCGACAAGGAAGGCTCGGCGGAGGGCATCAGGATGTTTGAGTATGTCCCCCTTTTCATCCACCCCGTTGAATAATAAGTCACCAGCGTAGGTGATATTAAGGGTGTTAAAGAAGACTCTTATGGTAACTAGCGCTGGCTCAAACAGATTGGTTACCTTCCTGCCCCCAACCGAGATGAATAGCCCCTTTCTCTCTCGCTCGGTGCTCAGAGGCGGTATCTTTAGCACATACTTACGCGCCCACAGGCACTGGCAGCGGTCAATCATCGCCTTCATATGAGCGGTTACTGTCATAAACTGGATAGGGGAAGCCAGGACTATTCGGTCGGCCTGCTCTAGCTCCTCGTATATCATCTGCATATCATCTGGTATCTTGCACTTGCCCGTCTTTAGGCAGACATCGCAGTGCTCACAGGGGGCAATAGTCAGTTCACGAAGGACAATAGTTTTGACCTCAGCCCCTTTACTGGCAGCACCCCTCATAACCTCTGCCAGTAATAAATCGGTGTTGCCACCCCGTCGCGGACTACCAGCGATACCAAGCACCTTCAACTCTCTGCCTCCTCAATGTAGCTCAGAATTTCATTCTCCCTGGCTGCCATTTTTTCCTTTAACTCAGGCTTCTCATCTCCATAGCCTAGTAGGTGGAGCACCCCGTGAATAATGAGAATGGTTATCTCCCTTTTTACTGAGTGATTATGCTCCCCAGCCTGTATAACCGCCTGCGGGTAGGAAATAATCACCTCACCCAGATGCATTACTCCATCAGGAGGCAAAATAAAGGGAGAAAAGTCCGCCCCCGGTGTTTCCTTAGCCGGGAGCATAGAAAAGGCGAGCACATCCGTGGGTTCATCTTTCCCCAAGTAGTCCCGATTTAACTGCCGCACCTTTTCCCCACCGGCAATAAACAGACCAAGCTCCACATTAGAAGTAACACCCTGGGCAACGAGGGCTTGTTCAGCTATGCTCCGCAGCCAGCCCACATCAACATACGCTTCAAGTCCTTCATCAATCAAAATATTGATTTCCATATCTGTTGCCGTCATCATAGCATAGCCTGAAGGAGCTCTCAATAAGGTTGTTTATTAACCTCACCCCTGGAGAGATTGTTGACAAAACCCCAGATAGGTTTGAGCAAAATAAGGAGTTGTGATATAGTAAAATATACCACAATAGATTTAAGTTTACAGACTGTGGAGGGATCGCATAGTGGCCTAGTGCGGCCGCCTGCTAAGCGGTTACCCTGGGAAACCGGGGTCGTGGGTTCGAATCCCACTCCCTCCGCCACTAAGCAAGCTGACTTATTAAAAATCGCCGAGCGGGGTTTTTGAGATTCCCAGATAAGAAGTATCATTATGCCTGGTTAGTATGAACCGCTCATTCTCATAGATAAAGTTTGTAATGCCACAGGTATCTTGCCTTATGTTCCAGAAGTGAGAATTGTCCAGCCCGAGCAGTGCACATATTAAAATTTTGTTCACCACCCGATGGGATACCAGGGCTACACTACCCTCATATTTGGCTATTACCCCCTCTACCACACCTATGGCGCGTTTCCTGACCTCATCCAGGCTTTCACCGGCCACCATTTTTACCTGGTGAGGGTGATTAATCCATTCCGCATAAAGCTCTCTATATTTATCCCTCACCTCCTGATGAGGCAGGCCTTGCCATTCTCCATAATCAAAATCTATAAGACCAGGAGCAATTTCTACATCAAGCTTATGATAGTTAGCAATCATTTCGGCTGTCTTCAGGGCTCGCTTTAATGGACTGGAGTAAACGGCATCTATCTTCATGTTACTTAAATATTCAGCTAAAAGTCCTGTCTGTTTCAGTCCAGTTTCACTCAGCTCAATATCAATTCTACCTCTAAATACCCCTCCAACGTTCCATTCCGTCTCCCCGTGTCTTACCAAAATAATTTCTAACATCTCATCAACCTCACCCCCTGTATCCCCCTCTCCTTCAAAGGAGAGGGGGGAATGGTTTTGTAAGAGAGGCTGCACCTATCCCCACCTCTTGTCCAAATTAGCTAGCAAAATGCTAATGCGTCCCATGCTTTTATAGTGACTTTGCGTCTACGATTTTTCTACCTTCTCAACCTCAATGGCGCATTCTGTTACCAGGGCGGCAAAAGCAGCCAGAGCCGCCAGAACCGGGGCCGCCAGGATACCCACCACCGCCACCGGGGCACCTATGGTCAATGGAATCTCCAACACGGTTCGCCCATCATGCAATAAACGCACTTTTCTGATATTCCCTTCATGTATGAGTTGCTTAACTCTGTCAACCAACTGGCTTCCCGATACGGTAAATTTTTCGCTAGTGGTCATTGATAGCCTCCTCTCTATCCCTAGATCCAGCCGAACCGAACAGGGGTACGGTACACTCGCCAGGCAAAGAGTGCCGCCGCTACCATAAAGACTGCTGCCAGCCACGGTGCGTAGCCCCAGGTGACCTTTACCCCCATAATCAGGCCGGTCAGCACCAGGAAGAGGCAGATACCGGCAAGGCGCTTTCGCCGACTGCGCCAGGCCAGCAGGGTTGGCCGGTCCCCAGCAGGGACTTCTTCTCCGGGCTTTAATTTGTCCATAATGCGCTCGATGTGAGGCTGTATGCCGAAGTGGACATAGCTAAGCAGCCAGGCAATTGCCGTAACCACCACCAGCTTGGCGATGAGTGCCCAGTCGGTCCAGATCCAGCCCTTATACCAGGTCAACAGAATACCGGTCACCAAGATGACCGCCAGATAGGCGTAGCAGCGGATAGGTTGCCTCTTGATGACGTTCTCCAGGTAGCGGTCGGTATTGTAGTTAGGTGGGACGGCAAAGCGGGCGCGCTCATTAACGGTGATGAGTGCATAGAGTGGGGCAGCCATAAAGAGCATGGCTACCAGGTGCAGCAGCAAAACCACGATGTATACTTCTTGCGACATAATAACCTCCTTATTTCTAGCTTTATACTACAAGAACGAGGTTCTGTCAATAGTTAATATAGGTCTTTCTTCTTTTCTTCATACTCCTCTTTGTCTATCTCACCCTTGGCGTATCTACTTTTCAGGATCTCCAGAGGCGAGTCTGCCTTTGAGGAGTCAGAGCCTCTTGACCCGCTTAGGCCGCGGACCAGAGCCACAATACCCCATATAACCAGCCCCCAGAAGATAATCATAAATATTGGCATAAACCACCCCCAGCCGAAGCCACCCATCATCCCCGGCCCCATCATCCCCCAACCTCCATACTGCCCTCCCCAAATTAGTCCAAAGACCAGGGGCAAGATGATAAGGAGAGCTACAACTATGCCTCCGATAATCAGAGCCGTCTTGACATTTTTGCTCATGGCTTACCTCCTTTGATAAAGTTTAGTCAGTAGTATATCTTATCCGAGCCGTAGTCAACCAAAAGTCACCACCCTATCTGAGTCAGAAATCATCTCTACTAGCTCCGCCATGGTAGAGCTAGGGCATACCCCTGCCTCCTGGTGTCTCGATTCAAGGCAGGTGCCACAGGCCAAAAGGTTACCGCCGCTGTTCAGGAACTTTTTAAGAGTTCCAGCAATGTCAAAGGTCTCGTCCTTGATGTTCTCTATCTCGACACCGCTACCGAGAAGAAACATGCCGGTTTTATTGCCACCGGCAAGCGCCTCAGTACCCAGGCGCAATGCGTTCCACACAGTTTCTGGAGCGTTGGTATTTACGATGATGCCAAGTTTCACTTCCTGACCTCCAGTGAGGTATTCAATTTGACCTGCTCAGTTAGAGCAAACACTGCGGGACATCTTTCATAAGCGAGTTTTTCTACTTCCTCCAATTTCTCCCTGGGAGCATCGCTCTCTACCTGTAAGGTGATGCGTATCTCCTCCATTACTGGTTCTTTCGATAAGCCGAAGACACGCGAGAAGTTTAGGTTTCCCTCCAGCCTGGCAGTGAGCCTTTTCAGCTCTATGCCCATCTGGCTAGCCATAGCAGCAAAGGTGGCCGTGTAGCACGAGACCAAACCGAAAAAGCAGTAGTGTAAGGGGCCGGGCCTAGTGCCGCTACCACCCAGACTCACGGGCTGGTCAGACTCCATAATAATCTTACCACCCTCAAAGTTAACCTCTGCCCTGAACTGGGGACCACCTTCCTCTAAAAGCCACTCTCCCTCGACCTTTTGAGTTCGCTTGGCTTTAGACTTATCGGTCTCGGCCTCTCTGGTGACCTGCTCCAGCATGCTCACGTTGACGTTATTTAGAATCGTCATTAATACACCTCCCAGTTAACTTGTTTTACCCTGAATAAGAGCCGCATCTTGCCTGATTTGTTCGAACAATATTTCCCGCAATAGATCAAAGGCCTCAAGGAGGCGAGGGTTGGCTATCCGATAATAGACCACATTTCCCTCCTTCCGTGAGGTGAGCATATGGCGCTCCCTCATCATGGTCAGGTGCTGAGACAGGTTGGCAGGGGTCAGACCAAGTCTTTCCCCTAGCTCGCCGGCACTTATTTCTTTATCTCGGAGAATGTTAATGAGTTCCAGACGCTTAGCATGAGACAGTACCTTACACATCTCGGCATGATAGGCATAAATCTGGTCTTCCATAGCAATAGTTCCTCCCGGTAGGTATTTAAGAAGTTTAGAAATATCTAAAGCTATTTTATCATGTCAACTTTAAGTTGTCAATAGCCTCGCTACCTCAATATTGCCCACTATTGATTAATTGTTTTTCGTGGTATACTGTAGGGCACAAGTTGGACTTTTACCCTAGGGATTGGTTTAATGAGGAAGGACTTACTTTCTATTGCTGACCTCAGCAGCGAGGATATCCGATTACTTATATCCGGTGCGATAGATATGAAAGGCGGGGGCTGGCTTTCCTTGCTCAACAGGAAGGTATTAGCTCTCATATTTGAGAAACCATCGTTAAGAACACGGGTCAGCTTTGAAGTAGCTATGCACCAGCTAGGTGGACATACCATTTACCTGTCTCCAACCGAGGTTGGTCTGGGAGAACGTGAGCCAATTCCGGATGTCGCCCGGGTGCTCAGCCGCTATGTAGATGTTATTGCTGCCCGCACCTTTTCTCACCATACCCTAGAGATACTGGCTAGCTATTCGGCTGTGCCAGTAATAAACGCTCTCTCCGATTTGGAACACCCGTGCCAGGCTCTGGCTGACCTGCTTACTATTTATGAGAAGAAGGGAGAGTTAAACGGTTTGACCCTAGCCTTTATTGGCGATGGTAACAATGTGGCTAACAGTCTTATGCTGGCGACCGCTCTTATGGGAATGAATTTCAGGATTGCTTGCCCGACTGGCTATGCCGTGCAGGACAGACTTCTACTTATGGCTCAAGACTACGCTAAGAATAATGGTGCTGAAATACTTTGTACTCATGAGCCCCGCCTGGCGGTTAGTGGTGCTGATGTGGTCTATACCGATGTGTGGGCGAGCATGGGGCAGGAGGCGGAGACTCAACAGCGGCGCCAGATTTTTGCTAACTACCAGGTAAACAATGAACTTCTGTCTTTAGCCAAGGAAGATGCCATATTAATGCACCCCTTACCAGCCCACCATGGTGAGGAGGTGGCTGAGGGCATTTTAGATAGTTCTAAGTCAGTAGTCTTTGACCAGACTGAGAACAGGATGCACCTCCAGAAAGCGCTGCTGGCGCAAATGCTGGGTGGCCTGGAGATGCTACTTGGCTACCCATAGGGGGATAATATGATATTAAGAACCATAGTAAGCTGGAGCTGGAGTCCCATCTTAATAACAGCACTGGCAGTGGTTGGCTACATATATGAATGGCCAATAGAAATCCTAGCTCCAGTATTAACTATTATCCTGGTCATCGGATTGGTGATGGTGGTAACTGGTACTAGAGAGAAGGAGGTGGAGCAGTTATCACGGAAAATCAGGCAACTGTCTGGATATTTTAACCGCCGATTTGCTGGTAACTCATCTCTATCTATCTTTACCATCATAGATAGTCTGTTTAAGGTTGATAACCCCAAGGTGTGGGATTGGGCACGGGCATGTGATATGTCAAAGCGGATTTTCAATACCTGGTGTGATAGTTTCATCAGCCGTGTGGAAAGCGACGTTAGAATGAGAGGGTTTACTGTTTACCTGCGCACTTATCTAAATGAGCTATGGTTAATTAACAACCATTATTATGAATTTGTCGAGCAGTTTTATGAGATAGCCGAGAAAGTAGAGACTCCAAGAGAAACTATAGACCAGTATAACAGGTTCGTTGTGGAATACAACGCCTTTGTGCAGAATTTCCAGGATAGTATCAGTGAGCTCAAGAAGATTGCTCGTACAGAAATTGAGCCCCCCAGCGTTAAGCTGGCTAAAGAACTATCCGGCATGAAATCCCCTCAGGCCACCCCGGAGGGAAAAGAGAAGCCTTCCCAGACTACCGAACATAAAGGATACTATTTGTAAACGGCTTTTAGAGGTAAGTGTGAACCAGCCTAAAGTAAAGCGATGTTCTTTAATCTACCTCACCCCCTTCAAGCTACCTGTGATAACTGAAAAGGAGGGAACCAGAAATGAGACTGGCTAATAAGGTAGCCATAATTACAGGAGGAGGTTCTGGGATAGGAAAGGCGTCGGCATATTTGTTTGCCAAAGAGGGAGCAAAAGTAGTGGTTACTCAACGAACCCATACTACGGGTGAGGAGACGGCAGCCGCTATCAACTCAAGCGGTGGCGAGGCCATTTTTGTCCGCACTGACGTCTCGATAGCTTCTGAAGTAGAACATCTAGTTAAGGTAACCATGGATACATTCGGTAAAATTGACATACTCTTTAATAATGCCGGTATACGTAATGTATCCACCCCGGTTGAGAGTACTGAGGAATCCTGGTGGGACCGTATTTATGCCGTAAATGTTAAGGGTATCTTTTTCGGGGCGAAATATGTAGTGCCTGAGATGAAAAAGGCAGGGGGTGGGGTCATCATCAATACTGCCTCTATTGCTGGAATTAGACCTGTGAAGGGTCTTTCTGCTTATGCAAGTTCTAAGGGTGCGGTTATTACACTAACCAAGGCATTAGCTCTGGAGTTAGCACCATATAATATTCGGGTTAATTGTATTAACCCGGGGATAACGGACACACCGATGAACGTAGTCGCTACCGAGGAACAGTTGAAGAGGACGATAAGCATGACCCCCTTAGGGCGCCAGGCTAGTCCGGAAGACATAACCTATGCCGCGTTATATCTGGCTTCTGACGAATCTTCAATGCTCACCGGCGCAAGCATAAATGTGGATGGTGGGCGTGGGATCTAGCGCTGAAGAAGGTGGCTAGAATTGAGTTCGAGCCACCCAGCGTGAAGTTTGCTCAGGAGTTAACGGGAGCAAAGCGATGTTCTTTTATCTACCTCACCCCCTTAATCCCCCTCTCCTTCAAAGGAGAGGGGGAGGTAAAGAAAGAGGGGCTAGCGCCCCTCTTAAACACCCTGTGATAAAGGGGTAAAGAGAAGGATTATGCGTAGAGTAGCATTACCCTCTGGTATAGTGGGTGGAGTCTGGGGTGTTCTGGCTCCTATTTTGGTGCTGCTGCCTATTCGGGGACGCAGTTTGCTAGAGATGGGGGGCATAGTCGGGGAAATCTTGCCCTGGCTGGGCTTCATAGCCGTGATGGGGGTACTGGGACTGGTAGGATTGATGCTACATACGCGGAATCATAAGCTAGGGAAGTCTTTCCTGTGGATGAGTGCCATAGCTATGCTGTTGGTCAGCCTTTTTACCCTCTTCGGTGTAGGTCTGTTTTTCATCCCTGCTTCAGCATTGCTACTGGTGGCTGCCATTGGTCTGAAGCGCGAGTTATCGGTGGTGAAGTGAGGGGTTCATAAAATATCTATTTGGGATTTTTGGAGGTGGGTGTGAGCAAACCGGTTGTAGCGATTGTCGGCCGACAGAATGTGGGCAAATCTACCTTACTCAACAGGATAGCGGGTAAACCAATAGCTATTGTAGCCGACCTGCCGGGAACAACCCGTGACCGCATATTTGCTGATGTCTCGTGGCAAGGGAGTGAGTTCACTGTGGTTGATACCGGCGGTCTGGAACTAAGACCCCAGTCCACTATGGCTCAAGAGGTTAAGGAGCAGGTAGAAGCCGCTATCACCGAGGCTGATGTCATTATTCTTCTGGTTGATGTCAGGGATGGACTGACACCCCCTGACCTGGAGGTGGCTGACATGCTCCGCCGGTCAAGCAAGCCAATAATACTGGTGGCTAATAAGGCAGATAATGCCAAATTGGAAACCGGGGCAGTGGAATTTTACCAGTTAGGACTGGGGGAACCTCTGGCTATCAGTGCTTATCACAACCGAGGCATTGCTGAGCTACTGGATAAAATCGTCACCCCGTTACCGTCTCCGTCACCGATTACGGCTGAGCCGGAGGCTATGAAGGTGGCGATTGTCGGTAGACCTAATGTTGGTAAGTCAATGCTACTAAATGCTATTTTAGGTGAGGAGCGGGCCATTGTTGATGATGCCCCAGGGACAACTAGAGACGCCATAGATACTCTACTTGACTTTGATGGGCAAAGTGTGTTACTTATTGATACTGCTGGCATCAGGCGCCGAGGGCGGCTGGGGATAGGGGTGGAAAGATATAGTGTAATCCGTGCCTTGCGAGCGATTGCCCGGGCGGATATAGTCTTGCTAGTACTTGATGCCACTGAGCTAATGACGGCTCAGGATATGCATATTGCCGGCTATATTCAGCAGGCAACTAAGGGTATTGTGCTGATAGTCAATAAGTGGGACCTGGTTGCGGATAAGAACACAACCGAGTATAATAAATACATTCGGCGGCAACTTAAGTTTATGCCCTACGCATCTGTGCTGTATATTTCAGCTAAATTTGGGCAGGGGGTGGATAAGGTAATGCCTGAGGTGTATCAGGTGTATCAGGAAAGGCTCAAACGAGTACCTACTGCCGTAGTTAATAGTGTGGTTCAGCAAGCAGTAGCCGCCCACACTCTACCACGAACCGGCAGTAAGCAACTAAAAATCTTATATGCTACCCAGGCTGAAGTAAACCCACCAACTTTTGTCTTTTTTGTTAACGATGCCGAGCTAATACACTTTTCCTATCGACGCTATCTAGAGAACAAGCTACGCCAATCATTCGGCTTCGCCGGCACCCCCTTCCGTTTAATCTTCAAGAGCCGAGGAGAATCATGATAATCGCCAAGTTTGCTGCCGTAGTAATCCTTGGTTACCTTTTGGGTTCTATCCCCTTTGGTTTATTGATAGGTAGGCGGAGCGCCAAAACAGATATCAGACAATATGGCAGTGGCAAAACAGGGGCGACTAATGTGCTGCGAACAGCCGGTAAGAAGGCAGCGGTTCTGGTGATGACCCTAGACATATCAAAAGGAGTGCTGGCGGTATTATTTGCTGGATTAATAATAAGAGGAGACTATCTGGTGGTAGGGGAACTTGGTCTAGGAATGCTGGTTGCCCAGGTTTTAGCAGCTTTAGCGGCTATGGTCGGACATTGCTATTCAGTGTTTCTTAAATTTAAAGGGGGGAGGGGTGTTGCCACCTTCTTCGGAGGGCTAGTAGCTTTATGTCCCCCGGCTGCACTTTTTGGTGGTCAGATTTTGCTCATTGGGGCTGGCTTAACCAAATTTGCATCCCTGGGCTCTATCGCCGGAGTAGTAGGCGCCTATGCCGTATTAGTGCCCCTTACCATTCTGAACGGCTTTCCTATTGAATACTTGTTTTATACTCTGGTGGGCACAATATTTATTATTGTTATGCACCGGGATAATATTGTCCGGTTAATCAAGGGCAAGGAGCGTAGGCTAGGCGAGAAGGCTAAGGGGTCGGATTTGCCCCCGTTGCCTTAGCCTAAAATCAAGATCCTTGGGATTCCATTTGGAAAGTGGGTAAGATATGCCCAAAGTAGCCATTATCGGACCACTGCCTGGGGGATAACTCTGGCGGTGGTGTTAGCACATAAGGGACTAGAGGTCAGGCTGTGGGCACGGACGGAAGAGGAAGCCAATAGGCTAAAAAATAAAGGGACTGAATCAAACCTGTTACCTGATGTCTTCTTTCCCCCACAATTAGTAGTTACCAGCTCATTGGATGAAGCTTTAGCTTATGTTAGTGCTGTTATCTTAGCCGTGCCATCACAGTCTATGCGGCAGAACATAAGATTGGTTGCCGGCTACCTTAATGAGTCGACGCTGGTGGTGAGTGCCGCTAAGGGTCTGGAGATTGGCAGCAACAAGCGCATGTCGCAGGTAATTGCTGAGGAGATAGACCCTCGCCTTTGGTCTAATATTTGTGTTCTTTCCGGGCCTAATCTATCTAAAGAGGTTCTTCGTGGTCTACCCGCGTCTACTGTGGTGGCTGCTGGAAATGAGCCTACAGCTAGAAAAGCTCAGAAGCTGCTAACGACACCCTATTTTTGCGTCTATACTAACACTGATGTCATCGGGGTAGAATTGGGTGGGGCATTAAAGAATGTCATTGCTCTGGGTGCCGGTATGGTTGATGGGCTAAGGTACGGTGATAACGCCAAGGCAGCTCTTATCACCCGTGGTCTGACTGAGATGGCGGCTCTTGGAGTTGCCCTGGGAGCAAGTCCACTCACCCTTTCCGGGTTAGCCGGGCTGGGTGATCTAATAGCTACCTGTGCCAGCCCGTTAAGTCGCAATCACTATGTAGGGGTGGAGCTAACTAAGGGACGCTCGCTGGAGGAGATAATCGCCTCAATGACTGGTGTCGCTGAAGGAGTGAGCACTACGGCGGCTGTCTGGGAATTAGCGCGGGAACTCCAACTGGAGATGCCTGTTACCGAAAAGATTTATGAGATACTGTATAATGGTGCTGACCCTCACCAGGTAATAGTTGAGCTACTAGGAAATGAGGGCAGACATGAATTAGCCGGACGAAGGTGGAGGCTATTCTCCCTCTTCAAGCACCGAAGGCATCCTTAAGTCTGTCTAACAGCCCCTTCCACTTTTCTGGTGGTGGCATATTAGCTGGACCGAAGCTGTTAGCCAGTTCCTCAAATAGCTGGCGTTGCTGTTTGGTTAGCGACTCAGGAGTAACTACCAGTAGAGTAGCTAGCTGGTCACCACGTCCGCTCCTATGTAAACGGGTAACCCCTTGGCCTCTAAGCCGAAAGATTTTACCCGTTTGGCTACCGGCAGGAACCTTGAGCTTGACCTTACCGTCAAGGGTGGGTACCTCTACCTCAGCACCGAGGGCAGCTTGAGTAAAATTAATCGGTAGCTCGTAGAGAATATTATCGCCATCTCGGATAAAAAGCTCATGCGGCAGTACTGACAAAGAAACATAGAGATTACCAGGGGAGCCGCCTCTGAGTCCAGCCTCCCCTTCACCCCTGAGACGTATTTGTGAGCTGTCATCAACACCAGCCGGGACTTTGACCAGAATGCTACGCTGACACCTCTCCCGGCCGGTGCCCCGGCACTGGGGACAGGGCTCAGTGATAATACGGCCCTCACCATGGCATTGACTGCAGGTGGTGATATTGGTAAAACGACCGAAGATGGTCTGCTGAACCCGATGTACCTGGCCGGTGCCATCACAATTAGGGCAACGACGGGGTTCACTGCCCGGCTTACTGCCCACACCATGGCACAGGGAACAATTCTCAATGCGGGATATATTTATCTCTTTTTCACAACCAAAGGCTGCCTCTTCAAAGGTGATAGTGAGCCTATAGTGAAGGTCAGCACCCTGCTGTGGAGCCTGCCGGGTGGCCGTAGTCATCCCACCAAAGAAAGTGTCAAAGATATTACCAAAGCCACCAAAATCAAATCCCTCAAAACCTCGCCCGAAAAGCCCATCAGCACCACCAACCCCAAAGCGGTCATAGGTAGCACGCCTATCACGGTCAGATAGTACCTCGTAGGCCTCGTTTATCTCTTTAAACCTTTCCGTAGCCTCATCCCCATGGTTATGGTCAGGGTGATATTTAAAGGCTAGCTTCCGAAAAGCCCTCTTTATTTCCTCATCAGTGGCATCTCTACCCACACCGAGGAGGTCATAATAATCCCGCTTCACTGGCATAATATTTTCTACCTCACCCCTCTTTAACTCTCTGGCTCTTCTGATAATACTGATTTAATAGCAGTGCAAAAACTCTCTGGTGCTCGGGATGAGATGACAAACGTCTTCTCCGCAGTTTCTAGTTTTATACATTCATTTACAAAAGCTTGAGTCAGGGCAAAAGTCCCATCCCTCCCCTTTCTAATACCCCATCCTCCATAGTTCCCCACAGGATGGGGTATTAGAAAGGGGGAGTAAGCTCGTATCTCCTTCATTTCAATAACCTTACGATAGAAGAGACCAAATTTTATTACTAGCTTATCCTGAAACAACTCCACTCTCATCCGAAAGAAGCTGACTATGATACCGGTGGTCAATGCAATGTAGAGTGCCGCCAACCACCATAACCCCCCAAGGGTAATGCCCGGGACTAGGCCAACAACTAAGGAGAACAAGAAAATAGCACCTGCAAACGGATAGTTTACATTTAACTTTTCCTCATAAATTGGCATTTTCTACCTCACCCCCTTTAGAGTTTTGCTCCGTAACCCTATCCCCCTTTACCCCGTTAGGAACTCTAAGGGGGTTTATCTCTCTTTGACTCTTCTTAGTATCTCTCTCCTTCAAAAGGAGAGGGGGAATAGGCATTGTAAGCGAGGGCTTTGCCTCTCCTCAACTTCCTGTTTAGTGCCTAAACCTCGCGGAACTCACCCTCCACAGTACCTTCATCCTCCTTGCCAGGAGGGGGCTCACCCTCCTGTGGTGTCTCATCACCCGGTGGAGGTGGCGGCGGCTGTTGATAGATAGCAGCCCCTATTTTTTGCATAACATCGGATAGCTCTTGTGTTGCCCGACGAATACTATCTATATCTGTTCCCTGCAATGCGGAGCGCACGGCAGCTATCTTGCCCTCTACTTCCTGATTCAAGTCTGCAGGTATCTTATCCTTATGCTCCCTTAGCGTCTTTTCAGCAGTATAAGCCAGGGTGTCAGCAGCATTACGGGTTTCAATTTCTTCCCGTCGTTTGGTATCCTCGGCAGCATGCATCTCCGCCTCTCGCTGCATACGCTCTACCTCTTCCTTATTCAGCCCGCTGGAGGCAGTGATGGTGATTTTCTGCTCTCGCCCGGTGCCCTTATCATGAGCCTTAACACTGATAATGCCATTAGCATCAATATCAAAGCTGACTTCAACCTGGGGCATACCCCGGGGGGCTGGCAGAATACCATCCAGCATAAACCGGCCCAGTGTTCTGTTATCAACCGCCATAGGTCTTTCCCCCTGAAGCACATGAATCTCCACGCTGGATTGGTTATCGGCGGCAGTACTGAAAATCTGGCTCTTGGAGCTAGGGATAGTGGTATTGCGAGGTATAAGAGGGGTCGCCACACCACCAAGAGTCTCAATACCCAGAGTAAGTGGAGTAACATCAAGCAGGAGAACGTCCTTGACCTCTCCCTTGAGCACCCCAGCCTGAATAGCGGCGCCTATGGCTACTACCTCATCCGGGTTGACTCCTTTATGTGCTTCTTTGCCGAAGAATTGCTTCACCTTCTCCTGAACCAGTGGCATTCTGGTCTGCCCGCCAACCAGAATCACCTCATCAATCTGGGCCGCTATTTTCCCGGCATCGGCCAGCGCCTGCTTACACGGGTCCAAAGTCTTCTCCACCAAGTCCATTACCAATTGCTCCAGTTTAGCCCGAGTAAGGTTAATACTAAGGTGCTTGGGACCGCTGGCATCAGCGGTGATAAAGGGAAGATTTACCTCGGTCTGCTGGACGGTCGATAGCTCACTTTTAGCCTTTTCGGCGGCTTCCCTCAACCGTTGTAAGGCCATCCTATCCTGTCGTAGGTCTATTCCCTGGTCTTTCTTAAACTCGTCACATAGCCAGTCCATAACCCTCTGGTCAAAATCATCGCCACCAAGGTGAGTATCGCCGTTGGTTGACTTAACCTGAAAGGTACCCTCACCCAGTTCAAGGATGGATACATCAAAGGTACCACCACCAAGGTCAAAGACGGCGATGGTCTCATCCTTCCTTTTATCCAGTCCATAGGCTAGGGAGGCAGCTGTTGGCTCATTGATTATTCGCAACACCTCCAGTCCAGCTATTTTACCAGCGTCCTTGGTTGCCTGCCGCTGACTATCGTTGAAGTAGGCAGGCACAGTAATTACCGCCTCAGTAACCTTCTCGCCGAGGTAAGCTTCAGCATCTACTTTAAGTTTTTGTATAATCATCGCCGAGATTTCCGGCGGACTATATTCCTTATTGCCCATCACCATTCGCGCATCGCCGTTGGGAGCTTTTGTTACCTTGTAGGTCTTACGACGGGCATCTTCTTCTATTGGGAGTTCCCGCCCTGCCGGTTCTCCCCACTTGCGTCCCATAAAGCGCTTGATGCTATAGATGGTGTTCTCAGGGTTGACGATAGCCTGGCGCTTAGCTATCTGCCCGACCAAGCGCTCACCATTCTTACTTATGGCTACTACCGAGGGAGTGAGGTTACTCCCCTCAGCGTTGGGAATGATTTTTGGTTCTCCAGCCTCCATCACCGCCACCTCACTGAGAGTTGTGCCCAAATCAATACCTATAACCTTTGCCATTATTTATTCCTCCTTTTATTCCTCTTCCCCGTTACCCACCACCACCATCGCTGGGCGGATAACCCTATCGTGCAACTTGTAACCCTTTTGCAGCTCCTCAACAACTATTCCCTCTTTACCTTTACCGTGCATGGCTGCTTCATGGAACTTGGGGTCAAATGGCCCACCCAGTGCCTTAATTTCAGACAGTCCCTGTGCCTCTAGATTGGCACGAAGCTTACGCTCGATAAGCCTGACACCGTCTAACCAGCTAAGCTTAGCTAGGCGAGGTGGAACAGAAGCAAAGGCTCGTTCCAAATCATCAAGGATAGGGAGAAGGCTAAATATAAGCATAGCATTGGCAAACTTGCTTATTTCCTCTCTTTCTTGCTCAACGCGCCGCTTGTAGTTGATGAAATCTGCCTGGGTTCTCTGCCAGTTAGCCAGGTGACCTTCTGCCTTAACCTTTTCCTCTACCAGGGCCTGCTTTAGTATCTCAATATCTTCTAATTCAGCGGCTGCTTGTCCAACTTCACTAGTTTGTCTTTCTTCTGAACCTTGCTCTGTCACTAGTCTTCACTCCTTCGTATTGCTTACCGTATAGCTTGCCTGCCAGTAGGCTCAACACCGAGGATAAGTAACTCACAGTGGGAATGATATGGGCATAGGACATTCGGGTAGGCCCAATCACACCTATAATACCAGCGGCTTTGGGCAGACCATACCGGCCAATGACCACACTACAATTGTGGATAGCTTCTATCCTATTCTCCCTACCGATAACTATCTGCACCTCATGAACACCCAACTCCTGAGGGAGGATAGCTTTGAGCAGGCTTCTTTGCTCTACTAATTCCATTAATTCTAGCATTCGGTTAGTGCCAACAAACTCCGGCTGACTAAGTGTAAAGTGCAAGCCATCAAGATAAGGCTCATCATACTCCTGCTCATCTTCGGCCTGCATTATCTTTACCAAGCAATCGGCTAGCTGATGTTCAGCCGGGGAAAGCTCCATCTCCGTAGCTAAGATTTGTGAGTTGGTCAAACCAGTGTAAGCTTCATTTAGCTTGTTGGCAGTAGCCGTTAACTCGAGTTGAGAGATAGCCGGCTCAAAGGTTATTAGCTGCTGCTTCACCCTAGCTCCATGAAAAACAAGGACAACCAGTACTAGCAGGTCTTGCAGGGCGACTAACTCCAGGTGCTTAAATCGACAGTCCGGAGGCTTAGGCATGGTAACTATCGACACATTCTGAGCCAACCGAGCCATGAGCGTTGCCGCCAGACGTAGCCACCCCTCCTGCTCCCCCTCCACCTGGTGGAAGAGGTGACCTATCAGCCGCTGCTCGGCTAAAGGGAGAGCGACATCACTTAGAGACTCCACATAATGACGGTAGCCCTTATCTGAAGGTATGCTTCCGGCTGAAGAATGAGGACGGATAATATACTCCTCCTGCTCCAGGCGAACCATCTCATGGCGGATAGTAGCCGCACTTACCCCAAGCTCACAGTCGTTAAGGATGTTCTGTGACGGCACCGGCACTGCCTTAGCAATATATTGTTCCACTATTGACTTAAGTATCGTGTCAGTTCTAGGAGACAACATCTCTAATTTTCCCCTCTAGCAGTCTAAGCCTAAGACTGCTAATCATTATTTAACTTACCATCACCAAACGTTATTTGTCAAGAGGAATGGCCAGAGGTTTGGCTCTAGCTCCGGTGACGATTTTTAAGAACGACTGAACAATCTCCTGGCTTGTTTCTTGACATAGCGGGGTAAGATTGTTAAACTATCATTACTAAGATCGCTGTCCTTGGTTACTTCTATAAGAGTTTTTCTGTTAGGAGTTTTTTGTTGAGCGAAAAAGCAACGGACCACTTGAGGCAGGGTCTGGTTCAGATTTTTACCGGTGATGGTAAGGGTAAAACTTCAGCCGCCGTGGGGGCAGTACTGCGAGCCCTGGGTCAGGGGCTAAAAGCATATATCGTTTTCTTTATGAAGGGTGACCACCCCTACGGGGAACGCAACATCTTAGCTAAGCTGCCCAACATAGAAATGGCTAGTTTCGGGCATAGAGGCTTTGTTGACCCAGTCAATATTAAACCAGAGGAGAAGGAGCAGGCAAAGCAGGCTTTAGCTGCTGCTCGTGAGGCTATGCTCAGCGGTAACTATGACCTGGTAGTGCTGGATGAAGTAAATGTAGCTTTAGCCTGGAAGCTGGTTGAACTGGATGAAGTGATTAGGCTTATTGATGATAAGCCATCAAATGTGGAGCTTATCCTTACCGGTCGTAAGGCGGATATTAAGTTAGTCCAACGAGCAGACCTGGTCACCGAGATGCTAAAAATTAAACATCCCTATGATGAGGGGGTAGTGGCACGGGAGGGGATGGAGTACTAACTAAATACGGAAAGGAGGGACTGTGAAGATTACATTGAGCCATATCAAGGCGGATATTGGTGGCTATGTGGGGCATTCTGAGTCTCATCCTGCCATCTTAGCCAAGGCCGATGAGAGTCTGGCCAAGGCTAAGAAAGAGGGATTACTGATTGACTACCATATTACCAAGTGCGGGGATGACCTGCAACTGATTATGACTCACCAGCAGGGTGAGGAAAATGAAAAAATCCATAAGCTAGCCTGGGATACCTTTATTGAGGGCACTGAGTTGGCTAAAAAGTTAAAGCTTTATGGCGCCGGCCAAGATTTGCTAGCTGACGCCTTCTCGGGCAATGTCAAAGGGATGGGTCCAGGGATAGCTGAGATGGAGTTTGAGGAGCGGCCGTCTGAGCCGGTTATTATCTTTATGGCTGATAAGACCTCGGCCGGGGCGTGGAATATGCCGCTGTACAAGATGTTTGCTGACCCGTTTAACACCATCGGGCTGGTTATTGCCCCCAATATGCACACTGGTTTTACCTTTGAGGTGCACGATGTCAAGGAACATAAGAAGATAACCTTTAATTGCCCGGAGGAAATTTATGACCTGCTGATTTTTATCGGTGCCCCTTCGCGCTACATGGTAAAGGCAGTTTACAGTCGAGAGACAAATGATATAGCCGCCGTGTCATCCACCCAGAAGCTGTCGTTAATTGCGGGGCGATATGTAGGTAAGGATGACCCGGTGTGCGTTGTTCGCGCCCAGGGGACATTCCCGGCGGTGGGAGAGGTGCTGGAACCATTCACCCTGCCCCATTTGGTAGAGGGGTGGATGCGGGGCTCACATCACGGTCCCTTTATGCCAGTGTCTATACCTGACAGTACCCCCACCCGCTTTGATGGCCCACCCCGAGTGTCGTCTCTTGGTTTCCAGCTTGCTGAAGGCAAGTTGATAGGGCCTCGTGATATGTTTGCCGACATTTCCTTTGATATAGCCCGCCAGCAGGCAAATGAAATAGCTAATTATATGCGTCGCCACGGTCCCTTTGAACCTCATCGCCTGCCTCTGGAGGAGATGGAATATACCACTATGCCTCAGGTAGCTAAAAAACTGGAAGGCAGGTTTGTTGACCTAGATTAAGGGTATCTAAACTACTTCTGGGCGCTGCCTCAGGTTGGCGAAAAACTGGCGGGCAGGTTGTTGACCTAATTTAAGAGTATGAAACTCCTCCTGGGCACAAACAATCAAGGTAAAGTGCGTGAGTATGTGATGCTACTCCAAAACTTTCCCTTTGAGCTGGTTACTCTGGCTAAGCAGGGCATCACGACTACAGTTAGCGAGACAGGGGAAAGCCTGGAGGAGAATGCCAGGTTAAAGGCAACAGTCCTGGCTGCTCAGAGCCAGCTTCTAACTCTGGCTGACGATTCGGGGCTGGAGGTTGATGCTTTAGGGGGTGAGCCCGGTAGGTTATCGGCTCGCTATGCTGGTGAAGGGGCTTCAGACAGGGACAGGATTAACTATTTGCTGGCACGGCTACAGGGTGTGCCATGGACAAAGCGGTCAGCCCGTTTTCGATGTGTTATTGCGGTGGCTACACCCGATGGTATGGTTGAGCTTTGTTCTGGTGAGTGCCAAGGGTTTATAGCCTTTGAACCAAGGGGGGAGAAGGGCTTTGGCTATGACCCTGTCTTTTACCTTCCTGAACTAGATAAGATGATGGCTGAGCTGCCACTGGAGATAAAGAACCAGGTTAGTCATCGGGGGCAGGCAGCCAGAAAAGTATACCAATTACTGGAGAGGCTAAGAGTATGACCGGGCTTTCTGATTCCTTCCAGCGTCCGATAAATTATCTCCGTATCTCGGTAACCGACCGCTGTAATCTGCGCTGTACCTACTGCATGCCAGCTAGCGGCGTCAGGCTGATGCCTCACAGCGACATTCTTACTTATGAGGAAATCTATACAGTAGTGCGGGCGGCTGCCCAACTCGGGATAAACAAGGTAAGGATTACCGGTGGTGAACCGCTGGTGAGGTCGGGGCTGCCGCATCTAATCCACATGCTGGCACAGATAGATACTATAGACGATATTTCTCTTACCACCAATGGAACTTTGCTTAGTCGCTATGCTGCTGAGCTAAAGCAGGCTGGACTCAAGAGAGTTAATATAAGCCTAGATACACTCAAGCCAGACAAATTCGGGTATATTACCCGCAGTAACTATAGTCTTAGCGATGTGCTAGAGGGTATTAACGCCGCCAAGTCAGTTAGGTTTAATCCGGTTAAGCTTAATCTGGTGGTGATGGCCGGTATCAATGATGATGAACTGCTTGACTTTGGGGCTAAAACCATTAGTGATGGTTGGCATGTGCGTTTTATCGAGTCTATGCCGATTGCTGGTGGAGACACGGCTAAATTCGTCTCGGTCAGTGAGATGAGACGGCGTCTGGAACAATTGGGGGAGTTAGAGCCTTGCCTATCCAGTGTCGGCAATGGACCAGCCAAGTATTTTAGTTTTCCTCATGCCAAGGGCACCATTGGCTTTATTACACCAGTTAGTGAGCATTTCTGCTTCCGTTGCAATCGGCTGCGTCTTACCGCTGATGGTAAACTCCGTCCCTGTCTATTAGCTGAGGACGAGGTAGACCTGAAGCAGCCATTACGTAACGGAATTTCGCCAACCGGCCTGAAGCAACTGATTGAGGAAACGGTTGTCCATAAGCCACTACGTCATCACCTGGCTGAGGGCTATGTGCTCAAAGACCGACCGTTTTCTCAGGTGGGGGGCTAAATAACGTGATTGAGATATATGCTGATGGAGCTTATAACCCGGCTTTAGGTCAGGGTGGATGGGGAGCCGTTGTCGTTGAAGATAGCCAAAAGCATGTTTTCTCTGGTATGGTCAAGCTCACCACTAGCAACCGTATGGAGATTACTGCTGCCTTAGAAGGCATTTTGCACATTCCGCAAGGTTCGGAGGTGATAGTGTATACAGATAGCCAGTACCTTTTTGGATGTATGACCAAAAGGTGGAAAAGGCGTAAAAACATAGACCTCCTTGATAAGTTAGACGAGGCGGTTAGGGAGCGTAAGGTGCATTGGCAGTGGATTGCAGGAGATGCTGGGAATCCTTTTCATGAAGAGTCCCACACTCAAGCTAACCTCTCAGCTGGTTTGGATGCAAGAGACTATTCAGAGCGAGAAGATGTGACATCAGCCCCTAAAACTGTGGTGGCAGGACAGCTGACGCATATAGACACATCAGGTCGCACTCAAATGGTAGATATTACCGATAAGCCCGACACCCAGCGTGAGGCGGTAGCCAAGGGCGTGGTCAGGATGCAGACTTCTACTTTTGACCTAATAAAGCGGAGTGAGATAGCTAAAGGTGATGTTCTGGCTATCGCC
>SDBU01001676.1_pt1 | contig 30918 bp, 34 predicted proteins | sample 2277071 | NCBI WGS metagenome assembly SDBU01 (sample SAMN10397929, study PRJNA504765) | marine sediment metagenome | isolation source: marine sediment core GS08_GC12, 126 cmbsf | place: Arctic Ocean: Gakkel Ridge, Loki's castle | collected 2008 | reverse complement strand
CACAAAACCGACGCCACTCCCAACCTATGGACTCACTTGACAATCTCTGCGAATGGAGAAGGAAGTGGTGGTAAATGAGAGCAACTGCACCCATATGATTAGGCCACCTGGGAGGTTCCAGTGTTCCCGTGACTTCGCAAATGCCTTTAACCAACGGACAATACGGCGCATTTGGTTTTCATCGACAGCCGCACCCTGTTTCTTAGATGGGCTGCGTTCGCTCACTGTATCATTAAACCAGTTTGTTATCTCCATAGGATCTCTATGTGCCCAGTCACTGCCAGCGTGTTCAAAAATCACATTGCCATACTGGTCTTCATACTTTCGGTAAACTGCCAGATCAATATGATGTCCTTCTGCATAGTACACACGCACAGCATTTGTCTTTGCCTTGGGAGGTTGTCTGAAGTTGCCCCCTCCTTCGCGCATGGCACTTTCTATCCTTTTTCGAGAACCTAGCGCAGTGCTTGGCAGATCGTTCTTTGCGAAGATGATCGCAACATCAATGTCGTAATCTTTCTGGGGGTGCTGGTTGATCGTATGCATCGCATAGCTCCCCTGGTTACGATAGTCGAATCCACTTGGGTGCTTGAGCTTTTCCAAACCAGTCTTGAGCCGTTCGAGATTCCTGTCTCGATGCTCTGCTAGAGTTTGACGCTCTTCCGCCCCGAGGCGCACGTGATCGTTGTAGAATTGATTTAACTCTTTGTGTAAATCGTACATCATCTATATACCCTCCTCATCAAGTTGTTGTACTTCTTCCAAGAAATCGCTCGAATTGGTTTCTCCAGTGATTTCCAGCCCCCAGGAGTATCTGGGTGAATCCTTGCTTGTGTAATTGTGGACCACAATCTTGCGATCAATCGTTTGACTGATCAGTTGGCCGAAGTAGACCGCTAACGATACCGGCCCGGCGTAGAATACATGGACACGTTCCCGATTCGGCAGAAGTTCATGAACATTGTCAAGCATCCAACGAAATCTAGATCCGTATCTATGAAGTTGATGGTCACTCACCATAACGTCACGTTGGGTTGGCTCAATGCGCAGGTGAAGTGATGCTATTGGCAAAGGCACAATGCCTGCGATCTCTTCAGGTCTTATCGTGTTGCTAATGCTGATGCGTACGATAACGTCTCCTTTCTCCTCATTCACGTACGGAGGCAGGCCGTCCAATTTGAGTTCCGGTCCAACCGTCTCGCCTTGCAAATATTCCCACCGCCCTACGTACCGGTTGAGTTCAAAGAAGTGCAGTTTACACTTATTCGTTAAGCGATATCCTAAATGAAACAGCAACGGTATGTGAGCGATTCCAAAGTAGGCCACTGATGCATTGGGATAGGACTCTAACAGATCGTTTACGTGCTGATCTAAGTTAGCCTGACGCTCTGCTGCTTTGCGTGGATCAATCAACCGTCCATTGTTGTACAAATCGGTCTGCTCTACTAGTAACTCGGTGACACTAGAACCCGCGAACCTCTCAGGTAGAGAATCAATTATGGTCTGAGATGGGATGTGTTGCATTGAGAGATGCCGGATAGCAATGAGCTCTCCAGCCTGTTTTGAGGACACGGTAATACTCTTGGGGAGTGACTCGTTTGGTGCTATTGCCCCACTACGCAGAAAGCCGATTGTGAAGGCGGCTGCATTGAGTGATGCCTGCTCACGCCAGTCGTCACCCTTGTCTTCATCAGCAAAATCGCTGACACTTCTGATAGCAAGAAAGCGCGGGCGGGTCGGAGCAATGGCAGCTGCCAGTGCTACACCATAGGACTCCATCTCCATTCCTATCAACTTGGGATGCAAATGCAACAGGGTGTTAACGGAGTGTTGATCAGCTATGACTTTATCTCCGACAGCGAAAGGTCCGAAATGTACTCGGGGAGTATCTGAGCCACTGGGGCCTGTGTGTTCCCGTAGAGGGTTTTCAATAGCAATCAAATCCTGCCAATCAACACCTCTGTAGTTTTGGGCATTATGTAGCAAGCAATGGTCAGATGGAATCGAAAGAGGACGGCATTGAACGCCATCAGGGGTTTGCTTGGCCTGTTCGTAATAGATTACTTGGGTAGGGATGATTATGTCCCCAAGATTGACTCTGCTCTTGACGCCCGCAGCAATTCCAACCATCAGCACGTAGCTGGGGTTCAGCTCGTTGACAACTTGAGTAGTATGTATGCCCGCTTCTACATTACCCATCTGGGAGAGTTTGGTAACAGCAACCTTATAACCACTGTTCTGAACATCCGCTGGAAGTGTACATACGTAGCATATCAGTGATCCGCCGATTTGGACTTGCTCGTAATCTTCGAGCAAGCGCAGGACTGCCTCTAGTTCTTCAGGTAGAGCAGTCACTATCAGAAAATCGATAGGCCCTGAGTTATGACGGGGATCATCTAGTGTTCGCACTGTCACCCTCCATCTTGAAAAACGATCATATCCTGCCCTCAAAACACAAAAACCCCATGCTCTTAAAGGCGCGGGGCTTTCTATCCGTCACTAACATCTGCACACGGGAATATACAATTACCCATTACTTATGCTAGGCACACATTGCCACAGTTTTGCTCCACACCACGGTCTGACTGAGTTCTCAAGTTTGATGCCTTCAGTCCGCCAACTCGAGCAAGTCTTTCCAAGTATCTAGTTGCTGGCTGTTAGTGTAGCACAATATCCTGTATTTGTCAAGTTGGCAACACCCTAGATATAGTGTAGAAATCATGTTCTATGGATACAAAAAAACTCCCCGCCGGTACACCTAAGAAAACCGACGGAGAGCCGCCCACAGATATGTTTATGGAGGAACATCAATGGGCAACAATACTCTACAGCAAAAGTCGGAAAAGTGCAAGTTGTCATCTCTGCTCTCTTTTCACCCTCCACGCTAGCACCTCGTCGGCCTGTCCCCCCTTCATAACGTATTGCTCATTAAGGTAGGGATTCGCAAGCTATACCATCATTATCCCCATCAAGACGGTGTATATCCCCGCGTCCTAACGATTTGCAGTACTCATAGCAAGCCTGGGCCTGAGCGTGAGTGCTGAAGTCCGAGCAGTTGTAGATATTGCCCGAACAGTCACAGACGGCAGCGGGTGGTGGTTGGGTAGTCGGCAAAGGCGTCGGCGTCGGTCCCCACAGTCCGCGCCCGGCCCAGCGGCGTCGCCCCCAAAGCCAGCAAATGCTCATTGGCCGGGTGATCCAACGTGTGGACTTGCTTCCCCCACCCCACCACTTCTCGCGCCAACTGCTCTGTCTTGCTGCCGGGCTGGGCGTGGGCGATGAGCACGGTATCGGCCAGGGCTGCCACGAAGCGGTTGCGGGTCAGCGCCGTGTCCGCCGTCATGCGCCGCACCTTTTCTCCGAACGGCGACATGAGCAGCAGCCGCCCGGCCGCCATTGGTTCTCTGTACTCCCGTTTCAATCGCATCTTGACCAGGCTGCGGGCTGGGCAGACGATGACTGGCTGCGGCCCGTGCAACAACACCGCCAGGCACTCCTGCTCCACTGGCGAGTGGAAGCCGCTGATGACTGTCACCGTGCCTGTGCGCCACTGCTGCGCCAGGTCGTGCACCCGCAAGATGATGCTGGCTGGCGCTTTGGTGGAGCAGAACAGGGCCAACAGCGGCCCCTGCCGCTCCGTCCAAAGGGTCGGGTTGCCCCACAGCGCCACTTGGCCTAGGGTGGGGTCTGCCAGGCGTTGGAGGGCATGGGCCGGATAGGTGGCTTCACTCTCGCGCAGGATCGTCCGTGGTGCGCGCACTGGCTACTCCTCCTCGCCCTCTTTCCTCCAGTAGTTGGTCGCCCATCCGATACTTGATGTCGTAGTTGATGATGAAGTCGAGTTCCTCATCCGTAAAGCCGTAGTGTTGGGCTAATGTGGAATCTATTTGATCGATTGTTTCTTTCGAGAGTTTAGGGTAGATGCATTGAATCGTCAACTGACCCAGGCTTCGATAGTTCATTTGAAGCATCTCAGAGTTTCTCTCAATATCCCGCATTAAGTCATGCGAAAGGGTGGAGAGCTGACGAAGTGTGCTTTCAGAACTGGATTCCATATCGAATCTGACGGAACGAATCTCGCGTTTGTTCAGGTTTCTGCAATCGGAATAAATTGTCAGCAGCCAGTAGAATAAGTTAGAGTTGAGAATCGCCAGGAAGGTATCTCTTGCCGATACAGAGTCAAACCCGATTACTTTTAGTTCTGATGGATCGCGCTTGTTGCCTTTGGCATCATAAATCGTAGGAACGAAATTGAGCACTTGAACAAAACTGCTGAGTTTGCGCGTGTAGTAGATAGCAGAATGCTCACCCCTCCTTTCATAGGAACCAAGAGTTCTTTTCTGCGCTAGAACTTTTTGCAGGATGCTTTTCTCCAATTCAGTAGACAGCTTTGGGATAGAACCATCAATGGCGAAGTCCGTTGATTCGACGTAGCTCGTTCTGTGGAACAGCTGTGGGCGCTCAACGGTCTGCCACTTGCTATATCCTGTCGTGTGAATACCGCCAGGTAAAGAAGGGGCCTGTTCTAGAAGCACAATCGAAAGACGACAGTGTTCAATACCCTCAAAGAGTTTGCCTGGTCGGTCATTATAGCTACTGATCACCAGGTTGCCCGAACTCCGCAGTAGACGCTGTAAGGGCGAGAATCCGTCGGTGCAAACAGAAGCAACAGGAATGATGAGGCCCAACCTTCCATTAGCTTGCAGAATTCTGAGGCTCCGTTCCATCACGAAGGCATACAAGTTACGAGTGCTCTCTGTCTCATAATCTAAGACTTCATAAGACTCCTGGATACTACGGTAAACAACGTACGGCGGATTCCCAATAATCACATCAAACCCACCCTGCTTCAGAATACCATAAAACTCCGTGAACCAGTGAAAGGGCTGGTGGGAGGCCAGCCACTTCTGGTACGCTGCGGGTTTGTCCACATCTATCCCATACTCCTGTGCCAGATAGCGGTTCAGCTCGTCTTCCAGTGCTTTGAGCCGCTTGCGGAGTTCCTCTTTTGCCTCGATGGAATCCTGGGTGTACTCGTGCATGTCGTGCGCGGTCTGCATGGCCTGGAATTTCCCAAACAGGCGGTCTACATCTTCCGCCTTTTCCTCAACCTGCTGTATGCCCGCTAAGTCTTCGGAAGACAGCAACTTACTCTGTGGCCCTTCCCACCGCATGGCCCGCTCTACTTCTTCTCTGCTGGTAAACCCCACCAGCGTATTCCCGGCGCGGATGTTGAAGTCTATGTCGGGCAGTGGCTCAATGTTCTCGACCCGATCTACCTGGGCCACCAGCTTCAGGAAGAAGCGCAGCTTGGCGATCTCTACCGCCTCGGCCATGATGTCCACCCCGTACAGGTTGTTGACCACGATGGACTTGAGGACAAAGTAGCTTCGGTTGGGGTGCCGCTCCATCTGCTCCAGCACTTCGCGGAAGTCCCGGTACTTGTGGGGGTGGTGGTCGCCGTGGGCCAGTTCGGCTACGAAGGCTTCCATCCGATGGAGGCAGGCCTCGTACAGCGGTTCCAGGACGTTGAGCGCGGCGAACAGGAAAGCGCCCGACCCACAGGTGGGGTCTAGCACCGTCACCTGGTTGATCGCTCTCCAAAAGGCGCGCAGCAACTCCGGCCCTTCGCAGTTCTCTATCACGTCCTGGGCAAACTGCTGAATGTCCAGGTTGTAGGTGATGAGGTCGTTGATGGAACGCACCTCCCCATTCACGAGCTTGAGCCAGACCTCTTCGTAGCGTTGTCGCCGCGCTACGGTCTCCCGCCAAATCTCGGTGGGCAGGGCGTATTCCTCCGGCGTGCGGGTGTTCCACGCCCCGCGCTGGCTCACGTCGTCAATCCCCGCCGCGATCTCGTGCGGCAAAGTCAGGTCGGTTCCCTTGCGCACCGCTTCGTAGATGTAGCGGTCGGGGTCGGCAGCCAGCAGCGACCAGACCGATTGCTCTCCCTCAAACGCGACGCGACACTTTTCCCGCGCCTGGTCGAAGAGGAAGGGGATGATGGTGTTCTTGCTGATGTATCCGGTGATGTCCTCTTTGGTGTAGTAGGCGCCCATCTGCTTCTGGTTGATGTACTTCTCAAAGATGTAGCCCAACACGTCGGGGTTGATCTCGCGGTCGTCCCGCAGCGGCCGGTCGTCCAGATGCCATTGGTAATAGTCAAAGAAGTCAAAGAGCCGCTCGAGGGCCGCGTCGGGAATCTGGATCGTCCGACCGTGCAACTGCTCTACCTCGTGCCGCTGGAAAATACCGCCATTCAGGAAGGGAATATCTCCCAGCAAGGCCCGAACCTGGGGCGACCGCTCACCTGGCGTTCTGGCGAATCCCTCGAAGAACAGCGGGCACAGGAAATCGGCGTAGAAGCGACCTTGGCTTTCCGCCAGCTTGTGGCGCAGGTAGCCCGGGTCGTTGTCCAGGAAGCCCTTCTTCTGGATGAAGTAGATGAACATGAGCCGGTTCAACATCACCGACACGTACCACCGCTCCAACTCCTCGTCTGGTATCCCTTCGAGAAACTTCTGGAAGGCGTCGCGCTCTTTCTTGAAGCGATCATAGAACTTTCTCGTGGCTCGTTCCACGTTGAAAGCGGCGCGGACGCGGCCGGTCACGTCCACCAGGATTACGCTCTCTTCTTCCTCAAAACTGAAGGCGATGTTTTGTAGCTTCTGGATGAGGGAGTCGCCCGGCTGCTGGATGGTGTAGTGGTGTTCCCGGCTGGCCAGCGGCTTGCCTGCCTCCCGCCGCACCCATTGCCAGATCTGCTCAGTGCGCTCCCCGTCAACGTAGATGATGAAATGCTCGCGGAAGGACCGGGCCACCTGCCGCTCGATCTTGCGCCGCGTGGCATACGGAGGGATAGTCCCCACAGCACAAACAAAAGCCACCACACCCCGCTTCTCGGCCACGGCTTGCAGCGTGAACCGTTCTTCGACAACCTCCACGTCCAGGTTGGTCGAATAGTTATCCCAGCCCAGCTCTTCGATGAACAGAGACTCAAAGTCGAATCCCTTGAGGTAGCGTCGAATCCGTGCCGTGTCGAGTATCATGCGTCCTCCTCCCAATGGCACTAGCTTTTCCAGCCCGCGCGGGAATGAATCCCATGCGCGTCAAGTCTTAAGGATGGTGTCGTGCTTGCCGGGGCCGCACGGCGATAAAGTCGCCGTGCTACGGAGCTTCCGCCCGATGAAATTGGGCTCAAGAACCCCGTTTTACGGGGTGGCAGCTTCGTAGCCGTGGCACTTCATGCCACGGCGGAACTGGCCAGCAAGCGTTTTCCCGCAGCTTGCCGTCTTAGCTTGACGCGCATGGAATGAATCCCCGCGCTGAGATAACAAAGCCCCTTCGGGGCTAGGTCTTATTAGCCCGTAGGGCTTCGTTATTTCAGCCCTGAGGTTCACCTCGGGGCGATGCCGCACGAATCGTCAGTGACATTGTCTTTCTCCTCCTGTACACGTGCCAGCCCCAGCGAACAGATGATGCGCGGTTCCTGTGTCTCTTGCCCCTCCTGCACCAGGCATAGCTTATCATCTTCGTACAAGTTCACTACCAGCTCGGCCAGTTGTTCGTCCTGCACGCCGCTGCGCAGTTGCCGGTTGAGCTTATCTTTGGCGCTTTCACGCAACGGGAAGCGGTAAATCTGTTCCACTGCTTTGAACAGGCTCTGTGAAGCAGGTAGGGACTCAAACAACGAGCGGCGGAGATGCCTGGCATACTCGCTCAGTCGCTCATAGGTCTTAAAGCGCGCCCCGGACGCACGGCCCAACTGCCCGCCCACAAACTTGCTCTCGGTCATGATGTGCTCCACGCCGCTTTGTACTATATCGTGATGGTTCTCCTGGCGCGGCAGGGCGGGCGTGTCCAAAGCACATTCGGCAGCGCGCAAGACGGCAAATTGGGATTCGCTGACGCTGTTGCCGTCCCGGTCCATCCAGGCCAGGGCGCTGTTGCCCTCAGTGGTATTCAAATAGACCAGCACCCCAGCCGGGCCAGCGGCCATGTCACCGACGGGGTGCGCTTTGGTCGAGTAGACCACCGCCGGCAGCTTGGGGATAATCGTCTTTAGTTTGGGATTGGCGTCGGTGGCGTTTTTCCAGATCTGGTAGGCGTTGGACACCAGGTCAATCTCGGTGTCCTGCTCGTCGTCTAGGATGCCCGCCTTTTCGTGGTACAGGTCAATGAGCGGTTGAGCATCTACGTCATCTTCAAAGAATAGCTCATCTGTGCCTACCACTTCCGCGTTCTCCCGTAGTCGCTGGCGCAACCGTTCGCGCAGACGGATGATCCGCTCCACGCCCTCGGCGGGCCAGAAGGTGTAGCACAAAATGTCCGGGGCCTGTTGCCCGATGCGGTCAATGCGCCCGGCCCGTTGGACCAGCCGGATGATGGCCCAGGGCAAGTCATAATTGACCACGATGAAGCCATCTTGCAGGTTTTGCCCCTCGCTGAGGACATCGGTGGACACCAGCGCCCGCAATTCGTCGTCGGGGCTGATCTGATCTCGCTTGTTGTTGCTAACTGGGCTGAAACGCCACGCCAGCCCGGTCGGATCGGATGAGCCGCCGGTAACGCCAGCCAGCCTGTCTACTCCCCGCGCCTGTAGTTGCTCCTCCAGGTAGTGCACCGTGTCGGCGAACTGACTGAAAACCAGCACCTTGTCCTGCGGATGCGTCTCCGTCAGCAACCGGTGCAAGGCGTTTAGCTTGGCGTCCTGATCCACGTCCCACTCGCCAAATGGCTGCAAGATGCTCAACAGGTCTTTGGCATCGGCTCGCAAGTGTTGGCCCAGGCTTTTCTTGAACAGGTCGGGCCGTATCCATCGGAAGCGGCGTTTGTAGCGTGTGGCGTAGAGATCATAGACGGCGGCGGCGCGTTCTCTGAAGGCGGATTCTGTGCGTAGGGGAGTCAGGGTTGGCGTGGCGGTCGCGTCATCGTTTTCATCGGTGTCGTCGTCAAACAGATCGAGGGTGCTGTAATCAACCGCGTCCGCGTCTTCGTCCTCAAAGCGGGTGTCCAGCATCTCCGCGCCCTGTGTGCCGATGGGCAGCGGCAGGTTATTTTCCAGGGCGTGGACAAAGATGTAGTTGCGTAAGATGTGCCGCTCAACCGACAGCAAGAAGGCGTGCCCACTGCTCTCCAGTCGCTTGAATAAGTTGCTACGACAAAAACCCATCAGCCGCCTACCGCCCCGCGAGAGGTCATCCAATATCTTGCTCTCTCTCGGGGTCGGCAGTTGTTTGGGCTTCTCCACCACGTAGTTTCCCAAACCGTAGCGGGGCAGGTCGAGGCCATTGATGGTGTCCACCACATTGTCTGTGTACAACTGCGCATACTGGTCGTTGGGGTCACTCTCGTCTATGGGAAAACGCACTGTCTCAGGGTGACGGGTGGGGAAGAAGTTGCGGGAACCGTCGGCAAAAGACAGGTACTTGCGCCCGGTCTCCGGGTCCAGCTTGGCGTAGTTGTCGCGGACGAAGCTGCGCGTGCGCCGCACCATGAACAGGCTCATCAGTTCTCGCCAATCGTCGGCGTATTCGCTCTTCTCGAACGCTTCCAGGGAACGCGGGGGACATTGGTGGCGGCGACTGAACTCGATCTCGCCAATCTCGCGCAGCAGTCTTTCCGGGCGAATGCCCAGGTCGGCTGTCTCTGGCACGAACAGGCGCAGTTGGCTCGACAAGTCCAGGTAGGTCTTGTTGTACGGGGTGGCCGACAGCAGGATACAACGGCTCTCGTTCTTCTGGATGTACTCGTGAATCGCGCCATACCGTTTGCCCTCGCGGTTGCGCAGGTTCTGGCTTTCGTCAATCAAGACCAGCCGGTACCGTCGCAGGTCGGGCAACTCTCTGATGACGCGGCTAATGGACAGCACTTTGGCCCGCAGGCCGTACTCATCCCGGTAGAACTCCCACATCTTGACCAGGTTCTTGGGGCAGATGATCAAGGTCTCTATGGAGTAGTCCTCCTCGAAAACCTTGGCCAACGCTGTGCCCATCAGCGTTTTACCCAGCCCGACCACATCGCCGATCAGCACACCGCCTCGCCGGTTTAAATGCCGTGCGGCGATTTTGACCGCCGCCGTCTGGAAATCAAACAGCGTCTTGCGCAACTCGCCGGGAATGGTGAACTCAGTCAGGCCAGCCCGCGCTTCGCGGGAGAGGTGATAGGCCATCTTGAGGTAGATGTAATAGGGAGGGATCAGCTTCTCACTGGCCCAGCTTTCGTCAATGATCTCCACAAGCTCCTGCGAAATGTCCACACACCAGCGGTCGCCCCAGCGATCATCGAACCACTTAGCCAGTTTCTTACTCGAATCCTGGTCAACCACGTCAATATTCAGTTCACCCTGGCCGGCCAGGCCAGAGAAAGTGAGGTTGCTGCTGCCCATGTAGCCGACGATGGGAATGTCTTTGTCAGTACGGTGGAGCAGGTACAGCTTGGCGTGGAGGGGATGGCGCAAAAAGAGCTGGACCACCAGCTTCCCGGCCTTGATCTGGGCCGCCAAGCGACGCAATCCTTCCTCATCTTCGTTGGTTGGTGCGCCAATGGTCAACTGATGACGGAATTCCTGGGCCAGCTCTTTTTTGAGCTTGGCAGCCGTCTTGTTGTCCATGCGCTCGTTGTTCTTGAGAAAGCCGAAAGCAGCGCGAAGCTCGTCCTGCGGTCGGCGGTGCATACCCACCAACAGGCGGCAGCAATAATCCGGCCCGCCAGCCCACTCCTCGATCCTGGCGTCAATTTGCCGCCAGCCACGCAGGTTGAAATACCCTACGCAAAAATCAGCGCGGTAGGATACGTCAAGGGTTTGTTGTAATGCGGGCAGTAGCTTTTGTTCGATGTTGTCGAATATTCGGGGCATGGGGTTGTTTTCCTCCATGTGTTCTGCTGTTGTTTGCAGTTCTACAAGGGAATGGCTGCTCGAAACGGGCTTCCTCGTTTTCCTTCACCCTCAATCCTGGCAATAATGCCTATAGCTCTTAGCACCATGAACAGGAACGTGCAATTACAAGAATGCCCTCCCATGGTGGAATCAAACACCTGGGGTGCATAGTTCCGTAAACCAGTTGAATTCACTGTCTCTCCGCGAAATCTCTCGTATGCGTCGTACAAGTCCATAATGGAGACGTAAATCCTGGAGTTCCCTCTCTTGTAGACTATCTGTGTGTCGGTATTATGAGACGATTTCGCTAGTACCACGTCCAGGATTCCGCAGAACCGTTCCGATGGGGAGTGACGACACCAGCTGCTGATAGAACTCCCAGTATTTCATATCTGTAATCCCTTTTCTGTAGTGAAGCGCTAAGTTGGTTTTTGCTATAGCCATTCTGATCCCCTGTATGTGTCTCGAAGCCTGTATCGACCATCCCCCAATGCGATGAAATACTTCTTGTATGTTGGACTGTGCTCTTCACTCGATGCATTCGAGAGCGCGACAATGATGTAAGCTTCTGTTGGAGAAGGATCCCACTTTCTCAGTGCGATCAATTTCCTCACATCTTTAGTGCTGAATGGCTCTTTGATCTCGCCTGCATTGACGGCGCCAACCAACTCCCTGTTCAATCCTCTACCGTACTTTGGCATCTCTTCTTCCTCGCGAGCATTGCATTGTTTGACATCGAAGGCTAACTAGAATCACTATTCCGATTGGTTGCTGAGCATAGTATAGCAGATTTCGCCTCCTTTGGCAACACAAAAAGCCACCCGTGCGGTTGACGCAGGTGGCTTCTTAAGTGAACAAGAGGCAAAACAAAGCCGCCGACTTTCACGCTCAGTCGGCGGCTTATTCCTGTGGGCGTGCGGTGAGCCCGGACATCAGGCCCATTGCCAGTTGCTGAAAGGCCCGCTTTAGCTCCGGCGGGTGGAGATCCGCCAGCATCACTTCCCTCTGGATGGGGGTGAGCAAACCCTTACCCTTGATCATGAGTACGCCTCTCCAGGAACGTTTTCCAGAGCCGGTGCAGGTGCGGCGGAAGGCTGAGATCGTCCAGCATCGTGGCCACCTCCGTCAGGTCCAGGGTGCGTATGTCCTCCGACCGTCCGTGCAGCAGAACCTGGCGGATGTACCACTGCCGCTGAAACGGGTCGGAGAGGTCCACGCTGTTGGTACTCCAAACGATGTGGCGCGGAGGGGTGATGTGCATCGGTACTTCTCCTCGGTCCGTATTTCAACCAGGCCCCATTTTACCAGATAGTCTTCACTTCGTACTGGGCAATCTGAGGATCGGTGGTCAAAATAGGCAAGTTTTCAACCTGGCTCTGAGCTACTAACATTCGATCAAAAGGGTCACGGTGATGTTGGGGTAGTGTGTACACATGTAAGGCGTGGCGCAATTGGATGGGCAGGACCAGGATAGTGTTGAGGGAAAGTTGTTCCACGATGAATTGCTCCAGATTGTCCGGTAGTTGCAGGCGACCCAGTTGTGCTTTGATCGCGATTTCCCAACCACTAGCGGCACTGAAGAAAAGCTCGTTGTTGCTGTCCCGGATCACTTCGTGGGCCCGCGCCGATAGTCTGGGGGAGTCTGCGATCCACCATAGGAACGTATGAGTGTCCAGTAGGACTTTCATTGTTCGAAGGTTCCCAGGATAGACTCGGGCAACGGTGTATCAAAATCGTCAGCGATCACGACCTGACCTGCCGCGCTGCCCGGCGTGCGGGGAGCTAACGGCTTGTCAATCAGTACCAAACGCGCCACTGGACGGCCTGCTTCGGCGATAATGATTTCCTCACCTTGTCGGGCTTGCTTCAGCAGTTGGGTAAGTTGTATTTGGGCCTCGTGAATATTCAGCATAAGGGTCATTGGTATTACCTCCTCTTCGCGTTCGATTTCCCTCTTTCCTAATTTTATCACAGTGTGCGAGGCTGCGCAAATCCCAACTGATGGGACTCTCGCCTGGACAGGGACAAGGTGCACAAGAGACAAAACAAAGCCGCCGACTTTCGCGTTCAGTCGGCGGCTTCTTTCTTCGCAGGTGCCTTTTCCTTCTTGCTTGGCTTCTTGTTGCTTCCGCTATCTTTACGATTGTCGGTCACGTAAAAGCCAGAGCCTTTGAAGACAATGGCCGGCGGTGAGAACACCCGCCGCACGTTACGATGGCCTCGTGGGCATTGCGCAACATGGGGGTCGTTGAAATGTTGAAGGCGTTCGAAGTGAAGGCCACATTCGAGGCACTCGTATTCGTACACGGGCATCGGGACATCTCCTTGAATCTCGTTCTTGGGGAACAAAGATAGATGACGCGCAATGACCAAATCCCGGCCTCTTTCGAGTTACTGGGATTTGGTCATTGGCGCATTGATCGGCCAACTTCGTTGGCACTGTTACTTGGCCTTGACTTTGATGGTCTTGGGCTTGACTTCCTCAGCCTTGGGGAGAGTCAAGGTCAGCACGCCGTTCTCGAACTCGGCCTTGGCCTTCTCTGCCACGATGGTGGTTGGCAGGGTCAGGGAGCGGCAGAAAGCTCCGTAGCGGCGCTCCTGGCGGATGTAGTTGGCTTTCTCAACTTTCTCCTCGGTCTTGGTCTCGCCTTTGATGGTCAGGGTATCGCCGGTGATGGTGATGTCGAGGTCCTCGGCCTTGACCCCAGGCATAGAACTCTTGATTACCACATCCTGGTCGGTTTCGTACATGTCCACCGCCAGGGCTCCGGCACCCAGGGGAGCCAGCCAGCCAACGCGAGGACGGATGAAGCTCTCCTCAAACAGCCGATCCATCGCTTCCCTCAGGGTGATCAGATCCCGGAAGGGCTCCCAACGTACTATATTAGCCATTACTGTTCACCTCCTTGTAGATTTTCAACCCAATTGTACCTCATTGGAAGTGGGAAGGTCTGGCAATCCAACTTCCAACTTCCAACCTCCAACCAATCATCAGCGCGTGCGCTGCGGCCTCTTTCCCAACTCCACAGAGATGACCTGCTGCTGTCCATCGTCGCGCAGCACGGTCAACTCGACCCGGTCGCCGGGCGAAGTGTAACGCTCCAGGTACACCAGGACATCATCGAAATTCTTGACCGGCTGATCGTCAATGGCCACGATCAGATCACCTCCGGCTGCCAGGTAGACTGGCTGCCCGAAATCGAACCCCAGCAGAACATCGGTCTGCCTTGTCCCAGGAGCCTGCAGCCCGGCCTCGTCTGCCGGCCCTCCAGGCTCGACCAGCATGACGTAGGCCCCTCGTGCCTCCTCGGGAAAGCCGAGTGCCTCGGCCCAGGATGGGCTGTAGGTCCGCCCGGAGATGCCCAGCCAGGCATGATCGTAGTGCCCTTCGGCGATCAGCGCTGGCACCACCCGCTGCACGATGTTGACCGGTACGGCGAAGCCGACCCCTGCGCTGGCCCGCACCTCGGACCTGATCTGGGCGTTGACCCCGATCAATCGGCCCTGCGAATCGAGCAACGGCCCACCGGAGTTGCCAGGATTGATGGCCGCGTCGGTCTGGATGGCCTCGGGGATGCTGAAAGCTGTCAGCGAGGGGATGGTGCGTCCTATGGCGCTGACGGCGCCCTGGGTCAACGTGCCTTCATAACCGAAGGGGTTGCCGATGGCGATAGCCCGCTGGCCTACCACCACGTCGTCAATGTTGCCCATTTCCACCGGCCGCAGCTCCAGGCCCTGGGGATCAATCTTGACCACTGCCAGGTCGCTGTCCGGGTCCACACCCACCACCTGAGCCGGCAGGGTGAGGCCATCGTAAAGGGTGACCTGCACTTCGTCGGCGCCCTCCACCACGTGGGCGTTGGTGACGATATGCCCCTGGTCATCCCATACGAATCCTGATCCCTCTCCCTGGGGGATGACCTCTTCGGCGAACAGCTCCAGCCGGGCCAGATTGGTCACGTTGACCACCGAGGGGTTCACCTTGCGGTATACCTCGATCAGGATCTGGGATTCGACGTCCAACTGGCTCCATGTGGCAGGGGGCGGGGTCTCAGTCGGTTGGGTAGGTGTGGAGATCGCAGTGGGTACGGGAGTGGGTGTGACCAGCACTTCCTTTTCCACCTCCACGATCCTGGTGACCTCGACTGGCACCTCTTTCTCTACCACCACGGTCTTGACCACTGGCCTCTCGACCTCGACGACTTCTGAGGCCACCTTTGTTGCCAGTTCTTCCACCTTACCCGCCAATCTGCTGGGCCAGGTGGTGAAGCTGCAACTTGGGAGGGTCAGGCTCAAAACCATCAGAGCCGCTAGCAGGATGTAGCGTAGATTTCGTTTACTTGTTTTCATCTCATCTCTCCTCTGGTGCCGGGACAGCTACCTCCACCTTTGCTGGGCGGAGGAGTTGTCCACGATACAGATAGCCTTTCTGCCTTTCTTCCACCACTGTGTCAACCTCGTCATCACAAGCTATTGTAAGCACCGCTTCATGATAGTAAGGATCGAAGGGCTTGCCTACGGTCTCTAGAGGTTCCACACCCTCTTGGCTAAGCAGGCGTTGTAGTTCTTGATAGGTGAGCTGTATTCCATCACGGAGGCCATCGCCAGAATGAGCCAGAGCTCGTCCCAGATTATCGGCCACCGTCAGGAAGTTGCGTAGAAGGCGCTTCTTCTCCTCCTCGGCCTGACCAGCGTAACGGCGCTCCAGCCGCTTCCTGGTGTTCTCCACCTCGGCTGCTGCCCGCAGGTACTTGTCTTTATACTCAGCCGCTTCCTGGTGGGCTGCTTCCAGCTCGTCCTCCAGGGACAGCTCACCCTTCTCCTCAAGAGCTACCTCTGACAATCCAACCTCCAACCTCCAACATCCAACCTCCAACATCCAATATCCAATCTCCAACTACATCTCGCGGAACTCGCCGTTCACCACGCCTTCGTCTTTGGGGCTGGTCGCGCCCGGCTCGCCTGCTGGCTGAGCCTGGGGCTGTTCGTACATCTGCTGGGACATGGCGTAGCTGGCTTGTTTCAATTCTTCCGTGGCTCTGCGGATGCGGGCCAGGTCATCGCTTTGCATAGCCTGGCGCAGCTCCCCGATTTTGCTCTCGATGGCCTGACGGTCGGCATCGGAGACCTTATCGCCAGTCTCTCGCAGGGTCTTTTCCATCTGGTAAGCCAGGCTATCGGCCTGGTTGCGGGCATCGGCCAGCTCGCGTTGCCGCCGGTCCTCGGCCGCGTACTTGTGGGCCTGCTCCACCATGCGCTCCACGTCGTTCTGGGACAGGTTGGTGGAGGCGGTGATGGTTATCCTCTGTTCCCTCCCCGTGGCCTGGTCCTTGGCCGCGACGTTCAGGATGCCGTTGGCATCAATGTCGAAACTCACCTCGATCTGCGGCATGCCCCGTGGCGCGGGGGGGATGCCCTCCAGCCGAAAGCGGCCCAGGGTGATGTTGTCGGCGGCCATGGAGCGCTCGCCTTGCAGCACGTGGATGTCCACTGCCGTCTGACCATCCGTGGCGGTGGAGAAGATCTCGCCCTTCCGCACGGGGATGGTGGTGTTGCGCTCGATGAGAGGCGTCCTCACCCCGCCCAGGGTCTCCAGCCCCAGAGTCAACGGCGTCACGTCCAGCAGCAGCACGTCCGTAACCTCGCCGCTCAGCACGCCCGCCTGCAAAGCGGCTCCCGCAGCCACCACCTCGTCGGGATTGACCCCCTTGTGAGGCTCCTTGCCGCCGGTAAGCCCCCTGATCAGGTCTTGGATCATGGGCATGCGGGTAGCGCCGCCCACCAGCACGACCTCTTTGATTTCGCTGGCGCGGAGGCCAGCATCAGACACAGCTTGCTCGAAGGGACCACGGCAGCGCTGCACCAGGTCATCGGTGAGCTGCTCCAGCTTGGCGCGGGTCAGCTTCATGGTCAGGTGCTTGGGGCCAGAAGCGTCGGCAGTGATGAAGGGCAGGTTGATCTCCGTCTCCGTCACCGTGGAGAGCTCGACCTTGGCCTTCTCCGCCGCCTCCCTCAGCCGCTGCAGGGCCTGGCGATCCCCGCGCAGATCAATGCCCTGATCCTTCTTGAACTCGTCGGAGATGTGGTCCGCTATCCGCTGATCCCAGTCATCGCCGCCCAGGAAAGTGTCGCCGCTGGTGGACTTGACCTCCACCACCCCTTCGCCCACCTCCAGGACGGAGACATCGAAAGTGCCGCCGCCCAGGTCGAAGACCAGGATGGTCTCCAGCTCCTTTTTGTCCAGCCCGTAGGCCAGGGACGAGGCCGTAGGCTCGTTGACGATGCGCAGCACATCCAGACCGGCGATCTTGCCGGCGTCCTTGGTGGCCTGGCGCTGGGAGTCGTTGAAGTAGGCCGGCACGGTGATCACCGCCTGCCGAACCGGCTCGCCCAGGTAAGCCTCGGCGTCCCTCTTCAGCTTCTGGAGGATCATGGCCGAGATCTCCTGGGGGGTGTAGGTCTTGCCCGTGACCGGAATGTGGACGCGAGCATCGCCCGCTGGTCCCTCCACGATCTTGTAGGGCAGTATCTTCCTGGCCTTCTCCACCTCTGGGTCATCGTAGCGCCGTCCCATCAGACGCTTGATGGAGAAAACGGTGTTGTCGGGGTTCACGGTAGCCTGGCGCTTGGCCACCTGGCCCACCAGGCGCTCGCCCGTCTTGGTGAAAGCCACCACTGAGGGGCAAAGACGCCCGCCCTCAGCGGTAGGGATGACCGTCGAGTCGCCGCCTTCCAGCACAGCGATAACCGAGTTCGTCGTTCCTAAATCAATACCAACAATCTTGCTCATGTTTTATACTCCTCTTCTTGATTATCGTCTTGGGGAACGGACGCCAGAGCCGTGGGATCGTCTGGCTGCGGCAGATTGCCGTAGTCGCAAGTGCACGGCCCGCCCTGGCTGCAGCCGATGCAGCAGTAGGCCGCCCCATCCACAATAGTCGGTTGCCAGTCGAACTCGATGCCGCAGTTGGCGCAGACCGCTCTCATGTTTGCCGCTCCTTTCCTTGATGATTTGTCTACATTATACCACAGTTGTGTTAGAACAACGTTAGAGGAGTGTTAGAGTTTTGTTAGAGTTTTGGGGGCAAGAGAAGAGCCGAGCTGGGTTTGTCTAGCTCGGCTGCTTCCAGGTACATCCAAGTTCCCTATAATCCACCCCAGCGAGTGTGCCAGTGCGTCTCATCCGTGGTGTAACCTGTCGGGCGAGGGGTGTGCCTAACGGCACCGGCTTCACCCGCGCGGCGGGTCTCGTGAAAGAGCTTCCGCCTCAAGAACAACTACAAGCGCGTGTGGCCGCCGATTTCGAGCGGCGATAGCCGCGTCGGGTGCAAGCCGTGGTTAGCGGGCCTTCCACGATACAAAGCCGTTTCTCAGGCGTGGAGACTCATGCCATTTTCATTCAGCATCATAGTAGAGAGCAATGGGGTCAATTCTCGCGACGTGCGATTTCTTGTCCACATTCTTCAGTGTGCCGAAGCCCGCAACGCGGGTCTCGACACCAATGAAACGTCGCCACGCATTGGGACTCCGCATATTATCTACATATGCTTCGATTCTGAGGGAGTAGTTTGCTAGTGACCCCGCAAACACTGCACTGCCTGTTTTCACCACGTCATCCACTGACCTAGCACTGGTATCGAGAGACAGCATAGTCCTGAATAAGACATATGCGGGTCTGGTGGGTAAACTGCTGGAGATAGGGCCTTCAATTAGATCCAACAGCCTTTTGTCACGAGACAGTCGAGCCTTTATGATGCGGAGCTTCTGTTCAGTAGCCAAGTAGGAAACGACTTCTCTTGACCACGCGCTCTCGCCAGCAATCTCAGCGCCGACTTCAGTCTCCAAATCCAGCAAGCCCAGGAAACTGAGAATCTTTCCCAGGGTTATCTTTCCTTTTACAAAGAGCTTGCCAGACAACTTCTTGGCTCGAATTGTTTTTATCTCTTTTTCAGTTCTTTCTACCGCGTCATTGTAGAAACTGCTTATCTTGTCTTCTGCAAAGTAGAAATAATGCGCCATAGCGATTTCCTCCTCGTAGTTTGGCCCGCTAACGGTTAGCTTCACCCGCGCGGCTGCTGCGGGAAAGAGCTTTTGCCACAAGAGCAACTACAAAGCGCGTGTGATTGCCGATGTGCGCGCCCGATAGGGCGGTCGGCTTCATGCGCTGGTTGGGCGCGATTGAAAGATCTAGAAGTCGCAAGGAGTAAGAGTGTTCAAATCAGTAACCAGAAAATGATCGGCAATAGCTGCTGCGCAATTTTCAATCATAGAATCCTCAGACTGAAAGAGATTGATTAAGCGAGAGAGATCAAGTTGTCTGGATTGGGCATAGGCGTTGCAGATAGCCCTTGCAATCGGGAGGGCACTAGGGTGTCCGAAAGTGATCTGCCCTTCGTAAGTAGCTTCTAGTCCGTGCAAATCATTTCTAAGTTGAAACCAGGCCCTATGCAGATCGTTCTGATGGTAACTGAATGGAGTAGGTTGTGTGAGCTTCAGAGCACCTGGATCAATCCCTTGACCCACCAAAGCTGCCACGAAAAGCGCGCCTGCCGGATCGCGCTGAAGTCCACGAGTTGCACATCGGGCAGAGCCAATGCTGCAGTATTGTGGGTGATGATCCACGAAATCAGTGCCAATGCTCTCTTGAATATCCAAGTCCTGTTCAAGCATTATCTCAAGACAGTAGTTGCCATTCCAATAGTGTAGGCCATTCTCAAGATCATACCACCATGGTCCATTCTTGAGAGTTGGATCATACTCTTCAAGTTTCTCCATATAGTCATTAGAAGTTATGAGGATTCTGCAAGCAGGTACTCCATATGCAATGCTCTCAACCCAGTAGTATCTCTTATCTTGAATCAGTCGTTCCCATTCAAAGGCGAACCGGACATTCCCATATCGAAACCCTCCTGCGCCTGTCCAGTCGTTTGGAGAAAGCCATGTCACTAGGATTCTTTCGGTATTTAGCTTGCTCTTATCAAAGACCAAGCCAGCTCTGAGCCTGCCATCGGCCGTGATTCTGAGGGCTGTGTCGAGGTGGGCTACGTGATAAATGGCGATCAATGGTTGACAATCGGGATTGACCCAGTTGGTCTTAGTGCTTGGCGAACCAACTCTAAAACGTGTCCATTCAGGTTGAGATCCTGTAGTCATTGACAATCTTAAACACCCTCTGGTGTTTTATGAAGCGGTTTATCGGCATAGCAAACTTGCCACAACTAGACAGAGTATGTAAAACGTGCACGTCAAGCTTGATTCATTATACATCAACAAGCCGAAAGAGGCAAACATGATTCAATGTCTGCCTCTTCACCTGACGCTCGTCTTCGCAGGATCAGTGATGCCTGGCCCGAACGCACATCGCGCTTGCCGCAGGGCGCGCAGGATCTCCGATGCCGACGACCGCTTGCCGTATATGAGGAGCCCCATGAGGAAGACCTTGACCCCGGCAGCGTTGGCGTCACTCAATTAGATTGGGAAACCCCAAAGAGCCTTTCTGTCCTACGCGCTGCTACCTAATGCCTGGATGTCTCCTCCATTAGCCCTGAAGACATCGTTTGATGGCTGAGCGCGTCTATCCCCCTTCGACCAGCTTATCGAACTCTTCCACGCTCACGGCTAGCGATGTCGCGAATGAGATCCCCAGCAGTTTGGACAGAGCAATGGAGGCTTTCATCGCCTCCTTTGTTCCTGGGAGCTCCACGATGAGAACCATATCCCTTTCTCCGAGCAGAGCGTACCCAGCTTTGACCTTCCCGCCAAGGTCCCCAATTACAGCGGTGGCGTTCTTTGTCCGTTCGGCGCTGATCTTTCCCATTGCATCAGTCGAATACTTGCCAAACATGAGATACGTAGCCATGTCAATCCCTCCTTTCTGTGTTTGCGCTGTTTAGTAGTCTATGTGACAGCTCTTTGGGATTTCCCGTGGTGAGACCTGATTTGAAGAATGATCAAGCCCCCTTGATTGAGTATACACCAATAAGCCAGAAGAGGCAAACACAACTCAATGTCTGCCTCTTAATCTGACACTCGTCTTTGCAGAATCAGTGATGCTTGGCCTGAACGCACATCAAGCTTGCTGCAAGGCGCGCAGGACTTCCGATGCCGACGGCCGCTTGCCGTACATGAGAAGCCCCATGCGGAAGACCTTGTCCCCGTCAGCGTTGGCGCCGCTCATCGTAGGAGTCTGTGTGGGTGTAAGCTGCTGGGTGAAGGGTGTCGCCTGACGACCCCAAGCTAAGCCTCCTTGCGGTTTGTGCAGTGGTTGGAACTACTTGGCCGTTGTGATTAGCTCAAGTTCTTCAATTATCTCAAAATCGGCGGGGTTGTGGGTAACGAGCGGCAAACCGTGTTGGAGAGCTGTTGCTGCTATCCATGCGTCCTGAGGGGAAATTGGCCGCCCAGCAGCACGACACCTGGCCCGAATCTCGCCCCACAAACGACACAGAGCTATGTCGAAGGGTAAGATGATGTAGTTTCGAAGACTCGCTTCCAACTGACTCGTTCGACGCGCCCCCCACTTGCGAACGGCGGCCCATTGAAACAACTCTGCCACCGTCATAAAAGAAATCGCCAGTCTCTGATTCTCCAGATGGGGCGCGTAAGATTTGGCTCGGCTATCTTCTTTGAGCACAAAGGAAACGATGTTGGTGTCGAGCAAGACAACGTTCATCAATATGCCCTCAAGCTGTCCTCACGCCGTTGCTGATAGATGTACTCAATGAAGTCATCGGCAGACTCATCTTCGGGCCAGAAGTTACCCTTCAAACTTGCAATGTCTGTAATGGGCGGGGTTCGTTGAGCCTGGATGAGTTGCTCAAGTGTTTGGGGCTCCCAGAAGCCTTCTGCTGGTTGTATGGGCTGATAGCTGCGGTATAAAGATTGTGAGAGAATCCTGATCAAATTCAATTGTTCCAGCGGCGGCAGTTGTTGAGCCACGTCAATCAAGGTTTGTAATCTTATGGTCATTGGCCACCTCGTTTCTTAACCCACTCGGATGTATTAGGCAGAAATCCCGTCTGCCTAGCAAACTTGCCACAACTAGACAGAGCACGTAGAACGTGCGTGTCAAGCTTGGTTAAGTATACACCAACAAGCTGAAAGAGGCAAACACAATTCAATGTCTGCCTCTTAATCTGACACTCGTCTTTGCAGAATCAGTGATGCTTGGCTCGAACGCACATCACGCCTGCCGTAAGGCACGCAGGATCTCCGATGCCGATGGCCGCTTGCCGTACATGAGAAGTCCCATGCGGAAGACCTTGGCCCAGCCCACAGGGCCCCGCCGATGCCCAGGATCAAGAGGCAGCCCATGCCTGTACAAGCTGAGCCTTCATCTTGACCCACCGCTTTGCCATTCGCTGCATGTCTTTTGCATACTTCGGCCACTCATGCAAAGTCTCCGGGTCAAAGTCAGCTCCATTCGGCCACACCAATGTATGCACTTCCGGGTCGATCTCGACTTGATTGAACACATATTCGTCTTGCAGTGGTCCATATAATGCTCCCTCTAACACGGGCCGAAAATCAATGACCTGTGCCGTTCCATCATCGAACTCTACCCGCAGTTTGTATGAACCAACGATTTCAAAATCAACGACCCGATAGGTTAGATGAGGCATCTTACTCTCCTTTTCACCAAAGAGGCGCAATTTTGTAAGGAAGTTGCCCAGATTGCAGCCGCTCCCAGTTCTCCAGCAGTTCACCTTGGTGTAGTTCCGCCCACGCTTCTACGAGACGCTGTTGCCTACGAGGTAACGTGCCGCCTATTATCTCAATGGGATCAATGTCGTATACGGCAGCCTGATTCTGATAGTAGGCATGAAAGTGGGGCCGGTGATGTGGAGCCTCCATCTCTGCATACATGCGAATGATAATACCAAAGAAGCGAGAGATTTCTGGCAAGACTTTACCTCGTGGTGACGTTTGGTGGCATTGTACCGCAACCTTCAGGATGCCTGTTTTAGCTGGTTGTGCATGCCGCTATGGTGTGACTCTGGATGGTAGCACGGCCAGCCAGCAGAAAGAAAATCAGCTGCCTGCTCATAACGCTGGCGGCGGTCCTGGCGAATCTCATACCAGCCAGACCATTCCATATACTCCTGAATCTCATCAGGGTCTTCATCGCGCAGTTGCCCTTGCTGATAGACACCATAAAAGGTTTCAGAAAGCAAGCCGTATTTCTGCTCAAACCAGCGTAGAGCAGATTCTGCTTCATAGATGTCTCTCAATAGGCTTTCGGCTGTGATCGTTTCTCTATCCATAGCGCACCTCCGCTTTTTGACCTGATGTGGTTTTGCTGCCGCATGATACTCAGTATACACCAACAAGCCGAAAGATGCAAATGCAATTCAATGTCTGCCTCTTAACCTGACACTCGTCTTTGCAGGATCAGTGATGCTTGGCCCGAACGCACATCAAGCTTGCCGCAGGGCGCGCAGGATCTCCAACGCCGAAGGCACGCCGACAGCCGCTCGCCGTACATGAGGAGCCCCGTGCGAAAGACTTTCAGTAATGGTAACGTGCTTGCAGGAAGTCTATCCGATCTTCACTTACCAGGTATACGATGCGATGTTCTTGCGTCAATCGCCTGGACCAGGCTCCCCCCGCCAGATACTTTAACGGCTCTGGCTTTCCCATCCCCGTGAACGGGTCTCGGAGAATGTCCTCCACTATCCTCAGCACCCGTAATGCCATCTTCCGATCCGTTTGCACCCAGTACCGCAGGTCCTCGATAAACTCGGTTTGGAAGACAGCGTCGCGTTGTTTCCCGTCGCCTCTACCCTTCTTCCGTGACTTCGTCAAGGCCGACCTCTCTTTTCAGTTCGACGACGGTCTGTGGAGTACCTTCTTTCCGTTGTGCTCGCCTTAGTGCTCTCAACAGGCGTTCTACATTCCTGGGCGACCTTAACAGGTAGGCGGTCTCCATCAACCCTGCCAGTTCGTCGGCCGAGATCAGGGCCACCGGCTCCGCTCCACGCCGCTCGATGATTACGATCTCACGATTGAGAGTGACCTCATCCCAAAGCGACGCAAGATTGGCACGCGCCTGGGTATAGGTTGTTTGAATGGCCATGACACCTCCAAGCGAGAAAATGTACAGTGATACTGTACATCATTTTGTGATCATTGTCAAGTGGGAATAGCTTTTCTTGACGGGAAACCGAATTGCCTGTATACTTATGCTGAAAACACACTTAGAATCCAGAGTGTCGCGATCTAGGAGGCGCTAACATGACGGAGAGCACAGTCCGTGTACAACTGCCCGCTTTCCTCAAAGTACAACTGGAGAGCATTCGTGATACCGGCTATTACGAAAGCGAAAGCCAGTTCGTGGCCGAGGCTATACGCACCTTGTTGGCAGCCCGTAAGGACCTGCGGATAGCCGTCGCCTGCAAGCTGTACGAGCACGGAGTTATCTCTCTCGGGAAGGCAGCCGAGCTCAGTGGGGTGGACATCGAAGCCATGAAGACAGTTCTGCATGAGCGTGGTATCCCTCGCACTGACTTTGAAAGCCTGGCTGAGATCGAAGACATGGCTGAGGAAGCCCTACACGTGACGGGGAGGGCCTGATGGCCACCGTAATCCTCGACACCGATTTTCTCATGAAATGATCCTCAATCTCCGGCCCCGTCTTTCCGCGAATCCCCGGTTCCCTCCAAAACAAAAGCCGACTCCTTCCCACTGTGTAAGCAGGTTGGAGCCGGCTTTCTCATTATACGTCAATTCTGCCGATCCGCTGTTCTTCAACCATCACGCCTGCCGCAGGGCGCGCAGGATCTCCGATGCTGACGGCCGCTTGCCGTACATGAGAAGCCCCATGCGGAAGACCTTGGCCCCGGCCCACAGGGCCCCGCCGATGCCCAGGATCAACAAGATCAAGCTGATGGCGATCTGGTAGGGCGGCACTTCGGTCATGCCCAGCCGCTGCAACATCATCACCGGCGCGGTCAACGGCACGTAACTCAAGACCTGGATCAGGAGCGAGTTCGGATTGGTCCAGAGGAAGCTGCTGACCATGAAGGGGATGGCCGTTATGCCGGAGAAAATGCCGGCGATCTGCTGCCCTTCCCGGGCCGAGGTGCCCAGGGAGCCAGCACTGGCCATCAGGGTGGCGAAGAGGATGTAACCCAGCAGGAAGTAGACCAGGGCCAGCACGATGGTCGTTAGCTCCAGGTTGATGGCCCCAAAGAGGGCCAGGCCGGTGACGGCTATCCCGATCAGCGCCCAGCCAGAGCCGATCCAGAAGAGGATCTGGATCAGCCCCAGCGCTCCCAATCCCAGGATCTTGCCCGCCAGAAGCTCCATCGCCGTCAACGAGGAGAGCAGGATCTCGATCACCCGGCTCTCTTTCTCCTCGCTGACTCCTTGCAGCAGGAAGCCAGAGGAGGTGAAGATGGCCATCACCAGCAGGATGGAGAAGGCGTAGGGGATGGCGATGTTGGCCACAAAGCTGGCGGTGTCTTCGCTGCCCTCGCCTTCCGGACTGAGGGATACCGGCTGCAAGTTCAGCGGAGCGCGCACCCGGGCTCTGAGGTCCGCGTCCACCTGTCCAGCCAGCAGGTGGTCAACCAGGAAGGGCCGAATCCGCTCCTCGCTCACGGCGATGGCCGTGGTGAGTCCCCGCCCCTTGCTGTAGGCGACGACCCGGCCTGTGTCTGTGTAATCCCCAGGGATCAGCAGGAAGGTCTCGATCTCCTCGGCGAACAGCGCCTCCTGCGCCGACTCCTCGTTCGGATAGGGGATGAAGAGGTCCTCGTACTCAGGCAGCGGCGGCGTGAAGAGGCCGACCTGGTCAACGTAGCCCACCGCCTTTGGCGATCCCACGAACTGTCTCTCGAGGAAGTCGCCGGCCTGGCCGCCGAAGTAAGTGGCTACGATCAGTCCCACGAGCCCTAGCAGGGGTATGGCCAGGGTGGCGATGATGAAGCTGGGACGCTTCAGGCTGACGATGAACTCGTGTCGTGCTACGGTCAGGACTTTACGCATCGTTCTCCTCCACAAATCTACTCACCTTATGCTCGCAGCGGACCCTAGTCCGCTGAGGCCGCTGGACTAGGGTCCAGCGGGAGCGGGGGAGTGGTCACTCCTCCACGACCCGAATGAAGATCTCCTCCAGCGGCGGCGTGGCCACCTCGAAGCGCTGGACGGGAATCTCCAGCTCGACCAACTGGCGCAGGATGTCCTGGGGCGAGACGTCGTCCTCTAGGACGATGAGGCGATCCCGCTCGCGCTCCTCGATCCGTCGTGCCCCGACCAGGCTGTCCAGCGGACCCGAACAGCGCACCAGCACAGCGTGTTGGGCGTAGCGGGCCTTGATCTCCTCCAGTGGCCCGTAGAGCACCCGCCGTCCTTCGTTAATAAGCAGGATGCGGTCGCACATCCGCTCCACCTGGTTCATCATGTGAGTGCTGAGCACCACCGTTTTGCCGCGCTCCCGCAGATCCCAGATCAGCTCCTTGACCTGCTCGGTGCTGACGGGGTCCAGTCCCAGGAAGGGCTCGTCCAGGATCACCAGCTCCGGGTCGTGCACCAGGGTAGCCACCAGTTGCGCTTTCTGCTGCATCCCTTTGCTGAGGGTCTTGACCTTGCTGTCGCCCTCCCCTCCGAGCCCCACCTGTTCCAGCAGCGTCTCGGCCCGCTTTCGGACCAGCTTACGGTCCATGCCCTTCAACACCGCCAGGTAGGTGAGACATTCCAGGAGCTTGAGATCGCGGTACAGGCCCCGTTCCTCGGGCAGGTAGCCGATGCGCTCCTGAGCTTCGCGGCCTGGGGGGTGGCCCAGCAGGCGGATAGTGCCCTCGTCGGGCTTGATGATGTCCAACAGCATGCGGATGGTCGTCGTCTTGCCCGCGCCGTTGGGGCCCAGCAGGCCGAATATCTCGCCCCGCTCGACCTCCATGTCGAGGTGATCCACAGCCACCAGGCCGTCGAATCTCTTGGTCAAATTGTTGGTCTCAATGGCGATCATCTCTCCTCACGCCTTTCTCATTTCAGCCTCTCGTCTGTCATCTCTTAGTCAGGTCTTTCAGTTTCAGACTGAGCATGTTCTAGCATAACTTCGAGGAATAGAGATCCTTCTGCAGGCTCGGGCAGATTGGCCGCATGAATGCTGTATTTCAGTTCCCAAGAATGTCCAATCGCTTCGTCGGTGAGGAAGAATTGCACTTCCTCTAGACCGACTTCGATAAAGTTATGCAAGACCTTTCCAACTTCGTAATTGACTTCTGTACTGTTTTCAGGTTTGATGAATGGCCCCCTCACATTGGAAGGCCCTATGTCTACTACAGGCGGCATTAAGCCACTGAGTGTTGAGGGACTCAATTGAGAAAGATAAGCGGGTATGTTGAACAATGGTTCGAAAAGCATTGGTCGTTTTGGTGGTTTTGGGCGTTCCTCAGGACGTTCCAATAAGCGTTCTTCCAAAGACCGAAAGTAAAATGCATCCGGAAAGTGAATGATCAGGACAATGTTTTCTGCAGGTACTTTTCCGCTGTTTTGGATTGCGAAGCGTACACTTCTGAAACGAGCCACGTATAGCTCATAGTTGTACATGTCCACCAGGTACTGGCGATATCGTTCCAAGTAAGCATCGCATTCCTCTTCGTATTCCTCAGCACTCTTGCGCCGTTGTAGTAAGGCTTGCCTCATAACGTCATGGATTCTTGCCAAGCTTGCTGGAATATTGCTCTCTTCTGTTTCTTGGGAGGCAAGCTGAATCTGCTCTGCTTCACGGCGCACTAGCTCATTCAAGTCTGGTCTTTGTGGCGGATCTAAAACATGGATGATTTGATGTCGCGTACACCCCTGATCAGTCGGGAACAACAATTCCAAACGCGGCCAACGGTCCTGTAGCTCTGCGATCTTTTCCTGGAGTTCTGTCAGCTTCCTTTGATATCGTTCCTTGATTTCGACTATTTCTTTCTGACCATCGCAATACAGTGAGTAGTTGGCATACATGAACACCAGGGCGAATATTGCCACATAAACCTCAATGGGAACCTCGAAACCCAGGAAAGGTTGTATCAATAAGCTGATGAACTCAGAAACTGCGGCGGCTACAAGATACCATTTCTTGAGCAGAGCTTTCAAGTATCCACTTATCAGTTCACGAGTATGCATGCTGTTTCTCTCAAGATCTGCGCAGTGTTAAGATCATAAGGATCCATGTTCTTCTTGAACATCATGGGCCAAATAGACGGGTAGGTTTATTAGGCTCAGAAATATCCAAAGAATATATGACGTCCAAGTTATTCTCATTTTGTGTATAAACGACATTAGCTGGACTAACCCATACCACTGACCGGACTCGATCCAGATTGTCTCGTGTTTTCTCAAGGATCTGATTTGCTCCACCCACTTCCGTGACTAATAAATACGACTCTCTGGATTGCTTATTGCATACAAAAGTGGCGATTCGCTGTCCATCGGTTGACCAAACTACTTGAGCATAGTCACAAAGTTCAAACCCTCGGCGATTGATTTCCGCCAGAGTATTTACGCTTACGGTGTCTGTGAAAACCTCACCTGGTTGACCGACGATCAATGAAATGCGGTCTTGTGCATCCTGGGCAAAATAGGCAACCTGTTTTACAACTGGAGAACGAACGGGCGCGAAGCTTTCCACTGTCGGATCAGACAGGAAACCTACCGCTCCTGTGTCAGCATTCAGGATACGTACCTCAGAATGTCCATTGCGCCGGACGACCATCAGAATCATAGGATCGGGTCCAACCGGGCCTGACGGTATAAGTGTAATACTGTCTTTTTGGCTTCTCAGATGAGCTAAGCGAGGTATCCAATTGTACCTATTTGCCAATCCAATGGTGAGCAGCGTTGTAAAGCTCAGAAGGATCACAACAATCAGTATCGTGATCGGATTTCCCTTTTTTCGGGAAGGTAGTACCTTATCTGGATCCTCCGGCTTTGGAGAATCCGTGATATCTATTTGCCCAGTTTGATCGACAGATAGGGTGTCAGTCCTTGGCTCTTCCAATGATAACCCCCGACTTTTCAAGAACACTTTCAATCTTGTTGCGCACGGCTGGTGGATAGCCAGGTTGTTGAATAGCGTGTAGAACGCAGGCTGTGTCTTCCTGAAGGGGTTCCATTTTTAGAGCGTGGCGAACTTGTACACGGGTTGCACGCAGTATGGTTGATCTTTGAGGTCCTGTTTCTTCAACAACAGAAATCAGCCCTGTAACGGTTTGATTTGCTTGATTCAATGTCTCTAGCGTTGTGTTTGGGTCCCTAATGATCTTTTGTACTTGGGCGAACTGTTGTGCCTGGGGTTTTGACCTGCATACACCTTCTTGTTCTAGGTCTTTCACAGTCAGGTTCTTTTGAGAGATAGAAGAGGTGAGTCTCCCAAACAACTCAATCCAGCGAAAGAATACTAGAGTGACTGTTCCCCCAAGCACTAACACTATGATTCCAATTCTAGACAAGATCTTACGCATTGTCAGCCTCCTTTTTCCTTGATTCTTCTTTGCCCGGTTCCCGTTTACTTGATTTTTCTTTCTCCTTCAATAGATCGTAATCCCAGGTTGTGGACGGTGGAGATTGACCCGTTGCCAGGAAATTGGATATGTTCTTCCACAACTGTTTTTCATCTGCCAATGAATCTGGCCTACGCATGAGCAAAGCCTGGCGCAGGTCATGGCGATACAAATCAAATCCGACTTTGACCATATCACCCCAATAGACAGCGTTTGTTATGAGGGCGTGATGTGCAATTATTACCAAAGGAACTGCTACGGCCGTCCCCCATAGCCAGCTTGGCTGCAGAAACAGAGCGGCAAAACCGATGCATTCTAATCCGAGTAACACTATGATGACTGTGAGGTTTAGCGCAAAGTCGAATGTTGATTTTTCGCGCTCGACATACGCAGCAAAACCATTCTTATCTAAGATATGCACCAAACGAGGCCAAAGAACAGGACTATTTATTCCGTAACGTAGATGGGGATAATGTTCAAAGGCGGAAACCGTGTTTCCCAATCGAGTCGGAAGGAGATATTCAGGATCAGGTGGGAAATGAGTGAAACGTTCTTCGAGATAACGCGACTGAATAACTTGCCATTGTGCCCCAAGATGGCAGATTTCTTTGTATTGAGGATCGTATCGTACGTCAGAAGGATTTCCAAAATAGCGCATTGGGAGGATATTATTCAACCAATTCTCGGCACGCTCCAGTTGGGTTTGACATTCCTCTAGGCTTTTCTCCAATATGTCAAAATCATCGCGTTGGTTTTTGGTCATCCAGCGAGCAAGTCTAGTCCCTTCAAACGGATATCCTTCCAATAGTTTGACAAAAGGCCCGTTCAGCAACCACAACAAGTAACTGATTGCGATGGTCAAAACAACCAAACCTATCTGAAGCACCGAATCCCCTATGTCAATATCCAAAGCAGGAAACATAAAGAGTAAATTGCACAGCACCAGAATACTGGCCGGCACCAGTGTAGCTAATTGCGCTGACTTGGCAATCTGGCTGATAACATTGGTCAATGTATTTATGAGGAGAGTCACGAGTTTCCTCCTTCCACTTTGAGAGTGCGCCAGTTATCTTCTGGAATGGTAAACCCCGTGGCTAATGTCCTCAACAAAGGCCCACCCCTCTTGCGGTGGATGGGCGGCAAAGCTCCTCTAGTTGCTCTTATCCCCTGCCACTTGGTTTAAGCATAACACATAAAATGCGTATTGTCAATCTCTCACCACCCACCAAAGCCCACCGTCGTTCCCTTGGCGGCGAACTCCAGCAGCGCGGCTCCCACGAAGAAGGCCAGGATCAAAAGCGCCCGTCCCTCTCTCATGCGGTAGAGCACCTTTTCCTGAACATCTCCCTACCTCTCCATGACATTGATTACAACTCTTGTCGCTCAAACACCACCAGCGCTGTTCCCAGGCAGACGACTATCCCCCCCAGACTGACGGCCACTGCGCCCCAGGCCGGCTCCCCGGTCCCGACCATCAGAACTCGCGCCCATTCCAGCAGCGCAGTAGGCATGTACTCTCCGAGCCGGGGCAAAGCCCCCAGG
>SDBU01001675.1_pt1 | contig 30926 bp, 23 predicted proteins | sample 2277071 | NCBI WGS metagenome assembly SDBU01 (sample SAMN10397929, study PRJNA504765) | marine sediment metagenome | isolation source: marine sediment core GS08_GC12, 126 cmbsf | place: Arctic Ocean: Gakkel Ridge, Loki's castle | collected 2008 | reverse complement strand
TAATTAAAATTTATTCAAAAAGACTTTATGAAAATAAAGGAGTTACCCAAGAATTTAAAGCTAAACCTTGATTATATCTATCAACTTTCGAAGTTGAGTATTAATAGAAATTATCTCTTTTTTTAATATATATTGTTTATATTGCTTTTACTGATTTTTTATTTCTTTTCTTTTAATAGAATTTAAGAATCCATCGAAATATTGAAATAATATAACCATCAATAGATTTTATGGAAAACGAAAATATTTGAGGAGATTTGAATTTATATTTTTAGGAGATAAGGTTATTATCTTATAATCTTTACCCTTAATATGAGAAATTAATTATAACAAAATCTGAAATCGTTATAATTGACATATAATGCATTTCTTTTTTATAAAAAATGAAATAGTTCTTAATTGATGAGATAATAACAAATATTTCGAGAAATAATTATTTTAGCTGTTTTTAAACAAGCTCAGATTAAGGTAATTTTTTTTATGATATTATTAGCTTTTAGTTTTGATAATTTTTTTGAGAATATTTTTATATAATTTAATTTTTGAAAGAGAAACAGGCAATCTTATAAGTCTTTTTGGCCAAGTATCTGTTATAAAATATTTTTTTATTATTTTTTTTATTGTTAATCTTTTTTCCTCAGAAATTAACAACCTCATTGTTTTTAAATAAATCTTGAAATTGGGCTTCATTTTCATATACTTGCGAAAATCATTTTTTTCTATTAGTTTACTGCTTTCAATTATTTCAGGATGATTTTCTGAATAGTAAAATAATCCGTGGCCATCTTTTTCTTGGATTTTTTTTGGTTTAACTTCATTTGGATTACGCCAGAAACCATAATGTCCCGTTAATTCTTGATTTTTTTTCATCCAATATTCTTCATTATTTGGATCATAATAATTATATATCTTTTTATACCACAAGACAGCTTCAGGTATACCTTCCAATGCCCATTGAATTCCTTTTATTTGTTCTCCCATTAAAAGAGTATAATGAAACATAGGATTTTTATCTAGTAAAGTAAAGATTTTTTTTGGTGTAGGATGAATATTTTGGACAGCCGTAAAAAAACATTTTGGATTCTTTATTTTCATAATTCTTTCATGCTTAAACAAAATGTAATAATGAAAATTAATAACAAACATCCTATCTATAACGTAAATTAAATCAAAATCATTGTTTCTAATAAATTTTTTAATTTCTTCAATAGCTTTTTTTGAATAAAATTCATCAGCATCAAAAATCCATAATATATTTCCTACATCAACATTTTCACTCGCTTTAAGCATCTCATTAAGAGTAGCTGCCTTATTTTGATCTGGAGTATTTTTTGGATTACAGATTGTTTGAACAAATTTGACTTTTTTATTATTCAAGTATTTTTTTGCCCTTTCAGACGTCTTATCTTTAATTGTGTTAAAATATTTATGAAATGCACCAATTGATATTATTAATTCATCTACTATTGATAATGCTTGTTGTATTGTTAGTTCAATCCAATCTTCACAAGCCCACGCTGTTAGGAATCCGATTATTTTCATCTTCAATAAAAGTAGTTGTTTTTATTTGATTTTTCCCAATATCAATTTTACGCGTAATTAATAGAAGGTCCAAGTTCAAATTTTAATTAATTTTAAACTTGTTATTATCTTTAAATCTTATAATTAAGGATATATGTTAATTTCATTAAAAAATTAGTAATATATTATGAATTTTTCTATTTTATAATTCAGTTAAATCCCTTATCTAAACTAAAATTTTATAAATAAATGTTATATTGAAGTATAATTATCAATATCCCTTTAAAAATTAAATGATAATATTAACCAATTAAAATATGGGATTCTCTAACGAAAGATTAACCAAAAACTCTATAAACTAACACAGATTAGTCATAATAATAATAAAAAAAACTTTAGACTGAGATGGCTTTAAAAGAGACTATTGAATTTATACATATAAACTTAGAGGCAATATTGAGATGGAGATTTGATGTTAAGGAATATAACCATTTAGATAAATTATTGAAAAATGCTAAAAGAGAAAATACTCTCAAAAAAACAATTGTCTTTAATACTGTAAGAAATCTTAAAAGTATCAACGATCGCGAATTTTTTTTAGGAAAATTATTAGCATTAAAAGGAGCAAAAGTATTTTTACTTTTGGATGATGGAATGTTAAAGCATTGGGATACTTACACACTTGATTTTTTTGTATCTTCTATTAGAGATATTTCTCAAATGAAATCATTTAAGTTAAATCCATATCAAATTATACCATCACAAATCCAATACAATAAATTACGATATTGGTTGGTTAAATATTTTAACAGAAAAAGATTTAAGAAGGGGCTAAATACTTATAAAGATAAAAATTTGCAAGTCCTTTATTACAGCCAAATTTTAAAAAATATTAATCATAATAACTGGCAGGATTTAAAGAAATTTGTAGATTCTTCTACAATACGTTTTTTTAAAACAAGTATTCTAGATTATAAAAATAAATATGTTAAATTCTATCATAACTTATCATATTTAAATGCCGTTTTAAGTAGATCTGTTGGTGAACATGTAGTAAATAAGTTAAAAGCAGATTTATTTATAACATCTCATGGTATTTATTCGACATGGGGTCCTGCATATGAATTTGTTAAAAAAAATAGAATAAAATGCATAGTATACGCTTCAGCTCATGCCCATTCATATAAACATGATGAATTCTTTTGTTCAAATACAATTATTCAATTACTAACGAGATCAAAATTTTGGCAAAATTATAAAAAAAAGCCAATTACAGAAATAATGAGACAAAAAGTTGAATACTATTTTAAAAAAAGACAGAATTTCGATACGAAAGATGCTAAATTCTTATTTAAGGGGAAGATTAATTATTTTAGCGTTGAAAAAAATGATGGTTATAAATATCACATAGCACTATTTCCAAATGTCATTTGGGACGGTAATATAACTGCTAAACATCTGGCATTTAAAGGTTATTTCGATTGGATTAAATCAACAATTAATTATTTAAAAAATAACAAAGATATAAAAGTGTATATCAAATCACATCCTTCTGAAATTACGGTTTTGAAAGATTCTCCTCGAATTGTTGATATCATAAAAAGCCAAATAAATTTAAATCAAATTAACAATATAGTTTTAATTCCACCAGAAATGAAGATAGATACTTACAAATTTTTAAAAAGTGGGATTGACTTAGGAATTGTATATGATGGCTTTTTAGCAGTAGAAATACCCTATATGAAAATTCCAACAATCATGTGTGTTGATCGAGGGTATTTTTCTGTTGAGGGAGGGAATTATATAGTAAAAAGCAAGAAGGAATATTTTCAATATTTAGATAACATTGATGAGACTATAAGAAATTTCCACAATCGTTATGATAAAATTCGAGAAAATATTATTAGATATTTATATTGGTATATTTTTGAAATTGGTGTAAAATTACCTACACTTTCAAAAACTACATATTTGGGAACTGATTTAAAGCAATTAAAGAAAGAAGATTTAAAATTAGATGAAAAATTTCTAAGGATAATTCAAAATTAATTACTTAAATTAATCATTTTTTTTATAAGTCTAATATTTGTAAAAGAAATATAATTTTCTAATTAAACTATCAATTATATGAATAATCTAAAATTACTCCTTTATAATTACGTATTTTTGAACGATCTATTAGGCATCTAAACTCTTTGGGACGAGGTAAAATTTTTTTTAATCCTTTTTCCTTTCTTTCCTTCGTAATAATAAATTCTTTATAAAGTCTCTCAGCGATATGTCTAAATTTAGGAGGTATTAGAATTGTATTAATTTTTTTTCCATTTTCGTCATTAACAGGTAAGTTTAGAGAATAATGTCCTTTTATTATAAAATCAAAAAAATATAAGTAAAGAAATTGTTTCATTTTTTTCTCCATTTCAGGACCAACTCCTTTTTCTAATGCTTCTTTTAATTTAATAGGAAATTCATTGAGATTATTTACGTCATAAGTAAAATCCCACCCTCTAACAAAATTATCTCCTAAAATAACCATAGGTGCTCTGGCTTCTAATATATTTTCCATAGAAATGGTTGAATTTATAGTAACTAATGCGGAACAATGTTTCAACAAATAAAAAGAATTGACATAATGAAATAGATGAACACGATCATTTTTTTCAACCAATTTCTTGATTTCACTTAAGTTTTTATTATATAATGGATCAATAAAAATACTATCCCAAGGATGCCTTTTTATAATAATATCATAATCTATTGGTGTATTTTCAATAATCAATTTTACAAAATCTACCATATTTTCCAAGAGAGGTGAATATTTTATATTATTTGTGTCTTCCATTTTTTGAAGAGGTACAAAAATAAATTTTCGATCAACCTTTTTATTTTTAACTCTATTATCATCTTCAGCTACAGATGCAATACCTCTCTTATATTTTTGTAGATAATTTTTAATTCTTTCTTTCAATTTTGCTTCTTTTTTATCATTCCATTCGGGTAATTTCGTTCTGTTAATATCACCATCATACCAAACAGCAATTGAATCAAAGTGGGAATAGCCTATGAAACTCGCAGTTTCAGTAAAATAGTGAGGTATATCTAATTTTTTACATGCAGCAGCTAGTGGAGTATCTATCGCCCAATTTCCGTTATATATTAAAACAATTTCTGGTTTTATATTTTTAAGTAATAAATAATATGAAATAAAATATTTTAATACAATTTTAGAAACTATACTAAAGTCTTTTGTGCTATTTAATTTTGCAATTATTTTTAGATCCGCAAATTTCATTGTCCATTTCTTCGTAAAATAAGTTTCGGGTAATAATTTAAAAAGAAATAAGATAAAATTTGAAAAATGATAAAGAATTTTATGGATAGGACGAATAATATTGTATGTTTTTTTATTGGAGATAAATTTTAAAGGATATATTAATAATTTTATAGTATTAAAAATGAAATTATATCTAAATTTATTATAATTTTTTTTTTTCCTATTACCATCATACAATTCATTTAAAAATTTACATTTAAAAAAATATTTTCCTTGTAATGCATTGTGATGAATGGTCTTTGATCCTACTCTCTTATATCTTATAAAATTATTCATTAAAATATCATCTTTATCAAGGTTCCATTTTTCGTAAAGATCTAAAGAGATTTTTTTTAATGGTACTCTAGAAAAAAATTTATCTAAATTCAATATATTCTTATAGTTATTCTTTACGTAATATTCCCAATCAGTGGAATAGCCAGGTAAAAATAATGTTTCTATGTTTCCTCTGTTTTTAAGATACTCGGCTATCTTTAATGAAAATTTAGCCATTTTTTCACCTCCACTAGTTTTTATTAACAATTTTATGACTTTAACACCCCATATGCTTAATTCTTAAGAATATTATGTAATGAAACAGGCATTCAAATTATTTATTATTTTAAAGAATTGTAAATCTATTAAATTTATGATAATTTCTTATCTCGATTCAAATACAATTACTACTATATATATTTTATAAAAAGTGTTTTCTTAATTAATTTCTTTTTTAAATACGAGATTTAATTAATTGATTATATAGGGACATCGATTTTGTCACAAGAAATAATAGAGATCTCGAAGAACAATCGTCTATTGATGGATTTTATTCTATTAAAAATGAAGACAGTATAAACAAAATGATAGAAAACATAACAGAAGAGGAACATCAAGCATTATATAATAAAACAAATTTGGGGTGTCTTGAATAACCCCATCAAAAATGTAGACTGAAAAAGCCTTATTAAGTGAGCTTCTCCTTAAAAATTCTTAAAACCGTATGGTATGCTGCTTACTATTGATAATTATAAATATTCTTTAAAAGATATCAAAATTTTATTAAAACTTAGTATACTTAAATAATTTAGGCTATTTTCTTTTTAAAGTTAGCAATAAATTAAACTAATCTCATATTAAAATTAAATCCGTATTTCTTAGATAATAATTGAAAAATAATGAAATATAAAAAAATTGGAATTGTAATACAGGCAAGAATGGGCTCAACTAGGCTTCCAAGCAAAATCATAAAGAAGTTATATGAAAATGAGAATATCCTAAGTTTGTTAATAAAACGAATGAAATTAAGCAAACTAGTAGATATTATTATAATTGCTACAACTCCAAGCGAAATAAATCAACCTATTATCATTCTTGCTAAAGAATTAGGCGTATCATCTTTTATTGGTAGTGAAAATAATGTATTAAAAAGATATTATGAAGCTGCAAAAGAATATAAATTAGATCTAATAATAAGGATCACTTCAGACTGTCCCTTTGTCGACCCTTTTATATTAGATGAAATGATTAAGTTTTATGAAAATCATGATTATGATTACATTAAAAATATAGATGAAACAACAAGTTTTCCTAGAGGTTTTGACATAGAAATTTTTACTTTTAAGGTCTTAGAAAAAATTTTTTCCATTGCCAAAACTAAACCTGAAAAAGAGCATGTCACATCTGGGATTTATTCACATCCCGAAATTTTTTCAATATATAATTATAATGTTCCCTCCTTGAAGAAATTTGAAAATTTAAGATTAACAATTGATGAAAAAGAAGATCTTGTATTATGTAAAAAAATATATAAGATCCTTGTAAGTAAAGGAAAATCTATTGATTTCTCAATATTCGATATTTTTGACATTATTAGAAATCAACCAGAATTAATAAATATAAATAAGCATGTTCAACAGAAAAAAGCTTAGAATGAATAATTTTCAAAGAAACCAAGAATATTTTTTCACCATAATTAGATAATAAGTAATTGTTTTTTATTGATTCTAATGAAAATAAAGATTAAAGACGATATATATATTGGAGAAAATAGCCCTTGTTTTGTTATGGTGGATGTTGGAGCAAATCATAATGGTGATTTTGAAACAGCAAAACAATTAATAATTGCTGCTGCTAAGACGGGTGCTGATGCTATAAAGTTTCAAACATACACAGCTGAGAAATTATATTCAAAAAAAACACCTAAATTCATAAAAGATTCTATTGCTCCATATGAACTCATAAAAAAGTATCAACATCCAAGAGAATGGCTCCCTAAATTAAATGAAGTTGCTAAAAAGAATAATATCCTATTTTCCTCATCTCCTTTTGATTTTGAAGCTGTTGAGCTTTTAGAAGAAATAAACGTACCATTTTATAAAATCGCTTCACCAGAAATCGTAGATTTAGAATTAATTGAATATATCGCTAAAAAACAGAAACCTATAATATTATCAACAGGAATGGCAAACATGGGAGAGATAGAAGATGCTCTTAATACTATATTAAAAATTGGGAATGATCAAATTGTAATTTTACATTGTAATACATTATATCCAACTCCTTTCGAAATTGTTAACCTCAAAGCAATAAAAACATTAAAAATGGCTTTCAAATTCCCAATTGGTTTTTCAGATCATACATTAGGGATAGAAATTTCATTAGCAGCAGTCTCTATTAATGCTAAAATTATTGAAAAGCATTTTACTCTTGACAAAACTCAAAGGGGTCCAGATCATTCATTTGCATTAGAGCCAAACGATTTAGAAAAGCTTATAACAAAAATAAGAAACATTGAGTTAGCTATGGGAAATGGTGTTAAAAAACCTCATGAGCTAGAATTAAAAGAAAATTATAAAAAAGCAAGAAGAAGTATTATTGCAGCTAAAAATATTCCGAAAGGGACGGTAATCAATCGAGAGATGTTAATAGTAAAGAGGCCTGGTTATGGCATAAAACCTAAATTTATTAATTTAATTTTGGGCCGAAGCGCTAAAATTGATATTCAAAACGATGAGTGGATTACATGGGATATGGTATAATGATATTAATAAATAAATTATAACCTTTTTAATATATTTAATGAAAGTCTTTATTATTACTGAAGGAAATTTTAAAGCTGGTTTGGGTCATATTACGAGATGCATCTCAATATATCAAGCCTTCGAAGAAAAAGAAATATTCTCTTGCTGCATCATCAATGGTGATGAAACAATAAAGGATTTACTTAATGAAATAGATTATATTTGTTTTAATTGGATAAAAAATGACAAAAAATTATATAATATAATTAATCATGCAGATATCGCAATTATTGATTCTTATTCTTATGATGATTCCTTATCTAAAAAATTATCTGATATTGTTAATCTACCAGTATATATTGACGATAATAATAGAATAAAATATCCAAGAGGGCTAGTTATTAACAGTGGTTTGCATGCTAAATATTTAGATTATCCCAATGATCTTAAAGTGCAATATCTCTTAGGAGCACAGTATTCTATGCTAAAAAAAACATTTTGGGAAACGGAATATAAAAATATTGAAGAGCAAATTAAATCAATATTAATCACTTTTGGAGGAAGTGATATTAGAAATATAACACCTAGATTAATTAAAATTCTAAAAACTAAATTTCCAAATATTATAAAAAAAATAATCATAGGAGAGAATTATCAAAATGTAAAGGAAATAGAAACCGTAAGTGATAACAGGTGTGAATTATTTTATTCTCCAAATTCAGGGAGATTAAGAGAAATAATGTTATCTTCAGATATAGCAATCACTGCAGGAGGGCAAACAACTTATGAGTTGGCAAGTATCGGAATTCCAATGATTACTATTGCTGTTGCAAATAATCAAATCAAGAGTGTTGAAAAATTCACAGAATTAGGAATAAATTATTATAGTGGATGGTGGGAGGATACTGATTTATTTAATAACATTTTAATGTATATTCAAAAATTACAGAATTTAAAATTAAGAAAAAAATTGATTAAAACAGGCCAAAAATTAATAAAATCCGATGGAAGTAGGAGGATAGTAGATTTTATCATAAAGAAATTTAATGATAAAAAATTTAAAAAATAAAATTAAAAAAGTGGTTAGAATGGATTGTAAATTTATTAGATTGGCAGAAAAACATTTAGATTTAGTGAGAAACTGGAGAAATAGTATTGAAGTTAGTAAATACATGTATACAAACAATCATATAACGGAAGAAGAGCATTTGAACTGGTTTACTAAAGTAAATGATGATTCTACTAAAGCTCATTGGGTTATAAATGTTGATAATATTGATGTTGGCGTAGTTAACTTATATAATATAGATTTACATAACTATCGATGTTATTGGGCTTATTATTTAGCAGATCTTTCTGTAAGAGGTAAAGGTTTAGGAAGGCTAATTGAATTAAATATTTTAAATTATGTTTTCGAAAAATTAAAATTAAATAAACTTTGCTGTGAAGTTTTTAGTTGGAATAATCTTGTTGTTCAAATTCATCAAAAGTATGGTTCAAAAATTGAAGGAGAATTCCGAAAACATATTTATAAAGATGATAAATTTTATGATATAGTTTGTATGAGTATTTTAAAAGAAGAATGGGAAGAAATAAGAAAAAAAGTTGATTTCTCAATCATATATATTGAATAATTATGATTTTAAAATAGAAACATAAAATTCATACCTTATATTTTTAAAACCATTCATTACTGTATTTTTCTAGTTTGGGATTCCATTCATTAAAAAAGAAATCTTTCACATTTTTAATAGCATCTCTTAAACTCAATGTGAAGAAAGAAAGAATTAAACCCGGACCTCTTCTAGCAATTCTTTTTAATGTTATAGGTTTTCTCTTTAATGGAAATACACTCATTTTTTTTTTATATTTTTTCAAATCATCATCTGTGAAATTTTTAGTCAGATTAACTGTGAGAAAATTAGTATTTCCTCTCCTAGCGATATCTTTAATATATTCTAATTCGTTTTTAATTAAGCCCTGCTCTTTAGCCCTTGAATATAAAACTGTACCAGGATAGGGAGTAACAAAATGAGGAATATATATCATATGGTTTTTTTTAGCAAACTTTCGAGACTTACGAACACTTTCACGAGTTTCATTTTCTGCCCCAATCAACCAAGAAGCACCTCCAGCATTTATATTAAGGTTATATTTTTGGAGAAGATTTACCGCTTTTTGCATTTGTTCAACTTTGATCCCTTTATTATAATAATCTAACACTTTTTGGGAAGCTGATTCATATCCTACACCAATTTGCCAACATTTTGCTTTTGATATTTCTTTAACTAAATCATCAGTTAATAAATTAACCCTTGAAGAACACTTCCAAGGAATATTTTTTACTTCTGGTGTATTCATTTTTAATTTACAAAATTCAATAACTCTCTTCTTATTGTAGCAAAAATTATCGTCAAACATTAAGGCAAACTTAATTTTAAATTGTTTTTTAGCTATAACCATTTCATCTATAATATTTTGAGGACTTCGTGCTCTGACTTTACTCATTAAATAACATTTACAACAAAAAATGCAATTATTAGGACAACCCCGGACAGTGGAAATAGGAAAATAATAGTTCATATTTTTTAGATAATTCTGCATTGGGATCAAATCCCAAGCTGGTAACGGTATTTGATCGAGATTTTGAATAAGTGGTTGATCTGGTGTCTTTATAAATTTACCTTCTTCATTTTTAAAAATAATTCCTTTAACTGTATCAAGAGGTTCTCCTTTCTTTAAAGCATTCATTAAATTTACAGCAGTTAATTCCCCTTCCCACATGACAGCAATTTGAACTGCAGAATTATTAATTAGTATTTCTGGAATAGTACTTGCAACAGTATTTCCAGCAAAAATAATTGCATTTGGGTATTTTTTCCTAATCATATAAGAAATTTCAACGACATTATTGAATGCCATAATTAATCCTCCGATCCCATATGCTTCAGCTTTATTTCGGTTTAGTTGTTCTCTAAATTCCTCTCGAGATAAATTATCTCCAATACAATCGATGATACTAACTTCGTATCCCGCATTACGTAAGTAAGTAGCAACATAACAAATACCTACGGGATACCATAATCTTACCTTCATATTTAAAGGAGGATTAACTAAGCAAACCTTCATTAGAATTATAGTAATATCCTGTTATTTTAAAATATTAAATTTAAAAGTGAAATGTCTTAAATGTCTTAAATTTTTTTCTTATTTTTTATAATATTTTATTACCTTTCTTAAAGCTTTAATCACATCAAAAACATCTTTATCAGCCATTTTTGGAAATATCGGAATTGTAAGTAGTCTAGGATACAGCCATTCTATATTAGGTAAGATACCCATATGTAAATTAAATTTTTTTTTATAATAAGAATGATAATGAATTGGTATATAATGTACATTAACTCCAATATTTTCTTCTCTCATTGCTCTAAAGATATGATCTCGGTTAATTTTTAATTTTTCGAGTTCTAATTGGATAATATATAAATGCCAAGAATGTTTAATATTCGTTTTTACATAAGGTATTTTTATTTCCTCAATTTCCGAAAGTTCCTGATTATAAATTTTAATAATTTCTCTTCTTCTTTTCTGAAAATCCTTCAATTTATCTAATTGGTGAATACCTAAAGCTGCATGTAGTTCACTCATATTATATCTGAAACCCAAGTATTGCATATCATAGTAATAATCACCAAATTTACCAAATCTATTAGCAGCATCTTTAGAAATTCCATGTGTTCTAAACATCAGAAGTTTCTCATACAATTCATCATTATTAGTTGTAACCATACCACCTTCGGCAGTAGTAATATTTTTTACAGGATGAAAACTGAAAGCAGTTAAATCGCCTAAACTGCCTATCTTTCTATTCTTATATTTAGAATCTACAGCATGAGCGGCATCTTCAATTATTTTTAGATTATGATCTTCTGCTATTTCAATAATTTCATCCATATCACATGGTTGGCCTGTAAAATGAACGGGGATAATAGCTTTAGTTTTTTTAGTTATTTTTTTTTTGATTTCATTCGGATCAATATTGTAAGTGTCTTTTTTTATATCAGCAAAAATAGGAGTTCCTCCTCTATAAATTACACAATTGGCAGATGCTACAAAAGATAATGGTGTTGTAATTACTTCATCTCCGGGATTTATATCAATACTTGAGGTAGAAATATGAAGAGCAGCTGTTCCAGAATTTACCGCAACCGCATAATCAACATTTCTGAATTTTCTGAATTTTTCTTCAAAAAACCTCATTTTAGGTCCAGTAGTAATCCATGCTGATTTTAAAGAATCAACAACTTCATTGATTTCATTGTCATCCAAATACTGAGTGCCATAAGGTAGAAATTTTTTTCGGATGGGAGTTCCTCCTTCTATAGCTGGTTTTTCCATTTTTAAATCATTTCTTTTTCAATAATCCATTTTTCTAACTTTTTTATACCTTCTTCTAAAGAGACTTTAGGTTCCCAATTGAGTAATCTCTTTGCTTTTGAAATATCACACTCTAGTTTCATAATCTCTGCCTGTGGATGGTGATGTTCTATATGTTCAATACGATTTTTATCACCTATAATTGTTATTGCTAAGTCATTAATAGAAATATCTTTTCCCATCCCAGCATTGATTACTTCACCAACACATTCATTTACTTGAGTTGCCTTTACAATAAAGTCAGCACAATCCTCTACATATAAGAAATCTCTAGTTTGGGTTCCATCACCAAAAACTTGTATATTATTATTTGATAATTTTTTTTTTACAAAAATAGATACTACTCCACCTTCCATATTTGTCTTTTGAAAGGGGCCATATGTATTAAATGGTCTTAAAATAATAACTGGAAGTTTAAATCCGTAATAATATGAAAGAGCTAATTCTTCTGCGGCAAGTTTAGACCCCGCATAAGGAGATGTAGGTTTAAGTTGATGAGTTTCAGAAATTTTTTTATTAGAATTAGCTAAATCATAAACCATGCATGTACCTATAATGATTACTTTTGTTTTGTATTTACGAGATTCCTCTAAGATGTTAAATGTCCCTATGAGATTTGTTTCAAATGCTCTTTGAGGATGATTTAAACTTTCTTCAACATTTATTTGAGCAGCAAGATGAATACAACAATTGAATCTATATTTATCAAATAATTTTTTAATAATATCTCGATTTTTTATATCATCTACAATAAAATTCTTAAAATTAGGATTTTTTTCAAATTCAGTAATATTTCTTTTTTGTCCATTACTTAAATTATCGATGATGACTACAGATTTTTTTAAGTATAATAATTTTTTAATCACCCACCTTCCAATAAATCCAGCGCCACCAGTAACTAAAATTGTCATATCTAAAAATTTTTTTATAATATTTTATTTAATATTAAAAATTCTTGTAGTTCATCTTTTGTTAGGTAAGAACTATTTTTAGAATTAAAAGGCTTAGAAATATCAAATTTCTTTATATTTGGATATATATTATAATCAATTTTTGCTAAAACCTCCATAATTTGAGGAAAAATGATGTGAATATCATCAAGTTCATAAGTTCTTTCAGCTTCTTCAAAAGAAAATAGCTCTTCATATAATTTTTCCCCTGCAAACAAGCCAATTTCCTTTATTTGAATTTTTTCAGTTTGTTTTTTATATTTCTTTCCAAAAAACTCTACCAAAATTTCAATTAGATCAATGATTTTTATAACATCCATTTTAAAAACAAAAACTTCACCACCTTGTGCCAAAGTTAAAGTTTTCATTATTAAGTTCAATGCTGTATTAGTTGCCATTATGTATCGAGTCATATTAGCATGAGTTAAAGTAATAGGTAAATCACTTTTTACCTGCTCTTCAATTAAAGGAATTAATGAACCTCTAGATCCTAAAACATTTCCAAATCTAACAGAATAAAAAATAGTTTGTGCTGAACCTTTATAATAATTCGCAGCTGTAATTAGCTTTTCCCCTAATAATTTTGTTACTCCCATTGTATTACTTGGTGTAGCTGCTTTATCAGTACTGGTGAATATTACTTTTTCAATATTATTATCAATGCTTAATTCTATTAGATTTTGAAGTCCAAAAACATTTGTTTTAACTGCTTCAAAAGGATTATACTCACAAGCTTCTACATGTTTTAATGCGGCTAAGTGAAAAACGATATCTACATTTTTTAAAGCCCTACTTAATCTTTCTTTATCTCTAATATCTCCAATAAAAAACCTAAGTTTTTCTTCAGAATTTTTTAATTTTTTTGCTAAATTAAATTGTTTAGTTTCATCTCGACTAAATATCCGAATTGTTTTTGGAGAATTTTTTTTTAAAATAAATTCTATTAATTTTTGACCAATGCTTCCAGTCCCACCCGTAATTAGAATGGTTTTATTCTCTAATATATCCATTGTTATTACAAAAATATGGTAATTGGTATAATAATTTTATGTTAAGTTTTATTACATTCTACAAGAATTAACTTTTTAATTAATTCTAATTTTAAAACGCATTATTTTAGATATATTTTACTTCTTTGAATATTCATGAACAAAATTCCACAAGTTTAGGTAACTAATATTAATAAGAAACTTCTAAGCAGTAAAATTAGCATAAAATAAGATTATTATAATTTAAATTTAGAGAAACTAAACTTTGGTAAACCAACCAAATTTTAATTTATATACAATAAAAACTATCAAATTAATTCCTAGTGCTGGTTATTAATCAGACGTTATGCCTTTATCTCTCTTCAAATATTAATTTTTTTCAACAATTAAAAATAAATCTTACAAAAAATTCTATTTTCTTAATCAAACTTTATTTTCTTAAACTTTGTAAATAAAATCAAATTGATTTATTTTATTTTAAAAACTTTTATTTTATATAACATTTATAGTTAGTAATGTCAATTGTTTCACTTAGTTATTGTCTACCAACTTATAAACGTCCAGAAAGAGTACGCCAAATTATAAAACAATTTATTCAATTTCAAAGTAAAGAAATTGAAATTGTTATAGGAGATGATGATCCTTCAGATATTGAAAATCAGGAATTTATTAGAAATGTGAATGATACAAGGGTAAAATACTTTAAAAATAGGAAAAATCTTGGTTACGATGCCAATTTATGGTTAACCATTAAAAGGGCTAGTGGAAAATTTGTTTTTCTACTTATGGATGACGATGATATTGAAGTAAACGTAATTCCTTGGATTTTAAAAATTATAAAATCAAATGTAAACATTACGCAAATAAGAGGTTCTCTTGGTAACAATAACTCAAACAATAAAGGATTTTATTTTGAGTGTCAAGACAAATTATTAAAAAAGGGGTATTTGTCTTTAAAAGAATTGCCTTTTGGTCATGCTTCAGGAACTGTTTTAAGAAAGGCTGCATTAAATTTAATTCAAGCGAAAGAACAAATCGGTTCATTTTTTATACAACAAATCTTTATTACTCAAGCCGCCCTTAAAGGAGATACATTATTATCAAAAAAAGTTTTCGCATCTATTGGTAGTAAAGCATACAAATCCCAACAACCGAATTTACTTAAGGGAATCGGATATAATCATCCAATCGGATGGATTATTGTAACTAAGTATAGAATTCATATGATTTATAATCTAACAAAAGGAAAACTAAGAAGATTATTATTGAGGATAGAGAATCTTAGAATAATTCATTATTTAAACAGAATTATTAATCCATATTTGAGTCAAAAATCTTTCACGATTTTTGAAACGACCAAAACGTTGTTTAAAGGATTAATTACTGTTTTTTATTATAAAAAAATTTTATTATCACCAAGATTTTGGAAGAATTTGATGATTGGATTATATCTTATAACTTTCTATAATAATAGATTTATAGAATTATATAATCGCATATGTAAAACATAAAATATTTAGGCATCTATGGTTGTATAACTCGTGTTGGAAGTCTTATAAATTCTAATCCTACACTTCGAAATGTTATATCAAAAAAACTAACAAAGAAACTGTTAAAGTAAAATATTTGCAAATATTGATTATATTGCGAAAGAGTATAATTTAAAAGAATGTATTATGAATTTAGTAGTTTTTAGCTATATAATTATACTTTCCTTGTTTCATCATTACCAATTTAAAGATGAGACATTAACGTAATATCGAGGGAATGAAAAAAAACAAATATTCCCTAAAATTCATTTTTATAATAATAATATTAAAAACTGCAGTGAAAATACAGTTGGTATTTATTAGTGTAGTAATGACATCATATAATCATGAAAAATTTATCTCAGAATCTATAGAAAGTGTTTTAAACCAAACTTTTAGTGATTTAGAACTAATTATTGTAGATGATTTCTCAATAGATAAGTCTCGAGAAATTATAAAAAGATATAAAGAAAAGGATAATAGGATCAAAATTCTTTTTCATAAAGAAAACAAAGGCTTAGGCAAGTCAACTAGTGATGGAGTAAGTATGACAAACGGAAAATTTCTTGCATTAATTGATTCTGATGATGTATGGGATGAGACCAAGCTAGAAAAACAAATTAATGTTCTTGAAAAGGATGAAAATCTTGTTGTCTGGTCCGATGGTGAATTAATAGATGAAAATGGAAGATTGCTTGGGAAAACTTTTACTAATTTCTGTAATTCATCAAATAGAAAAAAAAGTGGTGACCTCTTTTATGAACTTTTATTAGGGAATATCATTAATAGAACTTCTTTAATTGTAAAGAGAAGTAATTTCGGGAAGGTAGATGAGAGATTTAAAAGATTTGATGATATCCAATTTGAAGTCGCTTTAGCAAAAAAATATAACTTTTTTTTTATAGACGAACCGCTAACTAAAATTCGAAGGCATCGTAAAAATATTTCAGCTTCTAATAAAAAAATCTTAGACTTAGATGCACTAATGATAAACAATCTCCTTTTAAAAAAATATTCTAATTCGATGTCAAAATCGATGAGACTTTCAAAATATAGAAATATTATTAATTTTTCCATTAAGTTAGGTAAATATTTAACAACGATTCCTGGTATTTACAATAGATTCAAAATAGATGTTTATAGTTTTATTTATAGGGTAAAAAATAAATTGGAAATCGATAATAGACTTGGAAATATCTTGTTAAATGACCAAAAACTAAAAACATATCAAGCTTTAAATAATTTAATTTCTTATTCTTTTAAAAGCTTCATAAAGGGACTTTCAATTATTTTTAAATATGAGAAAATTTCAAAATCTCCTACGTTTTGGTTAAATTTGTTTATTTTTTTAATAATTAAGAACAAATATTTGAGTAGTTTCCTTTGGTTTTTAAAGCGTAAAAATAAATCACTTTTACACCAGGTGTAGATTACTTTTAATAACCAGGATTTTTGAAAAACTATAGAAAATCAATATATTTTAATGAATTTAAGTAATTTTATGAAATCAATAGAAATAATAAATATAATATTACTTTAAAAAAAAAAGGTCTCCTTAAAAAAAATTGAATTTCAACTTTTCTTATTATTAGGGATTTCTATTCTTACTCCTCTCTTTTTAAGCCACTTACCAAATTTCTTAGGAAAAGGTATCTTCAAACTAGCAGCTACTTGTTCCAATAAATTAAAATACTCAATGCTTAATTTTTTCATATTTCGAAATAATTTTTTAAATATTTTTTCTTCTTGAATATTTTTTTCAAATCTTTCCTCAATATAACTTTGATTCATTATATGTTTTTCAATATCACTATAATCAGATATTTGGGTTGTTAACATCGGATTAACCATTAGACACATATGTTTACTTTGTATTTGGTCTGCTAAATATACATCTAAAATATCTTGGAATTTATTTATCGTTTCTATTCCTTCATATCTTTGTATAATTGTGCCAAAAATCTTTTTATTATATGCTAATGTGTGAGTAGCACGACCATTTTTTAATAATATTAAATTAGGTTTGATTTTGGTCAATTTTTCATGTGTGTTTGCACCTAGATAAAATAAATACCAATCTAAATTTCCAATTTGTGAAATTGCTTTTTTAAGATGTTTTTCCGGATTTTTTACAATAAATTTAACATCGTCTTCAAAGATCAGCACGTTATTTAACCCTTTCGCTTTAGCTATTTTTATAATAGCTAAAGCCGATTTGATACAACCAACTCTACCATCATCTTTTTTTATTGCTGAAAATCTTTTAACTCTATTTAAAATTCTCACCTTTTCAAATTCTTTTTGAATTTGTTCCCATCTATCAGTCCTATGGTCGAGGTTAATACAATAGATCTCATCAAAAAAATCAAATGAATTCATTTTATTTGGTTTTTCGTTTATAATTAATACATATTATATGTATTTTAAAACTTAAAATTCACTTAATTCTCTTTATATCTCCCTTTTTTACAATTCCAAAAAAGTAAAAAATTAAGGTTATTAAATTAAACAAGACACAATAATAAATTTAATTTAAAATGTAATTAATCCAAAATAAAATGTTGTTATGAAATTTGTTTGGAGGAACCCGTAATCAAAGCACACGAGATAAATGGTTAGCAAAAATTCTTAAATAAATACCACCAAATTCTCGGATTTTAGACGCCGGAGCTGGTGAACAACAATATAAATCTTTAGGTTCATAATTATCTTATGTTAGCCAAGATTTTGCCCAATATGATGGAAAAGGTGATGGAGTCGGGGAAACACACAGGTAGGCGGGATTATAACAATCTCAATAAAATGAATAAAATATATTTACTTAACATTTCCCTATAAACCCCCCTAATATTATTTTAATTGTTTTAGACACTCTACGATTTGAAAAAATTCAAAATATTAATAAAAAACATAGTTTGACCCCAAATTTAATGGAATTAATGATATAACTCAATCTATTTTAAAAATTGAATAACAAATAGCCCTTTGACAGTAGCTTCGCATATTTCTATATTTACAGGTTTATATCCCTCCCAAATCAAACTATTAAGTAGCATTATTAACAAAATTAGATCGAAAATTCCTGTAATAACTGAAATTCTTAAAAATATGGGTTACAATACAAGTTGCTTTTACTAATCCTTGGATTAAAAAAATCACTGAATTGGCTAGATGTTTTAAAAAAATTGCTAAAAATTAGAACACAAGTAGTTACTTAATCAAAAAAAACAATATACTCATGTGAATTGGAGGGTGCTCATTGAGCTTTCACTGGTGTCATGAATGGAACTACATCTCATACTCGAGAAAAAAATACTTTCTTGAAATCAAAATCTTCACAATTTCTTTTAAAAATCGTGATTTAAATGACTCATATAAAAAATATATGGAAGTTTTAAAAACAAGACTTGAAAAAGCATTTAAAGAAATAAAGGAAAAAGTATTAAATTATTATTTTAAATTTTAATAAATTTAATTAATACTAATTATTGTTCATAAAAAATAAGTAGTGAGAATAAAACCTGTCAGAGAATCTCGTTCAATTCTGGGAAACGAATATAGTGTGCCCAATTTGTAAAGGAAAACTAACAATTTCGAAATTAAGAATTTTTTGTGAAAATTCTCATGGTAATTTTACTTTTGAGGATGGAATACCTTGTTTTATAGACAAAATTCTTACAAAACCTCAAAAATCTGAACTTGGATGGTGTTTACCAAGAAGAAATTCAATTCGAGCAAAAAAAAATTATTTTAATGTAGATCAAAACTGTTATAAATGGGCTTTGAATTGGATTAATAATCAAACAGTAAATAGAGATACAAAAATTTTATGTATTGGGGGAGCTTTCCTTGATGACATTCCCCATGTTAAATCAAATTACAAATTCAATATCGACCATCTTTCTTATAAATATATTGAAATTTTCCCTGAGATGATTCAAGCTAATGTCAAATATATCTCATCAAAATCAGAATTACTTCCGTTTAAAGATAATTTCATAGATATTATCTATTCTAGAAATAGTATGGATCATTTTGAAAATCGTATAAAAACTTTAGTAGAACTTAATAGGGTTTTAAAACCAGAGGGTAAATTGTTTATTTCAGTCTATTATTATTCTAATTTTATTAATGCACATGAAACTACAAGTATAGATAAGGATTTTGTAGAAAATCATCTAAAAAATTTATTTGAAGTTGAATATATACAAATTAGTCCTAGTGAAGTCGAAGGAGTACCTCAAGGACCACTATTTTCCTTACCAAATAATAAGAAATTAAGCTGGTTATATGTAGTTTCAAAGAAAAAAGAAATTTATGAAGATTATGATGCACAAATATTAAATAATTACGCTAAATTAACGTCAGATTTTCAGACAGCCATATATTATCAGAAAAGAAAAGAATATAGCAAAGCGGTTGAATTTTTTGAAAAAGTTAGTAATCAAAAGGCATTCCTAGAATCTGATAAAAATAGAATCCTTTATTCCAGAATACAGTGTTTAACAATTTCAAATAAAAATGAGCTAATAAAATTCTTCAATGAATTTAAAATAAGTAACAATGATATTTTTTGGTGGAAAATAGTTATTAATGCATTTTTAGGGTATTTAGATAAAGAGATTAAAAATGCAATAAAGCGATATTTACCAGTTAAAACCCAGAAGTATTTAATGAGGTATATAAAGATCAAGAAATTTAAATGGCTTAATATGAATGGAGTTTATTTAACTTATCTAATCACTTATTTAGATCATCTAATATTAAAATTACCTCCTCTTATTCAATCAATTTATAAATCCTTAGGAAAGTTCAAAAATATAATTAGTGATTAAAAAAAATCTAAATAACTTATTCCATAAGGAAAATAAAATGTTGGTGCTTGTTATTTTTTATTTATATTTAATATAAATTATATAATGTGTAATTTAACACTTAGAATTCACTTAAAACTCTCTAAATCTCCCTTTTTTTCGATGTAAAATTAGATAATTATAGTAAACTATAATAATATTTAATGCAATAAATTAAATTCAGATTTAGACAAAATAAAAATGTTATTATTTCACATTTCAAAAAAACTCTTTTATTCATTAATTTAATTATTCAAATAATAAAAGTGGAGATATCAAATCAAAACATTTTTGGGAATTTTTATTAATAAATTTTATCTAATTTTAAAGAGAAGGAATTTAGAGAATATATTAAATTTGGTGAAAAATTGGTTGTTCTACCATTATTTTTGATCGATTATAACAATTTTCTCTTTTTAGCTAACCAATCAAAAAGATAATCTTCAATTTTAATTGTAGGTTCCCAATTCAATTTATCTTGAGTAAATGATATATCAGCTAATGTCTCTCTCATTTCTCCCTCTCTAGCTGGAATATATATTGTTTCGTGGGAAAATAATTTTGCTAATTCATTAATAGAGTGGTTTTTAGCTGTCCCTAAATTGAATACGTCGCAATCCCATCTTTTTTTGCTAATCTCAATAAGACCTTTACAAATATCAAAAACATTAATAAAATCCCGTCTCTGTTCACCATCACTAGTAATTGTGAGTGGTATATTTTTTAAATATTGTTGTTCAAACACACTAACTACGGTAACATAGGATCCCTCCTTTGGATGTCTATTTCCATATACATTAAAAAATCTAGCAATTCCTGTCTTTAAACCATATAATTTATTATATAATCTAAAGTGTTCTTCACCAAGCCATTTACTATAGGAATAGGGATTCAAAAAAATATCACCTTCAATCGCACTCGTGGAAGAATACACCATTTTCGCATCAAATTTTCGAGCTAATTCAGCAACCTGTAGTGTTCCATAAGAATTAACACTTATAGTTTCAGCAGGATTTTTTAAGCTTTCTTGTATTCTTGGTAAAGCAGCTAGATGGAATATTACATTCAATGCATCTAGACTCTCAATCATCTCAAAGCATTCTTTCTTAAAAATATTTCGAATATCTTGAATATAATATGTTGCTTTAGGATTCTTATATCCTTCAGAACCACTAACTAAATTATCGATAACATAGATTTCTTTATTTTCATCTTTTACAAGCACATCAACAAGGTTACTACCAATAAATCCGAGACCTCCAGTGACCAATATTTTCTTGTTCATATTATGATTTCTAATAAATTATATAATATTAAATTGTACTTTGAACTTTCTAAGGAAATAGAAGAAATGGATTTATAAAGGAATAATAATGTAAGCTTAGAGTTACCTACAATAATTTATCCACACATTCCTGATTTTTTGATTCATTTTTTTTCTCTTCAGGCCAATCTTCAGAAGTCTTATCCACTAACGATGCCTATTTTAACGAGTTATTCTGTCCCTTTAATAGTATATTATGATCATTTGACCTTGTTAATTCTGGCGGGTTATGATTGCATGGGACAATAAGTGATATAACGAAGAAAATTTTTATAAAATAAAATATTTCTAAGAATATGTGTTTTTTTAATGATAACCACGCCTTTAGTAATTGAAATAGAAAGTTTTACCCTATTTTTATGGAATTGCAAAATATTATAACATCTATTGAAACTGATAAGTTAGACCTTGAATTTTCTAACCAAATCTTCTTAAAAAATCTTTGTAGGTTAATTCAATACCAGTCTTAAGATTAATCTTCGATTTCCAACCTAAATTATTAATTTTATCAACATTCAGTAATTTTCTCGGCATACCATCTGGTTTTGATGCATCATAATGAAATTCGCCTCCAAAACTGATAATTTCTCTTACTAATTCAGCAAGCTCTGAAATAGATTTATCTTTTCCCGTTCCAATATTAATAATATCACTTTCATTATAATTATTCATCAAAAAAACACAAGCCTCAGCTAGATCATCAACATAAAGAAATTCTCTTCTTGGGTTGCCACTACCCCAAATTTCAACAGATTTAGCTTTATTTATTTTAGCTTCGTGAATTTTTCTTATTAATGCGGGTAATACGTGAGAATTATATAAGTCGTAATGATCATTTGGACCATAGAGATTTGTAGGCATTACACTAATAAAATTAGAATTATATTCACGTCTATAAGATTGACACATAATAATACCTACTATTTTTGCAATTGCGTAAGGTTCATTTGTAGGTTCTAATTTACCGGTAAGGAGTGCATCCTCAGACATAGGTTGGGGGGCAAATTTTGGATATATACATGAGCTCCCTAGAAAAAGTAATTTCTTTACGTTGTGTTTATAACTGACATTAATTAAATTAGTTTGAATTGCTAAGTTACTATAAATAAATTGAGCAGGATAGGTATTGTTTGATAAGATCCCACCAACCTTAGCTGCAGCCAAAAATACATATTCAGGCTTTTGATCATTAAAAAAACTAGTTACTTTAGCTTGATCGGTTAATTCCAATTCATTATGTGTCCTTAATATTAAATTTGAATAATTTTCTTTTTTTAAAAATCGCGTTATTGCTGAACCTACAAGTCCAGTATGACCTGCAATATAAATTTTCGAATTTTTTTCCATCAAGATCAGTTTAAAAGAATCTATTATTTCATTATATTTTAAATAATTGATGATGATTTTAACTTTTTGTTTAAATCCTATTTATTATTAAGAATTAAGAAAGAAGTATAAATGATGTGGTATTAACCAACTCACATGATGATTTTAAATAATAATCCAATCCTCCATATATAGATCATGTTTATATGGTCCTTCCACACCAAACCACTTCTTTGGAGCGATTATTATTTTTCCAGGATTAGCATTGAGAAAGGCACCCCACCAACTGAAAGAAGAATTAGCAATTATCTGATGATTACAGCAAGACATTAAATACAATTCAAGATAATCCTTTAGAATTGGAACGATATGTTTTATATGAGGAAATTTTTTTTTCATATAATTTCTACTCCATTCTTGGTCATCAGAAAAAACAACAAATTTATAATTAGATTTACTAAATTTTTCTTGAAAGTAAATTATTGAATTCTTATAGTAATCTGTTTCTATTAAATTGATATAAACATTTGGAAATGTAAGATAATCACCTCTACGAATATGTAATGCGATAGAAATTATCTCTTTATTATATATTTCGGGAAATTTTTTCTTTAAATACTTCTTTTCTGAAGGAGAAATAAAATATAAATAATTTAACAATTTTTTTCGATATATATCAAAGTATTTAGCAGATTGAAAATATCCTTTAAAAATGATTCCCAATTTGTTATGAATATTAGGAATTTGAGTTGGACTTGGAATTTTATGATAAGTAAACTTTTTTTCTATAATCGGGATTAATTTCAAAGAAAGAAGGTTCTTAATAACAGAAATTTTACAAAATGCCGTTTTCCAGTAAACCGGTCTTGTTTTAACAATACTTGGTGATTCTTTGATTTTTTTGAAAACTGGTATTAATGAGTGTTTCAATGAATATGCTAACGTATTTGCTATTTGAAATAATTGATTTCCTATTCCGCCCATAATTTCTGCTGAAGCAATCTTGGTCGGATAATTTTTTGCTTTAATTTTTGAAAAGTTTATTATTCTATTTATAAGTTTAATTTTGGTTAATTTATAGTATATAAACCTAATTAATTTTAGATTTGCAGACACATTTTGTAGAATAATAAATTTAATCAATCTATAAAAAATATATTTTTTCAAGCTCATCTATAAGAATTCAAATAGTTGGTAAATTAAAAATATTTCAAATCGTATGGAGAATGAGTTCCTTTCTATAGACCATAAAGTCTAAAAAAAAATGTGATGAAGAGGAGGAGAATTATTTAATGACAATAATATATAGTATGTAGAGAGTGTGGTTTAGAACCAATAAGATTAAACTTTGAAGGTTTATCATTAAAATGATATTATTTTAAAAATTATGGTTTATATTAAAATATGATGAACTCATATATAATTAAAAAATAATTTTGTTAACCAATTTTAATTCTCCTTAGCTCTTACTATTTCTTACTTGTTCTTTAATCCAGTTATAAGATTACTCCATTCCTATGAATTATAGGAAAAACTCGAAGCTGGTGGCGTTTCTTATAAGAACATGTTAATAAGAGATAGAATCACCTAGGAATTATTTCGGGTTAACCAAGGGTTTAAAAACTTTACCAGTTTAAAGAGAATGGGCAAATTTTTATCGGATGCTCCTCGAATTTATAATTTTTTTATTTTATTACAATTAATACAAGGCTTTAGAAGTTCATTATAAATGATAATCCAACAATCCATATATAAATCATCGTATAAAAACAAAAAAAAATTTTATATGATAAACAAGATTATAAATAAAATAGCATATCAATTCTTTCAAATTTAACTGTTACTAGCATTTTTAGCTATTATGATAAATATTGAATTAGAAAATAAAATTAAAGATAAACGAAATAACTGGTTGGCTCTTTATAGCAAAAATATTGCATCTCAATCGGGGGAAGATGGTGTAATAGAAAAAATATTTGAAATAGTAAAAGGAAATAATTGGTGTGTTGAATTTGGAGCATGGGATGGAAAATATTTAAGTAATACATGGAATTTAATAACTAATAAAGGTTGGTCAGCTGTACTTATTGAGGCAAACAAAAAAAAATATCAACAATTAATTAGAAGATATAGGGGTAATAACCGAGTAACTTGTTTTAATAAATTAGTTGAATTTTCTAATGAAAATACTTTAGATTATATTTTATCTAATACCCCTATTTCTCAATCTTTTGACCTATTATCTATTGATATAGATGGAAATGATTACCATATATGGGATTCAATGAAAAAATATAATCCAAAAGTAGTAATTATTGAATTTAATCCTACAATTCCTAATGATATAGAATTTATTCAGCCAAAAAATATGAAAATTAATCAAGGTTCATCATTACTTTCATTAGTAAAACTAGGAAAAAAAAAAGGTTATGAAATAATAACAACAATAGGGGCTAATGCTTTTTTTATTAAAAATCAATATTTTGGTTTATTTGGAATAAAAAATGATCCACTTTCTTTATTATATTATGATAAAGAAGTATACACGCGGATATTCCAACTATTTGATGGAACTTTAGTATTAGATGGATGTGATACACTTATCTGGCACAGAAAAAAAATAAACCAAAAAAAAATACAAGTATTGCCTAAATTCCTCAGAAGGATTCCTCCAATACACCTTTCTATTATATTGAGGGATGTTAAAAATAGAGTTAGAAGAAAAAGTAAACGCTTTATTAAACATATTTTAAATTTTATATTTTTTTGTAAAAATATTATATTTTTTGATAAAATAGTAGAAAAATACAAAAAAAAATAGCAATAAATTTTTAAGGTGTATTATTAAATTTTGAAAATATTACGAGTGAGTTTTAGAATGATTAAAACTCTTACGCAAATAACTAATATTAAAATAAAAAATTTAATGTGAATTTTTTGAAGTGTAAACAAAAATTAAATTTTTAATCACTTTTGATTCAATAATTTTGCATGTTTGAAAAAAAGGAAAAGAAAATGATTAAAATTAGAAATAAATAAAATTGATGAATCTCTAAGTAATCTTCCAAAATTCTCTCGAATTTGTCGGAGAATTTATTGTTTTTAAAATTATTAGCTTACTTTACACCAACTTGTTTACAATTCACACTCTGATTTAGTTTTAAGTGAAAAAAAAGAAGTGATATAAGATAATATAAAATTTTTTAAGTTTTCGCATTTTCTTATGATGAATACGGAGGAGAATTATTAAAGATTAATATTTAATATGTCGAGAGGGTGGTTTAGAATCAACATGATTAAACCTTAATTAAAATGATATTATTTTAAAAATTATGTTTTATATTAAAATATGATGAACTCATATATAATTCCAGAAAAATGTACACACGTTAAATTAGATATTGGTCTTTCATACGGTGCAAATCAATGTTCCACTTGGTTACAAAACGAACCAAGACTCATGGTATTTGGATTTGAACCAAATCCAGAATCAGTAGAATGTATTAAAAAAGGTGATATTCAATTAAGAGATCCCGCTCATGCAAGAGCAGGTATGCCTCTTGATAAGAAATATATAGATGAAGGGCGAATACATATAATACCTGTAGCATTAAGCAATGTTGAAACAGAAAAAAAAATGGATTTTTATGTAAATTCTAAAGATTGTGGAACATCTAGTTTATATAAACATAATGAAAAATACCTTGGGCCGATAAAAAATGTAGTTAAGGTTCCAGTTATTAGTTTAAAAATGTTTTTTGATATTTTTCCCTGGGATAGATTTGAATATATTGATTACATTAAAATAGATGCTCAAGGTTCAGATTTAAATATTTTAAAGGGAGCAGGAGATTATTTAAAAGAAAAAGTAGTATATGTTACTGCAGAACCAGACGGGAACCAATATTTTGGTGCTCATGATTGTAATAAAATTAATATTACAAATTATATGATTAATCAAAAGTTTAAACCAGTTAATCACCCAAATACTATTGATCCTACTTTTTTAAATAAAAAATTTAAACGTTTGAAAAAAAAAATATTTATTTGTCAAAGGTAGTAGGTAGTAAATGATAAAAACAATGAAGCAAGAAAATATATTGAAAAAAAGTCCATTAGAAGAAAAAAAATTAAAATATATAAAAAATAACTATATCACTGTTTCCACTGGTTTATTTCTTATTTTTTTTTTTTTTCTCTTCTATAATTATCCATTCATCAAGAGGGTAATGCCAAAAAGGTATATAATACACAATATTAGTAGATAACAAGGCTGCAGAATATGAAAAACTACTTTTTGAACTAACTAGAACTTTTGATGTAACTAAATTATGAAAAGAATTTTCTATACAATCATTCAAACTGAAGTGCACATTCTTGAAAAATAACTTTCTAAAGTCTTTAATCTTACCCTCCGAATAGATACAAATGCTATAATCGGGAAATTTATTTTTCAATAATTTAATAATTTTTTGATAAACTTTATTTGATGTATACCGCTCAATTATTTCTTTATTTACATCTCCTCTCCTAATATGAATTGCTATATCAAATTTAGATTTGTCTGGCTTTTTGGTTGAATAATAATAATTTCTAATTTTTTCTAAAACTTTGGGTGTATAAAACATACTCGGATTTTTGGACTGATGTACTAATTGAGAGTAATCTTCTTCTATATCAGCATCTAAATTTTCAATATAAGGTATTCCAATAAATTCATTCAGTTTATCTTCTGTTTGTGTATGCGCTATAGAATGAAATGGTGTATGTATATATCTGTATTTTTTGTATTCACAAAAAGCAATTCCTGATAGAATTGCTTGATATTGAGCACCAAAACCATCTTTTTTACCTCTTATTGTATATGTTATGCACATTATATGAATATACTTATTAGTTATTTTTTGCGACCATTTTAAAGCTTAGACTTTCACCACTTGTTCCGGTTCCATTTGTAACCAGAATGATCTTGTTTTTGGATATATCGATTATTTTGTATAAGAAAGGAAATTTAATTAAAATAAGATACTAAAATTTTTTCTTAAATACTTCCTGTACAAATCTTATAATTCTTTATTTTATTATATTTCAGTAATAATTAAAATAATTGCTTGAAAACATCCCCAATTGATAAATTGTTTTCTTGAATATTTAATATTCTGTATTTTGTCAAAACTGAAATTGTATCATTATAATAATTTCTATTCACAATATTAATCGTTAAACTCTGATGATTTTTTTCAATATTTCTCACATAATCAAGATCCTTAAGTTCTAATAACAGCTGTTCGATATTTTTTCCAACTTTTACCTCAATTTGAATTTCTGATTTCTTTAATGATTTTATAATTTCATCCTTTTTTCCTACTTTTAGAATTTTTCCCTTATTAATAAAGGCAACATGATCGCACATTTCTTCTATAATACCCATATCATGGCTAGTTATTAGAATTGTTTTATTTGACTTTTTGAATATTTTGATCAGAGATGCTTTAGATTTTACATCTAATCCCCTAGCAGGCTCATCTAATAAGAGAATTGGCCGGTCTATTATTAATGTCCTACAAACGGCTAATTTCACCCTCATTCCGCTTGAATATTTTAATACATATTGATCGAGCCAATCTTCTAAACCAAATAATTTTGCTACTTCATTAATCCTCTGTTTATAATTCTTAATCCTATAAATTTTTGCATAATATTTTAAGTTATGATAACCAGTCAAATCACTATAATTCATCCCGCCTCCTAGCATGAGCGATAAGCAAGATTTTGCTTTCTTTGTTTCAATCTCTATATTAAAGCCATCAATATAAACCTCACCAGATGTTATCTTTCTAATTAGGGTTAATATTTCGATAAATGTGGTTTTTCCCGCTCCATTGGGTCCTAATAAACCAAAAATTTCTCCTTTTTTAATAGAAAGATTCACTCCATCTAAAGCTCTTACTTCTTTATTCCATCCTTTGAGCTTGTAAACTTTTGTTAGATTGACTGCTTCTATGGCTAATGGGATCATTTTTTTCAATATATTTGAATTCTATATTTATCAAAAATATAATTAAAGACTCTTAATCCAAGAAATGGTGATACTACTGCCAAGAAAATAACAATAAGAAAAGTAAATGTATGAGACGTAATTGAAATTATAATATTATTCTCAATCCAAATATATCTTATAATAACAAAAATATAATAAAAGGGGTCTAAACGTGCAATATTTTGAAAACTTTTAGGAAAAAAATCAAAAGGCATACCAATACAACTAAACATCATTAAAATAGTCAAAGGTATGGAAAGAAGAGGTTCTAGACGTGGTTTTGAAAGTCTAAAAATAGCTAAAAACAACCCAATTCCACTAAAAATTAATGTAATCAGGAAATAAAAAAGAAAAATAAAAAATACTGTAATAATAGAAACTGGATAAAGTATGTAACACCAAATAAAAAAACTTATAAAGTTTACTGAAATTAAAATTAAATGAGATAAGAAAATACCGAATAACAAATTTGTCCTTCTAAATGGGGCTATTATAAGTAGTGTAAAAGTATTTGCACTTTTTTCTCGGGCTATATCCCCTGTAAATCGTGATATTATTTGATATAATAACACTATCTGGAATGATGTGAATAGATATACAACAAAATTTCCCCCGTCCCATGGACCAAAATTATCAGTGTAAGTTAAAATCCTCCCCATTGTTATTAATGGCACTACAATAGTCAGCATTGGTGTGAAAAAACTCATAATTAATGGCAATTTATGCCTTGTTACCACCCTAACATTTTTTTCTGCAATTGCAAAGATCTGAGAAATGTTATCTTTTATCTCCTCAACTAACTTCATTTTTCTCTTATATTTGAATTTAAGAGTAATTTTTCTAACACCTCAACCAGCAATACGTGATCATTTATTTTTAAGTTCCTTCTGTAATTTATTATATAATTTTTGATTTAAAATAAAAATTTATAAATTGTTAAATATTTTATGGTTTGAGATTTTAGGATGGAGAATTATAATATAAAATATCTCAATATCTTAATATTGGGATATTTGAATTTACTTTAAATTTTTGAATGATATTGTCCACCAAATTTATTCTCAGCTGTAGGAGATTTTGCGTCCAAAAAGTTCAAAATTTTTTTAACATTACAAATTTTAAAAATTATTCTATTTGAAAATAGGCATTAACTCAGTGTCAATTTAAAAAAAATATGAGGTAGCAAATTAGTCTTAGTGAATTACAAGCTCAAGTTTAGCGACAAAAATAGTAATGTTCTATTTAGGGGATCGCTTAATAGAATGAAAAAAGAAAGAGAGGTGACATTTTTGTCGGCAAAGAATAATTTGCTATCTCATAAAAAAAAAATTCTATAAATTGTCATTTATATCATTTCAAAAAAATCTTAAAATTAATCTAATATTAAAGAATTAAAAATAAAAAGAATTAAACGAGAAAAATTAAAATAAGGGTGATAACTATTAAGGGAGTTATTTTAGCGGGAGGAGCGGGTTCAAGGTTATCTCCTTTAACGAAGGTAACAAACAAACACCTTTTACCTGTTTACGATGAACCTATGATCTATAAAGTAATTAGAACTCTCACAAAATCGGGAATAGAAGATATTACTATTGTTCTGGGAGGTGAGAGTGTTGGTGAT
>SDBU01001674.1_pt1 | contig 30931 bp, 32 predicted proteins | sample 2277071 | NCBI WGS metagenome assembly SDBU01 (sample SAMN10397929, study PRJNA504765) | marine sediment metagenome | isolation source: marine sediment core GS08_GC12, 126 cmbsf | place: Arctic Ocean: Gakkel Ridge, Loki's castle | collected 2008 | reverse complement strand
CGTCTTTAACAACGAGATGCTTCACTATAGTTCAGCATGACAGATGAGACCCGGAACCTGTCCTGAGTGAAACGAAGGATCTCTCATTCAGGGTGACACTTTGTGTCAGTTCTTCATATCTCTGTGTCTCTGTGGTGAATTCTTTATCCGTGTTCATCTGTGGTTAAGAATTTTCTTTAATCTTTCCAAACTTTCTCCATCTTCCACATTGGCTACTGAAAGGTCTGGATTATTTCTCTTTAATAATTTGCTTAAGACCCTTTTCGGTCCTATTTCCAGGAATAATTCAATCTTTTTCCTTTTCATCTCCTCTGTTGTCTCCCGCCAGAGAACGGGATGAGTCACCTGGGCAATCAAAGCATTTTTTATCTCCTCAGATTCTTTGACCTCCCGGGCGGTGCTATTGGCAATAAGCGGGATTTTCGTCTCCCTCACCTCTATTTTTTCCAATTCAACCGCCAGTTTTTTCCCGGCATCTTCCATAAGAGCAGTATGAAAAGCACCGCTTACCTTCAAGGGAATAATTTTTCCGGGTGTATCATCCCTGAAATATTCTATAAACTTCTCAATCCCCTTTATTTCGCCGGAAACAACAACCTGCTCAGGGGAATTAATATTGGCAATCTTTACTAAGCCCGATGATTGCGCCTTTCTACAAATTTCTGCTATCCTCTCAAGAGGAGCACCAATCACCGCAAGCATCTTACCGGGATATCGCTGGGAGGATTCCAACATAAATCTCGCCCTTTTCTCTACCAGTTGAAGACCATCTTCAAAAGAAAAAACTCCGTCAGCAACCATAGCCGAGTATTCTCCCAAACTATGACCCGCAAAAACAACCGGGACAATACCGTATTCTTCTTCTATAACTCTATAGGCAGCGATTGAGGCGGTTAAAATTGCGGGCTGACAAATTTCAGTACTGTCTAATTTTTCTACCGGTCCCGTAAAAATTATATCGGAAAGGTTAATCCTTAAAATCTCATCTGCTTCTTCAAAAGTTCTTTTAGCTGAATCAAAATTTTGATAAAGGTCTCTCCCCATTCCTACGTATTGAGAACCCTGCCCGGGAAAAAGAAAAGCAACTTTCATAAGTGCGTTCGGACTATCTTCTTCAGCGGCACGTTCATCAAACCCAGCGAGTTTGATTTCACTCTGTAAATCTGCTCGCTCGTCTGCCTTTGGCAGACACCATGCCCGCTTGCAGATTTACAAGGCACGCTTACAGAAATAGTCCTCTCTTTGTGTTTTACACACCAAGGCAAGGAAGTTTCCTGAAGAGTGCCTTCATGACGACGAAGCGGGCACGGTATCCGAAGGATGAGCGAGGAGGAATGAGAGTGCAGATTTCCTCGCTGGGGAAATCAAGCGTGCCGATGAAGGATAACTTCCTTGCCTCTCTAAAATCTAATTATGCAGGAACCCCAGGTAAGACCGGCGCCAAAAGTAACCAGAAGAACGAGGTTTCCCGGTTTAATTCTTCCTTTTCTTAGCGCTTCATCCAGGGCTACCGCTACGGAAGCAGACGACATATTTCCGTACAAATCAACATTAATATAGAATTTCTCTAAGGAAACATTTACTCCCTTAGCCACCGCTTTAATAATCCTTAAATTTGCCTGATGGGGAATAACCAAAGCCAATTCCTCCGGAGATATAGAGAGAAGAGACAAAACTTTTTTGATTGCTTCCACCATAGATCTAATGGCAACTTTGAATAAAACCGGACCTTCCATCTTCATATAATGCAAATGTTCATCGACAGTCCTATGCGAAGCAGGCATCCTGGAACCCCCTGCCGGAACATGAAGCAAGTTTCCGTATTTACCGGCTGCGGCAAGCCAACTGCTTAAAATACCCTTTTTATCATCCTCGGCAGGAACAATAACCGCTGCCCCTGCTCCATCTCCAAGCAGCACACAGGTACCACGGTCGGTATAGTCGGCAACTCTGGACATCGCCTCCGTAGCAATCAAAAGAATCCTCCGGTAAACTCCGGTTTTAATAAATTGTTCTGCTACTGATAAGCCATAAACAAAACCGGAACAAGCAGCATTTAAATCAAATGCCGCAGCGTTAGTCGCTCCAATTTTATCCTGAATAATACAGGCGGTAGCGGGAAAGAACATATCGGGAGTTACCGTAGTAACGATAATTAGTTCGATTTCGGAAACATTTACTTTCGCTTGCCGCAAGGCAGAAATAGCAGCTTTCGCTCCCAGGTCTGAAGCCGCTTCTTCCTTGCTAACAATATGACGCTCCTTTATTCCGGTCCTTGCCGTAATCCATTCATCAGAGGTTTCTACTATCTTCTCCAAATCCTTATTAGTCAGAACCTTTTTAGGAAGATAGGAGCCGGTGCCTGCAATTACCGCTTTTTTCATTATTTTCCCTCAAGTTCTTTAATCGTCTTTGTTAAACGTGGAACTATTCCAGAGATTGCTGCTTCCTTTCCCAGTTTAATTGCACTGGTTATAGCCAATGCCGGGGAGCGACCATGACTGATGATACAAATCCCATTTACCCCTAAAAGAGTTCCTCCTCCATATTCGGCGTAGTTGACCTTTTTTTTCAACGTTTGAAGGAGATTCCGGTTTAGAATGGCTTTCAATCTACCCAGAGGGTAAGAAGAGAAACTGTTTTTTACCATTTTTCTAATCAGGTCAATTATCCCTTCGCATGCTTTTAATACCACGTTGCCTACAAAACCATCGGTAACAATCACATCAATCTCTCCGGAAAAAATTTCCTGACCCTCAATATTGCCTTTGAAATTAGCAAAGGAAGAGGAAAGAAGATGATATGCCTCCCGAGTTAAACTATTCCCTTTTGTTTTCTCTTCGCCAATATTAAGAAGACCAATCGTTGGATTTTTTTTTCTCAGAAAAACCTGGCTACAAACATTCCCCATTGCCGCATATTGCAAAAGATTGTGTGCCGTCGCATCAACTGTAGCCCCCACATCCAGAAGGATAGAGAACCCATCAGCAACAGGCACAAGAATAGCAATAGCCGGTCGGTCGATTCCAGGAAGAATTCCTAATTGTTTAACTGCCAAACCAACAAAAGCTGCAGTATTGCCCGCGCTAACTACCGCATCCACCTTTTTTTCCTCAAGCAATTTAAGAGCGACAGAAATGGAGGTCTCTTTATCTCTTAAAAGTCCCAAAGAAACCTTTTCTTCCATCAGGATGGTTTTATTGCTACCTTCAACCGTTACTCCAGGAGGGAGATTACCTTTAAGTGTGAAATCAATCTTCTTTTTATCACCTACCAGAATTAAATCAACGTCTTCCTGCTTTGCACCTAAAAGTGCTCCTTCAATAACCTGTTCTATTCCCTTATCGGAACCCATCACATCCACGGCTATTTTCATTTCCCTAATGTTATTCAGCCACGAATGCACACGAATAAAAACTACAGATATTTTAGTTAATTTTTATAATTGTTTTCTTGGTGTCCATTCGTGTTAATTCGTGGTTATATTTTGTTTATTCTTTCTTTTTCTTCTTTTTTTCTTTTTTAATCAGAACCGGTTTCTCTCCATAATAACCGCAATGAGGGCAGATATGGTGGGACAATTTTGTTTCTTTACAATGAGGGCAGAGAGAGAGTCCCGTAAAATTAAAACTTACCGATTTCTTCCTTTTATTTGTCTGAGATTTAGAATGTCTTCTTTTGGGATTTGGCATAAGAGCTCTTCTCCTTTAATTTTTTTTCCACAAACTCCGGGACATATTTGCTGATATCCGCCCCCAAAGTAGCAAGTTCCTTAATGAGAGATGAGGAAAGATAGAAATATTTTTCCGTAGGCATCATAAAAATCGTATCTATTTCCTCATTCAATTTTCGATTCGTTAGAACCATCTGAAATTCATATTCAAAATCAGAGACCGCCCTTAAACCGCGAATAATAATTTTAGCCCCTTTTCTTTCCAGAAAATTAGTAAGTAACCCATCGAACTCCTCCACATCAACATTTTTCATTCCCTTTATTGTTTCCTTCAAAAGAAGAACACGTTCCTTCGAAGAAAAAAGATGATTCTTGGTCGGATTGGAGGAAACAGCAACAATTAACCTATCGCAGATTGCCAGGGCTCTTTTAATTATATCCAGATGACCATAGGTTACAGGGTCAAAACTACCCGGATAGACAATAACGTTTTTCATATTTTAATTCTATAAAATGACAGATTTGAAATTCCGTAGCGCTTCTGCTTAATGAGATAAAAAAAGTCCGAAACTTCAGTAGAAATATCTTTTCCTCTCCGATGTTCCAGAATAATCATCCCCTCATTGGAAAGAAGCCGAGACCTCCAAACCTTTTCCAGAATTTCTTTTAAGCCCCCCGAAGAAATTGAATACGGCGGGTCAAGAAAAATAAACTCAAATTTTTTACCATTTTTAAATAAGATTGTCAATACTTTCTCTACAGGTAAAGAATAAACTTCCGTTCTTTTTCTCGCTCCCAACCCGTCAAGATTTTTCTCGATTACCGCCGCACATTTTTTTTGTTCCTCTACAAAAATAACCTCTGCTGCTCCCCTACTCAATGCCTCTATTCCTATTGTTCCCAAACCGGCATAAAGGTCTAAAAAATTCCCCTCCTTTAAATCGCCTAAAACATCAAAAAGTGCCTCCCTTACCCTATCTCTGGTTGGCTGGACATCTAAACCCTTCTCTATTTTCAGTTTCCTTCCTCTCCAGTCCCCCCCAATAATCCTCATACTCTAAATCTGTGGGGACTTTTCTTTTCCCATTCTACAACCAAAGCGCTGGCAATAAAGATTGAGGAGTAGGTTCCGGTAATTACCCCTATTAAAAGGGTAAAGGCAAAATTGTGAATAACGTCCCCCCCAAAAAATAAAAGAGAAAGAAGCACCAAAATTGTCGTAAAGGAGGTAATCAAAGTTCTACTTAAAACCTCATTGATACTTTTATTAAACAACTCAGTATAATTGGTTTTCTTACTCTTCCTTAAATTTTCCCGGATGCGGTCAAAAATGACAATGGTATCATTAATAGAGTATCCCACCAGGGCTAAAAGAGCCGCAATAATCTTACTATCAATCTGTTTGCCAAAAAGAGCCAAAAATCCAACGGTAATTAATATATCGTGAAAAACTGCGATTACTCCGCAAACAGCAAACCTGAATTCAAAGCGGAAAGCAATGTATAAAAGAATACCAATCATCCCATAGAAAAATGCCAACAACCCTTTTCTCCTGAGGGACTTACTCATTGTCGGACTAATCATCTCATCGGCGATAATCTCAAAATGATTATTGCTCAACTCCTGATGAAATTGACTCAGAATCCCGGAGGTCTCCGCCGTAGTTTTCAAAACAATTTCACGATGTCCTTTCCCAACCTCCTGAATAGGAATCTGACTTAAGCCAACCTTTTTTAGGGAATCCCTGATTTGGTTTAAGGAGATTGGCTTTTCAAATCTTACTTGCAGAAGTCGGCCTCCGGTGAAATCAATGGCAAAGTTGTTCTTGCCCCGGCAGATAAAGGTAACAAGCCCTAAAATAATGAGTAAAGCGGAAAGAGTGAAGAAAATCTTTCTTTTGCCAAAAAAGTCAATTTTTGTTTCTCTTCTGATTAATCGCATTAGATACTCAGCTTCTCCATTTTATACCGACTACAGATAAGGTCAAAAATAAGTTTCGTAACAAAAACTGCGGTGAAGATATTGGCCAGTATCCCAATTGTCAGGGTTAGTCCAAAACCCTTGATGGGTCCGGTGCCGAAAAGAAAAAGAACAAAACCGGCAATGACGGTGGTAAGATTAGAGTCAACAATAGTTACCAATGCTTTTTCGTAACCCGCATCAATACTGGAACGAATCATCTTTCTTATTTTTAGTTCCTCTCTAATCCTTTCAAAGATAAGAACGTTGGCATCAACCGCCATGCCAATGGTTAAAGCAATTCCCGCAATCCCGGGAAGGGTTAAGGTTGCTTTAAAAAAGGCAAGCACCGCTAAAATAATAAGGACGTTGAGGAAAAGAGCAAAGTTGGCAATCATCCCGGAAGCCGCATAATAAATTACCATAAAGAACACCACCAGAATTGCTCCTAAAATGGCTGAGGTCGTTCCTTTCTTGATTGACTCGCGACCCAAACTCGGACCAACAATCCTTTTTTGAATGATGGAGAGTTTCGCCGGAAGCGCCCCTGCTCTGAGCACTATCGCCAAATCTTTTGCCTCCTGCATTGTAAACCGACCGCTAATCTGGGCTTTACCACTGGGAATGCGGCCTTTAATCACCGGAGCAGAAAAAACCTTACCGTCAAGGACTATTGCCAATCTTTTTTCAATATTGGCTTCCGTAATTTTGGCAAATTTTCCTGCCCCTTTCCGATTAAATTCCAATCTGACCTCGGGAAGACCATTGTTATCAATACCAACGTAAGCATCCTTTAAACCCGAACCGGTGAGTTCCGCCTCTTTCTCCAAAAGTAAAGGAGAACCCTGACGAGAAATTCCTCTTTCATCCTTCTCCACAAGATAGACAACCTCATAACCATCAGGAACCTCTCCTGAAAGTGCCTTATCCAGAAGTCCCGGGTCATCATTAACCAACTTAAATTCCAAAAGCGCGGTTCTGCCAATAATTTCGATTGCTCTCTCCGGGTCCTTCACCCCGGGGAGCTGGATTAAAATACGGTCCTCCCCGGCTTTCTGGATTAGCGGCTCCGCCACTCCCAGAGCATCAATCCGATTGCGAATAACCTCTAAAGCGCGGTCGGTAACGTCTTTAGCGGTCTCTTTCTTTAAACCGCTTTTTTCTACCTGAAGCATCAACTGCATTCCTCCCAGAAGGTCAAGCCCAAGCTTGATTTTCTTTGTCGGCGGATATATCTGCCAGATACAGACCCCGATAATTGCCAGGACAAATAAGAGTTTATAATTTAATGTTCTCATCTTTTTTTCTAACCACGAATTACGCGAATTAATCTAATTTGAAACCTGAAACAATTTCTGACTGGATTTACAGGATTAAGAAAATTATTTTAATATAGTTTTAGAAGTAATCCTGTTAATCATGTCAAAAGTTTTAATTCGTAAAATTCGATAAATTCGTGGTTAAACTTTTTTCTTTTGGTTCAAATATTTTTTTCTTGAATATTTTGAACTTTCCGGTAGAGGGTTCGAACTTCCTGTAAAAGCAACTGCGGTATCCTTTATGACAGGCCCCTTTCAACTGCTGAACCTTGAGTAGAAGAGTGTCGTTATCGCAATCAAGAAAAATTTCTTTCAATAACTGAAAATGACCGGAGGTCTCTCCCTTTAACCAGAGTTTCTGTCTTGACCTGCTGAAAAAATGAACCCTGCATGTCTTCAGAGTTTTCAAAAAGGATTCCTCATTAATGTATCCGAGCATCAAGACCTCACCATTCTCTACATCCTGAACGATTGCCGGGATAAGACCATCCTTATTAAATTTTAACTCCTTAATAATGTCTTGCATTTCATTCATTCAATCTCTCTACCGAATTTCTTAATTTCAAAAATAAGCGGAGAAAGAGATTCTCTATATTCTTGCGGAGAAACAGGGATTGGTTCAATGCGAGTGTCAACTTTGCGGGTCTGTTTAAAAAGAAATTGAAGTTCCTCCACAGGATCTTTACCAAATTCAGGAGAAACGATACAAAGGTCAATATCGCTTTCTTCGCTGGCCTTATTTTTAACATGAGAGCCGAAAACAATCATCTTTTCAACAGTAATCCCTTGGCCTTCTAATATCTCCGCAAACTTTAAGGCTGTACTCCTTACATCCTTGAGTATAACTTTCCTTTTAGCCACAAGTACATCTCCTTTGCCTTCGCGAAATAGTCCTGTGTATAAACCCTGGTTGCCTTTTTGCGAAACCGGTGTTTATAGTTATTATATCTGGCTTCAATATTGAAACTGGTTATTTCGGCAAAAAGATCCAGTTTTTCCTCAGAAAACTTAATCCCTGTTAATTCTGCCAATCTTAATAAATTATGTCCATAAGGGGCATGCTGCTTTGTCTTCTTAACTACCAGTGCCTTGAGGATTTTCTCAATAAATAGATGGCAAAAGAAAAGACAGTGATGAAATCTTTTTGACGTAAAAAGACTTTTGGCAGTCTTGAGGTCATCTTCAGACCCTTCAATCCAATAGTTAATTATCTCTTTTTCTAATTTAGATTTCGTCATTTGTTTTTGCTTTATCTGTGTAATGCCTGTAATATTTTGCGAAAATTTATACTTGCATTATAATAGAATAAATATGGTTTTCTGTCAAAAAGAATGGTTCCGAGGAAAATATTTTTACTTAGAATCCGTATTCTACCTTCACATACACCTGGTCGTGGTCAACAAACTCACCGTAAAGATGCGCGGGTTTGCCATCAAAGAGATGCAAACCGGCGGTTAAAAAGAGATAATCTCTGAGCTCGAATACCACCCTGGGGCTGATTTTCCAGTCATTATTAAGTCCATAGATTATCAAAATCTCCGGCTTTAATCTTTCGTGAAGAAAACTCTTGGCAATCTTCAAAGTCATCATCGTTTCTATTTGGTCTGCCATTCCCAGAGTGGCTTCATTCAAGAGACAAAAGCCATTTTCCCTATCTTTGGAATTAATAAACTGGATAAACTGATAAGAAAATAGGGTATTTGCCCAGAGATATTTATCAAATCCCAGGACATAGTTATACCTGTCTATATGGGTTACTCCTTTGCTCAGTCTATCGGTCCCATAAGGAACTGGCTCATCCTGGATATAGGCAAATTCTCCCCGGATACTCAATCCGGCAAGGGCGCCGGAATTAATGGCTTTGGTAAAAGAAGCGCCAAACATTTCGGTGCGTTCATATTTCCTCATCAGATGTAACGTAGAACCCGGACCAGGGGGACCGGGAGGAGTCATACCCAAAGTGTAAACTGCCGGAGAATAGTCGTAACCATGAAGATAGTTGATACTATATTCCAATCCATTGGGAAGCATATCCAACCATCTAACACCAATCTGACTACTGTTAATTCCATCCTTTGGTTTCTCCTCCTGCCAGTCAATCGTGCCGGGAAACCCGCTGGGCCGGGCTACCCGGTAAGTAAAAGGGGAACCGGCTGGGGCGGAATAGTTGGCTTCAAAATCGGGAATCACTAAAAACTGCAAAACCCCATTAATGGTGGGAGCATATTCTACCTTTAACATCCAGAGGGGAATGCGATAGTCCACCGGGTCATCCAGATAGGCATTACGCATATCAGCAGGGTTCACCCTATCAAGGATTCTCACTCCATCCGCCGTTCCCCAGACAACCTGCTGTTTACCCAGACGAATGTCTACCTTTTCGGTGAAGATATCCAGGTAAATTTCTCTTAACCAGGAATTTCCCGCGTTTGTGCGCAGTTGGTCTCCTACTGCCTCATATTTATCTTCAACGTCAAATACAGAGTCATAAAATTTTCTCACAATCATAAACAGTTGAAAATTATCGTTAAACCGATATTCTGCTCCTAATTGAAGGGTGTTTTGAATTTTCATCAGGGTATCGAGGTCATACAGATGGGTTGCGGTTTCATTTCTCAAGTATCCGGAGATGGTGAGATTATCGAAATTTTCCCCTTGAGCCAGAGATGCCCCTGTTAACAGAAATACCAATCCCAAACCAATATAAAACTTTTTCATAATTCTCCTTTCCTCACCACTTTGTCCTCTCCAACGCTTTATAGGTGAAAGCACTCTCTTTAATCCCGCTATTAAACTTAATCTCACTCATCTTCACCACCGTCCAGTGCCCGGTCCTCAAATTGGTAACTTCCAAAAGCGCCTGGGCTGGACCCTCAGGAAGTAATTCATACTTCCGGAAAATAATCCTGCTCTTGCGATTTAACTGGTCATAAATCTCATCAAAGATTGCCGCTCCGGTTTTCTTATCAAGCCAGACAATCCTCCTGATGTAATACCAATCCTTCTTCTTTGGTTTTGCCTCCACTACATAACAATCAAGACCTGCATCGTAAGTTTCTCCTGTAAGTTTGGACTTATAGCCCTGAAATTTCTCCTCTCTTAAAATTTTATAGGTCTCATCCTCCCATTTCCTTGAGGTAATCTCATCCACAGTAAAGTCACTTCCCAGGAAGGCATCATCAGGTCGGGAGGGAGAGGTGCGACGAACCTTTCGCTGAGAAGGAAGCCAGAGCCATTGCTCCCGTTCTCTTTTGGGGTCAAGATAAGACCAGGTAAGAACCGCTAACCCTTTGATATTCGCCGGCTTTGTAATTACCACCATATCCTTATAGTCAAGACCATCGGCTGTCCTATTGAGGACAATGCGTTTGCGCAGGAATCTTCTGTGACGGCGAAAACCACGTTTGTCAGTCAAGTAAAAATCCCCGATACTCTGGTAGTCCCTGGCAAATTTGGTATACTTGATGTCATACTTAATCTTCATTAATTCCTCAGCCGAAATTCCTTCATACGGTTTTGTAGCAGCATTTCCCTTCGCGGGAAAATAAAGAAAAGTTACTACCGCTAAAATCCCCAATACCTTTAACAAAAATTTACCCATTTTTTTCTCCTTTTTCGTTGTTTCGGGTTCAATAAATTGAACCCCTACATTGTCGAGCAAGCTCGACTACTACATAAGCAGAGCAAGCTCTGCAACTACATCTGGATTCCTGCTTCCGCAGGAATGACAAATAATCTTTTAGCGTTTTCGAAAAATAAATTTTGGTTTCATCATACTAATCAGGCAGGGAAGCAAAACCAATGCTCCTACCATATTTAAGAGTAAAAACGAGCCCAAAAGAATACCCAACCTTGCCTGCAATCTGATGGGAGAAAATGCCCAGGAAAAGACCCCCAAAGCCATAATCGTTCCGGTAAAGAATACCGCCTTTCCCGAGGTAACCAGGGACGTATGAAGAGCATCCGAAAAGGAACTTGACCGTTCCTTCAATTCCTGGGAGAGACGGCTTACCACGTAGATGCCATAATCAACACCCAACCCAATTCCCAATGCGGCTACGGGCAAGGTCTCCACCGTAAGACCAATCCTCAAAAATCCCAACATTCCAAAGGTTAATAACAAACTATAAAGCAAAGGCAATAACAGTAAAAACCCGGCAATAACAGAAGAATAGAAAAGAGAAATACAGAGGAAAACCAGGAAAGAAACCTGAAGAATAGTGGAAGGTAAGGTCCTGGCAATAATCTCATTTACCGCCGCCAAAATCCCAATATCTCCTCCGGCATAGCGAAACTTCACATTTTTGGTCTGATGCTCTTTCTTAATCCAATCCTTAGTGGAGTCGATGATTTTTCCTATTGTGCTCGCCCGATGGTCCTTCAAGTCCACCTTGATATTGGCATATTGAAAGTTTGGACTTGCCACCGGGTCAAAATCACCGGGAAACCCGGAAACAGAGTAGAGAAAGAGGTATTCGGCAATGGTTCTATCATTTTCGGGAATTGTCAGATATTTTGGGTCTCCACCCCACATCGTAAAGTTAAACCCCTTGATATAGTCGGCTAAAGAAACGGTATATCCTATCTCCTGGACATTTTTCTTTAAATGTTGCTGTAAGGATTCCATCTCCATCAAAACCTCTGAACTCACCAAAGAATCCTCCTCTTTTCCTTCTACAAAGACATAGTAAGGGTTGGAACCGGAGAATTTGGCATTGATTATCCTTTCGGCAATGTTATAGGGGCTATCAGGATAGAGAATGGCTGAGCCGGATTCATTATCCCCGACGACAATTCTGAAGGTGCCCATTATCCCAAAAAGAGCCAGGAACACAAAGAGTCCGATGATTATCCTCCTTCCCAATCTCCGGCTGACAATCACTGCTATCTTCCCTAAAATCCTATCAACGATATTAGATTTTTCTTCCCTCTTTACCTCTATCTTTCTGGGAAGAGGTAGAACAGAAAGGCAGGCAGGAATAAAGGTTACGGTAGTAAAGAAGATGCTTAACACCCCTGCCCCGGCAACAATAGCCATACTCTTAATGGTAACCAGGGGAATTAACAGCAGAGAAAGAAAACCAAGACCATCGGTAATCAGGGAGATACTTGCAGGGACAAACAAAGATTGCAAGGTTTCCAGAGATGCCTTTTTCCGCTCAGGGAAAATTCCTACCTCCTCATAATAACGTTTAATAAACTGGATAGAATGGCTTGTCCCCAGAGCTAAAATCAAAAATGGTACCAAGATGGTAGCCGGGTCAAGTCCGTAACCGGAAAGTGCTAAAATTCCCAACCCCCAGACCGTAGCCATTAAGGCGGAAACCATCGGCAAAATTACCCCTCTCTTTGACTTGAAGGCAAGGAAAAGAAGCAAAAGAATCACCACCAACGTTATGAGAAATATTTTAAGCATCCGGGGAAGATAGAAATTGAGCCATCCCTCCAAAATTGGTCTTCCCGCGATATAGATTTCGTTATTTCCGTCTTTTTCGGACTCAATAATTTGCGAAAGTTCCCCGAAGATTTTCTTGGAAGATACGCCGGATTCAAAGTCGGCCTGGATTAAGGTGCTTTTAAAATCCCTGGATACAACAGGACCATAGAGCATAGGATTTTTCAAGATTGTTCTTTTTAACCTCTCCATTCCCTGTTGCGTTTCCGGCACCTGCGGCATTAACCTTTCTACCTTGAAACCATCGGCAGTTACTTCCACCCTCTTAATCTTTCTCGCCGAGAGGGACACGATTCTACCGGCATTTACTCCGTCCAAAAGATAAAGTTTGTTGGTAATTCTCTGCACCTTATTCAAACTGGACCGATTAAATATATCCCCTTCCTTTACTACAAGCGCTATCGAGATTTGGTTCAGTCCTCCAAAGATATAATTTAATTGTTTTTGCACCAGGACGTAGGGATGTTTCTGAGGGGCAAAATCACCAAGATTGGTTTGAATTTTTAGGTCCTTCTGAACGTAGAGAAAAAAGAAGGAAAGAAGTACGGAAATAAGAATAAATAATACCCGGAAGCGAATGACAAATTCAGCGAATTTTCGGGGAATATTTTTCATAAATAACCTGTAGGGGTGGGATTTATCCGACCCGCGGGCTTGATGAATCAAGCCCCTACAATAGGAAATTCCAATGCAATTGAATTAATCTTCTAAAACACTCTTTTTAATCTTACCCACCGGGGTTCGGGGAAAATTATCCCTGAATTCTACTGCTCGGGGAACTTTAAAGTGGGACAAACGCGAACGGCAAAAATCAAGAATCTCCTGCTTATCTACTTTTTCTCCCGGTTTCAGAATAATAAATACTTTAACTACCTCACCCCGCATTTTATCCGGGATGCCAATAACGGCAACCTCCGAGACACTGGGATGCTGGCTAAGAATATCTTCCACCTCAACCGCATAAACATTTAATCCACCAACAATGATTACCTCCTTCTTCCGTCCAACAATATAGAGATATCCCTCCTCATCCAGTTTTCCTAAATCCCCGGTATGAAACCATCCATTCTTAATCACTTGAGCGGTAAGTTCTGGTTGTTTATAGTAGCCATTCATTACCACCCAACCCTTTATAACCACCTCTCCAACCTCCCCGGTTTTAACTTCTCTGTCATTATCATCAAAAATCTTTATTTCAATCCAGGGTGGAGCCATACCAACACTACCGCGCTTTGCTTTTCCTATCGGAGGCAGGGTATTGGGCGGAGCGGTCTCCATCAGTCCATAGCCACTCCATACCTCTCCGTCTGGGCATCTGCGGTGAAATTTTTCTAAAAGTTCCGGTGAGCCGGGAGCGCCAAAACTGGCAAAAAATCTGATACTGGAAAGGTCATACTTCTCAAAATCTTTTAACTGCACAATCGCCGCAAACATTGAAGGGACAATATTACTCCAGGTAACTTTATACTTTTGCACATTTTTTAAAAATTCCAGGGGCTGGAATTTTTCCATCAGGACTATTGAGCCCCCATATACAAGATGAACGAATAAAGGAACGGTGCCACCGCCATGAGAAAGAGGTATAGGACAGATATCAACATCTCTCTCGCTCATCCGGCAGAAATGTTTCATAACCCTTGAGCCAGCATCCAGATGTCGATAGTTCCAGACAATACCCTTAGGAACGCCGGTAGTCCCGGAGGTGTAGTAGATAGTAGAAATATCCTCCTCCTTAATTTCTCCCGGTGTTAATTTATCGCTCTCTTTTTCTATCAAGTCATCCCAGGAAAGAACTGTAGAAACCTTTTGTCGTGAGATAATTTTTTCCAGAGACGAAACCTTTTCTTTGAGTTTTTCTGAGAAAGATTCGGTTAAGACCTCGGTAATTAGAAACTTTATCTCCGCATAGGAGATTATCCCTAACTTCTCTTCCTCCTTCAACCAAAAATCAATGGGAATAATTGTGGCGCCAATCTTGTAGATGCTCAAATAAGCAATGATATACTCAGGGCAATTTGGCAGAACCACTCCGATATGGTCTCCTTTTTGCACTCCCAGACGTAAAAGAGCATTGGCAAACCTGTTCACTCTTTTCTCCATTTCTGCAAAAGTTATCGCTTCATCCTTGAAAAAGATGAATGGTTTATCGCCAAATTTCTCTACCGTTTCCTTTAATACCTTTCCTACATTCATTTTTTCTCCTTTGCAGAGCTCTGCAACTACACTATAGTTAAATTTGAATAGTTAAATTTTACTATAACACACAAAAAAATAAAAGGCAAATGACCCATAGGGTCACCCTGAGCCTTTGGCGAAGGGTCTCAATCGAGATTCTTCACTATGTTCAGAACGACTTTGTCGGATTGCCACGTCGCTATCGCTCCTCGCAACGACTGCGCCGTTTTTTAAAGTCCTTAAGTTCTGTGTTGATAATGATAAATTTACCCTCTGCTTTGGCAACAAGCGTGCCATCCTCAAATCTAACAGAAGATTCAGATTGAACTAATTTAGAATGTTTTCCAATGACTATTGCCTCTAAAATTATTTTTTTACCGGTGGGAACAGGTTTATAAAAACGAACTGTTAGAGAAGCGGTTGGTGTATCCTGACCAGGATTAATCACTGTGTGAGCAAGATAAACCATCACCTCATCAAGCAGAGCAGTAATAATTCCTCCGTGAACTAAACCTCGCGGTCCTTCGTGTTCTTTTTTGGAGATGAATTCTCCGATTATTTTATCCTTTTCTCTTCTAACAACAGCGTGCAGACCAATTGGATTTTTCTTCCCGCAGACAAAACAGTAATCGATATGTTCTATTGGCATTATTTTTTACTTTCTATTGTCGCAATTAATTTTGTGGTAAATCTAATTTCCGTATCAACAATATTTAAACTATGCTCGGCAATGGCAAGAAGGTGATAAGAAGAGTTTTTCTTTTCCAATATTTTTTTTAATCTCCTGGCCCATATCCTTATCTTCTTTAAATTGGTCAGCCGATTCCCCAGCCGCCTTTTAGCAATTGCCGGTTTTACGGAAGGCAAAAAATAAAGGGAAAGGTCGAGATTAAGATAAGGTCTCTGGATAACCAGAAAATTCTGATTAACTAATTTCTGGAACTCCTGATTACCTTTCTTGGTGAGAGAATAAACGTATTTTTCCGGCCTTTTTCCTGGTTTGCTTGTTGTTCTGGTGATGAGTTTTCTTTCCTCCAAATTCTTGAGGGGATAATAGATGGAAGTGGTAATTACCGGAGTATAGCGACCCATCACCTTGGCAATGTTCTTTTTAATCTCATAGCCATGCTTGGGTCCATCCTGCAAAAGCCCTAAAATAATTAAATCCTGTTTTATCATAATCTGAGGGTCAAATCTTGACATTTGACAAAATATTTACAGGTTCGACCCTATCATCCCAAAAGCATAAGCCAATCCCAAACTCAAAAGCACAGTAAGAATCCAACTAACAAAAATCAGGAAAAGGGTTTTTTTGCTAACTGTTCTTGCTCCCCGTGCCACACCTACACCCGCTACTGCCCCGACAACTGCCTGGGAGGAAGAAACCGGAACGCCAATCTGAGTAAAGAGATGAAGCGTAACTGCGGTTGAAAGAAGAGCAACCAATCCGGAAAAAGGGTCCATAGGAGTAATCCTTTTTCCCACGGTAAAGATGACATTCTTTCCATAAGTCAAAACGCCCAGAGAGATACTCATTCCCCCAATAAATGTGGCAAGAAACGGCGAAAGAATACCGGCAGCAACAAATGGTCCAGTGGTATTGGCAACATTATTTGCCCCAAGATTATAAGCCGCATAACAGCAAATAATACAACAGGAAACTTTTGCCACAGAATTAAAACCTTGAATATTTTTCACCTTCCTCCGGTAAAAATAGGAAAGGATGATAAAAAGAAGATAGGAAATAATAGCGGCTCCCAACGGAGTAAATAACCAGCAGACAATAACCAGGGTTAATTTATGAAAGGAGATAGCAATGTGGTTTAAAAGCCCGATGCCAACGATGGAACCAATTATTGCATGGGAGGTGGAGACAGGGAAACCCAACCAACTCATAAGGTTCACAATAATGGCGGCAGCAAGAGTAGCGATAAATGCGGATTTCAGATTCAGAGCGGTTATTCCTCCCACCGTGGCAAAACAGTTTCTCCCCTCTAAGACAGCGCCCAAAAGAATGAAAATTGCCGCAAGAACAACCGCCCGCCGATAACTGATTAGTCCTGAAGTAACGGGAGGACCAAAGACATTAGCCGCACCATTACCTCCCAAACCCCAGCCAAGATAAACCCCGGGAAGAATCCTGAACATCCTTTAGATTCTCCTCTTGATTGCCAGAATTTCCAGTTTATCCGAAGCATCCTCGGCTCTATCGGAAATGTCACAAATCTTGATTACCAATTGTTTCAACAGAATTTTCCGTGCCAACTCCAGATTACCGGAAAAAATTTTTCGGGTTAAGTCCTCTTCTTTCTGGTCAACTTCGGCCTCTTTTATATTTACCTCCTGCACCTTCTCCAGGGTAAGGGAAAAATCCTCAAAAAGATGGGCAAAGCCCTCCTTTAACGGTTGGAAAGGTAGAATGGAATCTTTAACAATTTCTGCAAAGAATGATTTTAAGTCATCGGGAATATCGGGTGTCTCCAGCATAATAAGGTCACAACAGGACTCTGCTTCATCGGCAATTTTATCAACCCCCTCAACAAAGTTCAAAAAGTCCTCGCGTAAGAGAGGCAAAAAAGCACCTTCAAATAGCCCTTTGGCAATCTCCCGACGAAGGTTATCCGCCTCTGATTCCGCTTTGTCAACCTGTAAACTAAAATCTCTTGCTTCATCCTTTTTCCCCAACAGGTATGCCTCAAAGGCGTTTTTCATTTCATTCAGGCATATCTCGGTTTTTTCCAGATGTTCCTTGATTAAACTTAAACTTTTTTCTTCCTGATTTCTCATTTTTGTCTCTCCAATACCTTATCCAAAATATTTATTGCTTTATCAATCTCTTCTTTTTTGACAATTATCGGCGGCATAATGCGCAGAATTTTTCCCTGCGTACAATTGATTAAAAGACCTTTCTTTAAACAGTTCTCTACAATTTTCTGACAGGGTATTTTCAGTTCTACGCCAAGCATCAATCCCAGACCTCTAATCTCTTTGATAAAAGGATATTTTTCCTTTAAAGTTTCTAATTTTCCCCTAAGGTATTTACCCATTCTCTTGACATTTTTCACGAGACGTTCCTTCTCTATGGTCTCAATCACCGCCAGGGCAGCAGCAGAAGCAAGAGGACCACCGCCAAAGGTAGAACCATGCGTTCCCGGGAGCATCAAATTGGCAATTTCCTTTCTCGCTATCAGAGCGCCAATGGGAAAGCCACCCCCCAAACTCTTTGCCAAAGTTATCATATCCGGTAGGACACCAAAATTCTGATAACAGAAAAACTTCCCCGTTCTCCCCATACCGGTCTGCACCTCGTCAAAAATAAGCAAAATTTTCTTTTCATCGCAGAGTTTTCTTAGAGAGAAAAGATATTCTTTCCCAACAACATTAATTCCGCCTTCTCCCTGAATTGGCTCCAGGAAAATTGCGACGGTCTTTTTAGTAACTGCCTTTTGAACAGCCCTCAAATCATTAAAGGAAACGGTCTTAAATCCTGCGGGCAAAGGTGAAAAACCCTCCTTTACCTTCTTTTGGCCTGTTAAGGTTAGGGTAGCAAGCGTTCGTCCGTGAAAGGAATTCTCCATTGAGATAATTTCATACCGATGAGTTTCTTTCCCATAAAGTCGCGCCAATTTAATCGCCGCCTCATTTGCTTCTGCCCCTGAATTGCAGAAGAAGCATTTACCGCCAAAGGAAATTTTAGACAATTTTTCCGCCAATTCCCCCTGAAGTTGATTATAGTAATTATTGGGAATATTCAGGATACGTTTAGATTGCTCTCTGATTGCGGCTGTAACCTTCGGTGGGCAATGTCCAAGTCCGCTTACCGCCCATCCAGGAAAAAAGTCAAGATATTTTTTTCCCTCAACATCCCAGACATTTACCCCTTTACCTTTCGCCATTACCAATGGATACTGTTTATAGCAGGGAATGACGAATTTCCGGTAGAGTTGAATAACTTTTTTTAATTCCATTTTATCCCTTCCTTTTCAAGACAATCTCGGTGCCAATTCCCTCATTGGTAAATATTTCCAAAAGAATACTATGGGAAATTCGTCCGTCAACAATATGAACCTTCTTTACCCCGGACTTCAGAGTTCTAAGAGCCGCCTTTACCTTGGGAAGCATCCCCTCGGTAATCACCTCCTCCTCAATCAAGGTCTTTGCCTCCTCTTCGGTAAGAACGGAAATCAGGGTCTCTGCATCTTCAGGATTACCCATAATGCCTTTAACGTTAGTAATAAAAACAAGTTTTTCCGCTCTTACACTTGTGGCAACCTCGGCGGCAGACGTATCGGCATTAAGATTATACTGTTTTTGGTCTTCCCCTATGCCTATCGGTACGATTACCGGAATAAAATCCTGGTTCAACAACTTTTCCAAAATTTCCTTTTTAACCTCAACAATCTCCCCGACAAAACCAAGGTCAATCTCTCCAGGAAAGGTCTTTTTTGCCTTAAAGAGTTTATCCTCAGGGAGAACACCCTTTGCTTTTCCGCCTAATTCTTCAATCTGTTGCACAATTCGCTTATTAAGACCTATCAGGACGTCTTCCACCGTCTTGATTGTCTCCGCATCGGTGATGCGCAGTCCATCCACAAATTTGGTCTCTTTTCTTTCTGCGGTCAATCTTTCCGTGATGAAATTTCCTCCCCCGTGAACAAGCAACGGTTTCATTCCCACCGAGGACATCAGGATAATATCCAGGAGAATAGACCTGAATGTATTTCCATTCTCCATCAGGTTGCCCCCATACTTAATCACCACCGTCTTACCCCTAAACCTCTGAATATAAGGCAATGCTTCAATCAGAACATCCGCTTTCTTAATAATTTCTTCCATTAGCGATTAACCTTTCCTTTCATTTTTAACTCGTAATTTTTTTTAAATCTTCATCGTCCCAAAGCCACTTAAAATCTTCGTCCTTTTTCGCATCTTCTTTATATTTAGGGTTTAATTTAATTGCTTTTGACAGATTCTTAAGGGTATTTTCTTTATCTTTTTTCAAAGAATATATACATCCTTTGTTATACCATGCCTTAGCATAATTAGGTTTTATCTCTATCGCCTTATCAAAAGCTTTGAGTGCTTCATCAGGACGACCAAGTTTACCAAGCGCAATACCTTTGTTATTCCATACCTCAACATAATCAGGTTTTAGCTCTATCGCTTTATCATAGGCCTTGAGTTTCTCATCATGACGACCAAGTTCACCAAGCGCAACACCTTTGTTATTCCATGCCTCAGCAGCATCAGGTTTTATCTCTATCGCTTTATCATAGGCCTTGAGTTCTTCATCATGACGACCAAGTTCACCAAGCGCAACACCTTTGTTATTCCATGCCTCAGCAGCATCAGGTTTTATCTCTATCGCTTTATCAAAAGCTTTGAGTGCTTCATCATGACGACCAAGTTCGCCAAGCGCAACACCTTTGTTATTCCATGCCTCAACAGCATCAGGTTTTATCTCTATCATTTTATCATAAGCTTTGAGTGCTTCATTATGACGACCAAGTTTACCAAGCACACCACCTTTGTTATTCCATGACTCAACAGCATCAGGTTTTATCTCTATCGTTTTATCAAAAGCTTTGAGTGCTTCATTATGACGACCAAGTTTACCAAGCGTAATACCTTTGTTATACCATGCAACAGCATCAGGTTTTATCTCTATCGCTTTATCATAGGCCTTGAGTTCTTCATCATGACGACCAAGTTTACCAAGCGCAACACCTTTGTTATTCCATGCCTCAGCAGCAGCAGGTTTTATCTCTATCGCCTTATCGTAAGCTTTGAGTTCCTCATCATAACGACCAAGTTTACTAAGCGTAATACCTTTGTTATACCATGCCTCAGCAGCATCAGGTTTTATCTCTATCGTTTTATCAAAAGCTTTGAGTGCTTTATCATAATGACCAAGTTTACCAAGTGCAAGGCCTTTGTTATACCATGCCTCAGCAGCAGCAGGTTTTATCTCTATCGCTTTATCATAAGCTTTGAGTGCTTCATCAAATTTCGTCAAGTCACTGTAAACATTTCCCAAGTCAAAATAATAATATACCGGTAGCTCTACATTGTATTCCCTAGATAAATCATCCAACCTTTCAGAGAGCACGCTTATATTTTCAGGTTCAAGCTTTATTAACTTAAGCGCATATTGCACCAATTTGCTAAATAACTCCTGAAATTCATCGCGAACTTTTGGCTTTTGTTTTTTAATGTTTTCTGTCATCATTGATTTTGTAATTTCAGATAGTATTTTATCTTTATTCTTAATAAAAGCATCTCTTAAAATTTTTCTAAATTCTTCTGGATTCCTCCAGTCGTATTCAATGTAGTGCAAATCTTTGACATCAGATAAATGTTTGTCTATATCTAATTTAGGATTACCTAATTTCTGGATTTTCTCCTGTAATTTATTATCTAAGTATAAATTTTTAACATTGATATATGCATTTTCATCCTTTAACATTTTAATAGGTTTATCCAAACCTCTTAAAATACCATATTCAATTAAAACATTTGCTCTAAGTCCATCTATTACTACTATTCCTAAAATACATTCTTTTAAAAGTTCTGAAATTTTGCTCAAATTACTCTCCTGTGGAGCTATTGCCGAGCTCAAAGTTTTTGTGTCAATATTAAAGTCATTCATCACCTCTTTAATCCATCCAATTACATTATCAATGTATTCAACATGCTCTTTCTCTGGATGAATAATCACACATGTCTTCCCTTTAACTTTTTCCAACAAAGGAGCTAATTCTTGATGAAATGAACTCCCTTCACTTCCTCCTCTTCTCATTTTACCATCTTCCATTTTTACCTCAATTTTCTGTTTAATTTAGCAAATTTTTCCTGCTAACTATAAATTATTACAAACCATTTCATTCACCATAATTTGGTCTGATAATTTTTTAAACTCTTCCTTGGACCAAAAACAATTTCAGAATTTATCTCAATATTTAATCCCATTACATTCTAAATCTGCGGCCGCAATAAGAACAATCCCATCAACATATTTAATCCGTAGAGATTCAATTTTTTAAATCTGAAACAACTCTAATAAATTAATTTTTTTCTTATCTCTTTATACTTCTCCCCTGTTTTTCTCACAATCTCCTCGGGCAGCCGAGGGGGTGGGGAGTTTTTATCCCACTCTATCCCTATTAAATAATCCCGGACAAACTGCTTGTCCAAACTCTCCGGGGAAATTCCTGTCCGATATTTATCCTTTTCCCAGAAGCGAGAGGAATCAGGGGTGAAAATTTCATCAATCAGGATTAACCGATTCTCAATAAAACCAAACTCAAACTTGGTATCCGCGATAATAATGCCTTTTTTTAAAGCGTATTCACTTGCCTTTTCGTAGAGAGCAATTGAAATCTTTTTTAACCGTTCCGCCAATGCCTTATCTATTCTTTTCTCCAGTTCTTTTTGGTCAATATTTTCATCATGCCCGGTCTCCTCCTTGGTCGCAGGAGTAAAGATAGGAGAAGGCAATTTTTCCGATTCCTTTAGGCCCGCCGGCAACTTAACCCCGCAGATTGAGTTTCTCTCCTGATATTCCTTCCAGCCACTCCCGGCAAGATAACCCCGAACAACACACTCAATATCAATCTTCTTTGTTTTCTTTACAATCATCATCCTGTCCCTTAAAATTTCCCGAAAGGAAGCGAGCGACTCAGGCAGGTCTCTCACGTCTGCGGAAAGGAGATGATTGGGAACAATCTCCCCGGTATAGCCAAACCAGAAAGCAGAGATTTGGGTAAGAACTTTCCCCTTATCCGGGATTGCCGTCGGAAGGATATGGTCAAAGGCAGAAATCCTGTCGGTGGCAACCATCAAAATTTTATCATCCAGACCATACAGTTCCCTCACCTTCCCCGAGTAAAGAAGGGGCAAGGGCAATTTTAATTCAACCAATGGTTCATTCATTTTTTTCATTGTATCTTTAAGATAATATTTCTGATATATTCTGTCAACAAATTACTCAATGAATTGAGTAATTCGTAAGCACTCCTTTATCTTTTATAGTTCCCTATCTACGATATGATCTTCTTCAAACCAATGCTGTAATAATCTTTACTCGTCTCAGTAGCACCGGGATAGTTTTGTTTTCGCCAAGTAAATATGGCTTCACGCAATTCATTAGCCAGATATGTTTTACTTGCCCGCCTTTGTTCCGGGTGTAAAATTTCTGTTGGTTTCATAATTCTCTCATCCGTTTTATAATTTCTTCAATTTCTTGTTAATCTTCTATCTCATGAGTTTCATTTTCTTCCAACCTTTTTAATGATTCTATAAAATTATTTATTATGCCCCTTTTTGCACCAAATAATTTAAATGAAATTTTATCATAAAAGTCATCTGGACATTCACCTCGAGCAGAAATTTTATCCAACAATCTTTCTTTTATTATTCCATCTATTTCGTCAATTGTCTCATCATCAAATTGCTGCTTTTCAAGTGACTGCGTAAGATGTTCAAATGCCCACTTATAGTTTTGATTCCTATCCAATAAAAAATCTTTGAACTCATCAGATTTTCCCTGAACATATCGGAACAATAAATCTGTTATAAAAAGTAGATAGTTTCTAACTATTTCGCCAATTCTCTCTGTCCCTTTTTTTAATTCAGGTGATAAAATAGAATGTTCAATTTGATGTGCTACGATGAACATTTCATAACTATTAAATTCCCTTATATGTTTTACATTTTCTAAATCTTTCCCAAGTTTCTTTATTCTTAATTCATCAGAATTGTTTGTTCCGGGTAGTCCGTTAATTATTTCCCAAAAATTATGAGATTCTTCTACACCGCGAGGGTTTTCTAATTTCCAAAACTTTCGATTGTTTATACCTGTCCCAGTTAGAAGTTTATATAAATCTTTGTGCCCTTTGGGGAAACAATTTAATGCCATAAAACAAATAGCACGGCCACAATGCATTAATGAATAGTAATATGAAGTCAATGACCACGAAAAAATATTATTTTGAAATAATCTTTTTGCAGTAGCATAATTATGAAAAGCGGTAAATATTTCACAAAATAAAGTATAGAATTTTTTTATTTCTTCGTCGGAAGAAAAGTTGTCTGAGCCCATTTTATCTTTACTTTCAAAACCTTATTTGTATCATTGCCAAAGGCATCTACAACCTTGACCATTATCTGATATTCTCCGGGTTCTGGATATAAGTGTTTGGCTTCATAATCTACCCTTGGGTTCTTTTTCACTCTAAAACTTTGCCACTGGTTGTGGAAGGTATCATCTTTGTAGTCCCAATCAATCGCCCAGTAATCTATAAGTTCCCTCGAATCCCGGACCTTACTGGCAATCTCTGCAAGTTCTCCGGTTGGAGCAGGTTGAAAGTCAGTGATTTTTAGTATTGCCTCTTCCTTTTTTATCTTTGTCTCAATCTCAAGGTAGATAACCTCAGCAAATTTTATTTCTTCCTTCTACAATCCTTATCTCTTTTTCCGTGAGTCCATAAAGTTTGTAGACGATTTGGTCTATGAGATTATCGGTAGCAGCAATTTTATCTTTTAATGGTTGCAGTTTCGCCATTGTATTCTCGTATGCTTTTTCCAATGCTTCCTGACGTTTATCGCCAAAATTGATAAGTTTGGGTAATTTGCCATTTTCTTTCAGAACTCTAAGCAAAGTATCAAAATTATATTTATGAAATGCTTTGATTTTTGTCTTATTCTTAACGGATTCAATCGGACTTTTTATAATTTCCTGTTCCAGCCAACTCAAAAATTCTTTAGCAAGTTTTTGCTTCTTTTTGTTCATTTCAATCATTCGCTCGGCAAGGAATACAAGCAAGTCATGGACAACATCAGATTTTTCCTTTTTTACAATGAAATCGCCTTTTTTGTCTTTTGGTAGGTATTTTTCAACAATATTTAGGACTTCGTCAAATTTCTCTGCTTCAACCATTGTTTTCAATGTCTTAGTAAGGTTTTTCCGCTCGAATTTTGGTGTAGCAAAAGAAATGCGAGGAATAGGAAGTTGACGTTCCTGGGATATTCTAATTTTTGGAAAAATTTCACCAGATTGTTTAAAACAGAGTTCAAAAATACGCTGTAAAACTTTTGAGTTCAAGAGAGCAAGTATATACTTTTCATTCACTTTTTTATCTGTAATGTGGACATTATGTAAAGTGCGGAGAGTGAGAATTCCATCTTCATCAAAACAAGCTGATAAAATACTGCCAGTTTCACGAATCATAATTTTAGGAGCAGCGAAAATTGCAGATTCCTTGTTGAATCTCTTAGCCATTTCTGCGTTTATAAATGCTCTATTTCCAAGTAAATATTTTTTAGTTCCGTCCCCGCTTAAAATTGCGAGATTATTTACCTTAGATTGCACTTTCTTTAACTCATGTTTACCAATTTCTATACCACGAGATATTGTTGCGATTTCACCTAAACTCACATAATTTCGTAAAATTTTAGGAAGCAATAATCCTACTTGAGCATCAAAGCATTTTCCTAGAACTGTGAGAAATGAATCCTGCGAAACAAATGTACTTTTTTTATTCTCTTCTACTAAAGTTGACTCAAAGCTAATAAAATTCTTTTCTGGTAAGTCTTTCTTATAAAGAAATAAGCAAGTAGGCATTTGTACCCCTATAAAAACTTTGTCTCCAAGTTCAACTATATGGGCTATTTTTACTTTTTGTAAAAACATTTTTCGTAACTTCTCATATTGTAAACCTCTTAGAAAAAGATCTGGTATAATAAAACCGAGATAACCCGAATTTTTCAGTTTTTCGAATCCTTTTTCCATCAATAAGCTAAAAGCATTAAACTGTCCAGTCCCATAATTGAAATTACGTGAAAAGTAAGGAATCTCATCTACACTCAAATTATGAAATCTGATATATGGTGGATTGCCAATTACGGCATCAAATCCAGGATTCTCTTTAAATATTCCATCTTTATTAAAGAAAACTTCCGGGAACTCAAGCTCCCAATGAAAGAATCTTTTCTTTTTAGCAATTTCAAAAGAAGCAAAATGTGATTTTAACACCTTTTTCAGTTCTTTCGCTTCTTTAGTATGTGGCTTGGGATTTGATACCAATAATTTCGCCAAATGCTGATAAACAATCTCATCTATTTCGCTTCCGAAGAAGGTAGAAGTCCACAAATCAGCAACTGTTCTATACGGTTTAAGTTTATCCCTAACATCCTTTTGCCAGATGGATTCTTTTTGCTTTATATCTGGAATGTTTCGACTTTCTGTTTCTTCTATGCTATTTAGGGCTTCTATAGATTTGCTCACTTCATTTTGAAGGTTGGGACCAAAAGGAAGGGAAATTTGCTTTTTATTTTTCTTATCAGTGAATCCCCCCAAGTCCTTTAGTTTAGCTCCGATAATGGAATTCCCAGGACGGAGATGATGGTCAAGAAAGCTAAGTGGTTGGTCAGCGGCGATGCAAGTCAACCATAATGACAACTTTGACAACTCCACCGCCAGTGGGTTAAGGTCTATACCATAAATACAAGATTCTACCACCCGCCGTCGCCAATAAGAAATCTCTTCTTGTTCATGTGATAAACCTTTCATTATTGGTATCTTACCATAAGAAACAATTTCTTCACGAGAAAGCTTATTGGATACTGATTCTGTCTGAAATTGCGTTGTTGGGTGGTTCACAATTTTCTCTGCTAGAAATTCAGTAGCACGCACCAAGAAGTGCCCACTACCCATTGCTGGGTCAAGAATGTTGAGTTTAAGCACCTCTTTAGCAAAAAAATTGTCTTTTACATTTTTCTTTGTAGCATTTTGAACTTCAGGTGATTTGTCAATCTCTGCACAAAGTGGTTCAACAGTATTTTTAACAATATATTGGACAATATAATCAGGCGTATAATAGGTTCCAGTAGCCTTCCGTTGAGTTTTATCTCCTTCTAATTTAAGATGACCATCATCTTTAAGTTCTAAATGTTTCTCCAACAAGCCCTCGTAGATAGAACCGAGTTGCCTGACTTCCAAGTCAGCGTAGTCAATTGTTTCACCAAAGTTAAGGTTATCTTGTTCTCCACGACCTACAGGAATATTGCTGAACATAAGTCCCTGCAAAACGTCAGCAAGAGTTCGCTCTCCTATACGCCATTTTTCCAATAACGGGTACTCTTTATGGTTGAATAGCCCACCATTGTAAAGAGGAACATCACAGGCTTTGTTTCGAGATGGCTGGTCACCATTAATTAAATGAAATAAACCAAGTAATTTCTCATAAAGCCCGGTAAATACATCCGAGGAAAATTCAAGAGGATTTCTTAATTGAGGAATTAATTCATTTAAACTATATTTCTTCCGATATTTTATATTTGAACCTGGGCCAGATAATTTAGCAGGTAACAAATCCCTCCCCTCGGCATACAAGATAAAAAGCAATCGATAAAGGAAAATAAGGGAATTCGCATATAATTCGTCTAAATTATTTTCGCTTATCTTGTTTTCAGGCTGTAAGTAGAATCCGTTAGCCAGTCGTTCAAGAAGAGTAAAAACTCTCTTCCGGAGGTCACTCTCGAGTTTAGTTTGATGTTGCAGTGTTTCTTCCCGCAAGTAATCCAAAGCACAGCGTCCCTCGGCATCTTTAACGAACACATTAGATTGAAATAAAGCAATGAACAGTTTAAAGTTCTCAAATGATTTAACCGCTTGCTCGAAATTCAATTCAAAGTAATAGTCAGGATGAACATTCCGGCAATAGAGCCGCCAACAATTACCGTTGGTAAGAATTGCCCAGTTAAAATATGGCTCACCCGTGGAATCAACTGCTCTATCTAAATATTCTCTTACTTGCTGATGAGGAAACTTCCCTGGGGTTTCATGTCGAGATACAGCACCCAAAGGATGATTTACTTTCTTTGCTTCCATTAAGGAAATCGCTGCGGTATATCGGGTTGTCTGTTCTCGGGACAAAACTTTGTCCTTCGTTGCCTCATCTTCAAATAGAAGATAATCTGGTTCCTTTCTTCCAATCGGTAATGGCTTATTGCGTAAATGGACAAATCCTAATTTACTAAGTACGGGCTCTAAGAACTCCTGTCTTGTGAGTTCTTCGTCACTACGAGCCAATGTAATATAAAGTTTATTCCATAGGTTTTTACAAAACTCCCAAACTGGTTTTACCTCTTCTTCTTGGGGCCAAACTGAGCTCTCTTTTAACTTAGTGCGAATATAGTGCTCAGAAAAAAGACCCTTTGTCTCCCACAGTTTTTGGAATTCGGGGAGAGGTAAATTCTTTTGTCCTGGGTTGTAACCCTTTTTTCTTTGTCTCATTCTATCCTGTTTTTTTCAATTTTGGGGATTAGTTCTTATACCCCATTTGAAGATTCTTTCTCGGTTTCCCGGTTTAACCCACAGAACAGCATTCTTGCTTAGTTTGAATTCATATTCCCACGGCTGACAATCATTTGGCCGAGGATTTATATTGGCAGGCAAGTATGGTTGAATAATTTTATTTTCTTTCCAGTCCGGACCGATTCTATCGAAATTCGTCCATCCAAAACCAACATCACATAATTGCCAAAGACAACTATCTTCAGTTTCAAAAATCAGAGATAGCGTTCTGAATTTCCATACGCGCACCAATCGTTCTTGTTTCTTGAGTTTTCGTTTCTGAGGTAAAGATTCTGGTGGTTTTCCCGAAAGAATCTCATCAAGTGAATTTTGAACCATTTTGTCTGTGAGTCCAAGCTGCCGAAATTTTGGTTTAAAATAATTCGACACTTGTTCATTAAGTTTACTGAATGATGCAGATAATACTGAAATCTCGTCTAGCATCTGTCTCAATCCTTTTGAACTGACCATAAGGTGTGCTCGTTCAAACCAGAAATGGTGAGCTAGAAAATTCCTTTGCTCTACAACATGGTCCAGCTTTGAAAACAACTCATCTGGAAGTATATCTTTTACTTTTAACTCCTTCTTAACTTTACCAAGAGTAAGTGAGAAGGCATAAGCCAATTTCTCTTCTACTCTAGGACGTGTCACGACTAATTTACTTTGAAAGGGAACGATTGCAAGAACAATACCGAGTTCTCTGTGAAGACATTCGCTTTCGTAATAGGCTAAGCCGAAACGTGCATAGACTTCCTTGATTAATTCCGCATCTGGCTCATTACGGAGAATCATTTTTTGTTTTTGCCCCCTTCATGTTTTTTAAATAAGTTCCCATTGCCGGTTCTATAGAATAGTCTTCTTTATGAGGGTCAAAATTATGCCTAACTTCATAAAGTTTTTCTAATGTTTCTTCAATTGCCTTTTCTTCATCTGAAACATCTTCTTTAAGTTCCCCATATTCACCTTTCATATATAACCATCCCTTTAGATAAAATTCTTTTATAAAGATGTTCCCTTACATCATCCAAATCGACTATATCAACCTCATCATCTATAACCATAGAAACTCTTCCATAATACTTAAAAAAATCCCTCGGTTTAATTCCTCTCACTGCTATATCAATGTCATGTGCCATTCGCTCATCTTCTAGACATGAACCAAACAAAAACACTTTTTCTACGCCAAATTCTTTACTAATATCGACAATTTTATCTAATTCTTTTTTTAAAATTTCTTTTTTCATTACTCATCACCTCAATCTTTTCCTCTACTTTCTCAATATTTAAGTAATCGGTAGGTTTGGAATGGGACTCCCTTTCTTTAGCTAAATATCCCAACGCAACATCCTCCAATGTATCTAAAATCTCTTCCATCTCATTATACCCTACAGACAATTTAATTGACATATTGAGATTGCCACTCCTCGCAATAACAGAAGATAGATTGCCACAGCCTTCGGCTTCGCAATGACAACTCGCAATGACACCTTTTACTTATTTTTTTTCCGGGAAGTAGGAGGCGGCGGTCTTATCGCCTTCCCAGACCGTAAGTCGGGATATTTCGGTCCCTTTATTTTTGGCAAAGAGAACTTTTAGTTTTTGGTAGAGATAGTAAGCAATGTTCTCGGAGGTGGGGCTAATCTTTTTAAAGAAGAGGATTTCATTCAGGTAGGTATGGTCAAGGGGCATTACTACTTTTTCTAATTTCTCTTTTATCTCCTTAAAATCCAGAACAACACCGTCTTTGTTTAATTTATTCCCTGATAAAAAAAGTTGAACCTTCCAATTATGACCGTGCAACCTCTCACATTTTTTGTTCCCTGTTTTCAACCTGTGGGCGGCAGAAAAGGTCGTCTCCACCATCAGTTCAAACATTTTTTCATCTCTCCTGGAAATAACGGATGATTGCTTTGTAAAGGGTTTCGGCAATCGCCTGCCGAACCTGGGGGTCCCTTAGGTTCGCTTCAATATTGGGATTGCAGATAAAGCCAATCTCTACCAAAGCAGAAGGCATCTGCGTATACTTCAGCACATAAAAATTTCTCTTCTTGACTCCTCTGTTGGGACAATCTAATCTTTCCCCAAGTTCCTCCTGAATTAATGTCGCAAACCTCTCGCTTTCCTCTAAGACAGTTCCTTCATTCAAATCGTCAACAATTATTCTTAAATCAGCATCATTTGTGATTTCGGAACTATCGGCATTATTATAATCGGCTGCTTTTGAACGCGGGCAATAGGTTTCAAAACCATCGGCATTCCACTTATCCCAGCGCGGGGAAGAGTTGGTATGAAGAGAGAGGAAAAGGTCCGCCTTTTGCTGATTGGCGAATTTAACCCTGTTACCCAAGTCCTCTCTTGTGGTCCAACCAAGATGTTTATCGGTCTTACGCGTCATCAGAACGACCAGTTCCTTTCTTTTCTCTAACAAATTATTCAGCCGTAAAGCAATATCCAAATTCACATCCTTCTCCCGTAATCCCTGTTCGCCGATAGCCCCCGGGTCTCTGCCTCCATGGCCAGGGTCAAGCACCACAATCTTCTTCCGGGAGGTATCAGTAGATGAGACAATAGCCGTTTCAATCAAAGGTGAAGATGCCTCAGAAGGCGTCTCAGAGGATAAAGCAATCGCCTCTTCAATGGAGGGAAGGGATTCTACTACTTCTTCCTGCGGAGAAACCTCAAGTCGGCTTAAAATTTCCTTGACGCGAGAGAGGGGAACGACAAACATTCCTTCAATAAACTGGGGAGATGGCTCCATCTTCTCAAGGTTCCCATCAACCAAAATGTCACTGCATCCTGCAATCAGGGAAATTTTGTGATTCTGGTAGAAAAGGAATGCTCTTCGCTCGGAAATACCAAAACTTAACTTTGCTTTCAGGATTCTCGCTAAATCATCTAAGGGGACAAACCTAATTCCTTCCCTGATGTAAGTGGGGACATTATCCTCTCTAATTTTTTCATCCAGATCAATCTCTGCCGCCCATAGGGGGCAGCCC
>SDBU01001673.1_pt1 | contig 30933 bp, 30 predicted proteins | sample 2277071 | NCBI WGS metagenome assembly SDBU01 (sample SAMN10397929, study PRJNA504765) | marine sediment metagenome | isolation source: marine sediment core GS08_GC12, 126 cmbsf | place: Arctic Ocean: Gakkel Ridge, Loki's castle | collected 2008 | reverse complement strand
CTTTATATTGCCTATACTTGGTTACCAAGCTTTCAATGCTAGCTCTCTCCTGAGCCAGCGTCTGCAACTGTTTTAGGTCAGACGCCACCTCAGGCATAGCTATCTGCCGATTTAACTCCTGATAACGCTTCTCTACTCTTTCTAGTTGGTCTAGCATAATTAGTCAGCTCCTATGTGAAAATTATAGCATAGGCATAGGTAGCATTCAAAAAATTCTGTACTCGTTATCTATGATACGCCGTATTTATGCTCAAGTATTTATAGTGTTGTGCATAATGTTTCATAAAGTCCCTCTCCCTTGTGGGGAAAGGTATAATAGGAATTTTGCTATTGGTCATTGTCAGGACTCTATATGTGCCCTACTGATTAGCTGTTAAGAGAATTTTCGCTATCGACAAAAAATGATATAGGGCTAAAATACGGCAAACTTTATGATGCTTGAAAACTAGCCAATATGGGGAAGATTTGGCAGCCAAAGCCCAGCCCGATTGACTTGAGCCTGGCTAAGGTTCATAATGATAGGTGCTATAGAAGCTGAAGTGCCGTTTAACGTAACTTATAGGACTAGACTGAGATGTCTTAAAGAAAAATAGGGAAAGATATGAATCTTAAGGAGTCGGAGCTGTCTAAAGACGTTGAGAATTATCATGCCAGCTGGCTAGAATATGTTGACATTTGTCCACAAATGTATTATGATGTTAAGGAAAAGGAGACACTGCTAAATGCTAGAGGTTTCGGTAATAATAGCTTCAATGAACGAAGAAGGAACAGTTGGTGCATGCATTGAAAAGGTGAAAAGGGTATTCAGTGACCATCATATCAATGGCGAAGTCATTGTGGCTGATAACTCTATAGATAAAACATCAGAGATTGCGGAAGCTCTTGGCGCCCGAGTGCTAACTCCAGATAGATTAGGGTATGGTTATGCCTATTCATACGGGTTTAGCCATAGCTCGGGGAAGTATCTGGTGATGGGGGATGCTGATGATACCTATGATTTTGCTGAAATACCGAGGCTTTTGCGGCCCTTGCAAGAAGGTGAGGCAGATTTCGTTATTGGGAGCAGATTCAAAGGAGAGATCAAAAAGGGGGCCATGCCGTGGTTACACCACTACATAGGTAACCCGGCAATCACTTGGCTGTTTAACCGGATAGCGGGGGCAAGGGTCTCTGATGCCTGTAGCGGCATGTTTGCCTTAACTAGGGAAACCTGGGACAAGATAAATGTAATCGCCGACGGTTGGGATTTTAATCAGGCGATGCTACTGGGAGTGTTAAGGAATAAACTCAGGATTAAGGAAGTGCCCATTACTTACTATTCCAGAAAGGGTGGGGTGCCCAAGCTCACCACCTTGCAGGGTGGATGGAGGAACTTTAAGTTTCTAATTTCGCATTTATTTTCAAGGTGCTAGGCTTTTGCCAGTATATTAATTAAGACTTGGATAAGATGAGATATTTTGTTAGCGGTGGTGCCGGCTTTATCGGCAGCCATCTGGTAGATAGGCTGGTAGATATTGGCGAGGTTACTGTTTATGACAACCTTAGCTCGGGGAAGAAGGAATTCATTGAGCATCATCTTGGTAAGAATGGCTTCCAGTTTATTGAGAGGGATCTTCTAGAGTTCGACGCCTTGAAGAAAGCAGTGAATAATCACGATGTTGTTTTCCACATGGCGGCTAATCCCGAAGCGAGGGCAGGTACCCAGAATACCGGCCTTGATTTAAAGCAAGGGACCATTGCTACCTATAACATTCTTGAGGCGATGAGGATAAACAAGGTTGAAAAGGTAGTCTTTGCTTCCAGCAGCACTGTTTATGGGGAGACGCCGGTGAGGCCTATTTCCGAAGACTATGGTCCTTTGCTGCCTATCTCGCTATATGGTGCCAGCAAGCTTGCCAGCGAGGGGCTAATCACCGCATTTTGTCATCTCTACGGCATGCAGGCGTGGATTTTCCGGTTTGCCAATGTGGTTGGAGGGAGGGCAACTCATGGCGTCGTCTTAGATTTCATCAATAAACTAAGGCAGAATGCTAAACAGCTAGAGATATTGGGAGACGGAACTCAGGAGAAGCCCTACATCTATATAGAGGATTGTGTGGAGGGGATTCTCTACGGCCTTCACCATTCCGATGAGCCGGTTAATGTATTTAATCTGGGTTGCTCATCTTCCACTAAGGTAAGCGCTATTGCCCAAATGCTGGTGGAAGGGATGGGGCTACCTGGTGTTAAATTCAAATATACCAGTGGCGAGCGAGGCTGGCCGGGGGATGTGCCTCAGGTGCGCTTTGACACTTCAAGAATGGAGAGGCTCGGCTGGAGGCCAAGATATTCTTCAGATGAGGCGGTTCGCAAAGCGATAAGGGACATTCTAGGTTAATCTGATTAGAGGTTTGAAATGAAGGCGGTTATCCTTGCCGGAGGGCTGGGAACAAGGCTAAGACCTTTATCAGAGAAGGTTCCCAAGGTTATGTTTTCTGTCAATGGTAAGCCTTTCATCCTTCACTTATTGGCGCTATTGAGACGAAACGGAATCAGCAGTGTTGTCTTATGTGTCGGCTACCTTGGAGAGCAGGTCAAGGAGTATCTGGGAGATGGTAGGAAATGGAGGGTAAACATAACCTATAGTGAGGAAAGAGAACAGCTACTGGGGACAGGCGGCGCTCTGAAGCAGGCGGAAAACTTGCTGGGTGAGCAGTTTTTTGTTATTAACGGAGATACCTATCTCCCTATTGACTATGGTGAGATGGGGAGGCTTTTTGTCGAGCGTGGCAAGAAGGCTGTTATGGCAGTCTATGATAATCGGGAGAATACGGGGGTCAGGAATAATGTGGACCTGGATGATGACCTGATAGTAGTAAGACATGACAAAAAAGGGGGCAACTCAAGCTTAAGGTATGTTGAGGCGGGGGTGCTGATTCTTAAGCGGGATGTGCTGGATTTCATCGAAAGCGGGCGCCCAGTCTCTTTGGAGGGGGGTCTTTACCCGGCTTTGATTCAGCAAAAGGAGCTGGCGGCCTATATCACTGAGCAGAGGTTTTATGATATTGGAACACCAGAGCAGCTAAAAACATTCGAAACATTCTTAACAAGGAGCGAGACATGATTGTCACCCGCACTCCGTTCAGGATAAGCTTCGTCGGTGGTGGGACTGACCTTCCTGATTTCTACCAAGTTGAGCCGGGGGCAGTGGTAAGCACGGCGATAAACAAATATATGTATATCATTGTCAACAAGCGCTTTGATGATACTATCAGGGTTAGTTACTCCAGGACAGAGATAGTGAAAGATGTGGACGAGATACAGCATCCTATAGTCAGGGAAGCGTTAAAATTGGCGGGGATAACTGGAGGGGTTGAGATAGTTTCCGTAGCCGATATCCCTGCCGGTACCGGGCTTGGCTCTTCCAGCAGCTTTACCGTTGGTCTATTAAATGCCCTTTATGCTTACCAAGGGGTACTTAAATCTGCTGAGGAGTTGGCGAGGGAGGCATGCCATATAGAGATTGATCTTCTGCAAGAGCCAATAGGTAAGCAAGACCAATACATAGCCGCTTACGGTGGGCTACGCTACATTCAATTTAACCCTGATGAAACCGTGTTCACTGAGCCCTTGGTCACTGATATGGTAAGCAAAGAGGAACTTAACCAGAATCTGTTGCTTTTCTATACTGGAGACAGCCGGCAAGCCAGAAGCATCCTGAAGGAGCAAAAGGCGAATACTAGGCAAAGCGACAAAATGGGAATCCTTAGGAAGATGCGTGACTTGGCTTTGGAATTAAGGAGTCAAATGAATGGCAGCTTTCCTCCAGATATTCTGGGAGAGTTTTTGCATCGGGGCTGGATGCTTAAGAACCTACTGGCAACTGGCATAAGCAACCGTAGAATAGATGATTACTATAAAAAGGCACTTGATGCTGGCGCCTTAGGCGGTAAGATTCTGGGGGCAGGAGGGGGTGGCTTTTTACTCCTCTACTGCCCTAAAGAAAAACAACTAGAGGTGCGAGCGGCGTTAAGTGACCTTACCACCATCGAATTCTCCATGGAGCCTGAAGGCAGCAGACTTATCTATATTATATGAGGGGGTAAAAAGTGAAGATGTCTCTAGTTAATGACTATATAACCGGTCTAAAGATTTGTCTTGACGAACTCTCTCAGCAGGATATAGATGATATAGCCGATACCATTTTCGGTGCTTATAAAAAGGGCAGGCGGATATTTATTCTGGGCAATGGCGGGAGTGCTTCTACTGCCTCGCACTTTGCCCGCGACCTTAAAATAGGAACAGCGGTCGAGGGTAAACCCCGTGTCCAAGCAACCAGCCTAACCGATAATGTGGCTGTTATTACCGCTCTTGCCAACGATATAGATTATAGCTCTATCTTTGCCGAGCAGCTTGCCGGTTGCCTTGATGAAGGAGATGTAGTTATCGGAATAAGTGCCTCAGGCAATTCGCCCAATGTTGTTAAAGCCATAGAGTTTGCCAAAAGCAGGGGGGCGGTAACTATTGGGTGTATCGGATTTGGTGGGGGCAAGTTGAAAGAGCTTGCTCTTAAATGTATCATCCTCTCCAGTGAGGACTATGGTCAGGTGGAGGATGCCCATATGAGCTTAGCTCATATTATCTCATACCTAGTTAGGGAGAAAATAAGAAGGGTCTAGTTTATAGAGTTGGTGGACTTAGATTAAGGTGATAAGGGAGAGCCCAATAAACTCAACAAACCCAACAAACTCAAGGAACTCCAATGAATAGAGCTGTCTTCATTGATAGAGATGGGACAATGGTAAGGGATGTTCATTACTGTAGCCGACCTGAGGACTTTGAACTCTTTCCCAATACGGCTGAGGGCATAAGGCTACTCAATGAGCATAACTTCAAGGTAATCGTGGTTACCAACCAATCCGGCATCGCTAGAGGCTATTTTACTGAGGAGACTTTGGCTGACATTCATCAGAAGATGAGGGATGAACTGGCTAAAGAGGGTGCTTTTGTAGATGGCATTTACTACTGTCCCCACCACCCTGATGATAATTGTGATTGCCGTAAGCCGAAGCCAAAACTAGTTCTTCAGGCAGCCAGTGAGCATGACATTGACCTCGAACGTTCTTTCGTAGTTGGAGACCTCCCGATGGATATAGAGTTGGGTAAGGCATTGGGTTGCCAGACTATCTTGGTAGGAGACTCTTTATCAAATAATCAAGCAAATCCCGATGTCGTTGCCTCTGATGTCTTGGAGGCGGCTCACATTATATCGGAATTTCAGACAAAGAAGCCCTTCGTTTCGGTAATAATTCCTACCAGAAACGCCGAGGGTCTGCTTGGCAGTTGTCTGGAAAGCCTAAAGGGGTTGAACTATCCTGAGGACAGGTTGGAAATAATCATAGCCGACGGATTATCAAGCGATAGAACTGTAGAGATAGCCAAGCGCTATGGAGCAAGGGTAGTGCTCGACCATAGGAACAGCGTGGTCTCAGGCAGGAATGTAGGCTTTGGAGCGGCATGGGGGGAACTTATTGCTTTCTCCGATGCCGATTGCGTGATGGATAAAAGTTGGCTTAAAAACTGCCTGAAGTATTTTGGGGATGAGAAGGTGGCAGGGGTCGGCGGTCCGAACCTAGTGCCTGAGAGTGAGACCGGCTTCGGCAAAGCAGTCGGTTTGATTTTCGACTATGCTTTTTTTATTACCGGGGCGGCGCCGACAAAGGTGTTTGACCAGGTTATTGAATCCAGAGCTCATGGTTCCAATGCTATCTATCGGGCTGATGTGCTTCGTAAGGTAATGCCGGTAGATGAGACTATAATTGCCGGGGAAGATGTGATAATGAACGAGAGCATCAAGGATTCGGGCTATAAATTATTATATGTTCCTGATGTAATCGTTTATCATTCGAGGAGACCGACGCCAAAGAAATGGTGGCGTCAGATGTATAAATATGGATTAGGCAGAATACTCTTACACCGGAAAAGGCCAGGAACACTCCGCCCTGCCCATGTGGCTGCGGGATTAACTATCCCAATACTTTTGATTACCTGTGGAGTCTTAGCAGCGATAAACCCTTGGTTTCTTCTGGCTCTAGTAGGAGTTGCCGTTTTATTTACTGCTGTGATAGGAGTTTTTGCCTTGGTTAAAGCCAAATCCTGGGGAGCAGCGTTGAGTATGCCCTGGGTGATAGCCATATTTCTAATCGCTTGGTCATGCGGTTTTTTACGTGAATTCTTCGTTCCTAGCAAGCAATCTGTGGAGAGCAGTATATAAAATGAAGGTTCTACTGCTTGCTCCACCTTATGTGCCCGGTTTTATGCGCAATGCCCGCTGGGATGTTATCGGCATCAGTGGCAGCGACTGGTATCCAATCTATCTCAGCTACTGTACTGCTTTACTGGAGAGGGAGGGACATGAGCCAAAATTATTGGATGCTCAGGTTGATAAGCTGAGTTATGATGAAACATACAGCATAGCTGAGGAGTTCTCTCCGCAACTCGCCGTGCTTTACTTTTCCATCAAAAGCCTGGAAAATGATTTAGTCGTTGCCGAGCGGATTCGGGGGCTCACTGGTGGTGAGGTCGTTCTGGTCGGACCTTCGTCCTCAATCAATCCTGTCGAAACCCTTAATAAATCCTCTAAAGTTAGTCTGCTGGCAAGGGGCGAGTTCGATTTCACCGTGCTTGAGCTAGCCAACAATGTTCCTAGAGAGCAAATAAAGGGGCTTGTCTGGAAAGATGCAATGGGTGAAGTCCATGTAAATCCTCAGCGAGAGCCGGTTTCTGCTGAAGAGTTGGATAGGTTTCCCTTTGTTACTGATGTCTACCGGAGGCATCTGAACATCAACAATTACCATCAGAGTGGTCATCAGCACCCCTTTGTTGACCTTTTCACTGGCAGAGGGTGTGCTTGGGGCTTGTGCACCTTTTGCCTCTGGCCTAACACGATTAATAAAGGAGCCGGCTATAGGACGAGGCAGATGGCAAGTGTAATCGAGGAGTTGAGGTTTACCCAAGATGAGATGCCTTATATTAAAGAGGTATTCATCCAGGACGACACCCTACCCGAAGAAAGAGCTATAGAATTGTCTGAAGCGATACTTGAAAACAAATTAAAGCTCTGCTGGAGCTGCTATTCGAGGGCAAACCTTGGGCTTTCCACTCTCCAGTTGATGAAAAGGGCAGGCTGCCGCACTATGCATGTCGGCTTTGAAAGCTCAAATCCTCAGATACTTAAGAATATCAAGAAGGGCACCAGTATTAAGACGATGGAGGAATTTGCCAGAAATGCCAATAGTGTTGGACTGTTCATTGTGGCTGACTTCATTACCGGTCTTCCTGGCGAGACTGTAGATACGATTAAGGCGACGGTTGAGTGGGCAAAGAAGCTCCCGGTGCAGCGTTACACTATCACCCTGCCCAAGCCATATCCAGAAACGCCCTTCTATGACTGGCTAGTAGAGCATAACTGCCTTAAAGATGGGCATCCCGATTACCCAGACCTCTCTACAGAGGATATTTACCGGTGGAATAAATGGTCATTAAGGCATGTCTATCTGAGCCCTGACTACTTCTTCAGGATGATAACCAAGCCCTACGAGTGGTATCGGATAGCTCGCTCGGCAAGGTACCTCCTGCCCTACCTGACCTCCAAAGAAGATAAGGTTTCCCGAGATTTAGAATGGTAAATGGGGCTAGATTTGAAAGACCAAGGAGCATATGATGGGAAATAACTTGAAGCATATTCTCGACAGGCTTCGCGAGGCTAGGAGACACCCTAGAGCTGTCATCGCGAGGGTGCGTGATGAGCCTCTATTTCCGTTTCTGGAGCTTAAGGCACAATGGATACTCATTAAAAATGAGGTAACTCCTGTTGACTTTGTCACTCGCTTATTCCCTGAGGTGAAGCCGAGCTTAGTAAAATCTTTCTTCGCCGAGTCGAAGGAAGATTCTTTCATGAGCCAGTATACGTCTTCTCACATATGGGCAGCGACCCTGTATTCCATAGTGAGGTTGCTCAGCCCTGATATAGCTGTAGAAACAGGCGTAGACGCTGGCTTGAGCTCGGCCTTTATCCTAAGTGCTTTATCACGGAATGGCAAGGGCAAGCTTTACTCCATCGACCTTCCGGTTCGAGGTTTTGTTGAGGACGGTTTGAGATACTCGACGCCAGAGGGTAGAGAATTGGGGTGGCTTATCCCGGACCACCTACGAACTCGATGGAGCCTCATCCTTGGTAGAACCCAGGACATATTAGTTAGTTTACTGCAAAAACTAGGCAGTATCGCCCTTTTTCTCCACGATAGTTCTCATCTATACAGTAACATGCGCTTTGAGTACGAGAATGCTTGGCTTCGTCTCAAGCCCGGGGGTGCCTTATTATCTCATGATGTAAGTTGGCCCTACCTACAATTCTGTCGCAGACTTGACTGTCCTCCGTTTCGGTGTAGCGGCATGGGGGGCATACGCAAACCTCCTCAGCCTGATTTAAGCCAAGGAAAGGTAATTTGACTTAATGGAACTAGATTTGAAGGATAGATGGCGAAAGGCACAAGTCGCTGAGGAAAAGGGCTATAGAACCCGCAAGGAAATATACCACTGGGAGTCAGCCCAGAGTTGGGAGGCTGCCCTGCGAAACGAATTTTCTATAGATTTTAGCTCCTTTACTGGTAAGAGAGTGTTAGAAGTCGGATGCGGATGCTTCGGCCCGATTTATTACGTCAACTCTCGTTGCTTCAGGGTTGGCATTGACCCTTTACTTCATAACTACCGGGATATTCTGGACATACCCTCGGCAACCCATCTGGTGACTGGCTTAGCCGAGAAGTTGCCTTTCAGGGACAAGTCGTTCGACATAATCCTTTGCGTTAATGTCCTTGACCATATGCTTGAGCCTCGGGCTGCACTCAAGGAAATTGGGCGCGTTATTGCCACTAGTGGTCTCCTGTTTCTGGATGTGAATGTATTCAGCAGATTGCCAAAATGGGCGAGAAGAAGGTTGCAACTCTTGGACCGTGAGCACCCCTTTCACTTCTCAGCAGCAGAGGTGAAATGTTTCCTTGAGCAGGCTGGATTCAGCCTTTTGGAAAGTAAGAAAGGGGGCTATGAAGATACAAGGGGAGGGAGTGAGATAAAGTTTACGCTTTTTGACAAGCATGCTATTAAAGTTTTAGTAGCCAAGATGTTGGGGATTCATCAGCTTACGGTGAGGGCTTGCCGGGGAAAGAGTAAATGAGCTTCATAGATAGTTTAGCGTATAAGTTGCGCCCATATGTGCCGTTCAGTGGCTTAAATGCTTGGTGGCGGGTGCTGGATAAAGGGGCAAAGAGTATCTTGGATGTCGGCTGTGGGACGGGAGTGCCAATGAGGTTCTTTAACCGGCAGAAGAGGTTTTATGCTGTAGGCATAGATGTTTTTGAGCCATATATAAAGGAGGCTAAAAGCAACCAGACTCATGATGAGTATGTGCTCTGCGACGCCAGAGGGCTGCCATTTAAAGAAAAAAGCTTTGATGTGGTTCTTTGTACCGAAGTAATTGAGCATATGGAAAAGGAGCAGGCCTGGCGGCTAATCCAGGCGATGGAAGAGATTGCACGGAGAGAGGTAATTATCAGTACGCCAGTAGGCGTCTACAAACAGGGAATCTGTGACGGGAATCCTCACTGGGAGCACAAATCAACCTGGGAACCCCATGAGCTAAAGGAGAAAGGCTACCAGGTTAAAGGGGTGGGACTGCGAAATTTGGGTGGGGAGGAAGGTCTGGCTACTCGTATCCCTAAACCGCTCAGATTTCTCCAATATGCCGTCTACGTTTTAGTCAGTCCAGTGGCATACTTCTTCCCGAAGTTCGCCGGTGATATGGTGTGTTACAAAAGGTTGGGGATAACCGTGAAAACGAGATATAATGAAATGGCTGGTGAGGGGAAGTATGCTTACCCCGGTCCTGCGGCTCATGCCAGCAATGAAATCTTCCACTTCCTTAGACCTTCGGGTTTAATACTGGACCTGGGATGTGGCTCGGGCAGGCATACCGCCTATTTAATCCAGAACGAGCTTCAGGTGATTGCCTTAGATATATCCCCGGTGCAACTAAAAAGAGTGATTCAAGGCGATAGGGTATGTGGTGATGCTGTCCGTCTTCCCTTCAAATCAGATACCTTTGACAGTCTTCTCTGCTCTGAGTTGCTTGAGCATCTGGAAAAGCCGGAGTTATGCGTAAATGAGGTGCATAGAGTGCTGAAGGATGGTGGTGTTGCCTGCTTTACCACGCCTTGCCTCAATATCCCAATGCCCATACTGGTCACGCTCTATCGCCGGCTTGCCGGGATTAAGCTTGAGGAAGGCGAGCATATGCACGTATTCAGTGCTTCTGACCTGCGGAATATGCTTATGCCACTATTTAGCGTGGTTGACGTCAGATACACCAAGTTTACCGCCCTGTTACAATACTGGTTAAGGAGGGGTTACGGGCTTGACAGAATATTATCTCGGATGACAAAGCTCTTTCCCCCGCTGCGCTACCTCGCTGGCGCCGTGTTTATCAAGGTTATGAAGCGAAACAGCAATTTGCCATTAAGGAGTAATACAGGGTGAGAATTCTTTTCATTACAGACAAGCCCGTTACCGGAATCCAATCGGTTCATGTCAGAGAACTGTCTGATAACCTGGCATCAATGGGTCATACCGTCATCATCAACGCTGGTTACGAGGACAAGAAAATCTTGCCTGACCTTCCGGCTAGAGTTTCCTTTAACAGCTTGGGGTCCTTTTATTCGGGAAATAATCTCACTAGGCGAGCCCTGGGGCGTCTGCGCATGCGGCTACTCAGCTTAATACATGGTCTCAAGGGTATGTCCAGCTTTGATATTATTTATTGCCGAGCGCCTGTTGCCTTTGATGCCTTAATTCTCAAAATGGTAACTGGTAAGCCCTTAGTGTATGAGCTGAATGACCTAGCTACCTTTGCCCGTGAATTTGGTTACAATAGGGTTGTGGCATCCCTGACTGAATTTGGCGAGAGACAGCTTGTCCACCGCTCTAATAAAGTTGTGGCAATGACTCAGGGAGTGAAGTCATATCTTGTCGAAAACTACCATGTCCCGAATTCAAAGGTGGTGGTCATAGGCAATGGAGCTAACACCGATTTATTTCAGCCAATGGATATGGCTGCGGCAAGGGCGAAGTCTGGACTGAAGGCAGATGGTCATTTCATTGGCTTTATCGGGACATTCGCCCCGCTACTTGGACTTGAGCACCTGGTGGAGTGTGCTCCTATGGTTCTTGAGCACCATCCTGAAGCCAAATTCCTGCTCGTTGGCGGAGGTCCACTGGGCACTCATATTAGGGAGTTAGTGGCACAAAAAAACCTCAATCACGCCTTTATCTTTGCCGGGCCAGTGCCTTATCACAAGGTGCCAGAGTATATCAATGCCTGTGATATAACTGCTACCCATATCAGCGAGACTAGAGTCAAGGAGCTAGGGATGTCTCCCCTGAGGATTTATGAATCTATGGCCTGTGGTAGACCGGTAGTTACTGGTGATCATCCTGGGCTGAGGGAGTGTATAGGGGATACTGGTGCTGGCATTCTTGTCCTCCTGGATGACCCGGTAGAGCTAGCCAAGGCTATTATCAAGCTGCTTGGTGATAAATCGCTGAGGGAAAAGATGGGGCGCAGAGGCAGGGAAGCAGCAGTAAACCAATATAGTTGGAAGCAAACGGCTCAGCGAGTGGCTCAGGTGTGTGAGAGCGTGCTGGCCTGAGAGAGGAAGGGCTAAATCCAGAAAATGAAAGCGATTTTAGTTTGCGGAACAAGACCCAATTTTATGAAGATTGCTCCCTTGATGCAGGCGATAGATAAACACAATCGCTCTTCGGGTAGCAGCTCAATCGAACCTATTTTGGTTCATACTGGTCAGCATTACGATTATGAAATGTCCGAGACCTTCTTTGAGGATCTGGAGCTCCCTGAGCCAGATATCTATCTCGGCATAGGCTCTGGAACCCATGCTGAGCAGACGGGCAGGGTGATGATAGAACTTGAGAAGGTGCTCTTCAAAGAAAAGCCCGACCTGGTAGTGGTGGTGGGGGACGTGAACTCCACACTGGCTGCTGCCATTGCTGCGGTGAAGCTTCATATTCCTGTAGCTCATGTAGAAGCTGGTTTACGTATGTATGACCTGACCATGCCTGAGGAGGTAAACCGTCTGCTCACTGATGATGTCTCTGATTATCTCTTCACCCCGTCTCCTGATGCCGATGAAAATTTGAGGAGGGAAGGGATACCCGAGGAAAGGATATTTCTTGTTGGCAATATAATGGTGGATAGCCTGCTTTCAAATAAAGAGAGAGCGGCCAATCGTCAAATTCTACATCAACTGGGTCTGGAAGGGCAGGACTATGCCGTGTTAACCTTTCACCGTCCCGATAATGTGGATGATGAGCAGACATTTTCTCGCATCATCTTAACCTTAAGGGAAGTCTCAGAGAAAATACCCATTGTCTTCCCTATCCATCCCCGAACCAGTAAAAATGTCAAGGAATTTGGGCTGGAAAACTTCTTCCGCTGGCTGGAACCCAGCCGGGCGGCATCTATAGGCAAAAACGGCATCTATCTTACTGCCCCCTTAGGCTACCTTGATTTCCTCAAGTTAATGATGAATTCCAAATTCGTGATGACTGACTCCGGGGGCATTCAGGCGGAGACCACTGTGCTGAATATTCCTTGCCTGACCTTATATCGGGCTACAGGTTGGACAGTGACCATCACCAAGGGAACCAACCTTGTGGTAGGCACCGAGCCGGTCAGGATTATAGAGGAAGCTCTCAAAATCCTTGAAGGGAAGGGCAAAGGGGGTGGTGCTCCGAAGCTTTGGGATGGCAAGACGGCGGAGAGAATAGTAGATGTGCTAATAAGAAGGAACTTAAAATTGTAGAGGACGCTGAAGTAGATGAAGATATGCTATATAGCTGATGCCCTGAGCCTTCATACTCAGAGGTGGGTGAATTACTTCGCCAACAAGGGACATGAGGTTCACCTCATCTCGTGGAGGGGAGGCGAGGGATATGCTGAGGGGGTTAAGCTCTACTTTATGACCAGGCTGGCTCCCCGGATATGGCCAGTGGGCAAATACCTGAGCGCCTTGCTCTGGCTGGTTCAAGCTCGGAGATTGGTCAGGAAGATAAAGCCGGATGTCATAGATGCCCATTTCATCACCACATATGGCTATCTGGGTGTTGCCTCTGGTTTCCATCCTCTGAATTTGAGTGCCTGGGGTTCTGATATATTGATTCAGCCCAAGCAGAATCCTTTGTTCAGGTTCCTTACCAAGTATACTCTGAAGAAAGCCGACCATATAATCTGTGATTCAGAACTTTTGAATCGGGAGATAATAAAATTAGGTGCTGACCCCGGTAAGATAAACATAGTTTACAACGGTATAGATACACAGCAATTTAATCCCCAGGAGGGGGATGAGAGTCTTAGAGCTAGATTAAATGTGCTGGAAATGCCAACTATAATATGCTTTCGGCACCTGAGACCAGTGTATAATGTGGAGATGCTAATAAAAGCAATCCCCTTGATCTTAGGTCAAGTCCCAGAGGCAAAATTTATAATCGGGGGCGATGGTGAGCAGAGAGGGTACCTGCAAGATTTGGCAAACTCCTTGGGAGTTTCAGACAGTATCAGGTTTGTAGGCTGGATTCCACATAATGAATTGCCTAAATATCTGGCATCATCAGATGTGTATGTATCAACCTCTCTTTCTGATAGCACCTCCCTCAGCTTGCAAGAGGCAATGGCATGCGAGTTAGCTCCGGTGGTCACGGATATACCAGCCAATCAGGAGTGGATAACAGACGGGGAGAATAGCTTCGTCGTGCCCATAAACGATACGCACATGTTAGCTGAGAAGATTGTTTATCTGCTTAAGAATAAGGAGGCTAGAGAAAGGTTTGGGAAGGCAGGTAGAAAGATAATAAAGGAACGAGCCGAGTATGAGAAGGAAATGGGCAAGATGGAGAAAATATATCAGGGGCTGCTGGAAAAGTGAATGATTTTCTTAATAGCAAGGAAATAAAGAGCTATTACTCTAAGTGGTGGGAAAACCCTCGAGACATCAGAAATGTGGTCTTTAACAAGCTGAATGAATATGTGAGACAAAGGATACCTTGCGAGGAGGGAAGGAATGCCTTGGATATTGGCTCAGGACATGGGAGAATAGTCTCTTATCTGGTAGAGAAGGGCTACGAAGTTACTGCAGTGGAATTTAATGAGGAATTCGTGGCTGAATTGAAGGTAGGGTTCCCCTCTATCAGGGTAATAGCTGAGGATGTGCGACAGATTGCCTTGGATAAGGGATATGACCTGGTAACCTGCATCGAGCTGGCTCAAAATCTCAATAGGACAGAACTTCTTGCTTTACTAACTAAATTAGCAGCAGTAACAAAGCTATTGCTAATCAATATATCAAATAGGAATTCACTCCATGCTCGATGGCTGGAGTTTCGGCACTGGAAGGCCAACTTTGTTTTCACATATACCCCAGAAGAATTTGAGCAAATTTTAGCGCAAGCTGGATTTGATATTATCCATAGAAGAGGAATAGGCTTAATCACGCCTATTAGCCTATTTAAGGACTTTAAGGGGAAGCTAATCCCAGTCTGGCTGGCTAAAGCGGTTAATAGGTTTGATTTCCTATTTCTCAGAGTATGTCATCTGTATTATGTAGAAGCAGTTAGTAAAAGATTATAAGGAGAGATTTATTATGCAAATACCGGCAGCAAGGATATACTTTCCTGGAGAAGATAGAAGGAAGATATTGGAGCAGATTGATGAGATTCTGAAAAGTGGACAGTTGACTCTGGGTAAATACGGCAAGGAATTTGAGGAGAGGTTTGCCGAATATGTGGGCGTAAAATATGCCGTGGCGGTAAACAGTGGCACCAGTGCTCTGGAGATAATCCTGAGAACATTGGATATAGAGGGTTCATCGGTGGTAGTTCCTACCAATACCTTCTTCGCTACCCCAGCTTCGGTGATTCACGCCGGAAGCAAGGTTATTTTTGCTGATGTAGCCGATAATCTTTGTCTTGACCCCGGGAGCCTACGACAAAGCATTCAAAAGGATACCAAAGCCGTCATTGTGGTTCACATCGGGGGAATAGTTCCCCCGCAGGTAACAGAAATTCAACAAATCTGTGAAGAGCATCCCCTTTTTCTTATTGAAGATGCTGCCCACGCTCAGGGAAGCACATTCAATGACAAAAAGGCAGGAGGCTTTAGCATCGCCGCCGCCTTCTCATTCTATCCCACCAAGGTTATGACTTCCGGCGAAGGTGGGATGATTACCACCAATGATGAAAGTATTTACAAGAGAGCTCTAGTTTTCAGAGACCAGGGCAAAGCGGGATTCTTTGGCAATGTACACACTGAGATGGGATATAATTGGAGGATGAGCGAGGTTCATGCTGCTATTGGGCTGTCCCAATTCGCCAGGCTGGGGGAGTTCATTGCTGACAGGAGAAGGGTAGCCCAAATTTACGATGAGGAACTAGAGAAAATCAATGGGGTAACCCCGGTTAGGATACCTTCAGAGGTGAAGTCAAACTATTACAAATATGTGGCGCTGTTAAATAATGGCATCGACAGGGCGTCTGTTAAAAAAGAGCTGAGGGAGAAATACGGGGTGAGTTTGAGTGGAGAGGTCTACGAGCTGCCCTGTCACCTGCAACCAATATTCAAGAAGCTGTATAATTTTGGTGGCGGCGAGTTCCCTATTTCAGAAGACCTTTGTAAAAGGCATATATGCCTGCCCGTATTTGCCGGGATGAGTGATGAGCAGGCAAGGTATGTTGTAGATTCGCTAAGGGAGGTCATCAGATGAACATTGGGGTTATTGGTGGCTCTGGATTTATCGGTTCCTGGGTAGTAGACAAGCTACTGGAGGAGGGTCATGAAGTTACTATCTTTGACATGATGAAGCCCCACAGAAATGATGTTCAGCATATCTATATTGATATTACCGACCTTTCCAAGACCTGCGTGGCATTAACTGGTGATTATAATGTGGTATATATGCTGGCAGCGATGGCTGATGTCAATGATGTCTATAAGAATCCTATAGAAGCGGGAGAGGTCAACATTCTCGCTGTAGCCAATATACTGGAAGCGGCGAGAAGAAATGGCATTGGGCGGGTTATCCTAGCCAGCACTGTCTGGGTATACGAGATGGCACAGGAAGAAAGAGCTAGCGAAGATACGCCCTTAATCCTATCAAAGACAAGGCATGTATATACCGCCTCTAAGGTAGCTGCCGAACTCTATTGCCATGCCTATCAGAAACTATATGGGCAGGACTTCACCATCCTTCGCTATGGCATCCCCTACGGGCCGAGGGCAAGGGGAGCTACAGTGATAGCCCTGTTCGTGAGAAAAGCCTTGAATGGAGAACCTCTCACCGTTTTGGGGGATGGCTTACAGTATAGAAACTTCATTTATGTGGAAGACCTGGCTAAGGGAAATGTGGCGGCACTAAAGGAGGTAGCCGTAAATCAGACCTATAACCTGGAAGGCCAGCGACCGGTAACCATTAAAGAGATTGCAGAAACAGTGAGAAAGCTGGTAGGAGATGTGACCATTGAATATAAAGAGGCAAGACCTGGCGATTATAGCGGCGCCATCGTCTCCAGTGATAAAGCCAGAAGAGAGCTGAGCTGGGAGCCAAAGGTTGACTTTGAGGAAGGGGTGAAAAGATACCTGGAGTGGTTTAGAGATAGCCTCAGAATAATTTAGGAGCGGACTTGGCCCTGAGTTTGAAGTGAAAGCCAATAGAGCCATCAAGATAATAGCCTCCGTATGCTTCGCCCTGCTGGCAGTAGCCTTGCTGGTTATTCGGGACTCGCCAGCTACTGCCTACGAACCCTCAATTTATGCAACGACACCGCCTTTAGTATGGGGGTGTTTGATTTTCAGTATCGTCTGCGGGATTGGCATTGTAGTTCATCAGGTATGGGTTAAGCACGAAAGACATAAACTCTGGATAATTGGGTTGGCGCTGGTTCTGCTGAGCAATACTATCATCCTGTCGCTGCATATTCTCAGGGGATATGCCATGTGGAGTGTAGGGGACGCGGCGACACATCTGGGCTATATCAAAGACATTATCGCTACCGGTCACTTTGATGTAACCCTTAACTTCTATCCCGTAACTCATATTTACCTGGCACAGCTTTCGCAGCTCTGGAATGTAGAGCCGTTGCTGCCACACCAGTGGGTGCCTGTTTATTTCGCCCTGTTATACATGGTATTCATATACTTTGTAGCAAGAGCTTTATTGCCTCAGAAGGGGCAGGTGCTCCTGGCTACTGTAGCTGGCACTGCTCTAGTTGGTGGAGGGTATTTTGTCAATTTGACCCCTAATAATTTAGCAAGCCTAGCTTTCCCATTGGCGTTCTACCTTCTCATTCGCAGCTTTTATCCGGGAACATTGCGATGGAAGATGCTATTTCTTATCATGATATTCTTGTTTCCTGCATTTCACCCACTTCCCGCATTTGCCCTTCTCGTTATACTACTGGCGCTGTGGCTGCCGCGGAGGATTTGGATGCTCCCTACAGGGAACGCTCCCGAGCTTGCTCCTGCCCGCTTCCAATTCAATGCTACGGTAGCTTTGCTCCTGTTCGTTTGGACTATTACCTGGCTTTCCTCCTTTGGTATCTGGGATTCAATGGTGTGGAATACTCAAATCGTAATCACTGAAGGTGGACAAACCAGACTCACCATGCTGATGACAGATGTTGAACGTATGGCAGAATACGGGTATAGTTTGACCGCGCAGTTCTTCAAGATATATACCAGCAGTCTGCTGTATATCATACTGGCGCTGGCAGCTATTCCAATCCTGTGGAAGAGGCTGGCTACTGATAGAGACCTCATTCGGCTTGCCACACTGTATGGACCTATAGCAGTAATCGGGCTATTTGTGATTTTCTTTTATTTCTTTAACTTATATTTCGGCCCGTTGCGATTATTGTTTTACATTGTAATGATGTGCATCATCCTGGTGGGGTTCGTACTCTTTGAGTTTATCCAGTGGGCAGGTTCTCGCAAGGGTTGGCTCAAGAAGGCAGCTCCTTTCTTAATAGCTATTTTATTAGTGGGAGCATCTGTAATGGGGATATTGCAACTATACCCTTCTCCTTATATCCTGGATGGCAACTGGCAGGTTACAAGGACGCAGATATCTGGGATAGACTATTATTTCCATCATAGAAATACCAGCATTCCGACTACAGGCTTAACCGTTAAACTAAGCAGATATGCTGATTTCCTTTTGACCCCTGAGGAGAGGTCTCAGCAGGAAATTGTTTACGGCGAGATGTCGGAAAAGTTTCAAGTGCCATATCATTTTGGCTATGATAAGCACTCGGAACTCGGGGAATCATATACTAAAGACGCCTACCTATTGCTTGATGATCGAGATAGGTCATGGTATGTGGACCTCTTCCCGCAGTTGGCAGAGATAAGATTTATGCCTCAGGATTATGAGAGATTGGAGGATGACCCCAGCGTTGATAAGCTCTACTCCAACAATGGATTAGATGTTTGGTATATTCATTCTCGGCGTTGAGTAATCTTACCTAAAGTTTTTAGCTCATTTTTATGCTTCGGGAATGAAGGATTCCCTTTAATGAAAACCTCCGCCAGCCCTTCAAGTGCTCCCAGTAACCCAATCTGGCTACGTTTAATTGGTGTTGCTAGGATGACCATCCCCAGTAACGAGAGATAAAAGGCAGCCTTATTTTTAAGTGTTTGCGGCATGTTCTTGCGGAACATATAGGTACAGACGGGAATTCTATTCTTCCAAAAAAGCCGGCTGGAACTCTTGTATTCTGCCGGCGCAGCTTTGTGAGTTAGTCTGGCGTGAGGGGTAAAGACGATGCGGTATCGCTGAGAAACCCAGTAAGCAGCATCTACATCATCCAAGGCATCAGCTCCAGTATTTTCGTCGAATGAATACTGGTCAAATATTTCTCTACGGAAGCACATGCAGCATCCAGACAGGCATTCCACATCCTTTACTTCAGTTTCAATTCCTTGAGGCCAGGTGGATGCCCCAGAGGGTTTCCTCTTACCATCCCCGAGTTGGTCTAGGAAGAATAAACTCTGCACCATTCTTAATAGCCTTCTACGATGGGCAGTATTAGTGATATTTCCCACTACTGCGCCTATCGTTTTCTTTTCATCCTGCTCCAATACTGTGGCAATTTCTTGGATAAAGTCTTTTTCCAGAACTACATCGTCATCCAGGAAAGTGATTATCTCGCCGCTGCTCTTTTTAACACCTAGGTTTCTCGAAGCTATCATATGCCTTTTGCCCCTCATATAGACGATGTATAAAGGTGACTTGTTGAAATTATTTGCTACCAATCTAGATACCTCATTATCGCTGTCGTCAACGATAATAACCTCATTAGGCTTGAGACTCTGTATTTTTATAGACTCCAGGCATTCAGCCAGCTCTATGGGACGGTTCTTGGTGCAGATTATCACTGAGATAGTCAGCAAACTAAGCCTCTTGCTTCCTCTCAAAAGGGCAAATGATCCAGTAAGGACCTCTGGTATAAATAAGGCGCATTTTTCTAGCAACTAGGGCTAATATTGCTCTTAAGTGATTAGATTTCCCTGCCTCTATTCTTTGTCTATCTATCTTGATCTTGTGCCCGCATTTTGGGCAAATTGTAGGACTATGCTCAGCAAAGAAGTAGTATTTTCCGAGCTTCTGGGCAATCCTTAGAATAATATCTCTAAGTTCGACAGAGACTTCTCCACATCTGATCGGGTCCTGGCAAGAGAAATCAGGGAAATATCTGGCAAGTCTCTCAAAGGTGAAAGATTGGATATGACCATAGGCATGGCATATAGTTCGGCACTTGTCACAAATAGTGTATCTTGCTCTAAGGTTTTCTTTCTCAGGTGCGGAGATTATTATGTATCTTTTTGCAACTCTTGCTATTTCTTTAGTAGTCTTTAATATGTAATCTTCCGGGAAGTGCTCAAGAAGGTCATGACACATAACTAAATCAAAGCATCTGTCTGCGAATGGAAGTAGTGTAGAGCTACAAACTGCCCTTGTAATGTCAGGGGGCGCAAGCTTGATAGCAGTCTGTGAGAGGTCAACGCCGGTAAGTGCATATTTCCTGTCAAGTTGATCTATTATGCTTCCATCTCCACAGCCGACATCCAGAATAGTGCGCGTCTCTGGAGGAATCAAACTTTTGATGATCTCTATCTTCCCTCTATAATATGGATTTTGAAGTAGTATATTCTCACCCCAAACTTCAGTCTGCTCAAAACAATTGGGATTGTAATAATGCATTGCTCTCTCCTTTTGTAACAGGTATATGATAGTTATATCTCTATTTTACCATACGAATTTTCCTCAGGTTATCCTTGAGAAAATTGGTAAAGAACGCGAGCTCTTCCTTACTTAACCCCTTGGTCAAAAGCAGTACCCCGAAGTAAATTAGAACGCTGGCAAGTATTGATGTTATAACCGAAACTAGAGATTGTGGACTTATCAACCAGATACATAGCGTCATAATAACTGATGAGGACACACTTTTCAGCATAAATGGGATACTGAGGTCAAACTTCAGGTATCGGCGAGTTAGCATCAGTGTAAGCATGCCCAGAACACCGTAGGCAATCAAGGTGGCTATTGCCGCTCCGATAATTCCCAGGCGGGGGATAAGAATAATATTTAATATAATATTTAGGGCGGCTGATGCGCCTAATAGCCCGATAAGCAATTCGTTTTTGTTAACCAGTTGGATAACAAAGACAGTTATTTGATAGAGACCAAACATTACAGCACCGAAGGCTACAAAGGGGATGACAGTGCTACCAACAACAAACTCTGGCGTGGTTAATATGTGGAGGAGCGGCTTAGCCAGTATAGATAGACCGAAGGCGGAGGGTATGGCGAGCATCATAAAGTATTTAAGTGAGTATTTCAGGTAGTTTCTGGTTTCACCTAGGTTTTTTCCATCATACGATTTTGTAATGGTGGGGAATAAGACGATGCCCAGCGGTATCAGGGTGAAGGAGGCATAATAACCTATGGTATAGGCAGCGTGGTAGATGCCAGTGGTGGTAACCCCGATAAAGTAGCTGACCATATACCTATCGCTGGTGTTTATTATCCATAATATAGCTGGGGTTGGCGTCAATGGAAGTCCCCACTTCAGATATGATTTCAGATTGGAAAAGTGAGGTAACTGGAGGCCAGTCTGCCTGAGGATAATGAAAAGGTTTATAAGATTGAATAGTATTCCACTTACTATAACCGCAGTAATAACCCCGGTCAGCTTATAACCAAGCAATATTGACAGGACAATTAGGCCAATTTGAAGGGCGTTTTGAATTGTGGTGATAATAGCATATAGTCCTATTCTTCTGAAGGCTTGAAAGAAATGGAAGCTTAATATGTCTATAGAATTGAGGAGGATTAAGACCGAGGCAAGTTTAATGTATGAAGACAAGGTAATATCCCCAAGGATAAACGAAGCCAAGTAGTCTGAAAGGAAGAATAGAAGGATGGAAAATGCTGTCCCTAAGATGAACACTACCGAACATGCGGAGAGGAAATCTTCCCTGATTTTGCCTCTGTCTTTCTCGGCAGCGAGGAATCGGACAATGCTCACACCAAGGCCAATCAGGGCAAAGGGGACGAGCAATGAAATGGTAACATTGATTAACGACCATGTGCCATAGAGGTTAGCGCCCAGCCCCTTGGTAAGGATAGGAAGCCGAATAAAGCCTAGCAAAAGCAGAACAACATTAGCGCCGATAACATAACCAACTTGCCTGCCAAATATAGTGTATTCCTTATATGGTTCCATAATTGTTTACTGCTATCTTCAGTAAAAACACTCATACGACTCATTCTATGTTTGCTCTTTCAGCCTCTTATAAACCCGCTTCCACTGCCTGCTCTGAGTTATTATGCATCGTAAAACCTCCTGAGGGTCTCCTTTAGCCCTTCCTCTAAGCTATAGTTTGGCTTGTAGCCAAATGTCTTAGCTCTGGAAATATCCGCCAGGCTATGCCTTATGTCTCCAGGTCTTGGCTCCTGATGAATCGGCTCTATATTCTTCCCCACAATGCTGATGATGAGCTTTACCAGCTGGTTTATAGATATGCTCTCTCCCCTTCCGATGTTAACAACTCCACAGGCATCGCTTTCAGCAGCTAGGATATTCGCCTCTACCACATCTTTAATAAAGGTGAAATCTCTGCTCTGCTCACCGTCTCCGAAAATGATGGGGGGGCTTTTGCGAGAAACCCTAGTTATAAATATAGGGATAACGGCAGCATATTGTGAGTCCGAGTCTTGCCGTGGCCCATAGACATTGAAATACCTGAGGCAAATGGTTGGCAGGTTATAGATTTGATGGAAGATGCGGCAGTAGTATTCTCCAGTAAGTTTGGTTAAGGCATAGGGAGACTGGGGATGGGGAATCATGTCTTCCATCTTGGGTAAAGTAGGAGTATCGCCATAGACTGAGGAGGATGAGGCATAGACTACCTTATTGACCTCACAGTCTCTAGCGGCTAAAAGCATGTTCAGTGTCCCGGTTATATTTGCCTCATGGGAAGCCAGAGGATTCTTTATGCTTCGGGGAACACTGGGGATAGCTGCCTGATGGAAGACATAGTGAGCACCATTAAAAAGTTTCTGAAGTAGAGGAAGATCAGTAACGCTGCTTTGGGTAAACTCGATATTGCCCTTCTTGAGCAACAGTTCTATGTTTTCCATCTTACCGGTGGAGAGGTCATCAGCGATAATGACTTGATAGCCTCGCCTCACTAGTTCCTCAGCTAGATGCGAGCCGATAAAGCCAGCACCGCCGGTAACAACTACTTTCTTATCTTTCATCTAGGTCTCTCCAATCCCCTTGTAGATAAAGCCTAGCCTCCTGACCTGCTCGGGTTCAACGACTTGCCTGCCATCCACGGTAACCTTACCTCTCATCTTACTGCCAATTTGTTGCCAGTCATATTCCTTGAATTCCTTATGGTCGGTTACAATGGCGATGCAATCCATATTATCGAAGCCATTGCTATACTTCGCACCAAAAGCCTCTATTTCCTCCCTTGAAAACAGTGGGTCGTATAAGAATACATTGGCTTGGAGTTCGTTTAACCTCTGAATTATAGGGATGGCGGGAGAATTCCTTGATTCCTTGATGCCGCCCCTAAAGGCGAGCCCGAGGATGAGGATATTCGAGTCCTTCACACTTCTTGCAATCTCATTTAAGCCCTCAATTATCAGGTTGACCATATAATAGGGCATGGATTCGTTTACCTTCCTTGCCAGTTCGATGAGGCTGGTATCGGTTCTGGTGGTTTTGGTTACAAAGTAGGGATAAACAGGGATACAGTGGCCACCCACACCGGCGCCGGGCTGGAGTAGGGTGGTGTAGGGATGACCGGTTTCCTCACTGAGCGGTTCATTTGCTATCCTGAAGACCTCTTCAGGATTGGCCCCGATTTCCCGGCAGACCAACGCCAGCTCATTGGCTAGTGCAATATTGGTGTCTCGGTAGATGCCCTCGAAGACCTTTACCGCCTCGGCAGTGGTGGTATCGGAGGCGGTTACTACGCCCTTTTTGTTTATCACCGAGTAGATCGCCTCCGCTGTCCTAGTGCTTTTCTCATCTATACCGCCAACGACCTTGACATAGGCACCGGTAATGTCTCGTAGTGCCCTGCCGGACATGGTGCGCTCAGGGCAAAAGGCTAATCCGAACGCTCTCTCCTTTAATCCTGATTGTTTGAGGATTGGCAGCAGTACGTCCTTTGTGGTTCGGGGGGGAACGGTGGTTTCTAGGATGACGAAATCACCATTGGAAAGACCCTGGGAGATGGTTGTGCATACTGAGGTTATCGCGGTGAGGTCGGGGCTTTTAGCCCTATTCAGCGAGCAGGGAACAAGTATAACCATTATATCCGATTCCTTCGCTGCTGCTACTCCGTCGGTGGTGGCGGAAAACCTTCCCTTGGCTATATTTGCCTTAAGCATTTCGGGGAGCCCTGGCTCACCGACAACAGGACATTTCCCTTTATTTATTTCATTGACCACCTGTTGATTATTATCTATGCCAATTACATTGGCGCCCCTCTCGGCGAAGATGGCTGCTAGAGGCAAGCCCATCTTCCCCAGTCCATAAATGGCAACAGTTACCCTGCCGGCAGTGAGGGCGTCCACGATAGCAATTTTCTCAAGTCCGAAGACCTTCACTTTATCTCGCATATCCTCCCGGTTTTATATGACTCGACTGCGGCAAGGGCGACCTTAAGGGCGTGCTTCCCGTCCTCACCTGAGACCAGTGGCTCTTTATCCTGGCGCACACACTGGATAAAATGCTGAAGTTCAAGCTTTAGCGGTTCTTCCTTTTCCACCCTCGCTTCTCTTATTTGCTTCTTATCAGAAATCCTGAGGCTGGCTTCAAGGTAATTAACTTCAGCGATACCTTTTGAGCCTATTACCGTCAGATTCCTTACCTTATGGGGGGTAAGCCAGTTTGTCTCAATAACGCCGCTACTACCATTATTAAAATTGAGTGTGATTATGGCATGATCCTCGTTGGGGTGGATGATATTACCAGCCAGTGCATAAACCTCTTTGATATCCTCTCCATATAGATAGGACATTATGTCTATATCATGGGTGGCGAGGTCTACGATTATACCGACATCCCTTACCCTCGGATTATAGGGACCAACCCTTTTTGCCGAGATGGATATAATATCACCCAATTGGTCGCTGCTTATCAGCTCTTTTAACTTTATGATTGCCGGGTTGAAGCGCTCAGTATGCCCGACCATTAGCTTAACCCGGTTCTGTCTGGCAGCGTTGATAATCTCATCAGCATTTTCCTCTGTATCGGCGATGGGCTTCTCAACTAAGACATTGATTCTCCTTTGAATCGCCTCTAGAGCTATATCTTTATGAAGGCTAGTTGGCACAGCAATGCTCACGGCATCCAGGCTCTCTTCTAAGAGCCCCTTATAGCCTTCATAGGCTTTGCACGCATAACTTCGGGCAACAGAGTTAGCCCTCTCCCCATCTACATCCGAAACAGCAACAAGCCCCACATCGGGAAGCTGAGAGTAGATTCTGGCATGATTTTTACCCATCGCCCCCGTCCCTATCACTCCAACTCTCAACATTTTATATACCTCTTATGTTTTGGCGCAAACTAGAATGTAAAAAGCGCCGAAATTTCTGAGCAGTGGTGTCTTTCTTAGCATTCTTTCCCATACGCCATGAAAGGCTCTGATGGTTGATGGGAAATGCGACGTAGGCGAATTCAAGAAATGTGATATAAATGGGTTCATAAGAGGAAAACTGAAAAAGACACTTGCCCCTGCCAAAGTTTTTAGCCCTGCTTGTTTTGCTGTCAGCGAAATTCTCCAGAACGGAAATTTCATATGAGCATCTATGTCCGATGTCCTAAACTTCCCGCTTACAAACTGACGAGCTAACTGGTAAGCTAGCCCTCTCAACCAAAAGTAACTAAATAGGTTTGGCATGCTAATTATTGCGATTCCTCCAAACCTCAAGACTCTGCAAAGTTCCCCCATGCCTCTTGATGGGCTATTGAGATGTTCAATAACCTCAGAACAGATGACTAAATCAAAAGAGCTATCCCTGAAAGGCAACCTCTCAGCGTCGCCTATAAAGAGGTTTGCGGACGTCCATTCCGCTGCATCTTTTATCTCTTCTCTTGATATGTCTATTCCCAATGTGTAAAAACCTCTTTGTGCGAGAAGATAGGCATATGCTCCTTTCCCACAACCCAAATCTAAAGCTTTCAGTGAATGAGTACGATTACTATATAAATCTTTGGTATAGGAATCTATAAGCCTATTAATGCAGTTTATCCTTAATCTGTGTGCCCATCGAGTTGGCCAATCCCTGCCATACGAATAGTATCTTTCCAGTAGTATTTGAAGGTCATCGTGCGGCATGTATGTAGGCGGTATATGAACCTCCTCTTCCTTCATGCTTCATTTACCCCCAGTAACTGCAAAAATCTTGGATCGTGCATATTACCCAAAAAACTCTTTCAGTTCGAGCAAGGAGTTGATAATGACCTCTGCTTTCTCTTTGAGATTATCCTTCGTTTTGTTCTCGTAATCAACTAAGACCGTTAGGATGCCCGCGTTCTTGCCTAATTCTAAGTCATGAGTGCTGTCCCCCACAATGATGCATTCTTCAGGTTTTAGGTTCAGTCTTACTAGGGCAAAATCCACATGTTCTCTGTCAGGTTTAACTTTGTCGACATCATCCCTAGAAACTATAAGGTCTGGGCTTTGGAGCTTAAGTTTATTAAATACCTCCCTAATGCATCTACTGCCATTTTTGGTAATTATAGCTATCTTCTTTTTTCTACCCCTCAGCCATTCTAGGATTTCGGCTGTGCTTTCTGCTGCTTTTGCTTTCTCTACTGCCTCTAGCTCTTCGCCTTCAACGATGCTATACGCCTTCTTTTTGAGCTCTTGCAGCGAGTCCTCTGTGGTGTTAGCTTTCAATCGTGATAGCGAGTGGTCGACAGAATCCATAATGGGTTGGAAATCGCAATTTATTTCAAATTGTGAAAAAAACTTTTTAAGCCTGTTCCTCATCCTGTCATAGTCTATAGGCAAGAAAGCCAGAGTGCCATCAAAGTCAAATAATACCGCTTTTATATTATCTTGCTTCTCCACTCCTCCCCCTTTACCAAGATCGGGTCTTTATCCATTAACCTTATCCAGTAATAATCTTCTGGGGCAGCATTATATTTTGGCAAATCTGGTATCTTTTCTCCATACGCCAATTTTATATAAGTATAGGGCATGTTTATACCAAGCCTAGCGAAGAAATTGCTGGTGGTAAAAAATCTTCCCGTATTTATTTCCGTGATGCATGGAATGCCATCTTTGTTTTCTTTCATATCTATGCAGAAAATACCGGTGGCATTTCTATCCACGGTGAGAATGGCTTTGGTTGCGATTTCATTTACGTCTTCCCTGTAAATGGTCCTAGCGACCGATGGTGAAGAGGATTGTCCGCTAGGCGTCAAATCCCCAAAAATATATTCTAAGCGCTCCCTTGCCATAGATGTGACTAATTCACCCTTCTTCCATAGACTCTGGAAGGCGAACTCTCTGCCGGGGAGGAATTCGCAAGCCATGAAATTGCTATAGGTTAAGCCCTTCATTTTCCCCCAGTAATCTATCCACATTTCTGCATGCGCTCTCTCCTCGATTGGTAGGGAAGCCCTTGAGCCTGCTCCTCTTATCGCTCTTAGCCATATCTTACCGTTTCCCCTGTCAAGCTTAGTGATGGCTCCATCTAAATCATCCCGGCTTTTTATCGGCACCGATTTAGGGACGGGTACATTATTTCTTGCCAGAATTTCATTTAGTCTCAATTTATTCTGACAGATTTCTATGGTTTCTTTTGATGGTAAGAATGTTGCCGCCTGAATCCTCTCTCTATTCTCAGAGATTACCTTGACTTCGGGGTCGGGCTGGGGATGGACAAGTTCTAGTTTTTCCTTCTCTATAATCCAGTTTAACTTCTCAACATAGTCATCCTGCGTGCATCTAGGGAGAATATATCTTTTATCCACGTCCGGGAGTTCGAGATGCCATTTGTTTATATCGGTGCCGACTATATACACCTCCTCAGGTGCTATTCTAAGACTGGCGATGAAGTTTATTCCAGCAGAACCCCCGGCGCCGGTTACTAGTATCCTCTTCACTGGCTTCGCCTTCCAAGCTGGGCTAAAGTTTCGATAATATATTCCAGGTCTTCCCTTGTTAAGGATGGGTGAACCGGCAGGGAAAGCACTTCTTTCGCTGCTCTCTCTGAGTCGGGGAGATGGTCATTATAGCCCAGCTTCTGATAAAGCGGCTGTTTATGTATGGGCAAGGGGTAATATATCTCGGTGGCAATGCCCTTTCCTTTCAGTTTCTCCTTTAACTTGTCTCTGGATGTGCCAAATTCTTGCGTTACCCTCACCGTGTATTGGTGAAAGACATGCTTTAAGTTCGGCTCGGCACGGGGAAGGAGCAGCCCTTTAATTCCCTTGAGCCCATCGGTTAGAATCTTTGCGTTCTCTATTCTTTTGCGGTTAAACTGTTCCAGCTTACTTAGCTGACAAAGCCCGAGTGTGGCGGCGATATCTGTCATTCTATAGTTGTATCCTAGTAATTCGTGGAAGTACTGCTTTTTTTGTCCGTGATTCCTGAGCATCCTTGCTCTTTCAGCAATATCCTTGTCGTTGGTGGTGAGCATTCCACCCTCGCCGGTAGTTATATTTTTGGTGGGGTAGAATGAGAAGCAACCAGTGCCAAACGAGCCTACCTTTTGCTCATTATACTCTGCCCCATGCGCCTGACAGGCATCCTCTATAACGGGAAGGGCGTGGTCGCTGGCTATCTTCATTATTTGCTTCATATTGCAAGGTCGCCCATAGAGGTGAGCCGGCATTATTGCCTTCGTCCTCGGCGTGATTTCCCCCAGAATTCTTTGAGGGTCGATATTGAAGCTTTCCTCTTTAATATCGGCGAAGATTGGCCTTGCTCCGGTAAATAGGATTGAATTTGCGGTGGCGATGAAGGTGAAAGGGGTGATGATTACCTCATCACCTTCTCCAATGCCATGAGCCAGCAAGGCTATATGAAGGGCAGCAGTCCCGGAACTTACAGCGACCGCATACCTAGTGCCAATAAAGGCGGCGAATGCTTCCTCGAACTCCTTTACTCTATCGCCTTGGGCCATAACCCCAGACCTTAATACTGCTGTTACCGCGGCGATTTCCTCTTCCCTGATGATTGGTTGTGCTATGGGGATCATCTCACTGTAATTATACATTTCTGCGGACAGTTGTCAATAACTGTGCCTCTATTCTCAGTTCCTACACTACTATCGCTACTTGTAGTGTAAAGAGAGTGTAAGAATAATATCAAGTATGCGAGTGATGATGGGTTGAGAAAGAGTGAAGAATGAGGAGTAAGTGACAAAGAGTAACAAAAGCGTGATGCGGAGTGTGGGTAGAAATCACGAGTTGCGTGACACAAGCAGGGATCATCGTTTATGATTAGGGAAGCTATACCTCATAGCAGCTAGCCATAGTCACTCCATATTACTCATTAACCTTGCCTGCTTTGAGTCTTTTAATTCAGTGCCTACAGCTACATATTCCTTCTTAGCCCAGCCTGATTCTTTTACCCAAGCTGTCCTTTATGCTATTAGTTTGGGTGGGGACACGGATACTATCGGAGCTATGACCGGGGCTATCTCTGGGGCATATCGTGGCATTGAATCAATTCCTAATAGCTGGAAAGGTAAGCTTGAGAATAGATTTTATATAGAGGAGCTAGCTGAGAGGCTATGGAGTCTCAAAAGCTAAGGCTTGTTACAGAGTTTGCCACGTCAACTTATAAGACGGCTGACTGAGTGGTCACCCAGCTTTGTGGTGGGCGATACTGGACTTGAACCAGTGACTTCTTGCGTGTGAAGCAAGCGCTCTAACCACTGAGCTAATCGCCCGTGATCATATCTAGTTTGTTCCTTACACTGTTTCTAAGGCGTATTATATCCTGTCAGTAGTTGGATGGTCAATCTGGCTGCAGCGGTTTTGAATAGGAATAAGCGAGCGCTCTGCAAGAGAAGGAGGCAATGCGAGAGGGGTTATGTCCAAGACCATTCTTGATTGAAGTAAAGGACTGTTCCCCGTCAGTATTTAGTTAGGAGGCTTAGTCTCCTTTGGAATAGGTAACAATGATGTTCTGCGATTACCAGTATGTTGAGGAAGTGCCAGTTAATATAGAACCAAGAGAAGTTTTACGCTTCCAGGGTTGCCGGACAAATCTTTCACAGGTTAAGGGGGTAATCCAGCGCTTAGTCCAGAGTCAAATTGACCACAGCTATAGGCTCATCCAGCCGCAGGCAGTGTTCCGTATCTTTCCCTCCTGCCTCTGTTCAGGGGATAGGATGAAACTTGAAGGCGGGGGGGGAGTTTTTAATAGGAAAAGTGGCGCGGAACTGGACGGGACTTAAGTATTTGGCACTGGCTATTTGTACAATAGGGCTGGCTTTGGAGAGAAAGGTCTCTAGGCTGTTCAGTGTGGGTGAGTATGCCGCTGCCGTCATGCTGGATAGCACCCGGGTCAGCGGCTGTGGAAAGCCTTACTGATTCTGTTGACAACGTCATATGCCAGCAGGCACTGTCCAAAGGGCTGGTGTTAACCCCTCGGATTAGCCCGGGCTATGGAGATTTGGCTCCTGAAGAGCAAAGGATTGTGTTTGCCTTGCCCCCTGGCGATAGAATAGATGTTGCTCTTACCGAGAAGTGCATGATGCGGCCGCGTAAATCGCTGTCTTTTGCGATAGGAATAGGAGAGAGTTTCACCATTGAGAAGAATGTGGGTAGATGCCGCCATTGTGGTATGATTAACTGCCCTTATCGAGTGGATTAAGAAAGACAGAGACTATTGAAGGGCGGAGCTTACTATTATTGGTGACAGGCTAAATTCAAGGAATCCGATAGCTGAGGTGCTGTGGTTGACTTATCAAATAGAATTCGAGTCGGTGGGGCGGCGAGGTAACTACCCGGCTAGCCAATCGCTTTTGGAGATAGCGCGCCAACTGGGTGTGGACCTCATCAGCATTTGCGGAGGCGAAGGAACCTGCGGCCGCTGCAAGGTGCAGATCCTGAATGGGAAAGCCTCACCGATAACCTCCGCTGAACGAGAGGTCTTCACCTCTCATGAACTGCGGGAAGGCTACCGCTTAGCCTGCCAGACCTTCCCAGACAGCGATATAAAAGTGTATGTGCCACCCGAGTCCTTGAGCACTCCACAACGGACCCAGGTGGAAGGGCTGGAAATCC
>SDBU01001672.1_pt1 | contig 30933 bp, 26 predicted proteins | sample 2277071 | NCBI WGS metagenome assembly SDBU01 (sample SAMN10397929, study PRJNA504765) | marine sediment metagenome | isolation source: marine sediment core GS08_GC12, 126 cmbsf | place: Arctic Ocean: Gakkel Ridge, Loki's castle | collected 2008 | reverse complement strand
GAGCAGGAAAAGGAGAAGTTAATTCAGAATCTATGTGACTTCGTAGAACCACTCAATTTGGAGCAATTACAAATTATGGGAAGACCAAGAGCAGATTTCAAGGATATAATAAAATCCCTTTGTATTATGTCCTATCATGGAATGTCTTACAGAAGAGCCGAATTTGATTTAAAATGGATGCATGAACAAGAATTAATAAAATATATTCCTCCAAGAAGCACATTAAATGATTATGCAAATAATGAAAAGACCAAATTAATTCTTGAAAAGCTCATTCAAGTTTCATCTTTATTGCGGATCAGCTCCAGAAAACGTTTAAAAGTTAGTATCACTCCACTCCTTTGTTATTGATTTAATTACACTAATTTTCAACCTGAGTCTTCCCGAGTCAATTTTCCACAAACCGGAAAATTGGATTAATAATATCGCCTTAATCTTTAGATGTATCTAACCTGAATAATTCATAAAAAATGTTGAGGTTTGCTTTAATTTCTTTATTTTCAGTATGTTCCTTTGCTTTTTGGGAAAACATCTTGAAAACTTTGTTTTTTTAGATTTTTATCCATAATCAACATTTTTTACCCTTCGGGCAAGTCGATAATACCTCATCTGCTTTGTTGCGACGCATTTGCGGTACATGAGTACAGCTTCATACGTCGACGCCTCGCATCTGTGGCATTCTAGACTCGTGAATAATTCAGGTTAATTCATCATCGTAAGCCCATCCAACTGTTGACACCAAGAGAGGTCTCTGTTAGATTAACTGTGCAGTTTAATAAGTAAACTCTAGAGTTTAATCGATAAACTAAAAGGTTTTAAACATGACTAAAACATACTCGCGGGATGAAAGAAAAAAACATAGAACAGAGGACAACCGGCTTTTTATCCTTGAGGCGGCAGAAAAAGTGTTTTCCCAAAGGGGATATTCCCTGACGACAGTGGATGAGATAGCGGCAGAAGCCCAGTTTTCTAAAGCGACACTCTACAGATATTTCAAGAGCAAACGAGACATTTTTTTTGATGTCATTCTGAATTCCTTTGTGGAAGTTATCCAGGATCTGGAGGAACTCAAAAATAAAGAATTAAGTGCCGGAGATAAGCTCAAAGAGCTTATCCATCTGCTCCTTCAGGTTTTTTCAAAAAAGAAAAATATCTCCCGGATCTTTTATGCGGAAAAAGATGCGATGAAGAAAATCTTGGGTCTAGATCCCAAGGAACAGCTGTCTCACTCAAATGTGCATGCACGGATTCCTAAAAGTTTTATGGACAGAGGGAAAGAATTTTCTCAAGCCATCACATCCACGATCCAGGAAGGCATCGATTCCGGAGAGTTCAGGGATTTGGATGCCGAAGAAGCCAGTGAAGTCCTCGGAGCACTGCTGCGGGGTTTTTCATTTGGAGAGACTTTCCGAGAGAGGACATTCAACATAGAGAAAAGCTCAGCACTTCTCTATGATTTTTTCTTGAATGGAATAATAAATCATACACACATCAAATAAGGAGAGAAAAATGAAGAAAACAGGGAAATTATTGTTATGCATGACCCTTATTTTGACGGCCTCATTATTTACGTTTTCACAAGAAAAAATGACACTGACTCTCATGGACAGCATTCAACTCGCTCTGTCCCAAAATCCTTCCCTTCTAGCTTCTGAGGAAAGAGTTAGAGGGGCCAAATCGATGATTAGAGAAGCGGCGTCAGGTTTTTTCCCTTCATTGAGTGCCACGGGTCTTCGATCGCTGAAAGAAAAAGTCTTTACACTGGAGTTTCCCTCTATGGTTCCTGGTGAACCGCCTGAAGAAGTTGAGTTTGATTTTACGAGAGATAACCAGTTTTCGTTTTCTCTTTCTGTCCCGATATACACCGGCGGCCGGCTGGTCTCAGGTTACAAACAGGCCAAATATAATCATTTATCCTCCGAGGAATCCTTGAGACAGTCTGAATATATGACAGTATTCAATACGAAAAAGGCTTTTTATGGCGTTCTTCTTGCCCGGGAATTTGTTAAAGTTTCAGAAGAAGCCGTGAGTGTTGCCGAAAAACATCTTCGCAATGTGAAAATCCTGCTTGAAGTCGGCATGGCCTCCAAATTTGATCTTTTAAGATCAGAAGTTCAGTTGGCCAATTTGAAACCCCAGCAGATTCGCGCAAAAAATAGTATTAAAATTGCCGAGCTCAGTCTGAAAATTCTTATCGGCCTGGAACTGGCTCAACCTTTAGACATTCAAGGTGAATTGACCTATGAGCCTTTCGATCCAAACCTCGAAGAGGCGTTGACATCCGCCCTCTTTAGAAGACCGGAAATTCAACAGCTCGAATACCAGAGGATGATGGCTGGAGAAATGCTGAAAATATCGAAGGCCTCTAAATACCCGACGGTGACCATTCAGGGCGCCTACAATGTTTGGGCAGACAGTTTGACTTTTAAGGAGGAAGACTGGCAGTCCTACTACTCTGTTAATCTGGCTTTGTCCGTTCCGATATTTACCGGTTTTGTGGCCGCGGCCCAGATCGCGCAGTCAAAATCCATAATTAAAGAACTCGAATTCAGCAAAAAGGGCTTAGAAAATATGATTCTCTTCGAAGTTCGACAGGCTGCTTTAAAGCTGTCCGAAGCCAAGGAGTCTCTTCTGTCTCAGGAGAAAAATGTGGAACAGGCTGTAGAGAGCCTGCGGATCGCAGAGCTGAATTTTTCGGAAGGGCTGGCAACTACCCTTGACGTCAGCTCGGTTCAAGCGGCTCTAACTCAGGCCAAAACCAACTATTCCCAAGCGCTCTATGACTATGTCATGTCCAGAGCTGAATTGGATAAAGCCGTAGGTATCGGGCTTAAAAATTAATCGCTTTTACACGGGGGCTTGATTTCTATATTTTGTATCTAAGAAGTGCGCCGATTTTGCCGTATCTGCCGAGTGAGAGAGGGGGATTAATGTGCTCCACCTGGCAGTTTTTGTCCATTGCTTTTTCTATGGCTTCATCGATGACATCCACGAGTGTATCAGTTTTTATCAGACAGGAGGGGCAGCGCACTTCATCAATGTAGAGGAACTGGCATTTTGGACATATTCTCCCTGTCTTCGAAAAATGACGGGTGACAAGCAGAGTTTGGGCCTCTCCTCTATTTAAGCTTTTTAGTGTATTTTTTACTCCTGTCACAGCTCTGCCGCCTTTTTCCAATTCGGAGACAAAGCGATGGAGAACCTTTTCTTCATCTTGTTTGACTAGTTTCTCGATGAAAAGCATGGACCTTTTGTTCACTTTGCCGGAGGAATGGCTTGGTTTTGTTTTGATGTAGCCCTTGAATACTTTATTGATATATGGATGGAGAAGGGGTTCAAAAACTGGGACATATTCATCGGGGCAGCCGACGAGCAGCCCATTGAAACGGTCTTCCTTATAAAGTGAGAAGGTTTTATTGGTAATTTTTTTGAGGTATTCGTGTAGATGAAAAGTGATATGTCCTTCGATCCGTTTGGAATCATAGCCTTCCCGACCGCCTTCTTTCACCTTGCTGGGGACCTCTCCTTTTAATTCTGCAAGGAGAGTGATTTCTCCAATAAAGACTTCGTACCATCTGGCTTCCTTTCGGTCGAAGGTGAGGGTGCAATATTTTTTATGCAAGTTCAATAAGGCTGAAAGGGGACGCACATATGGATTTTGATCGAAAATGATTCTGTTCCGGGGAGGGGAAGGAAGATCGAAAATCTGCCAAAATCCTTCTCCCTTGCAGGAAAATGCAGCCAATCCGGAGGAATGGTTGACATTGAGAGACTTGCCGAAAAAAGTTTGAATTTGTTTGAGATCTTGGGAAAGAGAATCTTTTTTTGCCTTGCTCAAATTCATGCTTTCAATCTTTGATCTTGCACCGTTAAGTAAGTTCTTGAACTTGAGAGAAATTTCTTTTTTGTTCAACCCGTTCTTAACGGAATTAAAGAAAAAGGACGTCGTTAAATAGTTCTCACTTTTAACTTTGGCTAAAGACTCGATTTGCTCCCTGCTGGAAAGTTTCATATGGCCTCCTTAAATAGCCTGAATAATTTATAAAAAATGTCGACAGGGGGGATAACCGATAAAAGGAAGGATTTATCACGCCCTTAAAACATAGGTTCGGCATGCCTTTTTGTCAAGTTTGGGGTCAGGCCTGCAAAACATGAATCTTTTGCTAAATGTTAAAGTATCATTTTTTTTTTAAAAAACATGCATGTTTTGCAGGCCTGACCCCAACTCCAAACTTGAATAATTTAAAGAAACGCATTAGAATAGCTTCTGCTCTAGTTTGTTCTTTTACTAAGAATAGCTACAGATTTTATGAGTGCGGAAGTGGCGGAATTGGTAGACGCGCAAGCCTCAGGAGTTTGTGGTCCTTGTGGCCTTGGGGGTTCGAGTCCCCCCTTCCGCACCATCCTTTAACACGAACACGGACATATGTCCTCCCAAGCAGAGGCTGTGCAAAAATCTTGAGGAGTTTTAATTGAAAAAGACAGCTGCATTTGTTCTTTTCCTCCTGCTATCTCTGATGATCTCCGGAGAGCCCGCGCATCAAAAGACTCAAAAACACAGTCTTCCTGAGAGGTTTACTGATTGGCTAGAGGAAGAAGTTGTCTACATTATAGCTCCGTTAGAGGAAAAAGTATTTCTCCAGCTCCAGTCTGACCGGGAAAGGGATCTTTTTATCCAGGCTTTTTGGGCTCAGCGTGATCCATCGAAGGGCGATAATGAAAATGAATTTAGAAAGGAACATAACCGCCGTATTAATTATGCCAATCAATATTTTGGCAGAGCCACTCCCAAAGCCGGATGGAAGACTGCCCGGGGGCGAATGTATATCATCCTGGGTGAACCCAATGACCGTGTCCGGTTTGAAGGCAAGAATCAAGTCTATAATACCGAGGTTTGGTTTTATCAGGGCCTCTCAAACGTGGGCCTCCCCCCCGGATTTAACCTAGTTTTTTTTCAGCAAGGTGGAGTAGGCGAATACATACTTTATAGTCCATTGAAAGACGGACCTATGGCGCTTCTTATGTCGGATTTCGGTGACCAGACAGACCATCTGTCCGCCTACCGGAGGCTCCGGGATCGTGAGCCGGAATTGGCGAATTTTTCTCTTTCTCTGATTCCGGGAGAAGGCCCGGATATTTCAGGACGTCCGAGCATGACCTCAGATATTCTATTACAGAGGATCGAAACCACTCCCATGAGGACTGTTAAGGATAAATACGCGCGGAAATTTCTTGATTACAAAGATATCGTCGAAGTGGAATACACCGCCAATTATATCGACAGTGACTCATTGGTTAAAGTTATCAAAGATCCTTCAGGGATCTATTTTGTCCATTATGCCATTGAACCTGAACGACTCTCGGTCAACCAGATTAATGAAAAATACTACACCATGTTGAAACTCAACGGTTCTGTATCAGATTTGGATGGAGAAACTATTCATCAGTTTGAAAAAGAGATCAAATTAGAATTCGATAAGGAGCAAATTCAACAGATCAGTCAACGTCCCCTCGGTATCAGGGATATGTTTCCCCTTATTCCAGGAAAGTACAAGATGTCCATTCTTGTTAAAAACGAAATCTCCAAAGAGTTCACTTCGCTGGAAAGAAATCTTCTTATTCCCAGTGAAAAAGACTCTTTTCAGATGACCTCCATTCTTATGGGATACAAGAAGAGAGACAATCCGCCTCCGGAGAACCGGCTCCGTCCCTTCCAAATGGGGAAATATCAGATATATTTTCATGCCAAGAGAGTGTTCCTAACGCAGGATGAATTGGTGTTGACGTTTCAGATACACGGGATGTCTCAGGAGTTAAAGGACAGGGGTGAGCTCAAATATACCTTCCTTAAAAACGATAAGGAATTCAAAAGTTTCACTAAACGGATAACCGAATACGACGAGGTTCCTGATTTTGTCGAACAGGTTTCGCTCCAAGAGTTTTTCCCTGCGCATTATCGGGTTCGGGTGACTCTCCAGATCGAAAAGCAGGAGGTCCTGTTCGAAACAGAAGAATTTGACGTCACCCATGTTGAGTCCATTGCACGCCCCTGGATTTATTCTCAACTCTTGGCGGCCACGAATGATCCTGTCTATGCGTACATTACTGGGCAACAATTTTTTAACAGCGGTAAACTCCAAGATGCCCTGGAATACTTGGAAAATGCCTACAGCAAAAAGCCAGACAATGAAGTATTTGCCCTAGGTCTGTCCCGAATCTATGCTGAGCTAAAGGAGTATACGAAAATTGTTCCGATCTTGGAACCCCTCATGAACCTTCCCGAATCGCCGTCCTATGATGTTCATTTCCTGATGGGAGCAAGCTACCGGGAATTGGGAGAGTTTGGCAAAGCCATTGAAATGTTCGACAAAGCCATCCAACAATTTGGCGTCAATTCCCTAGTTTTGAATGCCTTGGGCGGGTGTTATTACAGATGGGGACAATTATCCAATGCCCTCACTGCCTGGGAGAAATCCCTGGAGATAAATCCCGAACAGCCTGAAATCCGGAAAAATGTTAAAGCTATTAAGGAGAAAAGATGATAAAAAAACCACTGACTTTGTCCTTCTCTTTATTTTTGGCTTTTTATCTCCTCCTCTCGGTATCCTCCTGCCGCTATTATGCACTAGAAAAAAAGCTTGGTCCTGATAATGCAGATTTTATAAGCAAAGTCAGATATATCATTTCTGAAAAGGAAAAACGGCTTTTTCTAGAGATCCCGAATGATGAAAAAAAAGCATGGATAGAAGAGTTTTGGAAACAGCGTGATCCCGATCCCACGACGGAAGAGAATGAGCTGAAAATGGAGTACTTCAACAGAATTGAACAGGCTGACGAGATGTTTAGAACCGAGCCAAAACCGGGGTGGATGACGGATCGCGGTCGGATCTTTGTTCTTTTTGGCCCTCCTATGAACAAGGTTTTTTTTCCTATGGGCAGTGGCCCTCAGGGGAAGTGTGGAGAAACCTGGTATTATGGGGGATTTCCCATCGCTTTTGTGGATGAAAACTGTACGTCGAATTTTAGACTCATCACTTATAACCTATCAGGGGCGAGGGAATTCAGTTTGCTCTATATGCACGAGCTTAATCTTGCCCAATCGCGTGCTCAGCAGACTCTCCAGGGAGAGCAGATATTTTACAACTTTATCTGGAAAGTGAAGAAGACTCTTATCCAGGAAAACCGTGTAGAAGGAAGCGTTTCCATTCAAGTCCCCTATGCAAGTATTTGGTTTTCGGATAAAGACGATAAGCTTGTCACAACTCTTGATCTCAATCTTGAATTACAGAATTCAAAGGGTACGATTGTTTGGGAGTTCACTAAGGATTATAGAGTTGAAACGACAGTGGACGAATTAAAGAAACACAGGGCGAAACGGTACCATATTGAGGTTCTTTTTGTTCTTACCGATGAACTGGAGATACTTAGCGAAGGAGGGAATAAACTCATTGCCTATCTCGTCAATCAGACCGGAGGAGAAGAGCTAAGGAAAATCATGGATTTTAAGATCAACAAGGAGTGAACCTTGGGTGTCTCTCAACTGGTCTAGAATGTGAATCTCAGGCTGAATTTGAAGGTTCTGTTTCCATAGGCGCTAGTGACATCGCCGTAGGAGGAGTATCTCTCAAAAGTTGGGGGTTGGTCCATGCCTGCAGAATAGTCGATATATCCGCCTGGATTAGACGAAATGACGTAACCGCTTCTGCCCAGAGCGTTGAGAATGTCGATGTATCCGCCAACTGTAAAATTCTTTCCCACGTGGAATCGTTTTTCGATTCTGATATCGAGAGTTGTCAGAGAAGGAAAACGGCGAGTCCCAATTTCTTCCGTGGCAACAGTGTAGACGTCTCCATCCCATTTGTATGTCGGATCGTCAGGCAGATAGACGGTGACAGATCTGGCCCAGGGACTTCCGGACCTGTGGTTGAAGTAACCGCTGATAATGATGTCCCAAGGGAGGATGACTGTACTCTGGATTTTGATATTGATCGGACGGTCCTGCTCTAATCTTCCGTCAGAGAAGACAAAAGAGTTAGGTGTATTGAAACTTTCTGAGATTCCGGAAGAGGCTACGTAATTTCCACCAATGTTGCCCCAGGTCTTGCTCCATACTAAGGAGGCCAAAAGCTGCCAGCGATCGGACATTCTTTTATTGAAGATTAGCAGAAGGGCCATGTATTTTCTGTAGGAGCCTGCAACATTTGTTAAAAAGTAATGAGTATCGGGAGCATCCGCTAGTTCAACATAGGCATAGGAATCTATATCGTCTTCCGTTTGGAATAGTCCGTCGTCACCAGGATCGATGAAATTGAATTTTTCCCAATAGGGGCTGTTTTCAGCATAACCCTTCCAGGCATCGTCTTTTCCGAGACCATAGTCATTTACATTTTCAAAGATATTTTTTTTATGTTTGTAAATAGCCATGAGAGTAACACTAAAATCTTTGGCCATTTCTCGATCAATACCGAAGGTGAGTTCATCGGTGTAGGGGGCTGTTGCATCGAGGTCGACTTCCCTTTCGAGTGAAAAGTTGAATGGATCGGGAGGCAGGTAAATCAGGTCAAATCTGTCGTCGGACGGATCGATGATTCCATTCTGATTGTCATCATACCAATACCACTCTCCGGAATTTGGATAATTGGGATTAGCGAAAGAGTAGTACTGGATCATCAAATACTCATTGTATCTGGACCAGGAACCTTTAACATTGGTTTTTCCGTCCCCAAAAAGATCATAGGCAAATCCCAATCTGGGAGATAAGTGAGTCCAGGTAAAAACATCCATGGCAGGGAGTGTGTAATTGCTGAAAGGGGACTCTCCAAGAGTGGCAAGCAAACCATACGGATCGGCAGATGCAGCCTTACTTTGTTCGGGAAACGAACCTTTGGAGGTGTCGAATCGGACGCCAAGATTCAGAGTGAGTCTATCTCCAATGGTGATACTATCCTGGATAAAGGCCCCTATGTGAGTCATTCTATTTTTCTGGACAGAGCTTCCCTCGGTCGGGCCGCAAATGAAAGAATAGATAGTATACCTGTATGGATCGGACAGGGTGGGATAGGAAGGGCCGCCTTTATAATAATTGATTCCGAATGGATTTCTTCTCCACCAATCCCAATTTCCGCTTGTGGCTTCGAATTCCACCCCGGCCTTGAATTCATGAGAGACACCAAAGAGATTATCCTTGAACAGGGTGACCGTTATATTGGGATTAAATCGTTTCCGAAGATAGGTCTCTTCATACCGAGGATTATTTCTGTAAATATCGTAGTACCTGTCATAAAACTGAGGTGCATCCGAAAGAGCATATTCGCTAAAGGGAATAGGGAAAAAGCGGCTGATGTAGCCCATGCGTATATCAACAAACAGGTTTTGGTTGAGAATCCAGTTTATCTGTCCGGAGAGGGTGTGTCCTTTTTCTCCGGCCCAGGTTGTTGTAGCTGTTATATCCCTGAAAGAATCGATGCGGTTAGTGTAGAAATCTTCGGTGATTGTACTCAGATTGAATGTGGTCATCAAGCGGATGTTAGAGGCGAGCTGGACCGTCAACTTTCCAAAAAGATTGCTCTCTTTGTGAGGCGCTTGATCCATTGTATAAACTCTTTTCCCTAAATCTTGAGTGTCATCCCAAATGATGTGATGAAAATCTCTTCCCCAGGTGAAATAGCGGCTGTTTGTAAAAAACCAAACCTTGTTCTTGATGATAGGGCCGCCAAAAAAAAGGGAGAAATCTTTCCAATTATTCCACCCTGAAGGGGCGCTGAGTCCAACGGCTTCGAGGTCGACTTGACTGAGAAGATCCTCCACCAGGGCGCCGCTGTAATACTCAGCTGTTCCTCCGCCGTGAAATTCATTTCCACCGGATTTGGTCACGATGTTGATGAATCCTCCATCGGCAATTCCTACTTCGGCCGGGTGACCGAATAAACCCATTTCGACCTCTTCATAGACATCGATGTTGATATTTGTCATGGGGTACATCACTACAGGATCGTTGATGGTCACTCCGTCGATTGCGTATTGATTGCCGCGGACCGTACCTCCTGAAATATAAGATGTCCGTCTATAGCTGACACCTTCGGAGACTGAACCCGGCACAGAGTTCAAGATGTCGTACAGGTCTCGGGACATGGGAATATTGTAGATGAATGACTTTGAATAATTGACGGCGGTTTTGGATGTTATGACATCGACCGTGGGTGATTCCCCCGCGACTGTCACCACTTCCTCGAGGGAGCTCATGATCAGAGTGATATTGATGGTAGTGCGTTTCCCGACGCTGACTCTGATGTCTTTGCGGATTGTGGACTGAAAGCCAGGCATATCAAAAGTCAATTGATAACCATCTCCCGGAGGAACTGAAGGAAATCTGAAGGACCCGGTGGCCGAAGTGACAAATGTCATAAGACCCTGCAGTTTGGGACCTTCGAGTGTGACCGAACAGCCCGGAATGGCATAGTTTTCATTATCGACAACTTTCCCGCTGACTGAACCGGAGAGGACTCCTTGAGCGCTGGTGAAAGAAGTAAACCCTATGGTGAGAAACAGCACCAAAAGGACCTTGATTGAGTTCTTAATCAATTTTTCCTCCTCCAACGATAGTTTCTAGTTTCGTTAAATATTTTTAATTCCGTTTTCTTTTGCATAATAGGCGGAACCGATGATTCCTGCCTGATTGCCAAGAACGGCGCTTTCTATGCTGCAGCAGTCGAATCCGGCTTTAAACGATCTTTTTTGAGCTTCATGGATGGCCGGTTTGACAATGAAGTCTCCGGCCTTCATAACTCCTCCCCCGAGAAGGATTTTTTCGGGATTGAGGAGATTGATGGCGATGGAAAGCCCAATGCCCAAGTAGCGGGCCGCCATGGCAAATGCCTCCCGGGCTGCCTTTTCACCTGCTTTGGCTTTTTCATAAACTTGTTCCGCATCCGTTATGTTATCAATTGGGTTGAGCAAGTGATAATTTTTAACAATCTTGGGTGCCGAAACTTCGGTTTCTAAGCACCCGCGGCTGCCGCATTTACAGGGATCTCCGTTGGAATTTACAGCGGCATGGCCCAGCTCTCCGCCAAATCCGCAAACTCCCTGCCATATCTTTCCTTCTAGTATGATTCCCGTTCCCAATCCAGTCCCGATGGTGAGGAAGACCATGCTGTGGACCCCTTGTCCCGCCCCTTTTTTGTATTCTCCAAAAGCAGCCATATTGGCATCGTTATTGATAGTGAAAGGGACTTTAATAAATTGGGAGAGGGCCGGCACGAGGTCGAAGTGATCGATATCCGGATAATTTGGGGATTGATGAATTTTCTGTTCCTTTCGGTTGAGCACCCCCGGGAAACCAAATCCTACAGCCGAGATGGAGAAATATTTTCTTTCGCTCAGATCTTTAAGGATGTTCTCTATGAGTTGAAGCAGGTCCTTGATTTTTGATGGGGAGTCTTTTTTGCCGTGATAAACAAGGCGGCCGGTGTCCGTGATAAGGCCGTACTTGAGTTGAGTTCCACCTAAGTCAAAACCGGCATACAATGGCATTTGGTTGGCCCTTATTTTTTTTGTCCGATGGCGGCGTAGTTTGGAGCAGAATAGAGGAGCTTGTTCAGTTTGTCTACATTTCTATTCAAAATGGTCGATACCTCATCTGCCGAGGGGAGTTCTTGGAGTTTTTCCTCTCGGAGTTCGGACGAGAACTTGATCTCAACGTCCTCAAATCCGGCATTTTCGAGAAGGAACTTAAGAGCCTGAGGATGGATGGGTTTTTGGTGAGAAAGATCCAGATAATAGATTTGAACGAGAGCAAATACAGAGGTGGGGTTAATAGTTTCGAGAACGATATAGCTTGATGGGGCTAGTTTGTGGAAGGCAAGCTCGATAACTCTTTTTAAGTAATTTGGAGGCATATGTTCAATCACCTGAGAAGAAAAAATGCCGCCAAGACTTTCCTCTTCAGATTCTGCGAGTTTATCTAATATGTCGGCCTTCGAACAGTTCAAGCCTCTTTCCCGACAGATATCGATCATCTGTTCGTTGATATCGATGCCCTCGGCTGTGATCCCGTTTTCAGCCAGTAGAGTCAGGAATTCTCCCCTGCCGCAGCCTAAATCCAACACTTTTCTTTCCTGTCTGAAAAATTCGATATAATTTTCCAGTTGCTTTTTGATCTCTTCTTCAGAACCTCTATACTTATTCTCGAAACTGGCATATCTCCAATCTTCGATAGGGATCAGGACGTCTTCAACGAGCCGAGGGGAGGGCATCTTGTTGTCGGTGAGGATAGAAAGGAGTTTATTGAGTTTTTCTTTGAGAAGAAGAAATTTTTTCATGAGCAGGTTCACGTCTTTGTATGCGGCGGCCAAATCATTTACCCGCCATTCCATGCTCTTGAAAATTTGGCCCACATGATTGCTGCCCAGAGCGTCCCACTCTTTATCCTTGGCATCCATGAGCTCTGTATTTGTTTCCATCAGACCAGTGAGAGTCGATACAAGTTCGGAGGTAATGATCATGTTTTGCTCGAGAGTTTGATGGAATCCGGAAAGGAGAATAGCGATCTGATCTCCGTGAAGTTTTTGGGGCTTTTCCCCTTTTGAAGATTTTGATAAAAATGATAGAGGGCGCGTTTTTTCAGGTTTTGCAGACAGCTCTTTTATTTGTGTGGAGATATTAAGGGAATCAAAAGAGTGCTGAAGTTTCTTGAGATCTTCAGATTTTTTGTTAAGTGTTTTGAGCTTTTTTGTGAACTCTTCTTCTTTTTTCCTGCGCTGTTGAGTCAGGTTTTCGATTGTACGCTTCATTCGTCCTTTTTAGGAGGATGAGGCTCATCGGTGGGCTTGTCTTCGTCATTGTCTTTTGAAGAGATAGATTTTTTAAAATTCTTGATGCCTTCTCCCATGGATTTCCCCAATTCTGGAAGCTTTCTTGCGCCAAAGATAATGACGATGATCAGGACTATGAGTGCTAACTCCATGGGACCTATAGGGCCAAACATAAACATCTAAACCTCCTCGAGAACAAATCGTCAAATCTACAATCGTTTAACGTACAAAATTTACTTCACTCCCCCCTAAAAGTCAAGCTCAAGAGATTGGGGTCAGGCCTGCAAAACATGAATTGTTTTAATAATCAGTGTTGTAGTGGAATTATTTCTGATTTTATTCGTCTTTCTTATAGGAGAATAAATATGGCAAGACCAAATCGAATTGAGTTTCCCGGTGCTTTTTACCATGTGTTTGCTCGAGGAAATAATAAACAAAAAATATTTCATGATACGCAAGATTTCACCGTATACTTGGATCGTATTAAACGATACCACAGGCGTTATGAATTTATTCTTTATGCATATGTTCTCATGTCTAACCATATTCATTTTGCGATTGAGACATGTGAGATTCCTCTTTCAAAAATTATGCAAGGGATTCAACAGAGCTATGCTCAATATGTACATAAAAAAAGGGGCTCTGTAGGACATGTTTTTCAGGGACCATACAGAGCAGTTATTTATAACAAAGAGGAATTCGTTTTAACTCTTGTTCGTTATATTCACAGGAATCCAGTTGAAGCTTGTTTAGTCGAGAGGTCTGAGCAATATCCTTGGTGCAGTCACAGCGACTATCTAAAACTTACCCAATGTTCATTTCTCAACAAAAAATCTGTCTTGGAACTAATCTCGAGTGATAAGGCCAAAGCCATAAAGATGTTTAGTGAACTTGTGCTTAAAGGACAACAGAGTCTTGAGGAATTTAATTTTGATGATGTCAAGGATAGGAAGATTATTGGGAATAAAAAATTCGTTAAGAAGATCCAGGATAAAATTAAAAACAACTTGGATGTTCCTGAAGTTGATTTAAACGAGAATTTGTTTTTGCTCAGGAAAAAAACTCTCTTTGAAATGTTGAAAATCGTTACAAAACAAACTAAAGTGTCTGCTGATAGTATTTTAGGCCAAAGTCGTTTGCATGAAATTACTGAAGCAAGGAGATTATTTGCATTTATCTCAGCAAAATATGCAGGTTATAGGCTGGGGGAAATTTCAAAGTTCTTAAAATTAGATGATACTACAATCTCGAAAATGGTAAAAAGAATAGAAGATGAACTAAAACATGATCCCATTCTTCCTGAGAAACTTAGGGAAATTATTCAAGTTTTGCAGGCCAGGCCCCAATGAAGATTAGGAATTTTTCGATTATTGCGCATATAGATCACGGGAAATCTACTTTGGCCGATCGTCTGTTAGAAATAACCGGGGCTCTTTCTCCGCGTGAGTTGAAAGAACAGGTTTTAGACACGATGGAACTCGAGCGAGAGAGAGGCATCACGATAAAAGCCCAAACGGCTCGCCTTCGCTACAAGAGCAAATCCCGTGGCGAGTATATTCTCAATTTGATCGACACTCCCGGCCATGTGGATTTTTCCTACGAAGTGTCACGCAGTCTGGCGGCCTGTGAAGGAGCGCTCCTGATCATCGATGCCTCACAGGGCGTCGAAGCTCAAACTCTAGCCAACACCCACTTAGCCCTTCAAAATGATCTAACCCTTATTCCCATTATTAACAAAATTGACCTGTCTCAATCAAACCCCGAGCTGGCGCTTGAACAACTGGAAAATATTATCGGGATAAACAGGGATGAAGCGCTTCTTGTGAGTGCAAAAATTGGCACCGGTGTGGAGGCTGTCCTGGAAAGCATCATCGACCGGATTCCTCCTCCGGAACAGAATATCCAGGCACCGCTCAAGGCGCTTGTTATCGATTCTTGGTTTGATTCCTACCGCGGGGTGATCATGCTTGTCCGGCTGTTCGAGGGCCAGGTCCACACAAGAGCTCAAATTGAGCTGATGTCCAAAGGGGTTTTCTACGAAGTCGAAGAGATTGGATACATGACTCCAAAAATGAAGAAAACAGACTGCCTCTCAGCCGGTGAAGTTGGTTATATTATTGCCGGCATCAAAGATCTCAGTCATGCTCGGGTTGGAGAAACTCTTACGGAAAAAAATAGGCCGACCGACCAGCCCCTCAAGGGTTTCAAAGAGGCCAAGCCCATGGTCTTTGCCGGCATGTATCCTGCCGGAGAGACCAGCATAGAAAATCTGAGAAAAGCCATAGAGAAGTTGAGGCTCAATGATTTTAGCTTTCACTATGAGCCCGAAAGTTCACCCTCCCTTGGGATCGGTTACCGGTGCGGATTCCTCGGCCTCCTCCACAGAGAAATCATCCAGGAAAGGTTGGAGCGGGAATTTGATCTCAACCTTGTTACAACCGCTCCCAGCGTCGGCTTTCGAATCACTAAAATAGACGGAAAGGTTATAGAAATCAACAACCCATCCCAACTCCCGCCACCTCAAGAAATTCGGGAGATCGAAGAGCCTGTTATCGAAGCCCTATTTCTTACACCCAACCGCTATCTCGGGGCTGTCCTCAAGCTGCTCGACGACCGCCGTGGAGAGCAGAAAAAAATGGAATACATAAGCTCTCAGCGAATCTTTCTCACCTACATTCTTCCACTGAACGAGATTGTCTTTGACTTTTACAATCAGCTCAAATCCGTCTCTCAAGGCTATGCATCCATGGACTATGAATTTTCCGGTTATAGAGTAGCTGAACTTGTGCGGCTCGATATTCTTATCAATCGGGAATCCGTCGATGCCCTCTCCCTCATTGTCCATAAAAGCCGAGCCTATTCGATGGGGCGCAAACTCGTCCAAAAAATGAAAGACGTGATTCCACGTCAGCAGTTTGAAATATCCCTCCAGGCAGCGGTGGGAAAAAGAGTGATTGCAAGGGAATCCATTGCTCCATACAGAAAAGATGTCCTTGCTAAACTTTATGGAGGAGACTATACACGAAAAATGAAGCTTTTGGAAAAACAGAAGGGCGGAAAGAAACGCATGAAAAAAGTCGGCCGCGTGGAAATCCCACAGGAGGCCTTCCTGGCCATACTAAAAGTAAAATGAGTTAATCCTCTAAAACTAACCTGACTAATTCAGTTTGACTATGGGTTCCATCCTCTGTATTTTTGTAAAGAGGATATCATGCTGCCAACAATAAAATGGGAAGACAACAAGGTCATTATGATCGACCAAAGGAAACTTCCGCTGGAAGAAGTTTATGTCGATTGCACAAATTATGAGGAAGTAGCCCAGGCTATAGAGAAAATGATCATTCGCGGAGCTCCTGCCATAGGTGTGGCCGCGGCTTTCGGGATCGCATTGGGCATTCAACAGATAAAAACTCACACTTCTCTGCATGAGGAGTTTGATCGAATTTATTTACGATTAGAGAGAACACGCCCAACAGCCCGCAATCTTTTCTGGGCCTTGGAGAGGATGCGTCGTGTTTTTCTGGAAAACAAAACCCTGGAGCTTTTCTCTATACAGCAGGTCCTGGTGAAAGAAGCCCTGAATATCGAAAAAGAAGATCTCGAGACAAACAAAAAGATGGGGGCTTGGGGCAAAGAACTCATAGGTGATGGTGACTCTATTCTCACTCACTGCAATGCCGGCGCATTGGCCACAGCGGGTTATGGGACCGCCCTCGGTGTCATACGTGCTGCCTTTGACGAGGGGAAATCTCTAACAGTTTTTGCCGACGAAACGCGACCCTTTCTTCAGGGAGCCAGGTTGACTTGTTGGGAATTGGATAAGGACAACATTCCTGTGGTTTTGATAACAGACAATATGGCAGGTTATCTCATGCAGAAAGGAGAAATTTCTCTGGTGATTACCGGTGCGGATCGTATTGCCCCTAACGGTGATACAGCCAACAAAATCGGGACCTATCCTGCCGCTGTTCTTGCGAAGGAGCACGGTCTTCCCTTCTATGTGGCTGCTCCCCTGAGCACAATTGATTTTGAAATCTGTGATGGTTCGCAAATTACCATTGAGGAAAGGGATTCCCAGGAGGTCCGAGAAATTGCAGGCCGTTTGATCACCCTGCCTCAAATTGATGTACGCAATCCGGCCTTTGATGTCACACCGGCTGGATATATTTCAGCCATCATTACCGAAGCCGGAATTGCCCGCCCTCCTTTCGACAAAAGCCTTGCTCAGCTAAAAGACAAGCTCATAGATAACGGCTAAACAATGTATATTCTTGGAATCGAAACCTCTTGTGACGAAACGTCTGCAGCTGTCTTAAAAGATGTCAATTCCGTTTTGAGCAACATCGTCTTGTCTCAGGATGATATCCATGCCCCTTTTGGTGGAGTGGTTCCCGAACTGGCTTCGCGACAGCACATCACAGCTATTGAATATGTCTTGGGAAAAAGCCTGAAAAAAGCAGGGGTAAAGCTTCCGCAGATTGATGCTTTTGCCGTGACTCAAGGGCCGGGATTAATAGGATCTCTCCTTATCGGCGTCTCATTTGCCAAGGGCCTCGCGTATTATTTTCAAAAACCTCTGATCCCAGTCGACCATCTGGAGGCCCACATCCATGCCGTCTTTCTAGAAAATAATGTTATTCCTTTTCCTGCCGTTGCGCTTCTTGTTTCCGGTGGGCACACTTCTCTCTTCCTGTTGAAAGAAAAACTATCTTTTGAGCGGCTCATTAAAACAAGAGATGATGCCGCAGGGGAGGCCCTGGACAAAATTGCCAAATATCTCGGATTAGGTTATCCGGGGGGGCCAATTATCGACAGGAGGGCTGCCAAGGGAGATCCACAAAAGTACCATTTTTCTCTACCCCGCATGACGGACAAAACCCTGGGCTACAGCTTCAGCGGTTTGAAAACGGCGGCTTTGAGAATAATTAAGGATAAAACGATCACATTAGAACATCCCCAGCTTGATGATTTTCTGGCGAGTTACCAAAAATCCGTGGTGAAAGCTCTCCTTTCACCGCTCGATGAAATTATTCAGATTCATGCTCCTAAATCATTAATTCTCTGCGGTGGGGTGGCCCGGAATTCCGTGCTGAGGCATGACTTCCAAAGTCTGGCAGACAAAAACAAACTGAATGGATTCATTCCCTCTCCCCAATTTTGTACGGATAACGCCGCCATGGTCACGAGCCTGGCTTTTGAGAAATTTAAAAATGAAGGAGAGTTTCCTTTATCTCTCGATTTAAACGCCTACCCTTCAAAGCTCAAAAAGGCCGGCAAGATTAGAAAATCTTAAACTGGATTATTCACGGGTCGAGGTTGCTGCAGATGCGAGGCATCGGCCCATGAAGCTGTGGTTGTCCACTGCGAATGGGTCATGACGAAGCAGCTGTGGTAAGATCGGCTCGCCCCCTTGGGGTAAAAAATGCCGACATTTTATATGACTGGCTAACAAATAAAGAGATGTTCATGGATATTGATAAAAATCATGCTATCAAGTTGATATCATTAAAGAAAATGAAGGTGTCGGCAGTTTTTATAAATAATTCAGATTTATTAATCAGTTGGCTGGAATGTAAATAGATAGGGTTTATCCGCAGCCGAAAAATCAGACATATTTGTCAATTCAAGGCGAATCATGTAGAGATTAGTCTTTTTGTAGCGGTAGGCTGCGGGCGCAGGGATTCTCAATGTTTTCATTTCCTTGGACAGAAGGAATTTGCCCGGTCCTCTCATCTACTGGTGTCGTTCCAGAGAATAGAATGTGATTTTTTCTCCCGTGTCATAACCGACGTTAACCGGATTAAGAAGCGCAAATTGAGGGAAAAGAGAAAACAAAACGAAAAGCAAAAGGAGGCCTGCCATAATGAAGATGGTGTGGCGAGGATATGGAAGAGTTTTTTGCGGCCCTAGTTTCCGGATGTATCCCAAAAAGAACAAAACAAAAAGTCCAAACCAAACATAATTAGGCCAGTAACCCAGGTTGTTGACCTTGATGAAAGAGGGAAGAAAATTAGGCAGGTAAAAACCGAGGTTGCTCAGGTTGATAAAGAACTCCCCTCCGCGGAAAGTGAATTCATGCGTGGTGGGTTGGTAGAGAAATGAGGGATGGGAAAGGAGAATGGTTGTTGTGATCAGTCCTAAAATACATGCGATCCGGAAGAGAACAGAGTAAAACTTCTTTTTATTATAGACAAGAAAATAGCCGATAAAGACAGCCATAATCCAAATGATGGGTGTCAACACCCTTCCCTGGGGACTGGAACCCTGCCTGTGAGAAAGTAGAGCATAATTGAGGATAAATGGGACTGAAAGGAGGGGATAACCAGTTCCTTTTTATCTTTCCGGAATGCCTCCACGATTCCAAGAAAAGAAAAAAAATACAGAGGCGAGTACAGAAGGAGGCCGTCTCTTTGATCGAGAAAATAGTCGAAAAAGGTATCGATACGGAGCATGAGGGGAATCTTTAGGAGGGATTGTTTAAATGCTGCGATTTTTTCCGGAGTGAGCACACCCTCGTAGAGTGAAATTGGGTTGTATGTACCGTAGAGGGCATGGACGTACAGGTAAAAAAGAACGAGAGACAAGACCGGAAAGGCCAGAACAAAGAGGAGAATCAATTTTTTCTTGCGCGTAAGGCCTGTGAATCGGGCTGCACTTTTTTCCCAAAAGGAAAAAACTCATTGGGAGGAGAGGGAAAATATTTTCCCTAAGGGCCACCTGCCTTTCTAAGAAAAAAAATGTCGGTCACACAGAGCCAGAAGCTTCCACAGCAAAAAAAGAACAATACAACTTCCAATTAATGTGAGAAGAAAAGGAAGAACAGCGAAGGAATAATGATGATTTTCTAGAGAAAGCTTGGGAATCTGAAAATAGAGTGTCAGAAAAAAAGTCAACCCAAGCCCGATAAGGAAAAGTGCAAGGGGTGCTTATTTAATTGGATGAATTCTCACCCCCTGAGAAATAATAGAATCCCTTCATATGTCAAGTCGGTGTCAGACATTGAAAACTTTAAGAAACTGGGGTCAGGCCTGCAAAACTTGAAAAATTTTCTCGGTATTCATTGTATTCAGTAGAAAGTTATTCAAGTTTTGCAGGCCTGACCCCAAAGTTTTAAATGTCTGGCTTCAAAGAAGAGCCCAAAGAGAAGAGGAAGGGATTGGTGTAGGCGATCACTCCCGAAGTCCTATGAAGTTCGATGCTCAAGCGATAGAGATATCGTTTCTTGAATCGGTAATAGGAGGAAAGAGACACTCGAATGGATTTCATTTCTTTAGAGACCGTGCCCTTGAATAAACTTTTATCAAAGTACATTATGTCCACATCGAACTCGCCGTCTAAGGATCCGAAGTTGAGCATAAATTCATCGAAAGGGCGCCAGGAAGTAAAATGAAAAACATAGGAACGCTGATCTCTGGGCAGTTGGAATTGTCCGGGTGAGGGCATCCTGATCACTCTCCCCAATGAATAAAAAGTCAGCTTTTCTCTTGTCGGAAGAGTCATGTTTGTTGGAGATTGAAGGATGAATTGAGGAAAAAGGACGGCCCAGAGAAAGACGAGTACTAACGTCAGGCAGACTATCCCTACATGAACGGCAGGCCTTATTTTGAATGGTCGCTTTTTGAAGACCAAATAGCCCACGATAAATAGAACAAAGATAAAAATCCAGATGTAGTTTGGAAGCCAGCCACGGTTTTCTATCTTTTGAAAGGATGGCAGAAACTGTGGAAGATAGAAATGGAGATTGCTCAAATGGATAAAGAGCTGTCCCGCCCGTTGAATTTCTCCAAAAGTCGTCGCCTGATAAAGAGACCAGGGATTTTTCAGGAGGACATAAATAACAATATAACTAAAAAAAAGAGAGGCAGAAAACATATAAGTAAACATTTTTTTGGCATTATAGACAAGAAAATACCCCAAGAAAATACCCATGGCCCAAAAAACAGCAACTTGCGTCCGTGCTTGGGGCGCAAATGCCCCCCTTTGCGTAAGAAAAGCCAATCCGAGAACATAGGGAGCGGTCAGGAAAAGAAGAGTCAGGAGTTTTCGGAAATCTCTCCTGCCAAGCTCGATCATTCCGAGAAATCCGAAAAAATAGACCGGAGCATAGAGAAGAAGACCATCTCTTTGATCGAAAAAATATCCAATGAGTGTTTCGAACCTGAATTTCCAAGGGATATCAAAAAGCCATCTCTGAAAAAAATTTGCAGATTCGGTTGATGCTGCGGTTCCTTTTAGTGATACAGAAAAAGGAGACAAAGAGCCATAAAGGGTGTACGAAAAAAGAGTGTGCAGAAGAACAAGAAAAACCGGTCCAACTAGAAAATATAAGATATTCGATCCGATTTTTTGTTTTTTGAGAAGAGTCCACAGGGCAAACAGAAAAAATGGAACGATGATAAACATGTACTTGACTGCGTGTAGCCAGAGAAAGGAACCCAGAAGAATTCCGATAAAGAGAAGTTTTGATTCTGTCCATGATTCTGTAAATCGGAGAAAGCGGAAAATGGTCAGGGAAAATAGCGCCAGAATGATTTCAGGATAGATGTGGATAGAATAAAAAAAGATCGGAGATGTGCTGAGAAAAACAAACCAAAGAGCCCAAGCGATTTTCTCATTCTTCCATTCTTGGAGGGCAAAGAGGAATAATTGAATTCCCAATAGGGCTCCAAAAACACTCATCCCGAACCGAACGAAAAAAAAGACTGCCCCCTTTGAAAAAAGGAGCCCTAGCGCATAAAAAGGGAGGAGAAGGATTGAAACTCCCGGGGAATGCATGGAGTAGCCGTCTGTTCCCGGGGCTAGATGAACATCGAGTTTCAAATTATCCGACATATAAGTGAAATAATCTTGATTCGCATAATTGTTTGACAGGTTAAAATCACCATCCTGAAGTAGGCTGTGGGTGATGAGAAGATAGTGTGGTTCATCGCCAGTGAAACTAATCCCTCCCTTCTTCATCAGTACAGACCCGAAGTTGAATATAACAAGAGCTATAATGAAAAGGACTGCGAGCTTTTTTCTTATAGAGAAGAAAGATATTTTTTTCCAGAAATTTTGCGTGAAATCAGATTTTTCTGCTTTTAGTTTTTGGTGGGCCATGAATTTAATGGAGAGAATGCCGGCCAGTATTGCGAATCCAAAAAGTGCCACCCTGGCGGAAAAATCCAGGTGGTCCACATAGCGGGAATTAGCGAAGGGTAGAAGAAGGAGCAGAACAAGAGGAATATAGCTCAAAATATCCAAATTTTGTGTTCGGGCCATGCTGATTTCAAAACGCTTAGATAAAAATTTTGAGTAAGATAACCAGGCTGTCAGAAGAATAAAAAAAGCGAAAACTGCGGCCGTCACAAAAAGGAAAACATTGAAGCTATAAGAATGATTTTCGATGGTGTAGCTGTGGACTTGTGCAAGAGTAGAAAACAGGTAAGCGAGGAGTAAAGAGCAGAAAAGAAGGAAAGAAAGAATTATAGGTGGAGGTCTTTTTTTCATTTACCAGTATAAATTACGTATATTATATTCAAGGCGAGAAGTACAGGCAACTTATGTGATAAAATAGCTTCTAAGCTTGTTCTATTTTGTCTGCTGATCAAAAAAAATGTATCTGGAGGAGTAAAATGACATTCAAAACGAGTTTGTGTCTTATTATCTTGATGGCTCTGTCTGCCGGTTCCGTATGGGCTTTAGAGGAGGGCGATCTCTCCTTATCACTGGAGGACTGTATCATAAAGGCTCTCGAGAATAACCTCCGTGTGGCTGTTGAGGTGATCAATCCCGGTCTGGCTGAAATGTCTATCACCCGGGCCAAAGAAATATTTATGCCCCGTTTTGATCTCAATTTAGGAACCCGGAACACGGAAATTCCCTCTTTCTGGTTTTTGGAAGCCAGCGACACGTCCATTACAAAATCCTCAGATTATTCTTTTGCTGTGGTTAAGCGGATCTCGACCGGAGGGAACCTGTCCCTCTCTTTAAACGGATACAAATCCGACACAAACCAAACGTTTCAACTGATCAATCCGCGGTATGGGAGCACCTTACAGCTCGATTTTTCCCAGCCGCTTTTGAGGGATTTTGGCTACAAAGTGAATCGCAGAGAAATCCTTGTCGCCCAAAACAATCTTGATATCACTCAGCGACAGTTTGAATCTGTCTTGATGGAGATCATTTATAGTGTGCAGGATGCATACTGGAATCTGGTTTATGCGATAGAAAATTATAATGTCACGGAACAATCACTCCGGCTGGCCCAGGATCTACTCGCCAAGAACAAAAAAGAAGTGGAAGTCGGGAAGTTGGCGGAAATAGAAATCCTCAACGCAGAAGCCGTTGTCGCCTCTCGAGAAGCGGATGTTCTTCAGGCTGAAGCCTTGATCAGAAAGAATGAAGACGGTCTCAAAAATATCCTCAATTTGCTGGAAGCCGAGGAGATCGAGCCGAAAAAAATTATCCCTTTGGACCGGCCGAGTTTCGAAAAACAGAGCATCTCTTTGACAGGGGCCCTCCAGACAGCCCTGTCTAACCGGCCAGATCTCGCAATGAGCAGAAGGACAATTAAAACCAAGGAACTTAATTTGAGCGGGGCCAAAAACCAACTGCTTCCCGGTCTCGATCTTCAATTTTCATACTGGAGCCCTGGGCTATCGGGCGACAGGCTCCTCTATTTGGATGACAATCCATTCCTTGGTGTCGTGATCGGAACAGAAGAGAATAGGGCCTGGAATTCTCTTTGGGATGCCTTCAAACTCAAGCACAGCAACTGGTCAATATACATGACTCTCTCTGTCCCCATCAGTAATTTCTTAACCAAAGCCAATTTTATTACGGCACAGATGGAACTCGAACAAAGCCTTCTCGAACTCCAAAACAGAGAAAAGCAGGTCTTGCTGGATGTCCGGAATGCCGTTCGGGATATCGAATCCCTGGCTAAAAGATACACGGCGCTTAAAATTGCGAGCCGCTATGCCGTTAAGAGATTGGAGGCCGAAGAGAAAAAACTAGGTATGGGCCTTTCCACCAACTACTTTGTTCTTCAGTACCAAGAAGAACTGGCCAATACTAAGTCTCAAGAGATCAAAACGCTGGTGGATTACAATCTTGCGATGGCGAGACTGGAAAATGTCCTCGGGACAAGCCTGGACATGCGGAATATCAAAATCGAACACTTTCGTTAACTTGACCCCTTAATATTTCTTATAATAAGATGATGGTGATGGATATTACTGTTGTCATCATCACCTATAACGAACAGGACAGGCTTGAACCGACACTGAAAAGTGTGGCGGATATTGCCTCTGAGATAATCGTTGTCGATTCCTACAGCACCGATGACACAATTAAAATCGCGAAAAGATATACAAAAAATGTTTTTCAGCGAAAATGGAAAAATTATTCCGACCAGAAAAATTTTGCCAACGGAAAAGCATCCTTCCCATGGATCCTCTCCCTGGATGCAGACGAGAGGCTTTCACCGGAACTCCATAAAGAATTACTTCAATTAAAGGATAGAGACAGAGATCCTGAGGCGACCGGGTTTTCCATGCCGAGGCAGGTCTTTTACCTAGGAAGATGGATCAAACACACCGTCTGGTACCCGGATAGAAAACTGCGCCTTTTCCGCAAAGATAAAGCTTATTGGGAAGGAGAATTTGTGCATGAAAGGTTGGTTCTAGAGGGGGAGGTCCAGAAATTGAAGGGGGCTCTTCTGCATTTTACCTACAGCAACATTCATGAACATCTGGACCAAATTAATGCGTTTTCCGATCTTGCCGCACAAAAGCTTTATGCCAAGCAAAAAAAATGTGGATGGGGCAAACTTGTTTTACTCCCCATTTTTGGATTCATCAAGTCCTATTATTTTAAGGCCGGCATCCTGGATGGATTTGCCGGATTTGTCGTGTCTGTTCTTCATGGATATTCCATATTTCTCCGTTATGCTAAGTTGAGAGAATTTTGGAAAAAAGGAGAAAGGATTGAGGCTTTTCCAAGTTGATGCGGGTAAAGAGTGGAGAGGAGGCCAAAGACAATCGCTTTTGCTGGCCAAGGAAATCCAGAAAAAGGGCTATCCTTTAGAATTTGTGGTGCAACCGAACAGCCCTTTACAGGAAAAAGCTCTTGAGGCCAACCTTCCGGTCACTCCCATTAAAATACGAAATGAATTTGACCTGAGGGCCGCCTTCCATTTGGCTAATGTGATGAAAAGGAAAAATTGTGTGTTGGTCCATTTTCATGATGCACGCTCCTTGTCTGCCGGTTCTTATGCGGCTTCCTTAGCTAAAGTTCCAATAAGAGTCATTTCAAGGCGGGTGGATTTTGCACTAAACAAAAATCCATTTTCCCAGAGAAAATACAAAAAGGGCGTCAATTCGATCATTGCCGTCTCTTTGGGAGTAAAAAAAGTTCTCATTGCAAGCCGTATCGATTCTCGAGTGATCGATGTCGTTCCGGATGGGATCGATTTTTTGCCCCCGGAGGACATAAAAAAATCGGATTATATGCGAAAGGAATTTTCTTTTGCTCCGGATGATTATCTTGTCGGGATTGTGGCTCATCTGGCCGGCCACAAGGGCCATAAATATTTAATCGATGCGGCAAAAATCCTCAAGGACAAAGCGCCTAAGATTAAACTCATCATCGTCGGAGAGGGTCCGCTTTTGATGGATTTAACCAGACAGGCAAAGGAAATCCATGTTGAAGATATAGTCTTTTTCCTGGGATTTCGAGAGGATGTTCCCAGGATTTTAGCTTCATTGGACCTCTTCGTGCTTTCTTCGTACCTAGAGGGTATGGGGAGCAGCATCATGGACGCGATGGCGCATAAACTCCCGGTCGTCGCAACAAATGTTGGGGGAATTCCTGAGGTTGTGGTCGATGGGAAGACAGGCCTGCTTGTTCCTCCACGGAGTCCGGAAGCGTTGGCAGAGGCCATCCTTAAGCTTTACCGGGATCCTTCCCTCTCCTTACAATTTGGCCAGATGGGACACGAGGTTGTACATGAAAAATTTTCCTCTGAATCCATGGCCAATAAAATCTTGGAGATTTATGAAAAATTGGCAAAAAGAAAAGGTGTCAATTTAAAGGAGCTGACCATATGAACAAGAAGATCGATAGAATTGAACTTTCACTCCTCGAACTCCCCTATGTCCACTATTTTGAAACAAGTTTTGGAAGGGAAGAAAGCCGGACGTTTATCCTCGTCAGGGTGTATGCCGAAGGCCTGTGCGGATATGGAGAGGTCGTGGCCGATAGAAATCCTTTTTACAGCTATGAGACAACATCAACGGCCTGGATGATTCTCAAAGAGTACCTTGTTCCTCTTGTTCTTGATTTGTCAGTGATCGATCCTCAGATTTTTTACGATCAAGTGCAGAAATATAAGGGACATCCAATGGCTAAAGCCGGGATGGAACTTGCGCTGTGGGATCTATTGGCGAAGCAGGAAAATCAGCCTCTATGGAAATCCTATAATGGAGTGAGGAAGGACATCCCTTCCGGAGTTAGTGTGGGGATACAGGACACGGTTGACGAGCTGTTGGGCAGGATTGAAGCCTTTTTACAGGAAGGTTATCTGAGAATAAAAATCAAGATCAAACCGGGTTGGGACGTGGATGTCTGCCGGGCCATAAGGAAGCGTTTTCCGGATATCCTCCTTCAGGCTGATGCCAATGGGGCGTATTCTCTTAAGGATAAGGATTTGCTAAAGGAGCTCGATGAGTTTGATCTTCTCATGCTTGAACAGCCCTTCCCTGCGTATGATCTCTGGGATCACAGCCGGCTGCAGGAGGAAATGAAGACGGCGATTTGTCTGGATGAAAGCGCTGTCTCTGTAGAAACGGTTCGTAAAGCCCTGGAGATGGGGAGCTGTAAGATTATAAACATCAAGGTCGGACGAGTCGGCGGAATCATTGAGGCGCGAAAGATTCATGATTTTTGTGAAGAGAAGACTATCCCTGTCTGGTGTGGAGGGATGCTGGAATCAGGGATTGGCCGGGCTCACAACCTCCACCTGGCCACACTCCCTAACTTTAAATTTCCTAACGACCTCTCGGCGAGTAAAAGGTATTACTCTCAGGACCTGATTGATCCTGAGATAGATATTACAAAGGACGGAACAATCCGAGTACCCGAAGGTGCGGGAATCGGTGTTTTCCCCAAGGATGATAGGATCAAACGCGCCACCCTAAAGAATTGGGGTCAGGCCTGCAAAACATGACATATTTCATCTAGAAAAAAAATAAGTCATGTTTTGCAGGCCTGACCCCAAAGTTTTCAAGGCCAGGCCCCAAAAGACTATTTTGCTTTTCTGATAAGGATGTCTCCTCGCATGGTCTTGAGTACGAACTCTGGTCCGCCGCCGTTAATGGTACCGAGGTAGTATTTGTTGAAGGAAATCCTGAACCGTCCTTCCTCTGCTTCAGGTTCTGCCTCCACTTTTTGCAGTGCTTGGCTCATAGCGATCTCAAAGTCACTGTAGATCTCTCCGAAGTCTGTCTTCATCTTGAGATTGGCTTTGGTGCTGGCAGGAAGTGTCACATCGATGTCCCCGCTCATCGTGGTGAAGGACATGGGTTTATCCGGATTGACTTCCGTAAAAGTTACTTCAATACTGCCGTTCATGGAATTGGCCAAGACGGTTCCGGACACAGACATAAGGTTTATAGTACCGGTCATGTTGCTGGCCTCGATTTCACCCTTCACATTGTCGACCTCGATGGCTCCTCCCATCAAAGAAGACAGATCCAGGGATGTGGAGAAGGGAACTTGAATCACAAGATCAACGGAGTGTTTTAAAGTTCTGGTACGGATTTCCATCCTGTTGTTTTCCTCTTCGACTGACAGTCCTGTGCTTCCTGGAAGGGCAAGCTTCTTTAAACCTGCGGTTTTTTCGCTCTTGTCTTTTTTTTGAACGGTTCCAATTCTCTCTTCAATACGGCCCGCGAGATCCCTTCTATACATTCCGACCTTCCCTCCAAAAGTTCCGATCTTGGATTCGCGAAGGATCGCCTCAATAATGACTTCACTGCCGTTATACCCTGTTATCGTAATGCTGCCTCTTTGGACGTGGACTTCGATAAAGCCCGGTTTTCCAGGATTACTAAAGGGAACCGTGACTCGATCTGAGCCTAATTCCTGAGTGAAGACTACGGTTCCCACAAAGAGCAGAACTGCCGCCACAAATAAAATTTTTGAATATCTTTTCATTGTATCCTCCTATTGGATTTTTTCATGTAGATCTCCCTATATACCTATCTTCTGCAGGCCCAACTCGGCATGTTGTTTGACGTCGGGATGCAGGGTTTTGATCTGTATGAGATTTTTCAGGGACTCAATGGCACGCCGCTCACGCACATTGACGATAAGATCGATGAGCGCCACTTGAACGAGAGGCGAGTCCTGGATTGACAGTGTTTGGGCTATGCCTTCTTTGACCAGAGGATAATCGTAGAAAAGGTAGAGCGCATCCACTGCAGCCAGCCGGACATTAACATTGGAATCCGTGTTTAATGTGTTAATCAAGGCTTCGATGAGACCGGATTCGGGCTTTTCCGTATTCACACTGAGATTGACTCCCCGGAGACGCTCACTGGCGGATGGCTGATCGAGGAGAGAGACGGCGAGTGTTTGCCTCATGCTTTGCACTTCCTGGCGGAGATCTCTGATCTCAGCGGGCCGTCCCCGGCTTCCGGTGATAAAATATCCTGCTGTCAGTCCCACAAAGAGAAAAAGGAGGGAAAAAGAAAGTTGAAAAGCAGGCCGTCCTGTCCAAACGGGTTTAAACCAGTTTTTGAATTTTTCAACGAAGCGTGATTTTGGTTTTTCTTCAACGAGATCATTTTTGTAGTCTTCAAGCATCGTATAAAACCGTGTGCGCATGGTCGCATCGGGCTGCACTTCTGGCAGAACGCCGAGCTTGGTCCAAATTGCGTTTAAGCTTTCCAGTTCTTCTCTACAGGAAGGACAGGCTGCGATATGGGTTTGCATCTGTTCCTTCTCTTCCTGGTTCAAGTCTCCCATGAGATAGTCGGGGAATTTAGTTTTTATGTCTTGGCATGTCATAAGACCGCACCTCCGGAAAGTTCGAAATATATTTTACCTAAATCCTTGATGGCCCGGTGAACGTGGGCTTTAACAGTGCCAATTTGACACCCAAGGAGTTCGGCGATTTCTTTGTATTTAAGATTTTGGTACCTGCTGAGGATCAACACTTCCCGCTTCTTTAAAGGGAGTTTTGCAAGGGCTTCCCGCATCAAAATGGCGTCCTGTCCTTGTTCCAGCTTTTCATCAGGAGAAAGTTCAGTGCTGAGAGATTCATCCCACTGTTCATCGAGTGGAACCTCATCTTTCTTTTTTCTAAGATAATCAACATGAGAGTTGCGGGCAATCTGGTACATCCATGTCGTGAATTTGCTTTGTCCTTTGTAGGTGTGACGGTATTTGAGGATGCGGTAAAAAACGTCCTGGACGAGGTCTTCGCTGATACTGCTGGTGCCGGTTAGACGCAGGAAGAAGTTAAAAAGCGGCACATGATGCCACTCGAAAAGCACGGCGAGTCTTTCGACTTTGCCGTCTCTCACATCTTCCATCATTTGAACATCGGTCATTGCAGATACCATTCATCTCCAAGAGTTTGTTTCATTTCAAAAGTATAGACTTGTTTACTAATAAAAGGTTACATCAAGTTCACATTTTTTCCAATTTTTGTTATAACTTGGAAGTATATAAATATGGAAATTTAATGGCCCCTTTAACCTACAAAAAAGCCGGAGTCAATATCGATGAGGCCGAGTCTTTTATCAGGAAAATCAAGCCCCTCCTAAAAAAAACGGATCGGCCCGGTGTCCTCGGCCGAATAGGCGGATTTGGCGGCTTTTTTAAACCCAATCTCAAAAATCTCCAAAAACCTGTATTGGTTTCTGCTACAGATGGAGTGGGGACTAAACTACTGTTGGCAGATCTTCTCAAAAAATATGACACCGTAGGTATCGACCTTGTGGCCATGTGTGTGGATGATGTTGTCGTCGTCGGAGCCGAACCGCTTTTTTTTCTCGATTATATTGCCTGCGGAAAACTCAACAGCGATAAACTCTACACTTTGATGAAGGGCATCACAAAGGGGTGCCTTGAGGCCGGATGCGCTCTGATTGGAGGAGAGACGGCCGAACTTCCGGGGATGTACACAAAAGATAAACTGGATTTGGCCGGCTTCTGTGTGGGAACGGTCAGCCAGGAAAAAATGATCGATGGTTCAAACTGCCGTCCGGGTGACTATATTGTCGGACTTGCGTCCAGCGGCCCTCACAGCAACGGCTATTCTCTTGTCCGTAAGATATTCAGCCAAGATGAGCTTAAAGGAAACTTGGGGATGGAACTGTTGAAACCAACCCGGATTTATACGCGAAAAATTCTCCATCTAATCAAAAAAGTGCCTGTCAAAGCCATGGCCCATATCACTGGTGGAGGTTTTTACGACAACATTCCCCGCTCGATTCCCGAGGGTTTGTCTGCAGAAATTAAAATGGACACTTGGCCTATCCATCCCCTCTTTAGCAAAATTCAAAAAAAAGGTTCTGTCGAAGATTTAGAAATGTTTCACACATTTAATATGGGTGTGGGAATGACCCTCATCGTGAATCCAAAAGCAGCGGAAAAATCCATTCGGATTCTGGATAAACTCGGTCAAAAAGCCTGGATTATTGGAGAAGTAGTCAAGGGAAAATTTGGCATAAAAATTCTGAATTAGAGTCGTAATGAAAGAATACGATGTTATTGTCATCGGTTCAGGCGCCGCATGCGAGAGACTGTAAAAACAAACCGGGTTCAGATCCGGATGGGCCTAGAGTATGCTCAGAAACTGGATTTTAATACAATCCCCCATGCCGTATTTTCTTATCCTCCCATCGCCTTGAATCTTCACAATGTGCTTAATTTAAATGTCGGTTTTCTCCATAATCCTTCTAGTTCCCAGATCTGAAGTTAAATTAGGGGATTCTCTTCCATTTTGTGTGGAAAATACACTGAAATGGCCTCGCTACTATTCAGATTTTTAACGCCATTCCCTTACCTCCCTCATCGGCGCCCCCGGAACTGCGCATGTTTAATCTCTTCATTACATAGAGAATATCAA
>SDBU01001671.1_pt1 | contig 30935 bp, 25 predicted proteins | sample 2277071 | NCBI WGS metagenome assembly SDBU01 (sample SAMN10397929, study PRJNA504765) | marine sediment metagenome | isolation source: marine sediment core GS08_GC12, 126 cmbsf | place: Arctic Ocean: Gakkel Ridge, Loki's castle | collected 2008 | reverse complement strand
AACCGCCCTTCAAACTCCGGTAGCGTTCGGGGATAGTCTTCCATACCCCAACACGCTACATGTTGGGGCAACCTCAGTCAAGGGGATACCCCCTTTTCGGTTATTGTGTAGCGTGGCTTCGAGGGAACGACAGGCGGGTTTCCACGGCCGCCACGGGGGGTCCCGGCGCGCCGGGACCACACAAAAACGAACACTGCTCTAGCCGACCAGGGCTTTCATTTGTTCAGGGGGTACGGGGGCGTAGTGGGACGGGGTCATTGTCGAGGTCGCCCGGCCTTGGGAAAGGCTGCGGAGCTTGGTGACGTAGCCGAACATCTGGGAGAGGGGCACGTCGGCGGAGATTACCCGGTCGGTGCCGCGGATCAGGGAGTCGCGAACCACAGCTTTGCGGGCGTTGAGGTCGGCCACGATCGACCCGAAATAGTCATCCGAGGTCACCACCTCGACGTCCATGATGGGCTCCAGCAGCACCGGCCCGGCTGAGGACAGCGCCTCGTAAAAGGCGCTGCGCCCGGCGTTCTCGAACGCCAACTCCGAGCTGTCTCCTTCCCGCTGCTCGGTTTCGAGGATCACCACGGTCCAGTCGATGACCGGATAGCCACCCAGGACTCCGCTCCCGGCGGCGTCCACGATTCCCGTCTTTGCCGCCTCGATATACTCCGGGTTCGCCAACCCCTCCGGGGCGGCGCTGCGGACCTCGAAGCTCGGCCGTGACGCTTCGTGGGACCGCGGCTCGATCCGCAGGTGGACTGCGGCGAAGTGCACTCGCCCCCCGATCGGACGTTCGAACCGGCCCTTGGCCTCCCCGACGCCGGTGACCGTCTCGCGGTATGAAACCCGAGGCTTGCCGACGGCTACATCCACGTTCATCTCGCTCCTCAGCCGCTGGGTTATGACCTCGAGGTGCAGCTCACCCATGCCGGAGATCAGGGTTTGACCGGTCTCCGAGTCGGTCTTGACCGCGAGGGTGGGATCCTGCCGCTCGATCGCCCGCAAGGCCTCAAACAGCTTGCCGCGGTCCTTTGAGGACTTCGGCTCCACCGCAACGCTGATCACTGTCTCCGGGAAGGTGATGGTTTCCATTGCGAGGAGGCGTCGCTTGTCGCAGAAGGTATGGCCGGTCAGGGCGTTTCGCGGCCCGATGACCGCGACGATGTCCCCCGCGGTGGCCTCATCGAGCTGGTCGCGCCGTTTGGCGAACATCCGATAGATTCGGCTGATATTCTCCTTACTGCGGTCGGCGGCGTTGATCACCCGGACGTTACTCTTGAGGGTTCCGGAGTAGATCCGCAGGTAATACAGGTCAACCGGCTTTTCGGACACGATTTTGAAGACCAGGGCGGCGAGCGGCCCGTCGGGCTCGCAGGGGAGTTTATGCTCCACGCCCTCGCGGGTCGGATCGCTTGCCGTGACCGGCGGAACGTCAAGCGGACTGGGCAAGTAATCGCAGATCGCGTCGAGCGTCTGCTGGACGCCGACGTGCCGCAGGGCGGAGCCGCACAGAACGGGTACCAACTCCCGTGTAAGGGTGGCCTCACGGATCGCCGCCCGGATCGCCGCCGGCTCGAGCGGTTCGTCGGACAGGTACTTGTCCATGAGGTCTTCCGAGTGCTCGGCGATCGCCTCGACGAGTTGATGATGAGCGGTAAGGGCCCGGGCCTTGAGATGATCCGCAACGTCGCTGAACTTGACCGTGGCTCCCTCGTCCTGGAAGTGGATGGCTTTCATCTCGATCAGATCGATGAGCCCCGTAAACTCCGGCCCCTCGCCGATGGGCAATTGCAGCAAGAGCGGACTTACTCCGAGGCGCTCCCGTATGGAGGCCACACTCAGCTCGAAGTCCGCCCCGATCCGATCCATCTTGTTTATGAAGCAGATCCGGGGCACGGCATACTTGTCCGCCTGCCGCCAGACGGTTTCGGACTGGGGCTCGACTCCCTCTTTGGCGTCGAAAAGCACCACCATTCCGTCCAACACGCGCAGGGATCGTTCCACCTCGGCGGTGAAATCCACGTGGCCGGGGGTGTCGATCAGGTTGATAGTGCACCCCCGCCACGGGCAGCTCACCGCCGCCGAGTAGATGGTGATGCCGCGCTTTTGCTCCTGAGCGTCGAAGTCGGTGGTGGTTGTCCCGTCGTCCACCTCGCCCATGCGGTGTGTTCGGCGGGTGTAGAAGAGTATGCGCTCGGTGAGCGTGGTTTTGCCCGCGTCGATATGGGCGGCGATGCCCAGGTTGCGAATGTTGCCGAGATCTACACTCATGACGTTGCGGCACCGGTAAACGCGTCGGTTACACAGCGAGCCCACCCGATCGGGGGGTGGGCTCGCTTAGGAAAATCAATCGTCGAGGCTTACCAGGCGAAGTGGGCGAACGCCTTGTTCGCCTCCGCCATGCGGTGGATGTTGTCCCGCGTGGTCACCGCGGTTCCCTCGTTCTTGAAGGCATCCATCAGCTCCTGGGCGAGGGCCACCGACATCGGTTTGCCCTTTCTGGAGCGGGCCGCCTCGCGAATCCAGCGGAACGCGAGCGACTGCTGCCTCTTGCGGTCGACCTGCATGGGCACCTGGTAGTTGCTTCCCCCGACACGTTTGGAGCGGACTTCGACGTTCGGCTTGCAATTGGCTATCGCCTGCTCGAAGACCTCCTCGGGCGGGGTGTCCTTTATGCGCATGGAGACCATGTCCATGGCGTCGTAGAACACGCGCGTGGCCGTGCTCTTCTTGCCCTTGAGCATGATGCAGTTGATGAATTTGGAAACCAGCGGGCTCTGGTAACGCGTATCGGGCTTTAGCTGAGCCGCCGATTGGGTCCACTTCTTGTATGCCATCTTTTGGGTCTTTTCCGCAACCTCTATCCTGAGTCGTTCACCTTCAACATCGGGCTGGATGATAACCGATCCGCCCGCCCCTCACAACAGCGGTCCCTGCTCCTGCCTCCCGCACACCCGGAAATCGCCCGGGCGAGGGTCGTTTCCCTGCGTCACTACGGTCTTTCCCGGCGGGCGCGTCCCCTGCCAACCGAGTCGCGGGCCTCAGCCCGCGCGGACGTCAGCGCAGGCTAAAGCCTGCGGCTCGGGAAGCACCCCCCCAGAGCGTGGTGCCGGTCTCGAAGCGACACGACAAGCGTCGCCGCCAGGAGAACCTGCACGCCGTCCTTGACCACGAAGGGCACGAACCCGGTGGCGATTGCCAGGAATGGGTCAAGGGAGAACCCGATCGCGCGCCAGGCTACACCCGAGGCGAAGACCACCGCGGTGCCCGCAGTCCCCGCCAGGACCAGGCGGATAAAGCTCCCCTCGCCGCCCCCCTTTAGGAGGCTGACAAGCCAGGCGGCGGCTACGAATCCAACGAGGTATCCACCGGTCGAACCCAGCACACCCGCGGAACCGGGGGTGAACACCGGCAAACCGGCTGCCCCGCATGACAGGTACAGGAGCATCGCCGCGGCAGCCCGCGGGGGCGACAAGGCGAAACCGGCCGTCAGCACGGCCAGTGACTGCAGCGTTAGCGGCACATCGGTGCCCGGCAGGGGGATTCTCACCTGGGCGCCCAAGGCCAGCAACGCCGAGCACGACAAGACGCCCGGCCATCCTGCCAGAAGGGCCGACCGCGCCGCAACCGGCGCCACCAGGGCGGAGCCCGCCAAGCAAGCGGGTGGGTGGCCCATGTCCTTTGGACATGGGGGAGACGATGATATGTGCTCAACGTCATGCCCACGCATCTTCGCAGATATGATCAACCGGGTGATTCTCACTTCTCGACGATCTCCAGCCGGGGGGTTCTGACTTTCTTTAACGACGACGGCCTGAAGCGAATCGATGGACCGGGATGGGAGCCGCCCGATCATCTGGTGGTGCGATTCGCCCACGATCATCGCCTCCCCCACCTCCAAAGGAGGTGGGCCACCCACCTGATGGATTCTCTCGGTGTGCCACCGCTCTTGAGCAGGGCCCTTAGTGCGACGGGCGCGGTACAGTTCGGCCCTGCTCAAGAGCAGTGGCACACATCCTGACCCACAGTTTACCCATCATAACATCGGCGACGAAACACCACCCGGCCGGGTTACTTTCGCTTCTTCACGCCGTACTTGCTCCGGCCTCGATTCCGCGGCCGCCCCTCCTTGTCACCTTCGACACCCACGGCGTCCAAGGTTCCACGAACAATGTGGTAGCGCACGCCGGGCAGATCGCGCACCCGCCCGCCGCGCACCAAGACGATGGAGTGCTCCTGCAGGTTGTGGTCAATGCCGGGGATGTAGGCGCTGATCTCCTTCCCGTTGCTCAGGCGTACACGAGCCACCTTCCGCAGGGCCGAGTTGGGCTTCTTGGGGGTCTGCGTCTTCACGATCAGGCAGACACCCCGCCGTTGCGGGCAGCCCTCCAGGTCCCGGACCTTCGACTTCTTCACGACGCGACTGCGTCCCTGGCGCACAAGCTGATTAACGGTTGGCATGATCTTCCTTAATGACTAACGGCGTTTCTGCTCCGCTTTTTTCACCGGTATCGCCTTAGAGCCTATCCCGCAGGCGTTCCCAAGGCCCTGCATCCTGGTGGGCAAAGAGGATCTTTACCCTGCCGGGATAGGCTCCTAAGTCGCTTCCCGGGTGGCCGTCTCGCTCGCACCGACATCCGCGTTGGCGGTGGTTGCCTCACTCACCACGCTGGCCGCGCCCACCTCACTCCCGGCCGCGCCCGCCTCACTCCCGGCGGCGGCCCCGGGCTCACCGATCGAACCGGGCAGCCCCAGGCCGCCCAATGGCAGCGATGCTTGGGTAGCCGGGCCGTCCACCGAAGCAGTCTCGAGGGCCATCTCCGCCGGCGTCTCCGTCTTGACCGGGATCGGCTCACCGATCTGCTTGAGGCGCATGCCCTGGTAGCGCCGAAAACCGGAGCCGGCGGGAATCAGGTGCCCGAGTATTACGTTTTCCTTCAATCCACGCAAATCATCAGAAACTCCGCCCAGGGCGGCCTCGGTCAGAACCTTGGTCGTTTCCTGGAAAGAGGCGGAGGAGATGAACGACTCGCTCGACAGGCTGGCTTTGGTGATCCCCAAAAGGAGCGTCGTCGCCAAAGCGGGTTTTGGCCTCTTGCCCTTACCCGGCTCGCCGCCGCGGGCCTCAGCCTCCTCGTTGGCCTCGGCCAGATCCGACTTAAGCACGGTGGCCCCGACCTCGAGCCCGGTGTCACCGGGATTGGAAATCACCACGCTCTTGGCCAATTGCCGGTTCTCGTCGCGGAAGCGGAACTTGTCCACCACTTCGCCGGGCAGGAATTTCGAATCCCCCGGCTCCTCGACCTTCACCTTGCGGAGCATCTGGCACAGAATGATCTCGACGTGCTTGTCGTTTATGGTCACGTTCTGGCTACGGTAGACCGACTGCACCTCGGCCAGGAGGTAATGCTGCAGGGCTTCGTCGCCGCGGATTCGCAGGATGTCGTGGGGAATCAGCGGCCCCTCGATGAGCGGGTCGCCGGCGTCCACGAAGTCACCGGCGTGCACCAGGAGGTGCTTGTCCTGGGGCACGTGGTGTTCCTTCTCCATTCCACCCTCGCTGCAGACGATGATGGTCATCTTACCGCGGCGCTTGTCCGGGCTGATCTTCACCTCCCCGGAAATCTCCGCCATCACCGCGGGCTCTTTCGGGCGCCTGGCCTCGAAGATCTCGGTCACCCGCGGCAGGCCTCCGGTGATGTCCTGAGTTCCGCCCATCGCCCGGGGCTGCCGGGCGAGTTCCATGCCCGGCAGGATCTTCTGTCCCTGGTCGACTTCGATCCGAGCCTTGGCCGGCAGGTAGTGGTAATCCAGCACGTTGCCGTCGTCGTCCTCGATAACGATCTGCGGATGTTTTTCACCCTTGTGCTCCACCACCACATATTTGGCGCTGCCGCCCTCCTGCTCCATCCGGACGGTCTCACCGTCAGCCACGTCCTGGAAGCGTACCTTGCCGCGCACCTCGGACAGGATCGGGGTCATGTGCGGGTCCCACTCGCAAAGGGCGTCTCCTCGAGAGATCGACTCGCCGTCGCGAACCTTCAGGGTAGCCCCATAGGGAACCTTGTCGCGGGTGAGCTCGCGCCCCTTGTTATCGACCAGGATGATCTCGCCGTTACGCCGCAGGGCCACGAGGCGGATCGTTCCGTCCGGGTTGGGCACCTCAACGGGACTCAGATCGTGATAACGGACGATGCCCTTTTGGGCAGCCCTCAGCATGTAATCCAACGCCTCCTTCTGGGCGACTCCGCCGGTGTGGAACGTCCGCATGGTGAGCTGCGTGCCCGGTTCACCGATGGATTGGGCGCCGATGATGCCGACCGCCATGCCCAGCTCGACGCTGCGGCCGGTGGACATGTCCATGCCGTAACACAGGGCGCAGATTCCGCGGGGGCACTCACAGGTCATCGGACTGCGCACCCGGATCTTGTCGAGGCCCAGGTCCTCGATTCGCGCGGCGATCCGTTTGGTGATGATCTGGTTTTCAGCGACGATCAGCTCGTCGGTCACCGGGTTGCGAATTCCGTCGCGGGCGACCCGCCCGATGATCGTTTCGCGCAGGGGAATATCGACCTCCTCACCCTTGTAGACGGCCCCCTTGGTGATTCCATTGATCGTTGCGCAGTCGTTCTCGTTTACGATCACGTTCTGGGCGACGTCGGCCAATTTGCGAGTGAGGTAGCCGGAGTCCGCGGTCTTTAGTGCGGTGTCCGCCAAGCCCTTCCGCGCTCCGTGCGTCGAGCTGAAATACTCCAGCACCGAGAGGCCTTCGCGGAAGTTCGACTTGATGGGGGTCTCGATGATCTCCCCGGAGGGTTTGGCCATTAGGGCGCGCATTCCCGCCAATTGGCGGATCTGATCCACACTGCCCCGCGCCCCGGATTCGGTCATGAGGTAGATCGGGTTGAGGTAGGGCCGGGCACCGGCCTCTCCGGGGAGCTTGTAGTTGTCCTGGTCGTCGCGGTAGTCGATCTTCAGCTCCGTCATCATCGCCGCGGTGACCAACTCGCGGGCGTGAATCCACACGTCGATCACTTGGTTGTAGCGCTCCAGACCGGTGAGGGTTCCTTCCCGGAAGGACTGCTCGATTCTGTCCACTTTCTTTTGGGCCGCGTCGATGATCTTCTGCTTGTCCCGCGGAATTCGCATGTCGGTGATGCCGAAGGACAAACCCGCCAGCGTGCTGTACTTGAAACCTATGTCCTTGATGTCGTCGAGCAGATCGATCGTCGCCGCCCGTCCGAGCAGCTCATGGCAGTCGGCCACTACCCGCACGAGCCCTTTCTGGGAAAGCGCGCAGTTGTAGAAGGGCATCCCTTTGGGCAGAATCTCGTTGAAGATCAGTCGCCCGACCGAGGTTATGATCCGGCGGTTCTTCGGGGCGGGCACCGTCTCCTCGTTCGGGCCGGTTACGATGCGATCGGCATCCGACCGCACGACGATCAGGTCATGGACTCCGATCTTTCGATGGTCGTAGGCCAGGGTGGCCTCGAAGGCATCGGCGAAATGCGGTGCGTCCTTCTCTTCAACCGGCGTGCTGATGTGGGTGGTCGTCAGGTAGAAGGTGCCCATGACCATGTCCTGCGTGGGCGACATGATCGGGCTGCCGTTTGCCGGGCTGAAGATGTTGTTGGTTGACATCATCAGCACGTGGGCCTCCACCTGGGCCTCGATTGAAAGCGGCAGGTGAACGGCCATTTGATCGCCGTCAAAGTCGGCGTTGAAACCCCGGCAGACCAGCGGGTGAATCTTGATCGCGTTGCCTTCGACGAGCACCGGCTCGAAGGCCTGGATTCCCATCCGGTGCAGGGTGGGGGCTCGGTTCAGCATGACCGGGTGCTGGTAGATTACCTCTTCCAGGATGTCCCAGATCTCCTGGTCCCGCCGCTCGAGCATCTTCTTGGCCGACTTGATCGTGTCCGCCAGGCCTCGTTCCTTGAGCTTGCGAATGATAAAAGGCTGAAACAGCTCCAGGGCGATCTTCTTGGGCAGGCCACACTGGTGAAGCTTGAGCTCCGGGCCGACCACCACGACCGATCGGGCGGAGTAGTCCACCCGCTTGCCCAGCAGGTTCTCGCGGAAGCGTCCCTGCTTGCCCTTGATCATGTCGGTCATGGACTTCAGCGGACGGTTGCTCGAACCCAACACCGGGCGGCGACACCGGCCGTTGTCGAACAGGGCGTCGACGGCCTGCTGAAGCATGCGTTTTTCGTTCTGGATAATGACTTCCGGAGCGTTCAGATCGACCAGCTTCTTCAGGCGGCTGTTGCGGTTGATGATCCGACGATAAAGGTCGTTGAGATCGCTGGTGGCGAAGTTCCCGCTGTCCAAGAGTACCAGCGGACGCAGGTCCGGCGGTATCACCGGGATCACGTCGAGCACCAGCCAAGTCGGCTCGTTGGACGAGTGTCGCAAAGCCTCCACGATCTTCAGCCGCTTGGCCAGGTCCTTCTCGCGCTGCTTGGAACCGGTCTTCTCCAACTCCTCACGGAGCTGGTCGGCCAACTCCTTCAGGTCGAGCTTGGAGAGCAGTTCCTTAATCGATTCGGCGCCCATCATTGCGGTGAAGGAGTTGCCGTAGCTGCCCACCGCAGCCCGAAACTCCTCCTCGGTCAGGAGTTGTTTCTTCTTGAGGGCGGTGTCCTGCGGATCGGTGACCACGTAGTCCTGGAAGTAGATGATCTTCTCCAGGGCTGCGGTCTTGATGTCCAATAGCGCCCCCAGGCGCGAAGGCATGGACTTGAAGAACCAGATGTGCACCACCGGGGCCGCCAGGTTGATGTGCCCCATTCGCTTGCGGCGCACCCGCGAATGCGTTACTTTGACCCCGCAGCGATCGCAGATGATGCCCTTGTGTTTGGTGCCCCTGAACTTCCCGCAGGCACACTCCCAGTCGCGCTCCGGACCAAAGATCCGCTCGCAGAACAGCCCGTCCTTCTCCGGGCGATACGTACGGTAGTTGATCGTCTCGGGCTTCTTCACTTCGCCGAACGACCAACTGCGGATGTCATTGGGCGAAGCCAGCGAGATGTTCACCCGGCTATAGTCGTTAACCCGATCGTATATGTTATCCAGCATCGGCCCCGAATCCCTCTTGGCAACAAAGGACGACACAATCGTCCGAAATCACTGTCCGCGGAAAAGATCGGTGCGCCCTCAAGACACAGCCCCTGTGGAGGAGACCTCCGGCACCGCGGCGGCCTCCTCGGTGGTCAGCTCCAGGGCCACCACTCCCGGCAACTTCTTGAAGCCAAGCTCCTCGCAGAAATCCACCTCGGTTCCGTAGGCCAGGGCGTCGACCCGCTCCACGCCGTAATCCCACAATGCGCGGATCACCCTCGAGGCCATCTCCCGGGCGATTCCCGCGGTGTCGTGCTCGATCCGCCCGTCGGTCCTGGTCACGCAGGCGGGCCCCTGACAGGAGGGATCCAGCTTGCACTCCGCGAGCCTGCCCCACAGGCCGTCGGTAACCCCGCGGGTCAGTCCGACCAGTTCACCGCGGCGGCGGGCGGTGACGAAGCAGAATGTGTTCTCCATCATCCGCTCGAGCTTCTCGTGCGAATGCGTCGTTGGGTGATTCTGACGCTGGTAGAACTCCAGCAACTCGTCCGGGTCCAATCTTGTAGTCGTTTCAAACACGATTTCTTGCGACACGCTAGCCGACACGACGCTTCTCCAGATAAATGTTCAGACAAAGTCCGCGTATCTCATTGCAGAGCACGTCGAAGGAGACCGGCGTACCGGCCTCCAGGGTGTTTCTGCCCTTGACCATGGTCTCATAGATCTTGGTGCGCCCCTCCACGTCGTCACTCTTTACGGTCAGCAATTCCTGCAGAACGTAGGCCGCCCCGTACGCCTCCAGGCCCCAGACCTCCATTTCCCCGAAGCGCTGCCCACCGGTCCGGGCCTTGCCGCCCAAAGGCTGCTGGGTAATCAGGCTGTACGGGCCGGTCGCACGGGCGTGGATCTTGTCATCCACGAGGTGGTGCAGCTTGAGCATGTAGATGTACCCCACGGCGACCGGCTGATCGAAGTACTCGCCGGTACGCCCGTCGCGCAGCCTCACCTTGCCGCCCGGGGGGATGCGGGCGAAGCGCAGGTCGTCGCGGACCGCTGCCGCCACCGCGGCCGGGTCCGCTTCCCGTGCCGCGGAATGCTCATTCGCCTCGGCGAGCGCCGCATGGATTTCCGTCTCCGTCGCCCCGTCGAACACCGGGGTTACCGCCTGGAAGCCGAGGACGTGGGCCGCCCAGCCCAGGTGCGTTTCGAGGATCTGACCCACGTTCATACGCGAAGGCACCCCCAGGGGGTTTAGGAGGATGTCCAGCGGCGTGCCGTCGTCGAGGAAGGGCATGTCCTCCTCCGGCAGGATCCGGGCGATCACTCCCTTGTTGCCGTGCCGACCGGCCATCTTGTCGCCGACCGAAATCTGCCGCTTCGTGGCCACGTACACCTTCACCATCTCGAGCACCCCGGAGGGTAGCTCGTCACCGCGTTTCATCTGCGCCGCCTTGCGATCGCGCTCCTCGGCCAGTTCCGCGATGCGGGGGAAGAACCGGTCGGCGACCCTAATGCAATCCTCCCGCATGGCCGCGGGCTTGACCCATTTCAAGTCCCGCCCCCGCAGGTGTTCCCCGAAGACGTCGACCTGCTCGAGGATCACCTCATCGAGGTCGCTGTGGCCTACTTTCTGACGCGTGTTGGGATCGATCATGGGGGCCCCCATGACACCCTCGATCTCCTCGCACATCTGTTTGAAGCAGGTGATGATCTTGGCGCTTTGGCCGGTCACATACTGCCCTATCTCCTGTTCGAGTTCGTGTCGCTGCTCGTCGCTCATGTTCAGCCTGCGGCTGAACCGCTTCGCGGCGATCACGATCCCCTCCTCCCCGGCGGGGAGCTCGAGCGAATCGTTCTTCACGTCCTCTCCGGCCCGCCCGAAGATGGCGTGCAACAGCTTCTCTTCGGGGCTGAGTTCGCTCTTGGATTTCGGGCTGACCTTGCCGACCAGGATGTCTCCCTGCTGGCAGCGCGTACCGATGTAAGCGACTCCGTTCTCGTCCAGGTTGGCGAGGGCCCGCTCCGAGACGTTGGGAATATCGCGGGTGAACTCCTCGCGTCCCAGCTTGGTGTCACGTACCTCCACGTCATACTCGTCGATGTGAATGCTGGTGAAGGTGTCGTGGCGGACCAGAGGCTCGCTGATGATGATCGCGTCCTCGAAGTTGTGCCCGTCGAAGGTCATGAAACCCACCAGCAGGTTGCGACCGAGGGCCAGCTCCCCTTTCCACGTCGCCGGTCCGTCCGCGATGATGTCTCCGGCCTTTACGCGCTGCCCGGCTTTTACCAGCGGAACCTGGTTCAAACAGGTGCGTTCGTTTAGGCCCTGGAACTTGCGCAGTTCGCATTCGTCCGTATCGTCGATGACGATGCGCTTTGCATCGACGTAGGTCACCTTGCCGGAGGTGCGGGCGCGGACGACCATCCCGCTGTTGGCGGCGACTGCGAACTCCATTCCGGTGGCCACCAGAGGCGGCTCGACCTTCAGCAGCGGAACCGCCTGCCGCTGCATGTTCGACCCCATAAGGGCCCGGTTGGCGTCATCGTGCTCCAGGAAGGGAATCAGGGAAGCGGACACGCCGATGGTCTGCTTGGGCGAAATGTCCACGTAGGTCACTTCGTTTGAGTCGATCTGGGCCAGCTCGCCATGGGCTCTCACGAGTTGCGGTCCGCTCTTGAGATGACCGTTGTTGGGGTCTACCGCCTCGGGCGGGGCGAGGATCTCGCGCATCTCCTCGTCCGCCCGCAGATAACGGGGCTCGCGGATCTTGCCTTCTTTGACCTTGCGGTACGGGGTGATCAAGAAGCCGTAGTCGTCGACCGTGCTGTATATGCTCAGCGAGGCGATCAGGCCGATGTTCGTGCCTTCCGGAGTCTCGATCGGACAGATTCGCCCGTAGTGGCTGATGTGGACGTCGCGAACCTCGAAGCCGGCACGCTTGCGGTTCAACCCGCCCGGACCCAAAGCGGAAAGACGCCGCTCGTGAGTCAGTTGGGAAAGTGGATTGGTCTGGTCCACCACCTGCGACAGTTCCCCGCGCCCGAAGAAAAACTCGATTGCCGAGCTGATCGCCTTGCTGTTTATCAGCTCCGCCAGCCGGCCGACTTCGTCGGGGTTCTTCATGCTCATACGCTCCTGCACCGTCCTGCGGAGCTTGAGGAACCCTTTGCGCATTTCGTCGGCGCACAACTCGTCGAGGGTTCGCAGCCGGCGATTGCCCAGGTGATCAATATCGTCCACCGCGTAGGCTGCTTCGCCGGTCCGCAGCTTGAGCAGATACTTCAGGCAGAAAATGATGTCTTCCACCGTCAGGGTCATCGACCCGCCGTCGCCGGCAATCTCGAACTTGCGGTTCAAGCGGAAACGCCCGACTTTTCCAAGCCGGTAGCGGTTCTCGTCATAGAACTTCTCATTGAACAGCTTCCTGGCCTTCTCGATCTGCGGGGGGTTGCCCGGGCGCAGGCGGGCGTAGATCTTGAGCAGGGCCTCATCATGCGAGCCGGCGGTATCTTCCGCCAGGGTGTTAAGGAGCAGCGGGTCGGTCGCCTTGGTAATCACCCGCAGACTCTTGAGGGAGGAGTTCTGAATCCGCTCGACGGCGTCACCGATCTGACACCCGGCGCGCACCAGAACCTCCTCCGACTCCTCGTCGATGATCGGCGACACCGCGTACATCTCCGGCTTCAGGGCCGACGAGCGGACGCTCTTGGTGGTGAAGAACTCCTTGATGATGGCCTCGTCCGTGGAGTATTTCTCGTCCATCGCCCGCAAAAAGGTGGTCACCGGAAGTTTGCTGGACTGGTCGATCCGGATAACCAGGTTATCCTTCTTGGTCACCTCGATCTCGATCCAGCTCCCCCGTTCGGGGATGACCCGGCAGGAATGCAGGGCCCGGTCGCCCTCGGCCTGGGCCTTGATGAAATCCACCCCCGGTGAACGGTGAAGCTGCGAGACGATCACCCGCTCCGCCCCGTTGATGATGAACTCGCCGCCGCCGATCATGATCGGCATGTCCCCCAGGTAGATCAGATCCTCCTGGATCTCGTCGTGGTCCTTGCGGACCAGCCGCACTCGAACCCGAAACGGCATCCCGTAGGTCAGGCGAAGCTCGCGGCACTCATCCGGCGTGTACCTGGGTTTGCCCAGCTCATATCCGATGTAATGCAGAGACAGGTTCCCGTCATAGCTTTCAATGGGGAACATATCCCGCAACAGGATCTCGAGCCCCCGGGGCTCGCGCTGATCCGGCGGAACCTCCCTTTGCAGAAACCGGGCATACGATTTCGTCTGAATACCGATGAGGTCGGGAATCGGGAGGGCATCGCCGACCTTCGCGTAGTTACGAACCGCAGAAACTGATCGCATGGACTTCGGCCCTCGCTGTCGTTTGGCCACACACCGCTACGCCCCGCGGGGGCACATCACCCCACCGGCGCAGGCGAACTCGTTGGTTTCTTCAGGGGGACAAAAACTCACCACGCGGAGCCTCTGGTAGACCGGCTGTCCCGACAAACCGATCGATCTCGCCCCGCGGCGGATGTGAAACAGTAGCGGACACGCAAATCTTCTAATAGGCGAACCTCACTTCGGCACCAACCATGGGCCTACCCGGGCGCCGCCCGGGTGATGCAGCGGTTCAAACGCATGACCGCATCACTTGATGGTGACGGCACCGCCCACCTCTTCAATCTCGGCTTTGATCTTCTCGGCCTCTTCCTTCGATACTCCCTCTTTCACTGCCTTGGGGCAGGACTCCACCAGGTCCTTGGCCTCTTTGAGACCCAAAGCGGTCTGTGCTCGAACGACCTTGATCACCTGGATCTTCTTGTCGCCGAAGCTCGCGAGGATCACGTCGAAGGAGGTCTGCTCCTCTTCGGCGGCCTCACCATCGCCCGCCCCCGGGGCAGCCATCATCACCCCGCCGCCCGCGGGCTCGATTCCGTGAACGTCCTTGAGACAGTCCACCAGCGTCTGTGCGTCCTTGACCGACAGGCTCACGAGCTTGTCCGCAAGCTCGGTGATTTCGGGAGCGAACTCCTTTGCGGGCGCCTCTGCCATCTCGTCTATCTCCTTTCGATTCGCCACCCCGATAGGCAACCCGCCACGTGGGGGTCATTTCATCCGCGCTTGCGGACCAGTCGGGGCGAAGCGTTCTGTTTCCCTTCGTTCGGCGCCGGCCGTCTCGACCGACCAAACCAACCGACCAGGTCATGCGCCGCCTACGCCGCCTTGTCGATCATAGCCTGCAAACAGCCCGCGATCCGTGCCTGCGGCGAACTTAGGCATCCCGCCACCGCCCGGGCGGGCGAGCTGAGCAACATGAGCACCTCCCCGAGAAGCTCCACACGGGTCTTCAGCCGCGAGACCTCCTCGACGGTAAGAAGCTGCGAGTCCCCCTCGAGGATCGCCTGCTTGAGGTCAAGGGTGGTGAATTCCTTGGCCATCTCGACGAGAACCTTGGCAGCCTCAATCAGAGAATCCGAACTGGTCACCAATGCGCAAGGACCCGTAAGGACGTCGCCCAGCGGCTTTAGCGGCCCCGAAGAAAACGCCCGACGGGCAAGGCTGTTTCTGACCACCTCCATCCGGGCTGATTTGTCGCGCAGACCCGACCGAAGCTGCTCCTGAGCCTGCACGTTCAGACCGGTCAGGCCCACGACGCACACGCTGTCCACCCCTGCGTATCGTTGCTCGAGATCGCCGGCGATCAGCTCTTTGACGGCTTTACTCATCGAATGATTCCGCTGACCATAGAAGACCCTGGCCCCAGGCCGCGTCTCCAGGTCGGCCAACTCCTTCCTTCGTCAGGTCCCCACCGCGATGGTCACCGATGGTGTTCTCGTCGCGGAGATGCACACGCGCTTTATGTACTGGCCCTTGGTTGAGGCAGGCTTGATCCGGGTGATGTGATCAACGGCCGCCTCGATGTTCTCCTTCAGGTCCTCAGCCGCGAAACTCACCCGGCCCACCGGAAGATGAATGTTGCCCCCGCTGTCGTTGCGGAACTCCACCCGTCCGGCCCCGAATTCGCTGACCGCTTTGGCCACCTCCGGCGTTACCGTACCCGCCTTGGGAGTGGGCATCTTGCCCTGGGGCCCGAGCAGCCGGCCGAGCTTACCCACCTTTCCCATCATCGACGGGTGGGCGATCGCAACGTCGAAGTCCATCCACCCGCCTTGAATCTTCTCGACCAACTCCTCCACTCCGACCTCGATCGCCCCCGCCTCCTTGGCGGCCTCGGCCACGGAACCTTCGCAGAAGGCGATCACCCGGCGTGCCTTGCCCAGCCCCTTGGGCAGGGAGATCGCTCCGCGGAGCATCTGATCCGCCTGCCTGGGGTCGATGCCCAGGTGCAGCACCAACTCGACCGTCTGATCGGGGTATCCCCGCCTCCTGCCGTTCTTATAGGTCCGGTCGGCCTTGATGGCCGCCAGCTCCTTGATCTTGGTGATGCCTTCAGCAAGGGCCATAGGCTTCCCGGTGGCTCCGCCGGCTTCGACCTGCTTGCGGTACAGTACGCTGCGATATCCCATGAGAATTCTCTTCAATCCCGGGCCGAACGATGATTGGGACGATCAGCCGACGACTTCGATCCCCATCGACCTTGCCGTTCCCATCACGATGCGATCGGCGGCCTCGAGGGTGTGGGCGTTCAAATCCGCCATCTTTCGCTCGGCGATCGCCCGCACCTGCTCTGGGGTCACCGAGCCCACTTTCTCCTTGTTGGGCACCCCGCTGCCCTTGGCTATCTGGGCGGCGTCCTTGAGCAAAACCGCCGCCGGGGGGCTCTTCACCTGATACGTGAAGGAGCGATCCGAATAAACCAAGATCACCACCGACACGGTCATGCCGTTCAGATTCGCCGTCGAGGCGTTGAACTGCTGGACAAACTGACCGATGTTCACGCCGTGCTGACCCAGGGCCGGTCCGATCGGAGGAGCCGGCGTCGCCTGCCCCCCCGGTGCCTGAAGCTTGATCGTTGCTGTGATTTCCTTCTTTTTGGCCACCTGAAAACCGCCTTAGTCCAAAAGACCGCCCTTCGCCCCGCGGCGAGGAGAAGCGGTATTATTATTCAACCTTTTCGAGTATCCAGTATTCCACCTCGACGGGCGTTGGACGGCCAAAGACGGAGGCGATCACGGAGACCATCCCCCGACGTTCATCCACCGAGTCGACCTCGCCCTCATAGCTCTCGAACGCCCCGTCGGTGATCTTCACCAGGTCGCCCTTTTGGAGGTTCAGGCCGGACAGACCGGGCTGCTCCTCCGCCTTCTCCGAGGCCACCAACATCTGCACCACGTCGTGCTCCGGCATGGAGGTGGGCTTGCCGTCCGATCCGATAAAATCACCGACTCCGCTGGTCTCCTTTATCATGAACCAGACGGCCTCCGCCACCGACCCGTCCTCTTCGCAGGCCATCTCGACGAACACGTACCCGGGGTAGAGCTTGCGTTCCAGAACCTTCAAGACGCCGCCCTTCATGCGCTTCTCTTTCAGGGTCGGAACGAGAATCCGTCCCACGCGGTCCTCCAGCCCTTCGATCTTGATCTTCCGATCCAGGGCTTCGCGCACCTGCTCCTCCTTGTTCGACGCCACGCGCAGAACATACCATTGCATCCCCGGGGCGGGTCCCTCCGAGGCCGGCGAGGTTGATTCCGTATCCGTCATCCCACCTTAAGCACGCCAATAGCACTGAACAATCGCTGAAAAGCCAGATCGACGCTGAAGAGCAGGATCGCCAAAAGCAAGGTCATCGTGATAACCACCTTGGTCGATCCGATCACCTCGCGCTTGGTCGACCAGTTCACCTTCTTCATCTCCCCTTCCGTGGCGATCATGAAGTCGCTGCTGTTGCGATTTACGAACGAAGCCCAGTACCCAAGGGTCCCCAGAACCACCACCAGCAGGACCGGAATCCCGGGAGTGATCAGAACAGACCACCAAGCCTGAATGTCCTGGTAGCCGCTTAGGCGCTGATCCACAAAAACACCGCACCAGGCGACCAATATCCCGATGCCGATGAAGGTTCCCCGGCGCGTCCACTTGCCCTGCTCGGGCTTGTGCTGCTTCAGGAGCCCACTGCCGGGGCTGTGAGCGCCGACGGCGCCAGTCTGATCGGTCTTGGCCATGTCCTCGCCTCACCTGCAAATGTCGCCGCTCGCGACGGTCCGTGGGACCATCCAATCAGTGTCTTGCGGCCGACCGCATAATAATCAAACGGGCACCCTTGCCCTCTCGATCGCCGAAAAGCCCGCGACAGGAGCGGAGGGACTCGAACCCACAACCGCCGGTTTTGGAAACCGGTGCTCTGCCGAATTGAGCTACGCTCCTAATCCTAAGCAGATCCGCTCCGCCCGTCGACGGATGAGCCCTACTTCCGTTTGAGCTTGTGAATCGTGCGCTTCCGCTGGCGCTTGCAGTACTTGGACAACTGGAGCTTGGGGGCCCCCCCCAGCACGTTCACACTCGTGCGATAGTTCAGGTCGCTACACTCCTTGCACTGCAGCCACACATACTCCCGTTTCGATGCCTTTGCCATATCAGTTCAGGTCCGCGGGACACCGCCCACTAAAACACAACCGTTCCCTATTCGGTCACCTTGGCGACCACACCGGAACCCACCGTCCGCCCGCCTTCTCGAACGGCGAAACGCAACCCTTGCTCCATCGCAATGGGCTTGCCGAGTTCAACGTCCATCGCGATGTTGTCGCCCGGCATGCACATCTCCGCACCTCTAAGGGTAAGCCCGCCGGTGACGTCCGTCGTACGGAAGTAAAACTGCGGGCGGTAGCCGTTGAAGAACGGCGTGTGCCTCCCGCCCTCCTCCTGCGTCAAAACGTAGACCTGGGCCTCGAACTTCGTGTGCGGGGTGATCGATGCCGGCTTGGCCAGAACCTGACCGCGCATCACCTCGTCCTTCTTGGTGCCACGCAGCAGACACCCCACGTTGTCACCCGCCTGACCGGTGTCCAGAGTCTTGTTGAACATCTCCACTCCGGTAACCGTCGTTCGCTGAGTTTCCTCCAGACCGACGATCTCCACCTCTTCCCCGATCTTGATCACCCCGCGCTCGATACGCCCGGTGGCGACCGTGCCGCGGCCCTTGATGCTGAACACATCCTCCACCGACATGAGGAACGCCTTGTCGATCTCCCGCTCCGGAACGGGGATGTACTCGTCCAGGGCGGCGAGCAACTCGTGAATGCTCTTGGTCTTCTCCGGGTCTTTGGGGTCATTCATCGCGGGAAGGGCCGACCCCCGGATTATTGGAACCTCGTCGCCGGGGAAATCGTACTTGCTCAAGAGCTCCTGAACCTCCAGCTCCACCAGGTCCAGCAACTCCGGATCGTCCACCAGGTCGACCTTGTTCAAGTACACGACGATGTACGGCACGTTCACCTGCCTCGCCAGCAGGATGTGCTCCCGTGTTTGCGGCATGGGACCGTCCGCTGCCGAGACCACCAACACCGCCCCGTCCATTTGGGCGGCCCCGGTGATCATGTTTTTCACATAATCCGCGTGACCGGGGCAGTCGATGTGGGCGTAGTGCCGGGCCTCCGTCTCATACTCCACGTGGGCCGTCGCGATGGTCAGAATCTTGGTCGCATCCCGCCGACCCTGTTTCTCCGAGGCTTTGGCCACTTGGTCATACGAGACAGCCTTGGCCATTCCCTTGAGGTTCTGGGTCAAACAAATCGCCGACGTCAAGGTTGTCTTGCCGTGATCGACGTGACCGATCGTTCCCACGTTGACGTGCGGCTTTGTCCTCTCAAATATTTCCTTAGCCATCCAGTACCTACCTCCACTCGTTCAACGCCCGGTTCCTCGAACCTTGTCCTCACATTTCCAAAAGCGATCAACCCGCTCGGGTTTCCGCAAACTTCAAGCCAAACTCCAATCCCGGCTGACTTCAGGTCTCCGCCGACCGCGTCCCCTCCCTCTGCCAGGCATCGACGCGCTCAACCCTCGCGGAAGAGCTGCTGACGGGATTCGAACCCGTGACCTCGTCCTTACCAAGGACGCGCTCTACCAGCTGAGCCACAGCAGCCACGTGATTCGACCATCGCCGCCGTTCCGATCGTACTCGGACCGGGAAAGCAACCCACGTGCGCCCAACACCGACGCCGAAGTGCTCTCACCCGCTGCGCTCTACGATCGGGCCAGCCGATCCACCGTTACGGCGTACCATCGCCCTTTATAGCGATTCCCTGATGCACCGATACCCGGAGCCGGGCGAGTATACGCAGGTGGAGCACTTTGTCAAACGCAAAACTGAGGATGTCGTACACCACCTCATAGGAAACGGCAAGAGGACCCTGACCCGAGTCAGCTACGGAAGGCACACCCTTGCCGGCATCCGCTCGCCCGGCACCCATCCGCTCAATTCCAAGTCCCAAGCTAGTCCGGGCCAAGAGTTGCATTCACACTGGCTCACGTGCTCCCACACTTACCTCTCGCGGAGCACGGCGGCGCGCACAAAAACCGCATCATGCTATCGACACTTGACGCTCTGTCCCCAGAATTCAGTTTCGCCACAACCCACCGGCGGATGGACGAGTGCGCCCCGGGCATGGACCCACGCCGTTCCCAGTACTGTTACGCCGCGCCGGCTTTGTCCAACAGTGGAGTCGAACCGGGCTGGGCGCCTTGTCGTCGCTTGACGCAACGGGTACCATAGCTGATTCGGCGAGGTGCACACGAGAACCTCACTCTGCTCGTCGGATTTCCTCCAGGAGTCAGCAGTCTGTGGATAGGCGTCCTCTTGGCGATAGCGGCCTGGACATATCAGTCATCGCTCTGGGCACCTGGGCGATGGGCGGGACGGTAGAAGCCTGGGGGTACGTCGACGACCGCGAATCCATCGCCGCGATCCACCAGGCCCTCGATTGCGGGATCAACCTGATCGACACCGCCCCGATCTACGGGCTGGGCCACAGTGAGGTTATCGTCGGGAGGGCGATTCAGGGCCGGCGCGAGGAGGTCATCCTGGCGACCAAGTGCGGGCAGATGTTCCCCAAGTCCGCAGACCGGATGCCCGAGCGATGTCTGTCGCGAGAGAGCATCATGCGCGAGTGCGAGCAGAGCCTGCGACGCCTGGGCACGGAGGTCATCGACCTCTACCAGTGCCATTGGCCGGATCCCAAGACGCCCCTGCGGGAGACCATGGAGGCGCTCAACACCTTGCGCCAACAAGGCAAGATCCGGGCGATCGGCCTCTCCAACTACAGTTGCGAGCAGGTCGCCGCCGCCCGTGAGTTCGGTCCGGTGCACTCCGTGCAGCCTTCTTTCTCCATGCTGAACCGCCGGGCGGCCGATGACCTGCTGCCGTTTTGTCTTGAAGGCGGCATCGGCGTTCTCGCATACAGCCCGCTCGCCAAGGGGTTGTTGACCGGCAAGTTCGGTCCCAAGAGCACTTTCGAGGACATCCGGGCTCACGATCCGGACTTTGTCGGGCAGCGCTATCGGCGTAATCTGCGGATCGTGGCCGCCCTGGGGGAGATCGCCTCCGGATACGGAAAGACCGTCGCCCAACTGGCCATTCAGTGGACCATTTCGCACCCGAGCATCACCGCCCCGATCGTCGGGGCTAAACGCCCCTCCCAGGTCATCGAGAACGTCGGCGGTACCGGGTGGTCACTCAAACAAGAGGATCGGGCTCGGATCGAGCGGATTCTGGAGGAAGCCCGACCTTGAAACGCAGCCCCGGTCGAACCCAGTTGCCTCGAACTCGGCGGTCGCGCCCCGGCCCCTTCGGCGTCGCAGACTCGGTGTCCATCGGGAGGGCCCTGTGCCCCCTCGACGCCCTTTCGGCTGCCTCCGACCAGTATGCGCACGGGGCGTCCGCCAGCCGCCCTCGTCCCAGGCGACCGAGCTGGACATTATCCGTTCTCGCCGCTCTGGTAATCGGTACTGCCCTCGTTTTTGCCGGGCGGTTCGAGTACCGTTGCGGGGCCACACTGCGGTTCACCGGCCAGCCCGGCCGGGAAACGACCCAGTCCTGCCGACGAGATCTGCTCGACTACGCCTGGCTACAGCTCGCCGGGAGCGAGAATCACAAGGCCGAGCAGATCCGCTGGGCGGTCGATTCCCCCGGTCACGGGTTGCTCCGGCTCATCTTTACCACACCCGAGAAGCGGGCCGGCGTCGAGAAGGTCCGATCCATCGTAGAGGGATACATCGAGGCCGCCCAGGCGAAGACGGCCCTGCGGCTCATCACCCCCACGCAGAGCGAGAATCTCCTATCCGGGCTCAGCGCCGAACTGCACGAGCGGCTTGACGGGGCCCAAGCTCAGATCCAAGCGGCCCTCGCCGCCCTGCCCGAAGCAGACCCGAAGCAGAACCGCGCTGCCCTGCTGGCCCGCTGGCAGACGCAGCGAAGTGATTTCGCCACGCTGCGCACCGAGCTTTCCGAGGCCTCGGACAGTCTCGCCAGGCTTGAGGCCGAGCCCGAGCCGACCTACGGAATCGTGCCCAGCAGCGAAAGAAGCCGGGCTCTCGAAGCCGATGCCGCCCTACAGCAGGATCTCCGAGAGCTTACCGTGGAGCTGACCGAGTTGAAGCTGCATCTGCTCAATGTCTGGCAGCAATCGGCAGGGGCGCTCGAGCAGCTTGCGATCGCGGTGGAAGAGCTCTTCGACATCGTCGCCTCTCAACGGACTGCTGCGACCGGGGGGAATGGAAAAGCACGGGGTGAGCCGGTGCTCGCGGACTCTTGGCCCTACGCCGAAGCGCTCGAGGAGTTCGCCGTTGCTTGGAACAAGGAGTTCACCGCCCTCCAGCGGCTAACGGTCGATCCGCTCAGCAGCGAAGGGGTCGACGTTCACGCCCGGGCCCGCTTGCGTTTGCATGACTTTCTGTTTTCCGCGGCCAAGCACCTCGCTGCCATGCGCAGCCAGGTAAGCTCCAGGGGCGGCGGAGCTGCCGACCGGGCGCGCTACCACGTGCTCGAGTCGAACCTGACGCGAGGCTTTCGCACGGTTCAGGCGGCCCACCACCAATTCGAGTTCGCCGCGGGTGCGATCGAGCCGCGGGACAACTTCCGCCTCGATGCAGCCCTGCAGGGCGCCCGGGGCCTGCGACGCCGAACACAGAAACGCATCCAGGCAATTGACCAGCGCCTGGCGACCCAAGCCGCCCAGCGCGCCCGCAAGCAGCGGCTGGGCGCCCTGGCCCAGACCAAGCGCGCCACTCAGGACTTGCGCGAGTCGGCCGATACCGTTGTCGCCGCACTGGTGGCACTCCAAGAAGAGTTGAACGCAAGCGCCGGGGCAGCCGAGGAGTTTCTCCGAGCGGTCCTGCGGGCCGAGGCTGCCTCCGCACTTGTCGACGTCACCCGGGAGGATCTGGACAGGACCCAAAGCCTGCTCCGCGATCTGGCCAAACGACGTGTGACGGCAGAGGACAGCCACGCCATCGAGATCGTCTCGTACGGAGTCATCGGCCGGCCGGTGAATCTCACCAACCGGCTGCGCTTCGGGGGGATCGGAGCCGGCCTGGCTCTGGCGGCGGTCTTCGCCGGTCAATGGTGGATCGCCCGCCGGCCCTGAACGCACCCACAGCCCGAACCGGCGAGCCCAAGCGCTCCGAGAACTTATACGAACCGCAGAGCGGATCGCGTCGGGCCACGGATCGCCCTCGAACGCCTCTTCCCGGCGGAAGCTCGCGATGATGCAGCTTGGACGCATTGAGGTGAATGTGGTAGTTAAGAAGCTGATGTAGGATGCTATCTGTTTCTATCCGGCGGGGGCTGGTGGGTCGGGCTTTGCCCGACACTCGAATGCGGCGTCGGGCCGAGCCCGACCTACTTGTTGCCTCGTTGCCTTTTGGGTGTGGTGCCCAGCCCGCTGTAGGATGCTCGCGCGTTGTCGATTCTGCTGACGCTCTGGTGGTTGCTGTTCTGGGCGGCCGTCGGGCTGTGTTTGGGCAGCTTCCTGAATGTCGTCATCTACCGGCTTCCGCGCGATCGGTCGATCCGCGTCCCGTTGTGGTCCGCCTGCCCCTATTGCTCACACAGGATTCGCTGGTACGACAACCTGCCTCTTGTCAGTTTCATCATGCTGCGCGGTCGCTGCCGCGAGTGCGGCTCCACGATCTCGACACGTTATTTCGTGGTCGAAGCGGGCATGGCCCTTATCGTGCTGATGCTGCTCGACGCTTTTTTCATAGCCCACGTACGGGCGGGCCTGGCCGAGCGCCCGCTCGCCCTGGCCGCCCACCTCCAGCTAGCCGAGCAACTGGCGCTCGACTGGCCGATTCTGATGAGCCACATCATCCTCTTCGGATGTCTGCTGTCCATGTCGGCCATCGACCTGGAGCATTACTGGGTCGATGTTCGCTTCACGAACTTTGCGACGCTTGCGGGGTTTGTGCTGCATGCGTTGTGGACGCCACGCTACAGCGCCGCGTGGATCAGGCCTTTTGACACCACGGCCGTGGTCTGTTTCCTGATGCTTTCGGGCGTGGCGATCGTGTGGATCGTGCTGGTCTGTCAACCGCACGTGGATCCAGAGGACTATGGGGAGGTGGAAGCGGAAGAATTTGCCGAGAGTATTCCCCGCCCACAGGGGGACACGGAACCGAGACGCGACCGTGAGGAAGCGTGCGACGCTACATTCCGAGCCGGGGGCTTTGGCCCGTGCGAACGTCCGCCGCAAGAGGCCCCGTCGCGGCTGTTCGCTTGGCTCACGGGGCTGTTTCTGGTGGGCCTTATCGTTTCCCTTCTGGCGGTCGAGGGTGGCGGGCTGCGTCTTACCCACCTGCCGCGAGCCCTGCTGCCGCTGTTGCTGTTTTTTCTTCTGATCGTGCGTGAGAACCGCGTCGTTCGGGAATCCGATCAGCGAATCGAGGAGGAACTCGAGGAGGAGCGCCCGGGCGCTCGGCGAATGGCCCTGACCGAACTGGGCCTGTTGCTTCCGGCGATCCTGCTGGGGGTGGCGGGGTATTGGATTCTGTCCACCGGCGGCCAAGCGGCCGCGGAGCGAATCAGCGACCTCCTGCACGCCCGCACGCGAGTCTGGTCCGTGTCCGCGCTGCGGAACTGGCAGCCTTTGTACGGACTGGCAACGGCTGCCAGCGGGTTCGTGATTGCCGGTGCCCTGGGGTGGACGGTGCGGATCGTGTTTACCCTGATCTTCGGCAAGGAGGCCCTGGGAGTAGGCGACATTCACTTGTTGGCTGCTGCCGGGTGCGTAGCCGGTTGGCCCGTGGCGGTGCTGGGCTTCTTTCTCACCTGCGCTGTCGCGATCGTCGGCTGGCTCTTGTCGCGAAAACAGAGCCGGGCCCTTCCGCTGGGACCGTGGCTGGCATTTTCTTTTCTGATCGTGGTGATCTTCTACGACTCGATCACGCAATGGCCTATGGTCGCACGATTTAGCGAACTTCCCGAGATGTTGTTTTTCTAAAACTCACAGCCGGATGACGCTATGACTTGCCCGCAGCTCTTGAACCCGACAATGCGAGAGTTTATGCTCACTACCGAACCGGCTCCGCTACGGCGGGTTTGAACAAACCAACCATCGGCTCGCTTGGCTGGGCCACATTCAAGGAGAAGGGCAATGAATGGAAAGGCGAAGGCAGCGAACGCTGCGATGCTCTTGACGCTCGTCTTGGGAACGGGTTGCGCGAATAAGGCCAACCAGCGAATCGCGATGTTGGAAGAAAACAGTGCCGATCTGACCGCGCGCCTCAATAGCGCCGTGGGCGAGCTTAACGCCGCCGACCAGCAATACGAAGAGCTCGATCGGAGATTGCAGGCTGCCCTTGAAACAGCTGATAAATGCCGATTCCAGCTTGCCGCTGCTTTGGAGGAGCCTGAGGAAACCGCCCCGGGCTGGACCGCAGTCCCCGGCGGGGCGATGATCGCCATCGAAGGAAGTGTCCTGTTCTCCCCGGGCAAGACCGAGGTGCGCAGTCAAGCCCGGCGGATGCTCGACGCTATTATCAGCACGGTTCAGGGCGAATACGCCGACAAGGAAGTCATCGTCTTTGGCCACACTGACGATCGGCCCATCAACAAGAGCGGCTGGACGGACAACTGGGAGTTGAGCGCCCAGCGCGCTCTGGCCGTCGTTCGCTACATCCGCGATCGAGGTGTTTCCCCCGAGCGACTCATCGCCGCCGGGTGCGGCCAGCATCGACCTCGGCTGGACAACAGCTCGGACGCCAACCGCGAGCGAAATCGGCGAGTCGAGATCTTCGCCCTCGATTCCCGAGTGGCCACACGGCGGCCGTAGCGCGGAATAATAACACCACCAAGAACGCACACAGTGCAGAAGGATTAAAGCATTCTGCGCCCTTCGCGGTGAGCTACCCGGGCTTTGCCAATCGAGGGATACCCGGCCCTTCGTCCGCCTTGGGCGGACTCAGGACCGGCGTGCGCCCGCCTTGGCGGACTCAGAACCGGCGTCTTGGGGCGTAACTCCGATGCGCAGGAAGCCATCTACAACCGCGCCGCCTTCGACGCACAGGGTTGGAGCTTCCAACTCGCCTTTGAACCATCCCGCCTTGCATATGCTTACCCGTCCGCGAGCGGTGACGTGCCCGTGCACTTTCCCCTTCACGGTCAGGTTGCCGACCTTGATCGGAGCGACCACGTGCCCGCGCCGCTCGACCACAATATCGCCGCAGGTGAAGAACTCGCGGACCGCGTAGTAGCTGCGGATCTTGTAATCCTCGAGGATAAGCCGCTTCTTGCAATGCGGGCAGAAGATGGACATCGCCCGCCGGGCGACCTCGACCACCTGCGCGCAGTAGGTGCAGGTCGCTTGCTTTACCGCGGGTTTGCGCTGTGGCGAGGTCGACGCCATCGCAGGCTCCCCCGGAAGCGGCTACGGAGCTTTCGCGGAAACCCCATGGGGCATACGTCTCCGCCGGGCCGCGACGGGCTGGGAAGTGGATCCCGGAGTATCGAGGCCGGCTTTAAGGGGGAACCGGGTCAATCTCGATTCGTCCCCCAGGCGGCCGTCCGCCCGCTATTGCTTCGCCCCGACCGGAACCGCTTGCCCGGGCTTGACCTTTGCGGTGGGGACTTCCAGGGCGGGCCGCGAGGCAGCCTTGACCTCGACCCCCTTCTTGCCCTTGTCGTTGATCCCAACCGCGCACCGCCCGATCAGGACCGCTCCCTCAGCCACTTCCAACCGCTGGGCCTGGACGTCTCCCTCCACTCTGGCCGAGGCGCTCAACTGGACCTTGGTCTCCGCCGCCAGGTTGCCCTTGACTTCCCCGTCGATACGAATGATGCCGGCCTTGACGTCTCCAGTGAGGGCAGCTCCCTCAGCCACCAGCAGTTGCCCCTGGCTGGTGATCTCACCTTCAAACCTGCCGAGCAGACGGACGCCCTTCTCGAAGTGAAGTTGCCCTTTAAACACTGCATCGGCACCGATCGTGGTTGGGAATTCGTTGTTCGAGTCAGCCATTTTGACCCTCCATGTGTTGCATGAACCGGCGATTTACGCCCTTTTTTCGACCGAAAGACACGGGTCGCAGATTATACCGGGCTGTCCGCACAGATCAACATGGGGAAGCGAGGCGTCTTCGCTCGCATCGTCCCTTGTTGCACGCTTCCTGCCGTCTTGCGCGCGCCCTGACCAGCCTCGGTGCCCGATTCCTGCGGTGAGAGAACCACCCGGGGTGAGCGGTTGCCCGAATCGGTTTTTTTTACCTTTCATCTTTCGTCCGAGGAGGTTACAAACCGGCATTATACGGTCGGGTGGACCGCATCGGGAAACAGTTGGGCATGCCCGGCAGAAAGGTGCTGAGGAAATGCACGCAGCTCAGACCATTCTTGATCGGAAAGGAACGGAGGTGGCGACGGTCGACCGCGACGCGACGGTCCTCGAGGCCGCCACCCTCATGAACGAGCGGCGCATCGGGGCGGTGGTGGTCACCAGCGGTGAGCACGTCGTGGGAATATTTACCGAGCGGGATATCCTCAACCGCGTGGTGGCAAAGGAATGCTCAGCGCGGGAGACCGTGGTGGGGAGCGTGATGACATCCCCGATGGCCTGCTGTCGCCGGGACACGCCCCTGGCGGAGTGCCGGACCATCATGACCACCAAGCGAATCCGCCACCTACCGGTTGTGGAGGAGGGTAAGCTCTTCGGCCTGATCTCGTCCGGAGACATCCTGGCCAACGAGGTGACTCAGCAGCAGAGCACCATCGAGTATCTGCATGAGTACCTCTACGGGCGGACATAGCAGAAGAATAGCGAATGGCGAATAGCGAAAACGTGCAATCCGCAATCCGCAATCCGCAATCCACTGATCCCGCCCGCAGCGCTTTGCAGTGCTGGTGCTTGATGGCCGCTATTGCGCTTTTGGTCGGCCCGCTCGGCTGCGTTCGGCGTACGATCACCTTCACCACCGAGCCGCCCAACGCTCTGGTCTTTCTTAACGACCGGGAAATCGGCCGGTCGGAAGTGACCACCGACTTCCTCTGGTACGGCGACTACGACGTCGTCATTCGCAAGGAGGGCTACGAAACGGTCCAAACGCACTGGGAGGTCAAGCCCCCTTGGTACCAGATCATTCCCCTCGATTTCTTCGCCGAGGTGCTCTGGCCGGGATACCTCCACGATGCCCACTCCCGGCATTTTGTGCTCGAGCCAGGCGAGCTTCCAACGCCTCAGGAGGTGACCGAGCGGGCCCTGGAGATGCGCGGGCGAGCCCTCGATCGCCGTAAGTGAATGTTTCAACGTCCTTGCATTTCTGCGTTCGTTGCGTTTCTGCGCCCGGATGGCACGGTCAAGCGGAGCCGCCAAAGGCGTCGGAGCTTGGCCGTGGGCGACGGCCCAAGCGTTCCGCCACGGCCAAGGATCAATCCACCCTTCGGTCGAACCGATCCTGGACCGTGCCACCCATCAGGTGCCACCCATCCGAAAACAGACTTCCTCGGCCCTTCGCCGCGCCGAAACCGGATGAATACACTGTATTGATGATGCCGTCTCAATGTTTCAACGTTCTTGCTTTTCTCCGCTTTCGCGTTTCTTCGCTTTTGCGTTTCTGCGTTTCTGTGTTTGTGCTGTTGAGTACGTCAGCAGCCCACGGCGAAGGCAAATTCGCAACGACCCAGGACGACGTCAAGATATACTATGAGACGATCGGAACGGGCGTGCCGATGGTGATGATCGCCGGCGGGCCCGGCGGGAGCAGTGCCGGATTCCGCCACACGCACACGGTGCTGCAAGCGTCTGGACAACTCGTATTCCTGGACAACCGTGGGCGGGGAAGATCGCAAGACGTAGGTGACCGGCCCGACCCGTATTCTCTCCAGAATGATCTGAAGGACGTGGAAGCCGTCCGCAAAGCAATCGGGGCTGAACGTATCATCGTCTACGGCCACTCCTACGGCAGCATGGTGGCCCTTGCATACGCCGCCCGGTACCCGGAGCACACTCAGGCCCTGATCACAACCGCAGGGACCCACGGCGCCCACGTATGGCAAGGGCGCAACATCGACGAGGTCAAACGACACCTGGAGCGTCATTATCCCGACAGGTGGGCGAGGATCGTCGAGCTGCACGACGCGGGGCGCACGACCGGCGAAGGAGAGCTGGCTACCCTCTTTCGCGGCTTGGGCGAGCTATATTACCACCATCCCGAGAGCCAATTGAGACTCCACGCACGGTTCGAGGATCATCGTGACTCCAAGGCGATCCGCTTCAATGCTGCGGTGTACCGGGCCATGCTGGGTGACGATCCGGAGTGGACCGTAGGCGGCACGCTCAAGGGCGTCGAGCTGCTGCCCGAGCTCGGTAACTACAAAGGCCCAGCCCTTATCATGGGCGGCCGGTTCGACCGAATCTGCCCCCCGTTGAATCAGATGGAGATTGCGCAGGCGCTGGTAAGCGCCAAGCTGATCATCTTCGAGCACAGCGGGCACAGCCCGTTCAACGAAGAACCGCTCCGCTTCTTGAAGGTGGTCTCCGATTTCATTCGAGAAGTCTCCCCACCGCAAGAGCGTAGCCAATCCCGTTGAGCGAATTACGAATTACGAATTACGAATTACGGACCCGTGGTCAGGCGGTCTCGTGATTCCCGGTTCGTAATTCGTAATTCGTAATTCGTAATTCACAGGTTCTTCTACTGCGGCCCCGCAAGCTCATCGACGAAGCACATGAAATCGAGCAGGTCGACGTCGCCGTCGAGGTCGGAATCGAACCGATCCAGACAGTCCGGCGTCGGCGGGACGAACCCCGGATCGTCGCGGGAGCCGCTGAAGCAATCCTGCAAATACCGGAAGTCAACCATGTCCACGTCGCCGTCGGCGTCACCGTCTGCCGAGCCCGGCAGGGGCATGGTCCACGCTCCCCGCCCGAGGGTTGCGGCGAGGAGACGACCGTGCACGGTGTCGACGATCAGGTCGATCACCGGGGTGTTGGGCATGTTCGCCCCGACCTTCCGCCAGTTCGCTCCGCTGTTGCAGGACATGTACACGCCCGCATCGGTACCCACGAACAGTGTGGGACCGGCTTCGAGCCCATCCTTATATACGGCCACGGTATTGGCGGGCACGTCCGGCAGATCGCCGTCGATTGCCACCCACGTGTCACCGTGATCGCTGGTCATGCGCACCTGATCCACGCCGAACTGAGCAACCGCAAGATAGGCCACGCCGTCGTCAGTAGGATCGACGGCCAGCTCTCTGGTGACCCGAGGCCAGCCGGGAACGTCGGTGAGCTTCAGATTCCAGTTGAACCCCCCATTCGTGCTGACCAGAACCCGACCGTCGTTGGTCGAGGCGTAGACGGTCTGGGCGTTGGAGGGTGCATACACCAGGGCGCGAATGGCTGCGGGGGAACCGCCGGTCAGATCGCCGCTGATCGGAGTCCAATTGCTGCCGTTGTTGATGCTGCGATAGATGCGGTGGGTGGCATAAAGGAGCGTCGTGGTGCTGCTCGGGCTGTAGGTAACTGGGGGCAGGAAGCAGTTGCGATCGGACCCACTGATCCCGCTGCCGGACCATGGGAACGAACTTCCGCCGTTGATGGAACGGTACAGGTTCCCCGACCCCTGCCACTCGGCAAACATCGTGTTGGGATTGTCGGGATGCAGGGCCGTGTATCCGCCGTCGCCGCCGAGCACCTGTGACCAGAGCACGCCATCGCTCATCCGGCGGTTCGTTCCGTTGTCCTGCGTTCCGCCGAGGACAAAATGCTCATTCGTCGGGTGCACGGAGAGTCCCGCGTAGAATTGGATCACTCCGAGTCCTTCGTTGGCCGCCAACCAGGTGCTCCCGTTGTTGACGCTGCGGTGCAGGCCCCCGTCGTTGGCACAGAGCAGATTGTGGTTCGAGTCGTAGGCCAGTCCGTGCATGTCAACATGGGGCGGAGTGACGTTCGTGTAGTTGCCGCCCGCGTTGGTGGAACGCAACAGGTTCAATCCGCCGGCGAAAACCGTGTCCGCATAGAGCGGATCGACGATCATCGTGCTCAGATACCAGCCGTAGGTCGCCTGGAAGTTGCCCGGGTTTGTAGCCGTCCAGGTAACCCCGCCGTTGTCGGTGCGGTAGAGGTTCCTCGTGGACGCCCCGCCGCCGAACTGATCACTGGGATTGGTGATGAGTGCGTACACGCGCTGGCCCATCGTGGGTGCGACCGCCAGGCTGATTCGCCCGATTCCCGTGGGCAATCCGCCGGTGAGCCTGTTCCAGGTATCCCCGCCGTCAGTCGATTTGTATATGCCGTTTTGCGTATGGCCGAAGATGTCGCCGATGGCTGCGTAGAGCGTCTGGGCGTCACCCGGATCCATGGCGACGTCGGAGGCGGCCACAGCCGGCAGTCCGCCGGATATACAGCCTCTCATAAATAACAGGACATGATGCCTATGCAAAAGGCTGTAGGTAGCCGCGAATCTGATCGGGGCGACGTTGCATACTTCGGAACAC
>SDBU01001670.1_pt1 | contig 30950 bp, 40 predicted proteins | sample 2277071 | NCBI WGS metagenome assembly SDBU01 (sample SAMN10397929, study PRJNA504765) | marine sediment metagenome | isolation source: marine sediment core GS08_GC12, 126 cmbsf | place: Arctic Ocean: Gakkel Ridge, Loki's castle | collected 2008 | reverse complement strand
CAAAAATAGGCTGCCCCTCTTGCATGGTTCCAGTTTTAGCCTACCGAGGTATTACGAAACTAATCAGGAAAGTTAGGAAATAAGAACTTCAAAGAACTTCTAAATAGGTGATAAGATTCTAAATTTCACGAATTTTGGAAATCTCGTAGGTTCCTGCCTTATTCCAAATGTAATCAAAGTAATCAACACACCACTCATGGAAATCTGGATCATCACTAATGAAGGCATAGTACATATCAGATTCTCCTTTTGAATCTGGAAAGAAAAGAATCCCTCTTTTTTCGTTCATTACCATCATAGTTTGAATTTTTTTCACCATTTTTCTTTTGTAAATTCCCTCTGAGATTAGAGTCCGTAGTCCAGGACTATCAAGTTCCTTTTTGAAACCCTTGGGAGCTATCGTATTTTCTCCATGTATTAAAAAGATCTGGAGACCCTTCTTTGCTTTTGATACCCATAGTTTAAAGAACTGAGGAGGAATTTGTGTGGTCATTATTCGCAAGTGCTCTTTGGCGTCTTCAGCTAAAGACAACCATTTATCAATTATGGCAAAATTTCCATGAATCAATTCACAATTACTCAAGTTTCCAATTCTTTGAAGAAATTTTGAAGGTAGATCTGAAGGGAAATGCTCTCCAAAATATTCCTTGTACTTATTTAGGAAACCAAAAGAGCCAAGTTGAGACACCATGATTCTGCCATAAGGCGTGAGTGAAAAAAATCCATCCGAGTCTTTTTTTATCAAGCCTGCATCGGATAATCTAACAGTGTTCCGATGAGTCTCTTGTATTGTAAGGTTTAGTTCTTTTGCTAGTTGTGCTGACTTCCGCTTTTGTTCCTCCAACATCTGAAGTATGGCATATCGACTTTCACCTGCTAACTCCATGAATACTTCGGAGAGAGAATTATCTTGTTCCTCACTCAATAGTTCAACATGATTCTCCTCCACTATAAGGTTACCAGAGTATCCATGTAGGGATTATTTTTGGACATCTTTAGAATTTTTTTTACGATTAATAGAAAAAAAAGGGGGGGGAGAGAATTTTCAATTCTTCTCTTCTATACTTTTATGCTCTAAATTGCTTTACCTACGTTAATAGGATCGGGGCTTCCTTCAGGTGTACTACAAAGGCTGGCTCCACATACTATGTCAGCAGTTGCTGAACCATAGGAGTTTGGTGAAATGTGGCCTGGACTTCCTTGTGCTGGTTGTGCGGCAGCCTCATCGATGTAGTCAACTGCTAATGCTACCATAGCTAAAGGTAGAATTGCGAGCATTCCGATGTATTTTGTTTTTTGATTCATACCCCTCCTAATAGACAGAGATGGATAATGTCAGCTAAGAACAAGTATTGAAAAATATCATTTAGAGTTTAGCTGATACTATCTACTTTTTTTCACTAAAAGCACCATGAAAAACATATCAAAAGAACAATGGGAGCAAGAAGTCATAAACTCAGACAAACCTGTCTTCGTTGACTTTTGGGCAACCTGGTACGGCCCTTGTAGCATCATAGCACCCATAGTCGAGGAGCTTGCAAAGGAATACGAAGGCAAAGTAAACTTTGTCAAAGTTGATGTGGATCAAAACAAAGAACTCGTATCAAAATACAACATCTTTAGTATTCCTACTCTTGCCATCTTTCGCAACGGTCAACTAGTTTCCCAAGCAGCTGGCGCTGCATCAAAAGAATCGATAAGAAACTATATCGACAAGAATATTCAAACGGAGGTTTCTGCATGAAACTCCATTTTTTTTCTAAAAGTAAAGTTGTACATGAAAATATTAATGATCACCAAATGGTCGAATGTCCGATTTGTAACCGCGAAATCAAACCATATTGGGAACCAAGATACAATGGTGTCAGAGCAACCTGTGATGTGTGTGGAATAAACTGGCAAGAATCCTAGGTGAACGATTTAATGAATGAAGGATATGATGGAACTCATTGTTCTGCTGATTATTGGTATAAAAAGAAAAAAAACACGAAATGATTTTTCTAAATAACATTTGATACGAACTGTTAACAGATTTAATGAATTCTTAAATCCAATGATGAGATCCGGATCTAGTTGGGAACGGGTAAATTTTGTCCAAGATGTGAAGTTGATAAAGTAAAGACTGAATTGAAATTGTTGCCAAACAAGTTTTTGCTTTGTGAAAAATGTAAAGCTACTTTCAGATTAGTGGGCAGTCAACTGTTCCAGGTGGCACTAAAGGAGTTTGATGCTAATCAATTGAATAATCCAGCATACAAAAACTACAAATTTCTTAATCTATTGATTGCTGGTTTTCTAGCTACTCTTGTCTTTAACGGTGTAATGTATATGGATATTGCAATCACTGGCATTCCTCTTCATATCCCAACAACTTTGGGTCAGCTCGCAGTTGGTGAGAGTGAAAATGCTGAGTTAGTTGGCCATGCAATCCACATTTTAAATGGCATGGGATTAGCATTGCTTTTTGGATATGTAGCCCTTCCAATTTCAAAAAGAATAGTTCGTTTACCAATTTGGCTTTATGCCGTAATCTTCATGATAATAGAATTGATCGTAACTGTTTGGTTTGGCATGTTACCAGCATTGGGTGCTGGAATTGCAGGATTAAATATTGCACCAGAAGTACCAGTGGTGACACTCATACGACATGTAGCATTTGGTTTAACCCTGGGCTTGATGATAAAGGCTTAATCAATTGTAATGACCCCAATGAGTTATCCTCTGAGGATTGATCGTAATGCAGGAATTACCAACGCCAATTTTTTTGTACTGCGGATATTTTGAAATCAAGAGTTTGTGAAATTTATCCATTAACTTATTATTTTTTTCATCAATCATTGTTGCATAACAATGAATCATCAAAAAGAACAGCTTCTTCCAATCGTTTTGATATTTATCTATAAGAAGAGTAACGTTTGGATTTTTTTCTATGTTCTTAAATCGCTACAGTTTTCTCACATCTACGGTTTTTACCTTTTCATCTATTGGAATAAAAAATGAATTTTCATGAAAAACAAAGACTACGAGTACTACATAGGGATGTGATTTCTGATCTACAGTGGCTAACCTTGCAACTTTGACTCCTTTAATCAGAGCCTTTGTTTTTTGATTTAACTTCAATGACGTTAGAACGTTAAACAGACAAATAAAACTAAGTAGCTATAATAGTTTCATATGAAACTCGGTGTAGAGCTGGAATTGGTGGAACAAAGCCAATGACTTTGAAAATTGGATTCAGTCTTCCCCACATGGGAAGTATAGCTTCTGCTGAAAACATTGCAAAGGCTGCTCGCTTTGGTGAATCTGAAGGATTTGATTCTATATGGGTTATAGATAGGATTCTGTGGCCTGCAGAACCTCAGACACCTTATGCAGCTTCTCCAGATGGAAGTTGGCCTGAGATATACCAAACCGTCATTGACCCTATCTCGACGTTGATCTATGTAGCTGCTATCACGCAAAGAATCAAGCTTGCAACTGGAATCGTTGACATGCTTTACCAGAACCCCTTGCTTTTTGCAAACCGAATTGCAGCACTCGATAATCTTTCAAAGGGAAGATTGCTACTTGGATTAGGAGTTGGTCACTCAAAGGATGAATTTCAGGCAGCTGGTGTACCCTTTGAGAAACGTGGCGAACGAGCTGATGAGTTCTTAGAAGTTCTCAACAGAATCTGGTATAATGGAACAGTGGAACACAAAGGCAAGTACTATTCTATTCCAAAGTCTGTAATCGGTCCAAAACCATACCAGAAAAAGATTCCAATCTATCTAGCTGGTTCTACACCAAAGGCACTTAACAGAATTATTAGTTCTGGTGCAAACGGTTGGGTTGGAATCCCACAACTAGATCTTGACGCATTCAAACAAGGACTAGAACAACTAAGAAAAGCAGCTAAAGAACATGGAAGAGATCCAAACAGCGTTGAATTTCCTGTATTGGTCTTTCCTGAAGTCTCAGAAAAAGATCTTGGAAATGATAGACAGCCAATGAATGGAAGTATAAAACAGATTGCACAAGATCTCAAAGAATTTGAAAACCTAGGAGTTACCCACGTAAATCTCGTGTTTGATTTTGGTTCTGTTGCCACAGATCTAGAAAAAAGACTATCCTATGCAAAGCAAATCCGAGATGAGGTGTTGATAAATTAGGCATCTTTTTCTTTTTTTATTTACATTTGATACGAACTGATAACGAGAATTTTTTATTCCCCTGCATCTAAACAATCACCATTGTCAAATTCATAAAAAGTTATTGTTAATTTTTGACAATATAGTGCAAACTCGCTCCCGGATTATCAATAAAAAATCATTATCATTATATCCAAGAAATCAGATTCCCAAAACATGATGCCAAAAAATCCGTTTTATTCTGAATTTTACGCTCAGAATATCCACTATATCACAGAACAACGTAGAAAAGCGAGGTATCTAGATAGATTAACACCCTAGGTGATAAGTTTGGTATCAAAAGAAGAAATTGAAAACGTTGCAAAATTAATGAGAATTGATTTGGATGATCATGTTGTCCATATAGATAGAGTTCAAAAAATGATTGAATATTTTGACATCTTAGATGAGGCAGGTGTTGAATCGGAAGAACTTTCTGTTCAAGAATTATCAATTAAAAATTTACGAGATGATAAACATATTCCATATGAGGAAAATCTAATTAAAAAATTAAAAAATTACAAAGGTACCTATGTTAGAGCTCCAAAGATGAAATAGATTGAGCCTAAATATTTCTGCAATCAATTATGTTGAACAAATAAAAAATGGCAATCTTAATTGTGAAGAATTTATCTCAAAAACTATTGAACAAATTAAAAAACATGATGAAAAACTACATGCATATTTATCACTAAATCCTCATGCTGTAGAACAAGCACGTCGAATTGATAGAAAAATTAAAGCTAACGAAAAATTGGGTGCTTGCTTTGGGATGCCAATTTCAATTAAAGATAATATCTGTGTTAAAGATTCAAAAACAACTTGTGCATCTAAAATTCTTGAAGATTTTGTAGCTCCATATGATGCAACTGTGATCTCCAAATTAAAATCTGAAGATGCAATAATTATTGGCAAAACAAATCTTGATGAGTTTGCCATGGGATTATCTACCGAATTTAGTGCTTATGGTGCGAGTCACAATCCATGGAACACCGATTATGTGCCCGGGGGTTCTTCTGGAGGAAGTGCTGTTGCTGTTAGTTCCCTTGAATGCATTGCTTCATTAGGCTCAGATACAGGTGGTTCTGTAAGAAATCCTGCGAGTTTTTGTTCAGTTGTTGGATACAAACCAACTTATGGACTGATCAGCAGATATGGTTTGATTTCTTATGCAAACAGCATTGAACAAATTGGTCCATTAACTAGAACCGTAGAAGATACTGCATTTTTACTAAACATCATTGCGGGACATGATCCTATGGATAACACCACTATTGACAATAGAGGGGAAAACTATCTCGAAAACATTGATTCAGGAATTGAAGGAAAAAAAATTGGAATAATAAAACAAATGGTGGGACCTGGTGCACAAAAAGAGGTTATTTCTGCTACAAATCGTGCAATTTCAAAACTTGAAGATCACGGAGCAAAAAGCGAACAAATTTCTTTGGATATGATAGATTATTCTGTTGCTGCATATTATATCATTACTGCAACTGAAGCTGGAAGCAATCTAGCAAGATATGATAATCTACGATATGGATTCGATTTTCCATTAGAAGGTTACGAGTTTAATTCCTATATTTCAAAAGCTAGAAAAAACTTTGGTCCTGAAGTTACAAGGCGAATGATTCTTGGCGGTTTTGTACCGTCTGCAGGACATGCTGGAAAATATTATCTTAAAGCTATGAAGGTTAAAAGCAAACTAACTGCAGAAATTAATGAAGCATTTAAAAAAGTTGATTATCTTATAGCCCCAACCGTTCCAGTTCTTCCATTTAAAATTGGGGAAAAAATTGATGATCCAGTAGCATTGTTTTTAGTTGATTTTAATACTGTTACAGCTAATCTAACTGGAAAACCAGCAATATCTGTTCCATTTGAGTTTTCAAATGGATTACCAATTGGAATTCAATTGCTAGCTAAACCTCTAGCTGATAAATCATTATTACAAGTAGCTTATGTCCTTCAAAAAACGGTCAAACTTCCTGAGGTACCTTTATGACAAAGATAGGCCTTGAAATTCACTGCCAATTAACTAATCTTGAAAGCAAATTATTCTGTTCATGTAAAGCAAATTATCGAGATAAGGAACCAAATGCCAACATTTGTCCTACCTGTATTGGTTTACCTGGTTCATTACCTAGGCTAAACCGTAAGGCTGTTGAGAAAGCAATTATTATAGCAATGGCGCTTAACTGTCAAACTCCTAAAAAATTGGCTTTTTTTAGAAAAAATTACTTTTATCCTGATTTGCCAAAAAACTTCCAAATAACACAACTCAACGTTTATGGTCCAACAAGTATTGGACTAGATGGAAAAATCAATGTTGCAGATAAAGAAATTAGAATCAGAAGAATACAGATAGAAGAAGATCCTGGGCGTTTAATTTATGAAGGAATCTCAGAAAAAAACCTGATTACTCTAGTTGATTATAATCGTGCAGGAACTCCTTTAGTAGAAATTGTAACAGAACCTGATTTTGAAAATGAAAAACAGGTAAGATTATTTTTAAATATTTTATCTGATCTTCTTGAAAATCTTGAAGTTGCTGATCCTTCACTTGATGGTGCAATGCGAGCTGATGCAAATGTATCAATTGAAGGTAGTGAAAAGGTAGAAATTAAAAATATTAACTCATTTCATGATTGTGAAAAAGCAATACATTTTGAAATAACACGACAAAAAAGTCTTGTAGACAGAGGAATTAATGTTCCTCAAGAGACTCGTCATTGGGATGATAAAAGAAAAATTACAACCTCTGCACGTTCCAAGGAATCTGAATTAGATTACAGATATTTCTTAGAAGGTGACATTCCATGGATAATTTTTGAAAAAGATACTATAGCAAAACTAAAAAATAACATGCCTGAAAGCATTAGTTCAAAAAAGGAAAGATACATTTCAAAATATGCTATACCCCCACAAGTAGCTGACGTATTATCTTCTGATAAATTTCATTCTGATTTATTTGAACAAGCACATGATGAATCAAATGCCAAAGAAATTGCTAATTTAATTACGACAGATTTAATGGGACTTCTAGATACAAGAGAAAAACGAGAGCAATCAAAACTAAACCCTAAACATTTGACTGATTTAGCAAAAGCAATTGTAGAAAATGTAATAACTAGAACTTCAGCAAAAACAGCATTACAGGAGATTGTAAAATCTGGCAAACCTCTTTCTGATATCATTTCTACGTTTGATTTAGGTAACGTATCTGATGAATCTGAAATTCTCAAGATGATCGACGAAGTAATTTCTGAGGAAAAACAGGCAGTTGAAGAAGCAAAAACTAATCCTCAAACAATTAATTTTCTTGTTGGTAAAGTGATGCAAAAAACTAAAGGAAAGGCAAATCCTGTGATTACATTAAATCTTTTAAAAGAAAAAATTTTAGGATGATTTATTAAAATTTGGACAATCATATTTAGTTCTATATCAAATAATCAGTAATGTCTGATTTTGCTTTTATTCCAACTGATGAACAAATTAAGTCCTCAAACATTTTTTCTTTTATGCAAAAATATAATATTACTTCTTTAGAAGAATTATCTAAAAAAGCTACAAATGATTTAGAATGGTTTTGGAAATCTGTTGATGAAGACATTGGAATTATTTGGGATAAAAAATATGAAAAAGTATTTGATTTTTCTAAAGGCTACCCATGGGCAAAATGGTTCGTTAATGGAACAACTAACATAATTTTATCATCTGTAGAAAAATTTGCTAAATTAACTCCAGATAAAATTGCATATTGTTTTGTTTCTGAAGATAATTCTAAAATAAAATTATCTTATAAAGACTTGGAATTGAATATCAATAAACTTACAAATGGGTTAAAATCAATTGGAATCAAAAAAGGAGATGTTGTGGCAATTTACATGCCAATGATTGCTGAGTCTATTATTGCAATATTGGCTTGTGCCAAGATTGGAGCTGTGCAAACTGTAATTTTTTCTGGATATAGCCCTGAAGCATTACAAATTCGACTACAAGATTGTAATGCTAAGATTCTTTTTGTATCTGACGGGTTTAAAAGGAAGGGAAAATCAATCTCACAAAAAATTGCAGTTATCCAAGCAATAAAAAATACAAATGTTGAAAAAACTGTTGTAGTTAATTACAAAAAGGTAGACAATTATGAAAAATCCGATTCGTTAGTTTTTTATGATAAATTAATTGCAAATCAATCTGATTCTTGTGAAACTGAAATAATGGATTCCGAGGATCCATTATTCATTCTATACACTTCTGGAACAACTGGCAAACCAAAGGGAGTTCTTCATTCACATGGAGGGTTTTCTGTATTTGCTGGGCATCAGGCAGCATATTTGATAGATATGCATCAAAATGACATTCTTTTGTGGCCAGCAGACATTGGTTGGATTACTGGGCTGGTTTGGAATGTGTACGGACTACTTGAGATTGGCGCAACTGCAATTATCTATGATGGCGCTATAGATTATCCAAATTATGATAGATTATGGGATTTAATTGATGAATTTGATGTAACAATATTCGGAATTTCTCCTACGGCCGTACGGTTATTTAAAAAAAATCACGTCGAACCATTAAAGAATCACAATTTAGAAAAAATTCGTAATATCCCGACGACCGGTGAACCGATTGATGAAGAATCATGGTGGTGGCTTTTTGAAAAAGTTGGAAAAAAGAAAATTCCAATCATGAATCTATCTGGAGGTACAGAAATTGGAGGAGCGATGTTATCTGTTTTTCCTGGTATGAAACTAAAACCAACCACAGTAGGCATGCCCTGCCCAGGCATGGTTCTCGATGTCATGGATGATGTCGGTAATTCGATTCAGAATAAAAAAGGATATCTTGTTGTCAAATCACCATGGCCTGGTATGACTCGAGGATTACTTAATGATGATAAAAGATATCTTGAAACGTATTGGTCACGATTTGATAATGTTTGGTTTCATGGAGATTATGTTTTAGTGGATTCCGATGGTCTATGGTATATGCATGGTAGAGTAGATGATATCATAAATATCTCAGGCCATCGACTAAGTACTGCAGAAATTGAACAATGTGTAATTTCTCACCCAAAAATTTCGGATGCTGCATCTGTATCTATCCCTGACGAAATATATGGAGAGGCAATTATAATTTTCATTGTTCCAGAAACACAATTTAAAAACGAAAATCTGGAAACAGAAGTTGATCAACATATAATTGATAAAATTGGTAAAGTGGCAAAACCGAAAAATGTATTCACACTGACCGATTTGCCTAAAACAAAGACTGGTAAAATTTTGAGAAGGATTTTAAAATCCAAATTATTACATCAGCCTCTAGGGGATTTATCTGCCCTTGAAAATCCTCAAGTTTTGGATGAAATCCCAACTTTGGGTTGAGAAAATCTTACATGAAGATTACTCAGTTTGACATCGTTGACCTTATTCTTACTGTAAGGTAAACTCTTGTGAGATTCATAGTTGATCAACAAGTTGAAGACATAGACATGCCTGAAAATCTAAAATTAAACACATTTCTGAAGGAATTTCATTCAGATTGTATACATCAAGAATGTAATTTTGGGTTTTACGGATTTGCTTTTGGCCAATCTCCTTTTCCAGTTCCAAAATCAATGCAAGAGGCACTAAAACAAAATGCTGATAAAGGAACTTATGCAGCAGTGCCAGGAATAGAAGAACTCCGTGAAACTATTTCCCGTTATAACAAATATTATTTTGGGATTGATGTAGACCCAAAACGAATCTATGTTGGACCCGGAACTAAAGAACTTCTTTACAATTTACTTGAAATTCTTCATGGAACAGTTATACTGCCTTCACCATCTTGGTTAGGGTATCTTCCGCAGATTAGATTCCTAAAGAAAAATTTTCATTTACTACCAACTAGTTCAAATAAAAAAATTTCCGCACATGATCTTAAAAAGCTCTCATTAAGATTACCTGATAGACAAAAAATTTTAATTTTGAATAATCCAAATAATCCAACTGGTTTAATCTATGATAGGTCAGAATTAGAGGAGATTACTAAAGTCTGTCGTGATCAAAACATAACTGTACTATCTGATGAAATTTATGCTCAAACAACACATGACTTTGATAAATTTGTAAGTATGGCGAAAATTTACCCAGAAGGAACTTTTGTGACAAATGGATTATCAAAGTCTCATTCTGCAGGTGGTTATAGGCTCGGCTATGTAATTTTTCCACAGCACGCATTGAATGTTAAATCACAATTTAAAAAAATTCTAGCCACTGAATATACCGCAGTTTCAACACCTATACAATATGCAGCTATAGCTGGTTTTGAAATCAATAAAGAAATGGATGAGTATTTTGAAATTACTAGAAGAATTCATCAAATTATGGGTGAATATACCTATAATACATTAAATAAAATTGAAGGGATTACGACAACAAAACCTCAAGCAACATATTATCTTCTTGCTGACTTCAATCATTTCGAATCAGAATTCTATAAATCTGGAATTACAACTTCCCAGAAACTTGCTGAAACTTTAATTCAACACCCATATCATACTGCAATCATTGCTGGTGATGGACTAGTTCTAGAAAGAACTGATTTTAGCGCTAGGTTGGCATACGTCGACTATGATGGGTCCAAAGCCTATGAATACTATCAAATGAATCCCCCAAAATCTACCACTGAAAAAGAAGAATTCGTACAAATTAATGCTCCACGATTAATAGCTGGATTGGAAAAGCTAGAATTATTTTTTGAAGACATTAGAAGAAACACTGATCCCAATTCACAAATTAAATTGGATTCAGTAATAGTTTCTAGATAATTATTCTCTTTGTAACGCTTTTTTTAGATGATCATATTCCTCCACAGTTATTTCCCCACGCGCTAACCTATTCTTTATTACATCAATAGGATCTTTACCAAGCAATGCACCAAACATTTTCTTTTTAATTGATTCTCTATTTTGTGATATGTTTTCTGAATTTGAGTCAACTCGTTGCTTAATTCCATATACTGCAGTGAATAGAACTGCTAGACCACCAAGTGCTAATCCAAACAATGCCGCTTCTCTAGAATCGACACTATCTGAGTTTAGAGAATCAATAACTACAGAAATTGCTTCAGCATCAGGAATTATTTCTTCTGGAATAATATTTTCTATATTTTTTTCTATAGTTTCAGTTATTATAAAATTAGTTGATATTCCAACTGCTTCTTCAATTGTTAAATCTGGATAATTCCTATCAAACCAATCTTTGTAACTTGGTTCATTATAATATCTGTCAAGATAATGTTGTGGATCTTTAATTGGATTTATAAAATCAGCAAGTTTTTCATCTTTTTTTTCAGAAGTTATTTGTGAACTTTCACTTGGTAACAATTTGTGTTGTTCAACCATAACAATTGTTTCTTGCAGATTGATCTCAAACTCAGTTGGTGCGATAATTTCTGATTGTGAAACCTCAGGTAATGAATCCTCCTCAAATAATTCAAAAGTAACTCTCTCACCAGCAGTCATATTAAAAATAAATGCCGTTGCATTGTATAATCCAAATTTTACAAATTTTTGATTTATGTCAATACTCCTTTGAAAGGTGTTATCTTGTTTTATGAGAGCTTGAGTAAGTAAAACAAATTTCTCAGTATGATCTTTGATCACGATACTCACAAGACCTGATGATCCTTCTTCTACAGTGCCGGAAAAAGTAATTTCATCACCTAGTGTGTGGTTAATTTTGTCAATATTGAGGCTAGATACCTCTGCATGTGCAGGCATGATGATTGAAAATTCGAGTATTCCTATTATTGTGAGTAATAAAATTGATTTTTTTACATTCATTTAGGTTGAATTGTAAATTTTCATTTTTAAAAAAAACGCAGTATAGCTATGAACGTCTTTATAGTAATAGTTAAATGCGTTTAAAAAATTTGCAAAAGATTCACTCTGAACTGCTATTATTTCTCTGATACAAGGATCTATTTGTTATTTAATGCATGCATAAAATCTGTTGAAAATGATTTCATTGAAATTTCTTTCATGTTTGCTTTGAGTGAACTGAGGATGTTTTGATATGAATCACCGTACAAATCTTCTAAAACTTGCTTCAGATATTCAGGATTTTCATAGCAATCATCAAGTGTCGCATTGAAATCTTTTTGTAACATCGTCATTACTTTATCTAGCTCTTCTATCCCTATTTCTAGTAAGGTATTTTTTACTGCCAATGTAACAAGTGTTTTTTGCATTTTTTCTAATTCGTCTTTAGATGGTGCACATAGTTCATGTGTTTTTCGAATTATTTCATTAATATCTATGGGTTCGCGAAATATTGCTGATGGTTTTAATCTGTTCATCTCCATTTCCATTTTCAATGTCATGTGTTCTACTATAATCATAACCACGGCATTCGGATTCAATTCACGAATTTTTTTAATACCATATGCTCCATCATAAACTGGCATAGATGCATCGAGATAGCTTATATCTGGTTTGAGTTTTTGGAATAGAAATGCTGCTTCTTGGCCATTATACCCTTTTCCCACTACCTTAATCTCATGATTAGTCAGTAATTCACTCAATAAGTCCAATGTTTCTTTATCATCATCAACAACAATTGCCCTGATCGTCATTTTTCACACACAATATAATTCTCATCATAATCATCATATAATGATATTATGGCATCAACATTACATTCTGATATAAATGGAAAATTTGAAGGGATTTCTGGATACATCAAATCCTCAGGTGCTGAAGAATGAGCCAATCCTAGAGCGTGCCCAAATTCATGTCGTACAATATTTGATAATTTATCAGCAGAAAGATTATTCACGTCATAAATAGTGATAAATGATTTTAGTATTTCGTCTCCATAAACAATAGATTTTGTGTATCCAACGTAGCCATCAGTATCAATAAGATTTGTAAATGAAATTATTATGTCACCAGATCCTTCTGAAGATCCAATTATGTTAAATTCAGTTGGAACAATAAAAGCTGTGTTACTCATACTGGCTTTTTTCATTGCTCCAGCCCACCCTAGATAAAAAGTTGATGACGTTCCTTTTAGGCCCTTCGCAGTCAAAGAATTATCAACTTGGATAGTTTTCAGTGAAGTAATTGTCTGAACAAACGCATTAAATTTGTTATCATCTAATACATCTTTATTAATAATATTTATATTTAAAGCATCGCCGGATGCAATTCGCCAGGATTTCCATGTTTCTACTTTATCCCCTCGGAGGTTCTCAATTAAATATTTTGATTTAAGTTCAATGGATTCATTGGTGTGAAATGTATCAAATAGCTGAAAAGAATTATTAAAATAAACAGCTGATGTTACTAAAACAATAAGGATTAAAAAGTAAAGAATTTTTGTAATTAAATGTTTTTTAAAATTGGCGACAGCTAAATTTTTTGTATTTTTATTTTTTTTCTGATAGATCAATTTTGATTTATTTAAATTTATTTTATTGGATAATTGATCTATTCTTTTCTTATTCAACTGCAAGTAGTCTAAAGATTGGTCAGTAATTTGCAAAAGTAATTCTTCGGTTTCTTCAAGCTCTTTTTTTAAAAAAATTGATTTTTCTTTTAATAAAGAATAAATTTTCTCATCTAGGTCTTGCTGACCGGTTTCGTTTTTTTTGACCTCACTGACATTCGTGGATGGGATACATAGGTGCATTACTATCATGAGATAATTCAATTCTTTGATTAAGAACAATAGTCTGTCATTTTCTATACAGACAAGTTTTCTAATGCCTGATTCTAATCTCGACAAGTATTTTGAGGATTAAATACGTGGAAAATATCTAAAATTTTAAAAATATTCAAAATTTTACAAATTCTATATATAATCATAAATTTTTTTATTATTTATAACCAAAATTTTACAAGAATTAGATGAAATTTATTACAAATGCGATCAGATCGATCAAAAATTGTTTACCTGACTAGAATAAATCATATCATTTTGGGTGTGATCGCACCATGGAAGAGAATCTTAACCAGGCTACAATCTTTGGGGAATACCCTAACTCAAATTCATTTGAATATAAAAAAACACTAGAAAAACTCCAAAGTAAATTATTGGATTTTGGCTTAACGTCAAATCAATGTAAGGTCTACATCTTTCTTGGGAAATATGGTTCTAATACAGCACCAGATGTATGTAGAGCCTTAAAAATACCTAGAACAGAGACGTACAAACTTTTGACTACACTGCAAAACAAAGGTATGGTCTCGGCTTCATTTCAGCACCCAATTAAATTTACAGCAATTCCGCTAGTTGATGCAGTACATTCACTAATTAATACAGAAAAAGAGCGTATCAAAAATTTAGAGAATCAGAAAACCGAGTTAAATCAGCTATGGAATGATATCCCAGAATTCCATAATGAGATACAAAAAACCGATAAAGATAAATTTCAAATGCTACAAGGCGAAAATCAAATTCATAGTAAAATAAATAACATGCTAACAACTGCAGATAGTAAATTCTTAATTCTTGGTTCAGAAAAAGATCTAATGAAATTTTATCACGCAAATTTTATCGAAACACTATCCACATCTAAACTTAATATTAAAATTCTAACATCTTCTTCTCAAAAAACACAATACATCTTTGATGATATTGAAAAAACAAGTATAAAAAAACTCACTCCTGAAATAGAGCAATCCTTATGTTTTATCATCAAGGATAATGATGAAGTTTTGTTTTATTTAAAAAATGCTAATAGTGGTACTGATAAACCTACCGCAATGTGGACCACATCTGAATCGATGATTTATTCAAAAAAATTATTGTTTGATTCACTTTGGTCCAAATCTAGAATAATTTCACATTAATTTTTTCATTTCATTAGTAACTAAAGGCAAGAAAGCACCAACATCAGTAACAATTCCTAATGCTTGCCAGGTACCCCTATCCATTAGCTTTGCCACAGTAGGCTGATTGATATCAATAACTATTACTTTCACATCTGCAGGTAACATATTACCTGTAGCAATGGAGTGTAACATTGTTGAAATCATAATCACCAATTTTGCATTTTTTAATACTTCTTTGTATTTTCTTTGAGCTGTCATAACATCAGTAATTACATCTGGAAGAGGTCCATCATCCCGAATCGAGCCTGCTAATACTAAAGGAATTTTTCTTTTTACACATTCGTACATGATTCCTTTCTTGAGCTTACCAGTTTTCACCATGCCAGAAATGGATCCTGCTTTGAAAACTGCATTAATTGCATCCATGTGGTTTCGATGGCCCCTTACTGCTAAAGTGCCATCATTGACATTCATTCCTAATGAGGTTCCTAATGTAGCATATTCAATATCATGGACAGCTAGTGCATTACCAGCTAGAACAGCATCAATAAACCCATGTTTTACAAGACTTGCAATCGAATCTGCCGCACCAGTATGAACTATTGCCGGTCCTCCGACTAGAACAATTTTTCCACCAGATTTTTTTGTTTTATAGATGTCTTCTGCAACACGTCTTGCAATGTGTTGTGTAGGTCGTTCACTAGAGCTACTGCCCCCCATAAACTCAAAAACATTCATTCCTTCTCTTGGTCTTTCTGGAGGAGTAACCTTGACTCCTTTTTCACCAACAACAATTTTGTCACCTTTTTTTATTTCTCTAATAGGAACACAAGTTGCTTTATTTCCCTTAACTACAATACATTTGTCCATCATCATATTATCGACGTTTATCCAACGATTTTTGTAAAAGATTCGCGTGTTATTGTTTGTAGTACTATAGAAATTTTCTGGCATTAACATATTTTTTGAAGCACTTTTTAACAATACCACTTTTTGTAATTTTGCAGTAGCACCTTCTCTATAAACTAAATCTAAAATTTTATCTAGATGTTTTTGATTTTTACCTTGAACAAGAAGTCTTGCATAACTTTGATCATTTTTCTTCTTACCAATACTGATTTCTTGGACCTCGAACTCTCCTTTTACATCCATGATCTCATCAAAAATTTTAGTAAGTATCAGAGAATCAATTAAGTGTCCACGAACCTCTATCACTTGTGAATATTTAGCCATAGTGAAACTAAGAATAAGTACTAACTAAAATCTTTACCATTTAAAAAACCGAGTTAGATGTGGGGAAATTAAACAGGAAGGGATACTTTGCCTTTGTATTCTAGAATTTTATCAGCTTGAAATAATTTTTCTAAATTTTCTTTTTGTTCTTTATTCATTCCTTGCACAAGTGTTTTTGAATATCCGTTTTTATCAACCAGTGCGATAATATAGCCACTAGTATCGGTTAATACAAATCCAGAAGATTCATCAACTATTGCGTAGAGATTTTCTTCTCCAACTGGCTCCCAGACATTTGTTTTACTATTTTTCAAGGCCAACGCAGGCATAGCTTTACCATCTGTTAATTTGTTAAGATATTCTCTGGCTTCTGCTACTCTTTTTTGTCCAACTTTTAGTGCTTGAAAATATTGCACAAATATTCAAGAATCGAATAATTATAAAAATCGTATCATAGGTATTAAATTTCAGGTTTCTAATTGTTTAAGTAACTGATTTACAATTTTAGTATTTTCTTTACGTTCGTTGAGAATTTTCTCTAATCTTTGATTCTTTGTAGCTGATTTTTTTGATTCGATAATCTGAAAATATTCCTCATCTAGATCATTATTTGATTGAAGTCTTTTTATTATTTCAAATAAAATTCCTATAACTTGATTTTGAGCCCTGATTAACTCATCTTTGTTTTTTTCAGAAATTTTGTTTCACCACAATTAGCTAATATTATTGTGAAAGTTTAGATAGAATCCTCATGAGATGTTTATCTTTAATTTCATTTTTTGCGGAATCAAAAAATGGCTGAAGTGTTTGTTTTTGAATTCCTTCTTTAGCATAAACATTCGCTTGAAATGCCATTTCTAATTTATCAACTTCATGAAGAAATATAGCTTCATCCGTTTGTCTTTTTTGGTATTCATTCCAAATGCTTAGATATTCTTCAGCTAAAATATCTGGTAAGTTATTAAAGATTTTTTTCATTGTTTCATTTTCAAGTTTTTCTTTCTCTTTTTTTGAAATTTCGTCAGTGGTTATATCACCAGTAATAGATTCTGCAAGATCATGTATCAAACTCATTTTCAATACTTTTGTTGTATCAAGATTCTGTAAATCTGATAAAACCATGGCGATGACAGACATTGAAAAACAATGATCTGCCACTGACTCTGGATTGATCATTCCAAGCTTATTTTTCCAGCCTTGCCTAGGTATTTTTTTTAAATTTATAGTTGTTTTAAAGAATTCATCAATCAAGATTTCAGTGTTTTTTTATTGGCGTCATCTAAAACTTTAGAATAATAGCAACCTGGACTAATGCTTTTATCAAGTACTTTACTTTCAAAAATATAATTATAGGAATAATTTGAGTGCATGTCATACATTACGAAACAAGTATAATTTGTGTATATTAAATAATTCGAACAAAATAATACCCCAACAACCCTCATTATTTTGTTGAAAATTTATACAAAAACAGGGGATAATGGTACGACAGGATTAAGCGGCGGTAAGAGAGTTTCAAAATCTAATATTAGAATAAAGACATATGGGAATATTGATGAAATTAACTCCATTTTAGGAATAATTCTTACAAATAATCTAGATGACGATATAGAACAATTATTAAAAAAAATCCAGAATGATTTATTCACATTAGGGGCAGATCTTTCTAATCCTGATTTGAATGAACCGGGTGAAAGAGTTACATTAGAAATGGCAGAATTTTTTGAAGGTAAAATTGATAATTTTGAAAAAGAATTGAGTCCAATCACAAATTTTATCCTTCCAGGCGGAACAAAAAATGCCTCACTCCTTCATTTTGCAAGGACTGTTACCAGAAGAGCTGAAACACAATTAATAGAATTAGCTGAGAGGGAAAAGATCAACGACGCATGTAAAAAATATCTTAACAGGCTTTCTGATCTTTTTTTTGTTTTAGCTAGGGTAATTAATAAAAGATCTGAAGTTCCAGACATTATTTGGAAACCAAAAAAGGACACACTTTAATTCCTCAGCCCAAAAAATTTTGGTGTGCCAGGGTAGCTCAGCCCGGGAGAGCACTCGGCTGAAGACCGAGCTGTCGCGCGTTCAAATCCCGCCCCTGGCACATAAAATCATGTTAAAGTAAATCTACACAATGTTTAATAATATGACGTTCTCTTTCTCATCCGACATTCATGGTTAAAAAAATAAAAACTAGTAAAAAAAAGGCAAAGACGAAATCGAAAACAAGTTCAAAATCAAAATCTGCTAAAAATTCTAACAATGAACTAGTGGATAATAGTGCTATAGTGATTGTTGATGATGATATAGAGATAGATAAAGAAAAAGAAATGGAAGAAAGGCGTGCATATTTAGAGGAAGCACGCTCTCAAGATGCATCTGATTAAGGTAATCTTTATCCAGTTTAATAATAATAAATAATTATGCGTGCATTATGTCTAGTTACTGTTAAACCTGGTAAAGTAGACATTGTTGTTAAAATTTTAAATAAAAAAAGAAGAGCCATTAAAGAAATTATGATAGTCACTGGCCGTGCTGATATCTGTGCATTTTTACAAGGTTCAATTCAAGACATAAATAATATGGTTATTGATTTTAAAAAAATTAAAGAGATAGTTAATACTGAAACATTAATTGAAGTTGAGGTTAATTTAGGATGGTAAGAGCAATAGTATTAGTTACTTCTCCAAAAAAACTAATTGCGGCAAGACTTAGGAAAGTTAAATCAGTTTATGAGTCATTTCCTGTAAGTGGACAGTTTGACGCTGTTGCAAAAATTCAGGCTGAACAATTATCTGAGATTAAAGAAATCACTACAGAGATTCAGAAAATTAATGGTGTTGAAAGAACTGAAACTATGGTCGAGGTATAATAATAAAGATTTTAACGTCTCAGGGGATTAGAAATTCTATGAATATTAAAAAAGTTGGCAATGTTATTTTAGCTGTAAAAGATTTAGACAAATCTTTAGAATTTTATCACGATATTATTGGTTTGCCGATTAAAAATCAAAGACGAACATGGATTGATTTAGGGACGTCTGGAGCATTACTTAGTCTTCATCCGGCCTCTTTAACTGCAGAACTTGTAGGCGGTTCAATTGATAAGGGCATTACTATTGGTTTTCTAGTTGGCGACTTGAAATCTGTACTAGATGAATTAAAGTCAAAAAGTGTAAAAATTTTCCGAGATGTTGTTGAAAGAGAACCTGGAAAAAATGCTATTGTGTTAGATCCTGACGGATATTTAGTTTCCTTTTTTGAACCATCATTTAAGGATAAGGCTCAACAAACTAGTGGATATCAAGGATTTACCCCTGCTTAAATTATTTTTTTGATTTTAGTAACAATATTACTAAGATTTTTTTCATTAGATTCTATTGAAACATAAAATGTAATGTTATTTTTTTGAAATACAAAGACAGAAACCTTTTGGTGCTTTAATAATAAATAATCAAGTTTACCTAATGGAGAACTTGATTTTTTACGAAAGGTTTGTAGAGACGAAATTATAAAAAATTCGCTTTTTGCCTGATCGGATTTTAACAAAGGTTTTTTCCCCGGTCGTATAATTCCAGTGAGCGTTCTGCCATATTCATTAATTACTCCTACATATCTGATGCTATTAGAAACATTCAAAATTTTTTGACATTTTTTTTTATAATTAATTATAGATTCTTTCCATTTTTGTTCGGGAGTGTTTACCATGATTACATTTTGAATTGAAATTTATAAGGATTCCCAAAAATTTGAGATGGTTTCTCACAATAAAAAATTATTAAAATGTTGTTAAAATATTTTAGTCTTAGGTTGTTTTTCTTTTGAAAGCTTTTCAACTTGCTTCTTTAACACTAAATTTTCTTTTTGTAACTGATCACGTTCAGTTCGTATTACTTCAATAGAAAATTGTCTTGAAAATAGTGGATGACCAGGGGGTATAATTCCAGGAAAAGTCATATCAAACAAACTTGATGCATATTTTTGATATGTTTGTTGAAAATCCTGTAATTTTGTAGAAAGTGATTCATTTTGTCGAGAAAAATTTTTTCTCACAGATTCGGTTGTTGAATTGAACATCATAGGAGTTAACCCCGGTGGAATTCTTGGAAATTGAAATGCATATGGAAGTATATTGGGATTTAGTCCATAAAGGTTCATCAAATGCTTTGTTGTAAAATCATCCATTAATCTATCACAGTGTTTCGGTTATTTTTGCCTTGTCTTTGCTCGTTTGATATACTAGAGTGTCAATTTACAGTCATTTTAGCTCAACTACAGCTGATCGCTGTTCCTTATACAACAGTCATTTTAGATCGCTAATACTAAAATGCGGGAACAAAGAAAATACTGTTTAAAATGTAAAAAAGTAATTAAGAATTCAGATCTACATAAAATTATCATTTATGTGGTTGATGAAAAATTTTCTGATCATCATTATGAACACATTGAATGCCCATATAGATTTGCAATCTAATTTTTATATTCATAGACTTGATAGATTTTTCCTGTAACTCTTGTACGATAACCCCACTCACCGTTCTTCCAACTGACAGCTTCAAAGGATTTTTTAATTGATGGATGTAAACGAGTATACACATCATCTCCAATTAAAATCTGATCAGGTTTTGCCAAAGATTGAATTTTTGCAGCAATATTCATTGGCGGTCCAATCAGATCAACATATGATTTTTCTGCATCTGCGCCATACCTCATAATCATATTTTTGCCAAAATCAACTCCAATTTTTACTGTTAAATCAGGATAATCATATTGGTTTAAGATCGGGTTAATTCCTTTCTTTATAACAGTGATCATAGATTTTGCACAATTTACTGAATTATCTGCAGCTCTTAACGAATTTTCTTCTGATACAAAATAACCTATTACTGCATCTCCAACAAATTTTAACACATAACCCTCAAATTGTTTAATTACAGCAGCCATTTCTTGAGCAAATGAGCTGATTATTATAGCTAATTTTTCTTCAGGAAGTTTCAATGTCATTGCTGTAGATCCAACTAGATCGACATAAAGTACCATCATGTTCATCTTAGAAAATACATGTTGCCGGAGAAATTTGTCAGATTCATCAATCGTACCAACATACTCGTAGCCTTTCTTCAAGGCCCCCCAAAGTCGTGTTTGTGTTTCTTTGATCAGAGTTTCTGAATCAACAACTTTGTGTTGATCATTTCGCTGGATTAACATATCAACCAATTTGCGTGTTGAATCATCTTTTTGGGTTGTTTCTTGATGATTCTGATTTTCTTGATTATCATTATTATTTTCAGTCATAAAAAACGCCTATTCTAGTGGAAAATCAGTCTTACAGATAGGGCAATGACCTCTTTTTCCTTTATAACCATCATGATGATATTGAACGATTTCAGCATTACAATTAGTGCAGTGGATTTTTTTTGTTTCCATTATGGAATTCTCCTTTTTACCATTTAAAAAAATGTATTGATGTAAGGTTTAATGGTAGTAAAATTAATCCAAGTTTGTGCGTATAGGCACTAACCCCCCTGATGAGTTTTCCCAAATTTTGAATAAAAAATATGCTGATATTCAGAACAATTTTTTGAATAACATCAAAACCATGACAAAAATGGTTTCAGTTAAAGTTATGTTGGGAGACAGTACTGTTACAGAACAATTTACGTTTGATCCCATATTAATCAAAAATTTTTATGGAAAAATTATCAATAAATTACACGATTGGAATGTTCAGGATATCACTATTACTAATAATGAGGATTTAAGAAGAATTTTTACAAAGTTTCAAATCCAGGAAGGAAACTATCTTTTATCTGGACATTTGTCTCAGCAATTTCATGTTTTGTTATATTATAAACTTGAACAACGAGTTATTGAATGCCAAAAAGAGCTCGCTGAAATTATTGATAAAACAAAGGACGGTGAATCTAAAATGGCTAGTCTGGGGGACAAATTTATTTTGGATAAATTAAAAGAAATGGGTTATTCTGATCTAGATAATCAGAAACTATTTGAAATATTTTTCAGCGATGACAAATTACGGGAAAAATTCTATGAGAATATTGAACAAAAATCAGATATAGATTTTCAAAAATTAATTAAAAAAAAGACTGAACTTTTTAATGAATTAGATAATTTGCTAATTGAATTGTATCAAACAACATCCGTTTTACTTGATGATGCAAAACTTGTTTCTGGTGAAGAAGGTTGTTTATGTACCTTTGATCTTGAATTTATTAAAAATAAAAACAAAGAAGGTCTCTTTGACACAAAAAAAATTCCTGAAAATGTAAAACAAAATATCATTCAACGCATGGATCAATTTTCAAATATTTTGAAAAAATAATAATTAGCACTTTTAACTAGGAATTGATTTGTAGATATAGAATCGAGAGACCAGCAAACTGAGGCGAGGACCTCTAAGGGGAGAGCCAATCCCTCGATTAATTTTGATCGACTAAATCTAAGTATTTAGGCTTTTCTTCAATTATACACACGTTTGTTAAACACAATTTGATGGTGAATTGATTAGAATAAGTCAAATATACCGCAGAAAAACGAAAAGATCTCATGAATCCATCCGTTGAAGAGATAGAGAAATGTCAGTTGGTACAAGGTAATGTAATTAGAAAGACGCCTTTATTTCACTCACCATATTTTAGTCAATTAATTAATTCTGAAATTTATTTTAAATCAGAGTTTCAACAAAAAACTGGCTCGTTTAAAATTCGTGGTGCATATTATAAAATCAAATCATTGACTGATGAGGAAAAAAAGAAAGGTGTTGTTGCAGCGTCTGCAGGAAATCATGCACAAGGTGTAGCTTTTGCTTCATCATTAGAAAAAATACCATGCACAATTGTAATGCCAAAACATGCATCGCCAGCTAAAGTCGCAGCAACCAGAGGATACGGTGTAAATGTAATTTTAGAGGGAAATACTTATGATGAATCTTGGGCCAAAGCAAAAGAAATTTCTGAAAAAACTGGAGCAAAGATTATTCATGCATTTGATGATCCTCAAGTGATAGCTGCACAGGGAGTCATCGGTTTAGAAATCTTAGATGACCTCCCAGATGTTGATGAGATCTATTTACCGATAGGAGGGGGCGGTTTAGCCGCTGGCGTCTTAATTGCAGTAAAAGCAAAAAACCCAAAAATAAAAATAGTCGGTGTACAATCAAAATCTTTTCCAGCAATGAAAGATTCGTTAGAATCAGGTTCACTTCAAACAACAGGGGGTGCACGAACTATTGCAGATGGCATATCAGTGAAAAAACCAGGTTCATTAACATTTTCAATAGTCAAAGACTTGATTGATGATATCGTTTTGGTTGATGACTCACAAATAATCAAAGCAATGTTTTTGTTAATGGAGAGAACAAAAATTGTCGTTGAACCAGCTGGTGCTGTTGGTTTAGCTTACTTACTTAATAACAAACCTTCCTCAAAGAAAAAAATTGTTACAATATTAGCAGGAGGAAATGTTGACATGTATTTATTAGGACAAATTGTCGATAAAGGACTTGCGGCGATGGGAAGATTGCTTAAGATATTCATTCTTTTGCCTGATAAGCCAGGAGCGTTAAAAGAAGTGATAGACGAAATCACAGCCGCAAATGCAAACATTGTTGAAGTGGTTCACGATAGATTGAGTTTGGATATTAATGCTGGATCTGCTGGTGTTACTTTGAGTTTAGAAACAGAAGGAGAAAAAAGTGCTCAGGAATTAATACAACGATTTAAAGATAAACAAATACAATTCAAATTAATGACGTAATGTTCATTTGAACTTTTTTTTCACAAATTTACTTAATCCCTGTTTTTTGAGTAATTCTGATTCTTTTAAAACAAAATCAAATTGATCTGATTTATGGTTTCTAAGTTTCTTTTTTAAATCCACAAATTCATTGGCAAGAATTTTCATTGCATAAATTCCTGCGTTTGTAGCTTTATTGATCCCAACTGTAACTACGGGTGAGCCGGTAGGCATTTCAGATATTGATAACAAAGAATCTAATCCACCAAAGGCCGAGAATTTTGATTTTTCAGATTTTTGTTCATGTTTATCATTGTAAACTAGGATTGGCACACCAATAACTGGAATAATAGTGTGTGATGCAATCATTCCTGGCAAATGAGCTGCCCCTCCTGCACCAGCAATAATTACTTTGAACCCATTTTTTTCTGCATGTTTTGCATATTCTTCTAATCGAGATGGTGTTCTATGTGCAGAAATAATTTGATCTTCGTGTTTAATCTTGAATTTATCTAAAATTTCTGCAGATCCATGCATAATTCTGCTGTCAGAACTTGAGCCCATGATTATGCCAATTAGTGGTTTTTTTGTGTAACTCACATATTTTAAAAACAAAGAGCTGTTTTTATCTATAACGAATTTTATTACAATCAGATCTTAATCCTGAAAATTCTTAATTCTTTGCTGAAATAAATGCCGAATTAGGTCGTTTACTTAGATTTAAAAAATAGAATCTTGAATTAGTTTAATTTATTACCAGATTAATACCCAATTACAAATCAAATTATCTTTAAAAATTGTTTTAGAGACCAAGAAATTTGTAAAATTATTTTTAAACTTCTTCTTCACCTGGAACCGTAGCTAGTTGTACAATTAGGTATGTTGGACCCTGGTTCTGTGCCACTAAGGTTATAGGATTAGGAATAGAACCTGAGAGAGCACCCGATTGAACTTTACATATTACGGTAAGTGCTTTAGTAGGAGATACTTCATTGACTGGTTCAAGATAGGCATGAATAACTCCACTTCCTTTTGCAAAATGCACAACTGGATTCGAATTGACATCGGTAGTAACAGTACAAGAGTATAGTGGTATTGTGAGTCCACCCAGTTTACCTGTGATAAAGAGCTTCTTTGTTCCACTTTCAGCAAAGGCATCAGTGGTAAACAAACCAACAGTAATCGCACTAGAAACTAGAATAGTAACTACAAATATTGTAAATATTTTGTATCCGTTCCATTCCTTCATTCCCTAACGATACTACAACACAGTATTTTAATTGATCAATTATGTATGTAAGTATGAACGTAATTTCTTAAAGTCAATCAAACCTCTCTTCTTTTTTTTAATTTGATTTGTAATTGGGTATTAATCTGGTAATAAATTAAACTACTTCAAGATTATTTTCATACTTGCGTACATTATTGATCAATTAAAATACTAAAAAATTGTAACTTGGTTTAAAATGCCCAAGAAGATTGCAAAATATGTTCCAATTTTTGGAATGCTATTAATTTTAATTACAATACCTGCTTTTTCGGGTTCCGCATTTGGTGTGGCTAATATTGCATTAGATAAAGCATCTCCCAAAGCACCTCCATTCCAACCACGAATCATTGAATATGGTGACCTTACAGCAATAGCTGTTCCTATGTACACTACAGTTGATGATCCTGCTAACCATGTTGTTGGCTCTGGTGGAAGTCTGGATGGTGTTGGAAAAATCATTTTAACTAGATCTGACGGAACCTTTCTTTGCTCAGGGGCTTTACTATCAACAGGATTGCATGTTCTAACGGCTGCACACTGTGTAACAGATGATTTTGGGAATTTCGTTTTAAATTCAGCTACAGTAACTTTTGAAGGCACTGTAACAGAAACAATATCTGTTGATGTTCCAAATTCATCTGCTCATCCAAAATTTAATGGAAATTTCATTAGAGGGTATGATGTTGCTGTCTTAACACTAACTTCAGCACCATCTTCTGATATTAACAGATATGTTATAGATAGAAATTCATGTGACGATGTTGGTTCAACTCCAATCAAGACCGGATATGGAAAGTCAGGTACTGGTGATAATGGTGATACACTTCCCAGTGGTACCAAAAGAACTGGACAGAATTTGTATGATGATGTAGGAGATACTATGTATTCGGCATTAGGCCTCAAAGCTAACAAAGACTTTGTTAAAGGTGGAGTTCTTCAATATGATTTTGATAATGGAATAGCCTCAACTGATGCTTTTGGCTTCTTCTTTTCAAATCCCGATACAGGTTTAGGTACCAATGAAATAAAGTCAGCACCAGGAGATTCTGGGGGACCAAGCCAGAATGGTAATGTAATTACAGGAGTTACCTCTTATGGAATAACTTTAACATTTACTGATGGTCGTACATCGGATGTAACACCGGGTGTAATTGATAGTAGCTTTGGAGAATTTTCAGGTGATTCCAGAGTTTCAAAATATGCTGATTTTATTGATAAAATTACAAGCGCTGGTGATAAAGGTGGTGGTAAAGATCCTGGTTCTAGAGGTAAGTGTAGCCCTGGTGATCAGAAATAAGGTCTCTGTTAATTTTCTTTACAACTTAAACTTCTAAACTAAGATCAATTCCATGAACTGAGAATAATAGTTCCAACTAACAAACACTCCGTCATAACGTGAATCATTACGGACTTTTTACGCACAAAGAGGTGGAATACTATTTTTATTGATTGTCGATAAACTCGTTTATACTTGAAAAATAAATGGGCTTTTTACCCATTTACTTAGATATAATTCTAAAATTAGATGACGAAATTTGACAATTTCTTACAATTAAATTAATCCAATGTCGTTGCATGACTCATGGGAAAAGTTTTGGGAATTATTGGAGGTGGGCAACTAGGTATGATGCTTACAGAAGCAGCAAAAAAGATGCCCGAAGATATTTCTAAAGTTATAGTGTTAGATCCTACTGAAAACTGTCCTGCAGCAAAAGTGGGCGCTCATCAAATTGTCGCTGATTTTAAAGATGAGAATGCAATTGTTGATTTAGCAAATCAATCAGATATTCTTACCTATGAAATTGAATCAGGAAATAGTGTGGTTCTGAAATCTATCGAAGATAATGTGGAAATTAATCCCTCTCCAGAAACTTTGCAAATAATTCAAGATAAATTGGTTCAAAAAAAATTTCTTGCAAAAAATAATATTCCAGTCGTTGACTTTTTTGAAATTGAATCATTATCTGATTTAGAGAATAAAATTCCAAACTTTGGCTTCCCGGTTTTATTAAAAGTTAGAAGAGATGCTTATGATGGTAGAGGGAACATTAAGATTAATTCAGGATCTGAAATAAAATCTGCTTATGATAGTTTTAATGGCAAATCATTATTTTTGGAAAAATTTATTGATTTTAAAGTGGAAGTTTCTGTAATTGCTGCAAGAAACACAAAAGGTGAAATTGCAACTTTTCCTCTAGTTGAAAATATCCATGAAGAAAATATTCTTAGAATGACAATTGCGCCCGGTCGAGTATCATCTGCCATTTCAGAAAAAGCAAAACAAGTTGCAATTAGAACAATGCAGGTTTTAAAAGGCGCTGGGGTGTTTGGCATTGAAATGTTTGTAACCAAAAATAATGATGTGTTAATCAATGAGATATCTCCAAGAGTTCATAATTCTGGTCACCACACTTTACAGTCTAGTAAAACAACTCAATTTGAACAACATCTTAGAGCGATTTTGGGCTTAGAATTAGGAAACACGGAACTTGTTTATCATACAATAATGTATAATATTCTGGGACCAAAAAATTTTACTGGAAAATATAAATTAGTAAAAATCGAATTTGATGATGTATTTTTAAAAATGTATGGAAAGGATGAATCAAAACCAAAAAGAAAATTAGGACATTTTAATGTTGTAGGTCGTGATAATGAAAACGTTGACCAGCTTCTAGAGCGTGTTAATAAAATTAAAAATTCAATTCAAATTCTATCTATAAACAACTCATAATGGTTTATTAATCACGAAAATTTGATGCCAAACATGGCGTTAAAGGCCTCGCTGATACTATCAGGAATTGCAATTGGTCTTTTGGTAATTTATGGTGCAGACGTTGCAGTAGGGCAAGGTACCGGTGAAGGATTTTTAGGCTCAGACACTAAAGCTAGGGGAATTGGTTTAGGACTTCCTTCAGTAATTTTGCCTATCACTGCATACTTTATTTCAAGAAAAGAATCATCAAAACCATTAGGAGTTTTGATAATAATTGCGGGAATTTTAGTAGTTATAGGGGGAGGTTTTGCTCTGGCTATGGCTGATCTTGTAGAAGCAGAAGCTGCTGGAACACCAATAGTGGCAGAAACTGTTGGCTTGATAGTTATTGGTGCCTTTATTGTTGCGTTAGGTTCAATAAAATTAAAACAATAAAATTTCAGGATATCATATGTCATGTTGTATTAAATGTAAAAAACAAGTCAGCAAAACCTATGATTGTGAGCATTCTGATTTTCAAGAATATTGTAAAGATTGCTATACTAAACTTCATTATGACTTAACGGAAAAAAACTCAATTGAATGAGATTCAGCTATTTATTGAATGGGTTATATCGCTAGTAACAGAAAATTTGTATCTAGGCGTTTTTCTTGCTGCATTAATTGAAACAGTTTTTCCACCAATTCCTAGTGAAGCTATTTTTCCATTAGCTGGGTATCTTGTATTAAAAAGTGAAATGTCATTTATTCATATTTTTGGAGTTGGCTTAGTAGGAGGCATGGGTGCTACATTAGGTGCAGTTGTGATTTACTTGATTGCATTAAAACTTGGTCGAAATGGATTATATCGATATCTCAAATATGCAAAGATTAAGGAGTCCCGTTTTGAAAAAGCGGATAAATGGTTTGAAAAATATGGAGATAAATCTGTCTTATTTGGAAGATTGATTCCTGGAATAAGAGAGTTAGTTTCAATCCCTGCAGGAATTTTTAATATGAAGCCAATCAAGTTTTTGTTGTTTACTTTTATTGGATCATGTGCTTGGAGCATATTATTGACTGCAGCTGGGTATTACTTTGGTGTAGCAACTTTGGATTTAATTTAAAGTTTTAATCGCAATAAACGCATTAACTTTTATTCATAAACTCCCTAAAAATAGGCAATTTGACATTCCTAGAAAAGATTTCACAAGAAGAACGGCTCACTAACGGGATCGAGTCACTTAAGAAAAATACTCGTGATGGCATTAACAACACACTAAGACAGTTCTCCTTGTTCTGTGAGGAAAGAGGTTCTACACTAAAAGAAGCTGTTGAGGATATGAAGATAACCAAAATCTTTTTCCTTTTTTATTCTAATTTACATTTGATACGAACTGTTTAATCCTGAAAATTATTAATTCATGGTTTTTTTAAAGTTCGTGTTATTCTAAATCTTTCAAATTTCTAACTCTTTTTAGATAAGCTTCATCTCGTCTAAGTAATGTTTGAAAATATCCTGCCAGATTAGCTAATCTATATTCTTCATTAGCAACTTGGCCTTCATTCCAATCAGCATGAATGATGTGTAACAGTTCATGAACAATTGTCATTCGTATAAAGTCCTGGTTTTCAGGAGTAGGCTTTGATAACAAAGTATGAAGGCCAATCTTATAGTTAGGATAAGTCCCATCAACAAAACCAAAAGCATCGTCAGTTTCTTGAATGAATGATACATCAAAATTGCAACCTGCAAAAAAAGAAGATTCATCTTGATGATGTTTGTTAATAATTTCTTGGGCTTCTATGACAAGGGATTCCCACCAATTCATGATTAGAATATTAAAATAATTTACATTCTTTCAATCTTTTCATTCCATTCTCTGGACCATTTTCTCATAAAACGGATAGGAACAAGAACCAACATTGCAATTACAATAAACAAATAATATGGAAATGGAACAAAATATGATATTGCGTAATTTACTGCTATGGTAGGAATCATTATGGCTAACCCCATCCTCAATTTTTCAATTCTATAAAATCCATAAACCCATACCGGATTTATTATACAAAATACTGTTTGCCACCCTATACTAACTGGTTTTTTTGCTACCACATCAGTTACCCTCCAATGATAGTTATCTGTTAGTATTATTAAAAAAATCTTGAAAATTCTTAATTCTTAGAATAAAACCGATCTATGAGTATCAATAAATATTGGCATCAGTTAGTTTTTGCATGCCAAGTATGAAATGCGTATCGTGTGGAATTGGATTCTTTTCTCCTACAGGTTTAGACAAATGTTCAAAGTGCGCAAGTAAAGAATCACAGCAAACCGAATCAAGTCATGATTCTTGTGGTTGCGGTCATAGCCACTAAAACCCATATTTTCATTTTTAATTAACATTTGATACGAATTGTCTAATCCTGAAAATTATTAATTCTTAGTTTGATGATGAAAAGATTGTATTTTCAAGGGTGAATTGATCATGGAAAGACTAGAAGGTAATCTGATTAAGCTTGTTGTTGGTCTTGTGATTGTAGTAATTTCATCAGGCATACTCTATTACCCTTTGCAGGATGTTACAAGCCTAAAACAACCGACGCTTTATCCAATCACTCTTGGTTTGAGCATAATTGTTTCTGGGTTTATTATGTATTATCTAATTAAATTACATGGAATTATTTTCAAGAAGAGTGAACGAGAAAGGTTCAAGCATCAAGCTCAGCAGTTTCTTGAACATCGTAGTAAAAGGTACCTTGATTTTAGCAAGAAAAAACAGAAATTCAGATACTCTAGTCTTTGCTTTAACGGACACCACAAACAATGCAAACGAGCAAGACGATTACAACAAACTGGAGAACTATGTGAGTGTGATTGCCATGAAAATTCTTAATTCAAAGATTGAGTTAGAAAATTGGCATATGGATAAGATTTAAAAAAAATAGTTAAGGTTCAGTTGGTATCTGAATGAAAGGAGTTCCGCCTTCGCCTACAACA